>Ga0209129_1000038_pt1 | contig 322778 bp, 287 predicted proteins | sample AraplaMF_Col_mMS_FD_184257 | JGI IMG/M metagenome (GOLD analysis project Ga0209129, IMG submission 184257) | Arabidopsis root microbial communities from the University of North Carolina, USA - plate scrape MF_Col_mMS (SPAdes) (version 3) | ecosystem: Host-associated > Plants > Roots >... | reverse complement strand
GATGACGGCCGACGGCTTCTTCCGCACCGGCGACATCGGCACCGTCGACGCGAACGGCTACTTCAAGATCGTCGACCGCAAGAAGGACATGATCCTGGTGAGCGGCTTCAACGTCTACCCGAACGAGGTCGAGGACGTCGTGACGCAGATGCCGGGCGTGCTGGAGTGCGCCGCGATCGGCGTGCCCGACGCCAAGGCCGGCGAGGCGGTCAAGCTCGTCATCGTGCGCAAGAACCCCGCCCTCACCGAGGCCGACGTGCGCGCCTACTGCGAGGCCAACATGACCGGCTACAAGCGGCCGAAGGTGATCGAGTTCCGCACCGAGCTGCCGAAGACGCCGGTGGGCAAGATCCTGCGCCGCGAGCTGCGCGACAAGACCTGACGGCGCACTGCGGCGTTGCCCCCCGGCGGGCGCGCTGCTGCTAAATTCGGGCCGCACGGTGACGACAGCGCCGCGCGGCCCTTGGGGACATGGGGAGAACAATGATCTGGCAGAAGACTGACGCGGGACGGATCGAGATGACGGCGCGGGCGCTGGTGAAGGAGCGCGCCCAGCGCAACCTGCTGCTGTTGATCGACGGGGCGAAGTCGGAGGACATGCTGCTGGCCAACGTGGCCGGCGTGACGCTGGAAGACCTGCGCGCCCTCGAGGGCATGGGGCTGATCGCGCCGGTGTCGGGCAGCGGCAGCTCGCGCCTGCACGCCGGCGGCGCGGCCGCGGGTGCGGCATCGCCGGCCGCTTCGGCGCCGGCCGCGCCGGCCGAGGTCGGCGAGCTGGACTACGCCAAGTTCACGGCGGCGCTGACGCAGATGATCTCGGCCGAGCTGGGCCTGCGCGGCTTCACGCTGACGCTCGCCGTCGAGAAGGCCGGCACCATCGAGGAGCTGCGCGACGTGGCCGACCGCACCATCGAGCAGATCCGCTCGCGCAAGGGCGAGCCGGCGGCGCAGAAGGCGCGCCGCGCCCTCTACGGAAGCTGACGGCCGAATGAGCCCGCCGGGCCGCCCCAAGGGCGAATGCCGGAGTGCGCAGCACGAAGGTGCTCCAATGAGCCCATGGCGCCTCCCGGGGCGCATGCTGTGGCGTGCGGTGCGCGGCGTGATGCTGCTGCTGGCTGCGCTCGTGCTCTTCATCGAGGAATGGGGCTGGCGCCCGCTGACGGCTTTCGTCGCGCGCCTGGCTGCGTGGCCGCCGCTGGCGCGGCTCGAGGCCTGGGTGCGCGCGGCGCCGCCGCGCGTCGCGCTGGCGCTGTTCCTGGTGCCGGCAGCGGCACTGTTCCCGCTCAAGGTGTTCGCGCTCTGGCTGATCCACCTCGGCCACGCGGTGCTGGGCCTGTCGGTGATCGTGCTCGCCAAGCTGGTGGGCACGGCGCTGGTGGGCCGGCTGTTCATCCTCACCGAGGCGCAGCTGGTGCGCTTCGCCTGGTTCGCGCGCGCGCTCGGCTGGTGGCGGGCGACCAAGCTGCGGGTGATGGATGCGCTGCGGCGCTCGCTCGCCTGGCGCACGGCGCGCCGCCTGAAGACGCGCTGGCGGGCCTGGCGCCGGCGCTGGCGCGGCCTGTCGCAGACGGACGAACCCGGCGCCTGAGGCACACTCGCGCGATGCCTCCGCGTTTCCACGTGGCCGAGCCCCTGCAGGCCGGCCTTGAATTGAGCCTTCCCGCCGGCGCCGCGCGCCATGTCCAGGTGCTGCGCCTGCAGCCGGGCGACGAGCTGACGCTCTTCAACGGCGAGGGCGGCGAGTGGCAGGCCCGGGTGACGCGGATGGGGCGCAGCGAGGTGCGGGTGCAGCCGCAGGCGCACCTTGCGGTCGAACGCGAGCTGGCGCTGCGGGTGACGCTGGCGGTCGGCATGCCGGCCAACGAGCGCATGGACGGGCTGGTCGAGAAGGCGACCGAACTCGGCGTGGCGGCGATCCAGCCCCTGATGACCGAGCGCTCGGTGCTGCGCCTGCAGGGCGAGCGCGCGGACAAGAAGATGGCCCACTGGCAGGGCGTGGCGGCGGCGGCAAGCGAGCAGTGCGGTCGCACCCGGGTGCCGGTGGTGGCGCCGGTGCGCAGCCTGGGCGACTGGCTGCGCGGCTTGCCGGCGGCGGCCGGGCCGCGCTACGTGCTGAGCCTGCGCACGCCGCAGCCGCTGGCAGCGTCGGGGGTATCGCAGGTGTGCTTCCTGAGCGGGCCCGAAGGCGGGCTCAGCGAGGCCGAGGAGGCGGCGGCCCTCGCGGCCGGCTTCGTGCCGGCGAGCCTCGGGCCGCGCGTGCTGCGCGCGGACACCGCGCCGCTGGCGGCCCTGGCGCACCTGGGGCTCCTCGGCGCGGGCTGAGGCGGGACGGCGGACGGCCGGTCTTGTGCCGGACACGCGGGGCGCCCAGAATCGGCGCTTTCTCACCCCAAGGAGCGCATCATGGGTCTGCTGGATTCCGTGGCGGGGATGGTGGCCGGACAGGCCGGCGGTGGCGGCGGCCAGGCGGCCCTGGTGCAGGCGCTGGTGTCGCTGCTGGGCAGCCAGCGCGGCGCGGGCGGGTTGAACGACCTGATCGCGCGCTTCGAGCAGGGCGGGCTCGGGCAGGTCATCGGCTCGTGGGTCTCGACCGGGCAGAACCTGCCCATCTCGGCGGACCAGCTGCAGAGCGTGCTCGGCTCCGGCAACCTGGGCGCCATTGCGCAGCAGCTCGGGCTGTCGCACGGGGAAGCGGCCGAGCAGCTGTCGCAGGTGCTGCCGCAGGTGGTGGACCGGATGACGCCGAACGGGCAGCTGCCGGCGGCGGGCGCCGGGCTCGGGGACATCGGCAGCCTGATCGGGAGCCTCCTCAACCGTTGAAGTGAATGACGATCCCCGGATTGGCATCCGGGCTACGCTCGCGGCGGGCCGAGCGCCGGGCCGCTCCCAAGCCGGCCCGCATCCCCCCGGGGGATCGACCGGTGTACCCACCGGGCGAGGGGCCGTCATGTACCCCGGATGCAGCGCAGCGGAATCCGGGAGCGGCGACCGATCAACGTGCCGATCCGGCCACCAGATCGAAGCGGTAGAGCCGGCACTCGATCGGCCCGTTCCACATCGGCGTGCGGCGCGACTCCTTCAGCCGCATCGCGCTGGGCAGCTTCATGTCGGGACTCAGCACGTACGCGGTCCACCCCGCCGCGTGCCCGGTGTACGCGCGCTTCCAGTGCGCCGACAGCCGCGGGAAGAAGTCGTCCACCAGGGCCTTGTTGTCGCCGTCCGAGCGCGCCTTGCCCGCCGCCTCGATGCGCTCGCCGTAGGGCGGGTTCACCATCAGCGTGCCCGGCAGCTCCGGCGGCAGCGCCGGCGCCGGCCGCTCCAGCGCATCGCCGCCGTTGAACTGGATCGCGTGCTCGACCCCCGCCCGCTGCGCATTGCGCCGCGCGAAGTCGACCATGCGGAACGACACGTCGCTCGCATGGATGGGCACCGCGCTCGGATGGATCCGCGACTGCGCATGGCTCTTCAGCCGCTGCCACTGCGCCCGCGTGTCCGCATCCGCAAACGGCAGCAGCCGCTCGAACGCGAAGCGCCGCTTCAGCCCGGGCGCGATGCCGCAGGCGATCTGCGCCGCCTCGATGGCGATCGTCCCCGAGCCGCAGCAGGGGTCGTGCAGCGCCCCGCCGGCCTCGGGCGTGCCGCGCCAGCCGGCGGCGGCCAGCATCGCGGCGGCCAGCGTCTCCTTGAGCGGCGCGTCGCCCTTGTCCTCGCGCCAGCCGCGCTTGAACAGCGGCTCACCCGAGGTGTCCACGTAGAGCGAGGCGCGCGCCTCGCCGACGTGCAGCAGCAGCGGCAGGTCGGGGTGGCGCGTGTCCACGTTCGGGCGCGTGCCGGTGGCCTCGCGCAGCTGGTCGCACACCGCGTCCTTGATGCGCAGGGCCGCAAAGTTCAGGCTGCGCAGCGGGCTGCGCTGGGCGGTGGTGTCGACGCGCAGCGTGTGCTCCGGCGTGATCCACTGCTGCCAGTCCACGCCGCGGGCGAGCTCGTAGAGGTCGGCCTCGTCGCGGTACGGCCCTTCGGCCACCTCGGCCAGCACGCGCTGCGCGAGCCGGCATTCCAGGTTCAGCGTCATCACCTCGAGCGGATCGCCGTCGAGCGCGACGCCGCCGCGCGCCGCATGCACGCGCGCCGTCGGCAGGATGCGCAGCACCTCCTCGGCGAGCAGCGCCTCGACGCCCGCGGCGCACGGCAGGAACAGGGGCAGGGCACACATGGTCAGAGCGCCTTGCGCAGGTTGGCCGGGGCGATCTTGAGCGCCTCGCGGTACTTGGCGACCGTGCGGCGCGCCACCTGGATGCCCTGCTCCTCCAGCATCTGGCTGAGCTGGCTGTCGGAGAGCGGCTTGGCCGCATCCTCCGCGCTCACCAGCTGCTTGATCAGCGCCCGCACCGCCGTGCTCGACGCGTTGCCGCCGGCCTCGGTGTTCAGCGACGAGCCGAAGAAGTACTTCAGCTCGAAGGTGCCGAACATCGTCGCCATGTACTTGGCGGTGGTCACGCGCGAGATGGTCGACTCGTGCAGGCCCAGCTCGTCCGCGATCTCGCGCAGCACCAGCGGCTTCATCGCGATCTCGCCGTGCGTGAAGAAGCTCTTCTGGCGCTCGACGATGGCCTGCGACACGCGCAGGATGGTGTCGAAGCGCTGCTGGATGTTCTTCATGAACCAGCGCGCCTCCTGCAGCCGCGAGCTGAGCGCGCTGCCGCTGCCCCCCGCCCCGCGGCCCTGGCGGATCGCCTGGGCGTACAGGTCGTTGATGCGCAGCTTGGGCATCACGTCGGGGTTCAGCACCACCTTCCAGTTGCGTCCCGACTTCTGCACGATGACGTCGGGCACGATCACGTTCGCCTCGGCCCGCGCAAAGGGCCGCGCCGGCTTCGGCTCCAGGCTCACGATGAGGGCCTGCGCCTGCTTGATCAGCTCCTCGTCGGCGCCGGTCGCGGCCATCAGCTTCTTCATGTCGCGCCGGGCCAGCAGGTCCAGGTGCTGCTTGCAGATGATGATCGCGATCATCTGCGCCTCGCAGCGCTCCTGGGCGCGCAGTTGCAGGGTGAGGCATTCGCCCAGGTTGCGCGCGCCCACGCCCAGCGGCTCCATGTTCTGCAGCCAGCGCAGCGCGCACTGCAGGCGCTCCAGGATCTCTTCCTGCTGCTCCGGGTCGGACGCGAGCTCGGCGGCGATGTCCTCCAGCGGATCGGCCAGGTAGCCGTCCTCGTCCAGCGACTCGATCAGCACGTGGATCGCGGCGGCGTCCTCGGCGCTCACCCGCATGCCCAGCAGCTGCTCGCGCAGGTGCTCCTGCAGGCTCTGCGCCTGCGGGTTGCGGTCCTGGCCGTCGAAGTCCTCGTTGTCGGCGCTGCCTGTGCTGGCGGCGCTCGGCGTCTCGCGGATGCCGTCGAAGTCGTCGCGCTCGGTGCCGTTCTCCCAGTCCTCGCGCTCGGTGGCGCCGAACTCGGCGCCGTCCACGCCGGCCGGCTCGTCGCCGCCGGACTCGGGGGCGGCGTCCGCCGCGCTGCTGCTGTCGGCCTCGCGCTCGGCGTTGCGTTCGGCCGGCGTCAGCCGCTCGGCCAGCGGTTCGAAATTCGCAGCCGGCTCCTCTTCCATCTCGAGGAAGGGGTTGGCCTCGAGCATCTGCTCGACCTCCTGGTGGAGCTCGAGCGTCGAGAGCTGCAGCAGCCGGATCGACTGCTGCAGCTGCGGCGTCAACGCCAGGTGTTGCGACAGGCGGACCTGAAGGGAGGGCTTCATGCGTCGGCCCTCACATCCGGAAATGTTCGCCGAGGTAGACCTTTCGCACGTCGGCGTTGTCGACGATCTCGGCCGGCGTGCCTTCGGTGAGCACGCGTCCCTCGCTGATGATGTAGGCGCGGTCGCAGATGCCCAGCGTCTCGCGCACGTTGTGGTCGGTGATCAGCACGCCGATGCCGCGGCTCTTCAGGAAGCCGATGATGCGCTGGATCTCGATCACCGCGATCGGGTCGACGCCGGCAAAGGGCTCGTCGAGCAGGATGAAGCGCGGCTGGGTGGCGAGGGCGCGCGCGATCTCGACGCGGCGGCGCTCGCCGCCCGACAGCGCCGGCGCCGGGCTGTCGCGCAGCTTCTCGATGCTCAGGTCGTTCAGCAGGTCGCCGAGCAGCTTGTCGACGGTGGACTTGGGCAGCTCCTTGCCGTCCGGGCCGCGCTGCAGCTCGAGCACGGCGCGGATGTTCTCTTCGACCGTCAGCTTGCGGAAGATGGACGCTTCCTGCGGCAGGTAGCTCAGGCCGAGGCGCGAGCGCTGGTGGATGGGCAGGCGCTCGACGCGCTGGCCGTCGATCAGGATCTGGCCGTCGTCGGCGCGGACCAGGCCGACGATCATGTAGAAGCTGGTGGTCTTGCCGGCGCCGTTCGGGCCGAGCAGGCCGACCACCTCCCCGCTGCGCACCGACAGGCGCACGTCCTTCACCACCTTGCGCGCGCCGTAGGTCTTCTGCAGGCCGACGGCCTCGAGCCGGCTCGCGCCGTCGTTGCCGGCCGGTACGGCGCTCAACGGCGCGCTCCCGGTTCGGAGGCCGGCTGCGAGGCCGCCTCGGCCGCGGCCGGCGTGCCTTCCTTGGGCGTGAAGACATAGCGCACGCGGCCGGTCGGGTTGCTGGGGGTCACCGCCGCGGTGCCGCCGGCCACGGTGAAGAGCTCGGCGCTGCCGTCGTAGGTGATGAGGGCGCCCGTCACCTCGTCGGCGACCGCGGTGCCGCGCAGGCGGCGCACCGAGGCCTTGTTGATGAAGCGGATGGTGTCGAGCTTGCTGTCGTATTCCAGGCGCTCGGCCTCGCCCTCGACGAACTCGTTCACGCCCTCGCGCTTCTGGCGGAAGCTCGCCGGCTGGCTGGCGTTGCCGATCGCCACCGCCGACTGGTAGCCGTCGGGGCTCTCGCGCACCTCGATGCGCGCCGCCTTGATCAGCATCGTGCCCTTGCTCACCACCACGTTGCCGTTGAAGACGACGAGCTGGTTGATCAGGTCGACCTTGCCCGGCTGGTCGGACTCGACCTCCATCTTCTTCAGGCGGTCGGCCCGCTCGGCCTGGGCCGGCAGGGTCACCGCCAGCGCGCAGGCAGCAACCAGCAGCGCCAGGCGGCGGGGCGTCGGTACAACGGGGGCGGTGTAGGTAAGTGGCGACATGGCGGCATGAAACTTGCAGGCCATTCTAGCCACAGTTTCATGCCGATCGCGTTACGAGATGAAGTCGCGGTGATCCCGCGACGCGGGCTCAACCGCCGGAGCGAGACTTCTGGATCAGGGCGTCGGCGACCTGGAGCATGCGCTCGTTGGTGCCGGCCAGCGAGCCCGAGGTGAAGTACTTGCCGTTGACGCCCAGGGCCGGCACGCCGTCCAGCTTGTAGGCCTCGGCCAGCTTGGCGGCCTGCTTGGTCTTGGTCTGGGTCGAGAACGAGTTGTAGGCCTCCAGGAACTTGGCCTTGTCGATGCCGTTCTTCTCCATGAAGGCGGCGATCTCGTCGGGCTTGTCCAGGCGGGCATGCTCGCTGTGGATGGCGTAGAACACCTTGCGGTGCATCGCGTCGACCTTGCCCAGCGATTCCAGCGCGAAGAAGATGCGCTGGTGGGCGACGAAGGGCTCGTCGCGGAAGGCGACCGGCACGCGGCGGAAGGCCACGTCGGCCGGCAGCTTCTTCTGCCAGGCGTCCAGCGCCGGCTCGAAGGCGTTGCAGTGCGGGCAGCCGTACCAGAAGAACTCCACCACCTCGATCTTGCCGGGCGCGCTGGTCGGTGCCGCCTGGCCAAGCTTGACGTAGTGGGTGCCTTCCACCGGGGCGCCTTGCGCCTGGGCGGCGGAGACGGCCGTGAGGCCGAGGGCGCCAGCCGCCAGCTGGGTCGAGAAATCGCGACGGTTCATGTTCAGGTCCAAAGTGTGTGGTGGGGGTCGAGGACGAGCGGTGGAGTCGCGTCGGATCGGAAAAGTTCAGGCCGCCCGCAGACCTTACTTCTGCACGCGCACCAGCGCCGATTCCACCCCTGCACCCTCCAGCTTTTCCTTCGCCAGGTCGGCATCTTCCTTCTTGTCGAACGGGCCGAGCCTCACCCGGTACATCGTGCGGCCGGACTGCTCCCGCTCGGTGACCTTGGCCTGCAGGCCCATCATGCCGAGCTTGGCGCGCTGCTGCTCGGCATCCTCGACACGGCCGAAGGCGCCGGCCTGGACGAAGTAGCTCAACGCATCGGAGGCCGGTTTGGTGGACGCGACGAGCCCGGTGGGCGCGCTGGCCGGCGCCGGGGCGGCGGCGGCGCCGCGCCCTTCGAGGATGGCGGCCGGGTCGCGGGCCTCCCGGCGCGGCGCGCTGGCGGTGGGCGTCGTGGCCGGGGGCAGGACCGTGCCGGACGGCACCGAGGGCGGGAAGGCCGGCGCGGGCGCCGCCACCACGCCGCTGGCGGCCTGGCCGGGCGGACGCACCGGGGTCTTGCTGCCCAGCGAGCCATTGGGGTCCCAGTTGCGGTTCTTCTCGGCCTCGGCCGCGTCCTGCTCGGCGGTGCGCTGCGGCACCTTGTTGATGAAGGGCACCGGCACCTTCGCGATGTACAGCGCCACGCCCAGCGCCAGCGCCAGGCCGATCAGCAGGCCGACGATCAGCCCGAGGACGAAACCCCCACGTTGCTTCTTCATGCGTTCTCCATCACATCCGTTCGGGGGCGTCCACGCCCAGCACCTGCAGCGCGTTGCGCAGCACCTGGGCGGTCGCGGCCAGCAGCGCCAGGCGGGCGCGCATCAGCGCCGGCTGGTCCGGCAGCAGGAAGCGCTCGGCGGCGTAGTAGCTGTGGAAGGCGCTCGCCACGTCGCGCAGGTAGAACGCGATGTCGTGCGGCGCGAGGTCGGCCGCGGCCCGCGTCAGCACCTGCGGGTACTCGGCCAGCTTCATCAGCAGCGCGGCCTCGGTCGGCGCCACGAGCAGCGACAGGTCGGCCCGGGCCAGCGTCGCCGGGTCGCCGCCATGCTCGGACGCCCAGTCGCGCAGCACCTTGCTCATGCGGGCGTGCGCGTACTGCACGTAGTACACCGGGTTCTCGTCGTTCTGCTTCAGCGCCAGGTCGACGTCGAAGGTGAACTCGGTGTCGGCCTTGCGGCTGATCATGAAGAAGCGCACCGCGTCGCGGCTGGTCCAGTCGATCAGGTCGCGCAGCGTCACGTAGCCGCCCGCGCGCTTGGAGATCTTCACCTCCTCGCCGCCGCGCATCACGGTGACCATCTTGTTCAGCACGTAGTCGGGGTAGCCGGGCGGGATGCCCTCGCCCGCCGCCTGCACGCCGGCGCGCACGCGCGCGATGGTGCCGTGGTGGTCGGTGCCCTGCACGTTGACCACCTTGGTGAAGCCGCGCTCCCACTTGTTGATGTGGTACGCCACGTCGGGCACGAAGTAGGTGTACGTGCCGTCGGACTTGCGCATCACGCGGTCCTTGTCGTCGCCGTACTCGGTGGTGCGCAGCCACAGCGCGCCGCCGTCCTCGAAGGTCTTGCCCGAGGCCACCAGGCGCTCGACCGTCTGCTCGACGCGGCCGCTGCTGTACAGCCCCGACTCCAGGAAGTAGTTGTCGAAGCGGATGCCGAAGGCCTGCAGGTCCAGGTCCTGCTCGTGGCGCAGGTAGGCGACGGCGAACTGGCGGATGCTCTCCAGGTCGTCCGGGTCGCCCGAGGCGGTGAACTCGCGGTCGTCGGCATGCACCGTCTTCTTCGCGAGGAAGTCGGCCGCGATGTCGGCGATGTAGTCGCCGTTGTAGGCGTTCTCCGGCCAGCCGGCGTCGCCCGGCTTCAGGCCCTTCAGGCGCGCCTGGGTCGAGGTGGTCAGGGTGGCGATCTGGACCCCTGCATCGTTGTAGTAGAACTCGCGCGTCACGTCCCAGCCCTGCGTGTCGAGCAGGCTGCAGATCGCGTCGCCGAGCGCGCCGCCGCGGGCGTGGCCCACATGCAGCGGGCCGGTCGGGTTGGCCGAGACGAACTCGACCATCACCCGCTGCCCGTTCGCCGGCTGACGCCCGAAGGCAGGGCCGGCGGCCAGGATCTCGCCGATCACCGCCTGCTTGGCGGCGTCCTTCAGGCGCAGGTTGATGAAACCCGGGCCGGCGATCTCGAGCGCGGCGACGTGGCGCTGCACGGCCGGCTGGCGGTTCAGCGCGTCGACCAGGGCCTGGGCGAGTTCACGCGGGTTCTTCTTCAGCGGCTTGGCCAGCTGCATCGCCAGCGTCACGGCCAGGTCGCCGTGGGCCGCCTGCTTGGGCAGCTCGAAGGCGGCGGGCAGCGTGCTGCCGGGGTGGACATCGGCAACCGCCGCGGCCAGCGCCTGCAGCAGTTCCTGTTGGGCTTGGATCATGGCGGCGATTCTAAGTGGCGACCCGGGGGAGGCGCCGCAGCCGGGCCCTGCCTGCGCGCAAGACCCTGGGCGCAGAGAAACCGGGCGTTTCATGTTCAATTTGGCACACAAACGGGCATCGGCGGTGCCAAGATGCCGAACCTGGATCCCCCGGCCCCGTGCCGCTGCCCGCATTCCATGAGCCTTCCCCTCGCCACTGCCGAACCCTCGATGTCCGCCGGACTGCCGGTGCCGGCTCAGGTCGGCAAGTACCCGGTGCTGAGCCGCCTGGGCGAAGGTGCGACCAGCGAGGTCTTCCTGGCGCGCGACGAGTTCCACCAGCGCGACGTGGCGATCAAGCGGGTGCGCGCCGGCGCGGTCAACGACCCGACCGACGGCCGCTTCTTCGAGCGCTTCTTCGCCGCCGAGGCCGCCCTGGTGGGCCGCCTGCAGCACCCGAACGTGGTGCAGATCTACGACGCGGTGGCCGACCCGCACGAGCCCTACCTGGTGATGGAGTACGTGCACGGCCACACCCTGCGCCAGTACTGCCGCGCCGACCAGCTGCTGCCGCTGGAACTGATCGTCGAGATCGGCTTCAAGTGCGCGATGGCGCTCGGCTATGTCTTCCGCCAGGGCCTGGTGCACCGGGACGTGAAGCCGGCCAACATCCTCGCCGTCATCACCAACGGCGCCATCACCGACGTCAAGGTCACCGACTTCGGCAGCGTGCTGAACATGTCGGCCGAGACGACCCAGGTCTACCGCGTGGGCTCGCTGGCCTACATGGCGCCGGAGCAACTCGACGGCGCCACGCTCGACAGCCGTGCCGACATGTACTCGCTCGGCGCGGTGCTCTACCACCTGATCGCCGGCCGCCCGCCCTTCGACGCGCCTTCGCAGTCGGCGATGATGAACCAGGTCTACAACGCGATGCCGGTGGCGCCCAGCCAGCTGCGCGCGGGCGTCGGCGAGGGCGTCGACGCGGTCATCCTGCGTGCGCTGGCCAAGCGGGCGGAAGACCGCTACGCCAGCTGGGACGAGTTCGCCCAGGCGCTCTCCGGCCTCATCGTCAACCACCAGGTGCCGCGCGGCCAGCTGCAGGGGGTGCTCGACTCCGAGCGCTTCAACCTGCTGCGCACGCTCGACTTCTTCGCCAACTTCGGTGACGTCGAGCTCTGGGAGGTGGTGCACCGCGCCAAGTGGCAGCGCTACACCTTCGGCCACGCCCTGTACCGGCGCGGCGAGGAGACGCGCAGCTTCCACATCATCGCCCAGGGCGAGGTGGAGGTCTTCCGCGACGGCACCAAGGTCGCCCAGCTCGGCGCCGGCACCTCGGTCGGCGAGATGGCCTACCTGGCCCCCAGCCCCGACATGCGCCGCCACAGCACCGACGTCATCGTCACCGAGTCGGCCACCACCATCACCTTCACCCCCGACACGCTGGCCCAGGTCAGCCCGGGCTGCCGGCACCTGTTCGACGAGGCCTTCATCCGCGTCCTGGTGCGCCGCCTGCACGCCGCCCACGAGGCCCTCGCGCACCCGCGGCGAATTATGTGACCACCCCCGAGGCGCTGACGCGCCACCCCCTCAAGGGGGCCGAGTGCCGCGGCTCCAAGTCCGCCTGCGCGGACTTGGACGGCACGAGGGCCAACCGCCTCTGGCGGTTGGCGCCGCCAGCGGCCCGGCAAAGCCGGTTCCGCGGCCGCTGCTGGGTCGTGCTTCGCTGACATACAGCGACATACACGTTCCGAAAGTGACTCGTTAGCACGCTTGCTCACGTCCGAGCAAGGTGCTTCAATCCGGCCCGGCGACGTCCCGTTCGCCGCACCCCGGAGGATTTCCATGAAGAAGCTGAGCACCCTGGTGGCCCTGGGCCTGATCGCGCTGTCCAACGCGGCGTTCGCCGCGGATGGGGCGAGCTGCGAGGCGAAGGCGACCGACAAGAAGCTGGCCGGCGCGGCGAAGAACAGCTTCATGAAGAAGTGCGAGCGCGAGTCCAAGGCCAGCGAGGCCGGTGCCGCCTGCGAGATGCAGGCCACCGACAAGAAGCTGAAGGGCGCGGCGAAGAACAGCTTCGTCAAGAAGTGCAAGAAGGACGCGAGCGCGCCGGCGGCCGCCGCTTCCGCCGCCAAGTGAGGCCCTAGGCGTCTGCGCGGCAGAACCGGGTAGTTGCTGATGTCACTGAGGCGCATGGCAGTGCTCAGCGGGGGCTGAGCCGCACGGGATTACTCGTCAGGCTGACTGGAGCCTCCCTCGGGGAGGGAGGCTGGAGGGTGCGGTCGAACATGCTGGAGCTCCCTCACGGAGGGGGCTCGGGGGAGCCGTGCGTACAGCCGCAGGCTAGGAGTTTGCGCGGCTTCTGCCGCGCGGACTCCTAGCCCCAGTACGCAGGGTCGCCGTAGGTCTGCTTGAGGAAGTCGATCCACAGGCGCACCCGCAGCGGCAGGTGCTTGCGCTGCGGGAACACGGCGTAGATGCCGTTCGGCGGCGCCGCGTAGTCGTCCAGCACGCTGACCAGCTCGCCGGCGGCGACCTGGCTTTCGACCTCCCAGGTCGAGCGCCAGGCGATGCCGAGCCCGGCCAGGCACCAGTCGTGCAGCACCTGGCCGTCGCTGCAGTCCAGGCGGCCGCTCAGCCGCAGGTGCTGGACCTGCCCGTCGATGGTGAAGGCCCAGCCGCGCGTCTGGCTGGCGTCGCTGCTCAGCGTCAGGCATTCGTGGCGCGCGAGGTCCTGCGGCGTGCGCGGCGTGCCGGCGCGCTTCAGGTAGGCCGGCGTGGCCACGCACAGCCGGCGGTTGTCGGCCAGCCGCACGCTGACCAGGCTGCTGTCGGGCAGCTCGCCGACGCGCACCGCGCAATCCACGCCCTCGTTGACGATGTCGACCAGCCGGTCGCTCAGGTTCAGCGACACGCTGACCTCCGGGTGCAGGGCCAGGAAGCGCGGCACCAGCGGCGCGACATGGCGCCGCCCGAAGCCGGCCGGCGCGGTCAGCCGGAGGTAGCCGGCCGCCTTCACGCCGCCCGCGCTGACGCTGGATTCGGCATTCGCCAAGTCGGCCAGCAGGCGCTGGCAATCCTCGAGGAAGGCGCTGCCCTCGTGGGTCAGGGTGATGCGGCGCGTCGTGCGCACCAGCAGCTTCACGCCCAGCCGCTCTTCCAGCGCGTCGATGCGCCGGCCGATCACCGCCGGGGCCACGCCTTCGGCCTGGGCCGCGGCCGTCAGGCTGCCCTTGATGGCGACCGCTACGAACGATTCGATCTGCTTTAGCCGGTCCATGGCCGGCGATTATGCGCGCCGAAGTCAGTAATCGAGCCCCGGGCGGCGCTCAGGCGGGCAGCAGGCCCGGGGGCGGGCCGGGGTCTGCGGGCGCTGTCCCGGCGGGCGGCGGATCGGCCAGGCCGCGGCCGAGCAGGGCGCGCGCGTCCAGCAGGCGCGGCAGGTCGATCCCGGTGCGCACGCCGAGCGACGCGAACAGCACCACCAGGTCCTCGGTGAGGAGGTTGCCGGACGTGCCCGGCGCGTAGGGGCAGCCGCCCAGGCCGCCGAGCGAGCTGTCGAAGCGGCGCACGCCGGCATCGTGGGCGGCGCGGCAGTTGGCGAGGCCCTGCCCGCGCGTGTCGTGCAGGTGCGCGCTGCCCATGTGCGCGCCGATCTCGCGGCGCAGGCGGGCGAAGAGCCGGTGCACCTGGGCCGGTTCGGCCTGACCGGCGGTGTCCGCCAGGCCGACCTCGTCGGCGCCGGCAGCGGCCGCCAGCACCGCCAGGCGCATCACCTCGCCGGCGTCGACCGGCCCGTCCAGGGGGCAGCCGAAGGCGTCGGAGATGCCGGCCTCGATGCGCACCTGCGGCGCCACCTCGTCGCGCAGCTGGGCGATCAGGCGCAGTTCCTGGATCATCTGCAAGGGCGTCTTGCGCACGCTGGCCAGCGAATGCGCGCTGCTCGCCGACAGCGGCAGGCTGAGGCGGTGCACGCCGCAATCGAGGGCCGCCTGCGCGCCGCGGCCGTTCGGCACCAGCGCTGTCAGTTCCAGGCCGGGCCGCCCGAGAGCGTGCCGCACCACCTCGGCGACGTCCGCCATGCCGGGAACCCGCCGCGCCGGCATGAAGGAGCCGACCTCGACGTGCCGCAGGCCGGCCGCATGCAGGGCGTCGATCCAGCGCAGCTTGTCGGGGGTGGGAAGCAGGCGCGTCAGGCTCTGCAGGCCGTCGCGCGGGCCGACCTCGCAGATCAGGACCTCGGGCGGCGCGGAAGAAAAGCTGGCGTCCATGATCCGGTTCCCTCAGATCGAACGGGTTTCCTTCCTGCAGGGCCAGTATCTGCCCGCGGACAGCGCAGCGCAAGCGGTGCCGGGGCGGGGCAGGACCCTCGGCGACCTGGGGCCGATTGATCATGTGAAAGTCATGAATCAACGAGACTTTCGACCATTAATCATCAGGCAAGTATCCAATAAAGTGCAGGCATTCGACCTCACCGGAGCGCTCCATGAACACTCTTCCGCTGCCGCAGGGCATGCAGATTCACGGCCCCCTGTTGCCGGGCTTCGACGCGGTGCTGACGCTGCCGGCGCTCGAGCTGGTGGCCAAGTTGCACCGGGCTTTCGAGCCGCGCCGTCAGCAACTGCTCGCGGCGCGGGTGGAGCGCACGAAGCGGCTGGATGAGGGCGAGCGGCCGGACTTCCTGCCCGAGACCGCGCACATCCGCGCGGGCGACTGGACGGTGGCGCCGATCCCGGCGGCGCTGCAGTGCCGGCGCGTCGAGATCACGGGGCCGGTGGACGCGAAGATGGTCATCAACGCCTTCAACTCCGGCGCCGACAGCTACATGACGGACTTCGAGGACAGCAACTCGCCGTCGTGGGCGAACCAGATCCAGGGGCAGATCAACCTGTCGCAGGCGATCCGCCGCACGCTGACGCTGGAATCCAAGGGCAAAACCTACCGGCTGAACGAGAAGATCGCGACGCTGCAGGTGCGTCCGCGCGGCTGGCACCTGGACGAGAAGCATGTGACGGTGGACGGCCAGCGGGTGCATGGCGGCATCTTCGACTTCGCGCTCTTCATGTTCCACAACGCCCACGAGCAGATCGCGCGCGGTGCCGGGCCGTACTTCTACCTGCCGAAGATGGAGAGCCACCTGGAGGCGCGGCTGTGGAACGACGTGTTCGTGATGACGCAGGCCGAGCTGGGCCTGCCGCAGGGCACGATCAAGGCGACGGTGCTGATCGAGACCATCCTCGCGGCCTTCGAGATGGACGAGATCCTGTACGAGCTGCGCGAGCACAGCGCGGGGCTGAACGCCGGGCGCTGGGACTACATCTTCAGCTGCATCAAGAAGTTCAAGGTCGATCGCAGCTTCTGCCTGGCGGACCGGGCCAAGGTGACGATGACGGCGCCGTTCATGCGCTCGTACGCGCTGCTGCTCCTGCAGACCTGCCACAAGCGCGGCGCGCCGGCGATCGGCGGCATGAGCGCGCTGATCCCGATCAAGAACGACCCGGAGAAGAACGCGGTCGCGATGGCCGGCATCATCGCCGACAAGAAGCGCGACGCGACCGACGGCTACGACGGCGGCTGGGTGGCGCACCCGGGGCTGGTCGAGCCGGCGATGAAGGAGTTCATGGCGGTGCTGGGCGACCGGCCGAACCAGTTCGACAAGCAGCGGCCGGACGTGAAGGTGCGTGCCAAGGACCTGCTGGACTTCCAGCCCGAGGCGCCGATCACCGAGCACGGGCTGCGCATGAACATCAACGTCGGCATCCACTACCTGGGGGCCTGGCTGGCAGGCAACGGCTGCGTGCCGATCCACAACCTGATGGAGGATGCGGCGACGGCCGAGATCAGCCGCTCGCAGGTGTGGCAGTGGATCCGCTCGCCCAAGGGCGTGCTGGAAGACGGCCGCAAGGTCACGGCCGAGCTGGTGCGGGCGCTGGTGCCGGAAGAGCTTGCGAAGATCAAGGCGGGCGGCTTCGAGGGCCGCTTCGACCGCGCGGCGGAGATCTTCACGCAGATGAGCACGCAGGACGCGTTCGCGGAGTTCCTGACGCTGCCGCTGTACGAGGAAATTTGACGGCTGCGGCGGCGTCCGCTGCGCTGAATCCGGGCTGCGGGTTCCACATGCGCCACTCTCGATGAGATTGCGGCAACATGACGCCATGAGCCGCACCGAGACCCTTGCCTTGCTGAGGCAGCACAAGGCCGAGTTGCAGCGCCGCTTCGGCGTTGTCGACCTGGCCTTGTTTGGTTCGCGTGCGCGTGATCAGGCGAAAGTCGCCAGCGATGCCGACTTCCTGGTCAGCTTCGATGGGCCTGCGAACTCGACGCGCTACTTCGGCCTCCAGTTCTACCTGGAAGACCTCCTGCGCTGTCCTGTCGATCTGGTGACGGACAAGGCGCTGCGGCCGGAGCTGCGGCCGTCGGTCGAGCGGGATGCCATTCGTGTCTGAGGATTCAGGCATTCCGTGAGGTCGTTGAATCGGGGGGTATCCGAAGTCCACGCCTGTTGGCGTCTTCCGTAGCCCGGATGCCAATCCGGGGATCGTTGCTCACCTCCACCGCTGCTCCCGGATTGCGCTGGGCTTCATCCGGGCTACGAGGGGCCATCCGTCGGACACGGCCCCCCCGGGAAACTCCTGCCCATCCTTCAGGGCGACCCCTCATTTCAGAACACGAACGTTCGTTCGAGACTCCGCGTCGGCCGCATGTTTTGCTGGCAGTTCGCAGGATGTTCGGTCGACGTGCGCACAACGCACGGCACACCAACAACCAGGAGACGACTCGATGAACTTGCCGACTTCCCGCCTGCTCGGCGCCTGCGCGCTGGCCTTCTGCCTCGCCACCGGCGCCGCCCCCGAGGCCCGTGCCGCCGACACCTACACCCAGACCCGCTATCCGATCGTGATGGTCCACGGCCTGCTCGGCTTCGATGCCATCGGTCCGGTCGACTACTTCTACGGCATCGCTCCCGCCCTGCGCGCGGGCGGTGCCACGGTCTACACGCCCAGCGTGTCGGCCGCCAACTCGAGCGAGGTCCGCGGCGAACAGCTGCTGCGCCAGCTGCGCGCCCTGCAGGCGGCCCACGGCTACGCCAAGTTCAACCTCATCGGCCACAGCCACGGCGGCCCGACCATCCGCTATGTCGCCGCGGTCGCGCCCGAGCTCATCGCCTCCGTCACCACCGTCGGCGCCCCGCACACCGGCAGCAAGACCGCCGACGGCCTCCAGAACCTCACGTCCTGGACCGGCACCACCGGCGCGGCCGCCGCCATCGCGAATGCGCTCGCCGCAACCCTCTCCTTCCTCTCCGGCTCGTCCGGCCTGCCGCAGGATTCGCTGGGCGCCCTCCAGTCGCTCAACACTGCCGGCGCGGCCGAGTTCAACCGCCGCTACCCGCAGGGCGCGCCGGCCTCGGCCTGCGGCCAGGGCCCGGCGTGGGTGAACGGCGTGCGCTACTGGTCGGTCGGCGGCACGAGCGTGCTGACCAACGTCCTCGACGTCAGCGACGGCCTGCTCGCCGCCACCAGCGTGTTCTTCGGCTTCGAGCAGAACGACGGCCTCGTCAGCCAGTGCTCCAGCCACTGGGGCACCGTGCTGAAGGACAACTACGCCTGGAACCACCTCGACGAGGTCAACCAGGCCTTCGGCATTCGCGGCCTCTTCGTCCCCGACCCGGTGTCGTTCTACCGCAGCCATGCGAACCGGCTGAAGGGGGCCGGGCTGTGAGCGACCGTCCCGCCGTCGGCTTCGCGGTGTCGGTGGCGGCCGTGTGCCTGGCCGTCGGGGTGGGCGCCTGGTCGCTCGCACCGTCCCCCGCGAAGGCACCGCGCCCCACCGAGCCGCGCTTCACCGAATGGCGCGACAACCCATTCGCCGCCGGCATCCCCAGCGACGCCGCGGCCTACAACGAGGCCGCCTCGCGCGCTGCCGAGGCGGCCGCGGCGCACGTGGCCGGCCTGTGGGTCGACGGCTCGCTGCGCGGCACCGACCTCGACGGCGACTGGGGGCTGTGGGTCGGCGACCGGCTGCAGCCCAGCCTGTCGCTGCGACGCCGCTTCGACCACCTGCTCACCGCCGTCGGCGAGGTCGACACCGGCGAGCTGCGCCACTGGATCGAACAGCAGCTCACGGTGACCCGCGGCATCGACGCCGCGCGCCAGGTCCTCGGCATCTGGGACCGCTACCTGGCCCTGCAGCAGCGCCGCTTCACGACGCCGTGGAAACCTGACGACCCGGCGAGCTGGCCGGCCGTGTTGGCCGAACGCTCGCAGGCCCGGCGCGACCTGCTGGGGGTGCCGTGGGCCCAGGCCTTCTATGCCGACGAGGAGCGCGACTTCACGGCGCTCGCTGCGCGGCGCGCCGCCCCGGCGGTCGCGGCCGGGCCGGCGGCGCAGGCGCCGGAATCCGCCGACCCCGCCCTCCTGACGCCCGCCCCGGCGCAGCAGACCCCCGAGCTGCAGGCCGCCCGCGTCGCACGCTACGGCCCGGAGGCGGCGGAGCGCCTGCGCCACGAGGACGCGGCCTGGGCGCTGTGGGAGCAGCGCATCGCCGAGGCGCGCGACGCGTTGCAGGCCCTGGCGCAGCGCCCGGAGCTGTCGGAACCGCAGCGCCGCCAGGCCGGGCTGGACGAGCTCGCCCGGCGCTTCAGCGGCCCGGACCTGCAGCGCGCCCACGCGATCCTGCTGTCCGTCGGATCGTGAGGGTCGACTGATGCCCGGCGAGGCAGGGCCCCTGTAGAGTACGGCTGCGCCGATCAGGCGCCCACCGACCAACGCGGTCCACACGGCCGCCAGGAGCCTCACCTTGCATTTCCCTTCCCGTCTTTCCCTGCCGGGCTCGCGCAGGGCCCTCGCCGCGCTCGCCGCCGCACTCGTCGCCACCGCCGTTGCGGCCCAGACCGCGCCGCCGCGCTCGGGCATCGACCGCAGCGGCATGGACACCACGGTGCGCCCGCAGGACGACCTGTTCCGCCACATGAACGGCGCCTGGCTGCGCGACACCCCGATGCCGGCCGACAAGGCCTACATCGGCGCCTTCGAGGGCATCCAGGAGTCGACCCTGCAAAAGCTGCGCGGCCTGATCGAGGACGCGGCCCGTGACGACGGCGCCGATGCCGACGCGAAGAAGATCGGCGACCTCTACGCCAGCTTCATGGACGAACCCGCGCTGGAAGCCCTGGGCGCCAAGCCCCTGGCCGGCGAACTCGCGGTGATCGACGCCGTGCGCACGCGGCGACAGCTCAGCGTGCTGATGGCCCGCCACGGCCGGCTCGGCATCGCCTCGGCGGTGAACGCCGAGATCGACCAGGACGCGAAGGACTCCACCCGCTATGTCACCTACCTGAGCCAGGGGGGGCTGGGCCTGCCCGACCGCGACTACTACCTGAAGGAAGACGACGCCCGCTTCCGCGAGGCGCGCGTCAAGTACGTCGAACTCGTCGCCAAGCTGCTCGCCCTGGCCGGCGAGCACGACACCGAGGCCAGCGCCCGCGCCGTGCTGGCGCTCGAGACCGAGCTTGCGCGCACGCAATGGACCCGGGTCGAGAACCGCGACGCGCTGAAGACCTACAACCCGGTGCTGCAGAAGGACCTGCGCAAGCTCGCGCCGAGCCTCGACTGGAAGGCCTGGCTGGCCGAGTCGGGCATTGCCGGCAAGACGCCCGACGTGGTGGTGCGCCAGCCGAGCTACTTCAAGGGCATGAGCAAGCTGCTGCAGTCGCAGCCGCTCGCCACCTGGAAGGCCTATGCGAAGACGCGCCTGCTGATCTCGTTCGCGCCCTACCTCAGCAAGGACTTCGTCGACGCCAACTTCGCCTTCAACGGCACGGTGCTGAGCGGCACCACCGAGAACCGCCCGCGCTGGAAGCGCGGCGTGGCGGTCGTCGAGCGCTCGATCGGCGAGAGCCTGGGCAAGCTCTACGTCGCGAAGTACTTCCCGCCGGAGTCCCAGGCGAAGATGGAAAAGCTGGTCGGCAACCTGCTGGCTGCCTATAAGCAGAGCATCGACACGCTGGACTGGATGGGCCCGCAGACCAAGGTGCAGGCACAGGCCAAGCTCGCCACCTTCGTGCCCAAGATCGGCTACCCGAAGAAGTGGAAGGACTACAGCCGGCTGCAGATCCGGCGCGACGACCTGGTGGGCAACGTGATGCGGGCGAGGCTGCTCGCCGACGCGCGCGAGGTCGCCAAGCTCGGCAAGCCGGTCGACCGCGACGAATGGTTCATGACGCCGCAGACCGTCAACGCCTACTACAACCCGGCGATGAACGAGATCGTCTTCCCGGCCTCCATCCTGCAGCCGCCGTTCTTCGACGCGAGTGCCGACGACGCCGCCAACTACGGCGGCATCGGCGCCGTGATTGGCCACGAGATCAGCCACGGCTTCGACGACGAGGGCAGCCGCTTCGACGGCCTGGGCAACCTGCGCGAATGGTGGACGAAGGAAGACCGCGAGCGCTTCGAGGCCAAGACCAAGATCCTGGTCGAGCAGTACGGCGCCTTCGAGCCGGTGCCGGGCTACAAGGTGAACGGCGAGCTGACCCTGGGCGAGAACATCGCCGACAACTCCGGCCTGGAGATCGCCTACAAGGCCTACCACCTGTCGCTGAACGGCCAGCCGCCGCTCGCGATCGACGGCCTGAGCGGCGACGAGCGCTTCTTCCTCGGCTTCGCCCAGGTGTGGCGCGGCAAGGTCCGCGACCAGGCATTGATCCAGCAGCTGAAGTCGGATCCCCACTCTCCGGAAGAGATCCGCGCCAACGGCACGGTGCGCAACCACCCCGGCTTCTACAGCACCTTCGGCGTGAAGCCGGGCGACCGGATGTACCTCGACCCGGCGAAGCGGGTTTCGATCTGGTGACACACTGGGGCGCATGAGCCTGCCCCCGCCGACGCCGCCGGAATCCCTCGCCCGGCTGCGCGAGCGCTTCGGCGAGAACTACCGATGGCGCGTGCTGCTGACGGTGATGATCGGCACGATGGCGTCGATCATGGCCTCGACCATCGTCAACGTCGCCGTGCCCGACATCAGCCACCGCTTCGCGCTCGGCCAGGAGCGCGCCCAGTGGCTGTCGGCAGGCTTCATGGCGGCGATGACGGTGTCGATGCTGGTCACACCCTGGCTGCTCGACCGCTTCGGCTACCGCGGCAGCTACCTCGGCGCCGTCGGCGCGCTGATGCTGGGCGGCATCGGCGGCGGCCTCGGCATGAGCTTCGAGTGGGTGCTCGCGATGCGCGTGCTCGAAGGCCTGGCGGCCGGCGTGCTGCAGCCCATCCCGGCCATCATCGTGCTGCACGCCTTCCAGCGCCATGAGCAGGGCAAGGCGATGGGCCTCTTCGGCTTCGGCGTGGTGCTCGCGCCGGCCATCGGGCCGAGCATCGGCGGCGTGCTGGTCGAGTGGTTCGGCTGGCGCTCGATCTTCTTCGTCGTCGTGCCGTTCTGCGCCGTGGCGATGGGCCTGGCCTGGCGCTACCTGCCGCACAGCTCGCCGGGCGGCACCGCGGTCAACCACCACCGGCGCCGCCTCGACGTACCGAGCCTCGCCCTGCTGACCGTGGCGGTGCTGGCCCTGCTGAACGGGCTGGTGCACCTGCACGACGCGGCGCCGCTGCCGGCGCTCGTGCTGCTGGCGGTGGCGGTCGGCACCGGGATCGTCTTCGTGCTGCGCCAGCGGCACAGCGCCCATCCCATCCTGCGCCTGCCGCTGTTCGCGCACCGGTCGTTCTCGATGGGCGGCTGGGTGGCCTTCATCTACGGCATGGCCTTGTTCGGCTCGACCTACCTCGTGCCGGTGTTCATGCAGCTGGCGCTGAAGCTGCCACCCTCGCAGGCGGGCGCGGTGCTGCTGCCGGCGGGGATCGTGCTGGCGGTGACCATCCCGCTGGCGGGCCGGCTGGCCGACCGGCTGCCGGTGAGCCGCGTGGTCGCGGCGGGCGTGCTGCTGCTGGCGGCCTCGTTCTGGCTGATGTTGACGGTCGGGGCCGGGACGGCGCTGGTGCTGATCACGCTGTGGGCGGTGGTCGGGCGCATCGGCCTCGGGCTGGTGCTGCCCTCGCTGAACCTCGGCGCGATGCGCGGGCTGCCGCCGGAGCTGATCTCCCACGGGTCGAGCACCATCAACTTCCTGCGCCAGCTCGGCGGGGCGGTGGGCATCAGTGTCGTCGGGATCGTGCTGCAGTGGCGGCTGTCGGTGCATGCGGATGCGCCGCTGCGAGGCTTCCACGAGACCTTCGGGCTGCTGGGGGCGATCAGTGCATTGGCCGTGGTCGCGGCCTGGCGGATGTCCCCGCGTCGCCCGGATGGAGCGCTGCGGAATCCGGGAGCGGCTGCGCCGAAGTGAAAGACGGCCCCCGGATGGGCTTCCGGGCTACGGGTTTTTCTCGGGCAGACGAGGCGCGTGTCCGGCGGGATGCTGGGGGTTCTTGCACAAGAACCCAGGAGACCTCCCGTGAGCACACGCTTCAAGATCAACGGCCGCGTGGTCGACGCCAAGGCCGAGCCCGACACCCCGCTGCTGTGGGTGATCCGCGACGAGATCGGCCTCACCGGCACCAAGTACGGCTGCGGCATGGCCTTGTGCGGCGCCTGCACCGTGCACCTGGACGGCCAGCCGGTCCGGTCCTGCCAGACGCCCGTCTCGGCCGTGGCCGGCAAGTCGGTCGCGACGGTGGAAAGCCTGTCGCGCAACAACACCCACCCGCTGCAGGTGGCCTGGATCCAGCACGACGTGCCGCAGTGCGGCTACTGCCAGTCCGGCCAGCTGATGAGCGCCGCCGCGCTGCTGAAGCAGAACCGGCAGCCGACCGACGCCGACATCGACGCCGCGATGAGCGGCAACATCTGCCGCTGCGGCACCTATCCGCGCATCCGCGCCGCGATCAAGAGCGCCGCGGCCGCGATGAACAAGGCCTGAGGAGCACGCCATGACGACCTCTTCGCCAACCTCTTCGCCGACTTCTTCCGCGCGCCTGACGCGGCGCGGCTTCCTGCAGGCGTCCGGCGTCGCCGGCAGCGGCCTGCTGCTGGGCGTCAGCCTGCCTGGCGCGGTGGGCGACGCCGCGGCCGCCGGCCTGCTGCACACGCCGAACGCCTGGGTGCACATCGCCGACGACAACACCATCACCCTGCTGTCCGCCCGCTCCGAGATGGGCCAGGGCGTCTACACCTCGATGCCGATGCTCATCGCCGAGGAGCTCAACGTCGACATCCGCAGCATCCAGGTGGCGATCGCCCCGCCCAACCAGAAGCTGTACGGCAACGCCCTGCTGGGCGGGCCGCAGCTCACCGGCGGCTCGACCTCGGTGCGCGACGGCTGGGAGAAGCTGCGCGTCGCCGGCGCCCAGGTGCGCATGATGCTCATCAGCGCCGCTGCGCAAAAATGGAACATCCCGGAATCGCAGCTGCGGGCCGAGAACGGCCGCGTCCTGGGGCCGAAGGGCCGCAAGGCGACCTACGGCCAGCTGGCTGCGGCGGCGTCGAAGCTGCCGGTGCCGGACAAGGTGGTGCTGAAGGACCCGAAGGACTTCCGCATCGTCGGCAAGGCCACGCGACGCCTGGACACGCCGGCCAAGGTGAACGGCACGGCCGAGTTCGGCATCGACGTCAAGCTGCCCGGCATGGTGTACGCCTCGCTCGAGCAGTGCCCGGTGATCGGCGGCACGGTGAAGAGCTTCGACGCGTCCAAGGCGAAGGCGATGCCCGGCGTGATCGACGTGGTGCAGATCCCGGACGGCGTGGCCATCGTCGCCGACACCTGGTGGCATGCGAAGAAGGCGCGCGAGGGCCTGGCCGTGGTCTGGGACGAAGGCCCTGGCGCCGCGCTGACCCACACCGCGATGCTGGACAGCACGCGCGGCGGCCTGGCGAGCGGCAAGGTGCTGCCCCTGAAGGCGGTGGGCGATGCCGACGCGGAGATCGCGAAGGCCTCGAAGGTGATCCGGGCCGAGTACACGATGCCGCTGCTCTCGCATTCGCCGCTCGAGCCGATGAACTTCACGGCGCACTTCCACGACAACCGGGTCGACCTGGTCGGCCCGACGCAGTGGCAGGACGCCGCCGCCGGCACGGTGGCCAAGACCCTGGGCGTGCCGCCGGAGAACGTCACCCTGCGCACCACCTTCCTCGGCGGCGGCTTCGGGCGGCGCATCGACATCGACTTCATCATCCAGGCGGCGCAGATCTCGAAGGCCGTCAACAAGCCGGTGAAGCTGCTGTGGACGCGGGAAGACGACATGACGCACGACTTCTACCGGCCGCAATCGGTGCACCAGCTCGCGGCGGCGATCGGGCCGGACGGCAAGCCGACCGCGATGACCTTCCGCATGAGCTCGCAGTCGGTCACCGGCCGGGTGTTCGGCCTGCCGGCCGAGGTGCAGGACCCGCTGATGACCGAGGCCGCCGTCGCGGCCTACGAGGTGCCGGCCTCGCGCCACGACATCGTCAAGCACGATGCCGGCCTGCGCGTGGGCTACTGGCGCTCGGTCAGCCACGCGCTGAACGCCTTCGCCAACGAGACCTTCATCGACGAGCTGGCCGTGTCGGCCGGGAAGGATCCGCTCGCCTACCGGCTCTCGCTGCTGGGCAGCCAGCCGCGCTTCGCGACGGTGCTGAAGCTGGCCGCCGACAAGGCCGGCTGGGGCACGCCTGCGCCGGCCGGGCGCTTCCGCGGCATCGCGCTGATGGAGGGCTACGACACCTACATGGCCCAGGTGGCCGAGATCTCGGTCGACAAGGGCGAGGTGACGGTGCACAAGGTGACGGTCGCGGCCGACCTGGGGCGCATGGTGAACCCCGACACGGTGGAGGCGCAGATCCAGTCGAGCATCGTGTTCGGCCTGACGGCGGCCCTGTTCGGCGAGATCACGCTGGCCCAGGGGCGGGTGGAGCAGACCAACTTCCACCAGTACCGGCTGCTGCGCCTGAACGAATCGCCGGCAATCTCCATCACGCTGGTGCCGAGCACCGAGAAGCCGGGCGGGATCGGCGAGCCGGCGACCGCGCTGATCGGCCCGGCGGTGGGCAACGCGGTGTTCGCGGCGACCGGCAAGCGGCTGCGCAAGATGCCGTTCACCCCCGAGAACATCGCTTCGGCCTGACGGCGCGCGCGGCGGCGGGGCGCGGGTATCCTTGCAGGCTCCGTCCCCGCCTGCCTGCCCGATGCCCCCGCCGCTGCTGCAAAACCGCCCGCTGTCCGACCTGCCCGCGCGCTGCGAGGTCCTGGTGGTCGGGGCCGGGCCGGCCGGCAGTGCGGCGGCCCAGTGGCTGGGGCGTTCCGGCGTCGACGTGGTGCTGGTCGACCAGCATGCCTTTCCGCGCGACAAGGTCTGCGGCGACGCCCTGATCCCCGACGCCCATGCGGCGCTGGCGCGCCTGGGCGTGCTGGACGAGGTGATGCAGCGGGCGCAGGCCGCCGGGCACGTCGGCTGCATCGGCCCGCGCGGCGGGCGCATCGACGTGCCGGGCACGCTGGCGGTGCTGCCGCGCAAGGAGCTGGACCAGATCCTGTGCCGCGCCGCGGCGCGGGCCGGGGCGAAGATGCATGCGCCGGTGCAGTTCGAGGCGCCGCTCGTCGATGCGGCGGGGCGTGTCTGCGGCGCGCGGCTCGCGCAGGGGCCGCAGCGGCGCGAGATCCAGGCGCGCTGGGTGGTGCTGGCCACCGGCGCGGTGCCGCAGGCGCTGATCGCGGCCGGCGTCTGCGAGCGCCAGACGCCGAGCGGCATCGCGATGCGCACCTACATCCGCAACCCGGGCCTGGCGTCGCGTCTGCGCGCGCTGGACGTCGTCTGGGACCGGCGGCTGCGGCCGGGCTATGGCTGGATCTTCCCGTGCCGCGACGGCCTGTTCAATGTCGGCGTGGGCGTGGCCAACAGCCACCGCAGCGACCGGGCGGGCCACGGCAGCAAGCAGGACGTGAACCTGCGGCAGATGTTCGCGAGCTTCTGCGAGTTCTACGAGCCGGCGCGCGAGCTGCTGGCGAGCGGCGAGCTGCAGGGCCCGCTGAAGGGCGCGCCGCTTCGCTGCACGCTGAAGGGGGCGACCTTTTCGCGCCCCGGCCTGCTGGTGACGGGCGAAGCGGCCGGCAGCACCTATTCGTTCACCGGCGAGGGCATCGGCAAGGCGATCGAGACCGGGCTGTTGGTGGCGCAGGCGCTACTGGCCGAGCGCGGGGCCGGGGGCGCGGTCGCCGATGCGTCGGCGGATGCCGCGGTGCGGCGCCGCTACGAGGCGGCGCTCGCGGCGCTGCAGCCGCGCTTCGCGTTGTACGAGCGTGCGAACGGCATCAATGCCCATCCCTGGCTGGCCGACCTGGTGATCTGGCGCGCCCAGCGCAGCGCGCGGCTGCTGTCGCGCATGAGCGGCGTGCTGAACGAGACCAGCAACCCGGGTACCCTGTTGAGCCTGAAGGGCGTGAAGCGCCTGTTCCTGGAGTAGCGACGCGATGTGCCAGCTGCTGGGCATGAATGCCAACACGCCGACCGACCTGATCTTCAGCTTCACCGGTTTCTCGACCCGGGCGGAGGAGCACAAGGACGGTTTCGGCATCGCCTTCTTCGAGGGGCCGGGGACGCGGCTGTTCGTCGACGCGCAGAGTGCGCGCGAGTCGCCGGTGGCGGAGATGATCCGCCGCTACCCGATCCGCAGCCACAACGTCGTGGCGCACATCCGCAAGGCGACGCAGGGGGTGGTGTCGCTGGAGAACACGCACCCCTTCGTGCGCGAGCTGTGGGGGCGCTACTGGGTGTTCGCCCACAACGGCGACCTGAAGGACTACCAGCCGCGGCTGCATGCGGCCTTCCGGCCGGTGGGCAGCACCGACAGCGAGCGCGCCTTCTGCTGGCTGATGCAGGAGCTGGCGAAGGCGCATGCCGACCTGCCGCCGATCCCGGAGCTGACGGCGACGCTGCGCGAGCTGGTGCCGCGGATCGCGGCGCACGGCAGCTTCAACTTCATCCTGAGCAACGGGCAGGCGCTGTGGGCGCACTGCTCGACCAAGCTGAGCTGGATGGTGCGCGAGCACGTGCAGCGACAGGAGCGGCTGCAGGACGAAGATTTCAGCGTGGACTTCGCGAACCAGGCGACGGCTGCGGACCGCGTCGCGGTGGTCGTGACGGAGCCGTTGACCAACGATGAACGCTGGCGCGCGTTCGCGCCGGGCGAGCTGAAAGTCTTCGTGGACGGCGCCGCGTAGCCCGGATGCCAATCCGGGGATCGTCGTTCACTTCCTCGGCGGCTCCCGGATTCCGCTGCGCTGCATCCGGGCTACGAACTACTCCACGGCCTTGACCATGTCCTCGACGACTTTCTTGGCGTCGCCGAAGACCATCATCGTCTTGTCCATGTAGAACAGCTCGTTGTCGAGGCCGGCGTAGCCCGCGGCCATCGAGCGCTTGTTGACGATCACCGTCTTCGCCTTGTACGCCTCGAGGATCGGCATGCCGTAGATCGGGCTGCCCTTGATGTGCGCGGCGGGGTTCACCACGTCGTTCGCGCCCAGGATGATCGCGACGTCGGCCTGGCCGAACTCGCCGTTGATGTCCTCCATCTCGAACACCTGGTCGTAGGGCACCTCGGCCTCGGCGAGCAGCACGTTCATGTGGCCCGGCATGCGGCCGGCCACCGGGTGGATGGCGTACTTCACCGTCACGCCCTTCTCGGTCAGCTTGGCCGCCAGCTCCTTCACCGCATGCTGGGCGCGCGCCACCGCCAGACCGTAGCCCGGCACGATCACCACCGTCTCGGCATTGCCCAGCACGAAGGCGGCGTCGTCGGCGCTGCCGCTCTTCACGTTGCGCTGCGCCTGCGCGCCGGCCGCCGCCGTGCCGGCCTCGCCGCCGAAGCCGCCCAGGATCACGTTGAAGAACGAGCGGTTCATCGCCTTGCACATGATGTAGCTCAGGATCGCGCCCGAGCTGCCCACCAGCGAGCCGGCGATGATCAGCATGCTGTTGTTCAGGCTGAAGCCGATGCCCGCCGCCGCCCAGCCGGAGTAGCTGTTCAGCATCGACACCACCACCGGCATGTCGGCGCCGCCGATCGGGATGATGATCAGCACGCCCATCACGAAGGCCAGCGCCAGCATCGCGAAGAACGCCGGCCAGCTCTCGCTGAACACGAAGGCGAGGCCGAGGCCGATGGTCGCGAGGCCGAGCACCAGGTTCAGCACGTGCTGCCCGGCGAACTGTACCGGCGCGCCCTGGAACAGGCGGAACTTGTACTTGCCCGAGAGCTTGCCGAAGGCGATCACCGAGCCGCTGAAGGTGATGGCGCCGATGGCGGCGCCCAGGAACAGCTCGAGCCGGTTGCCGGCCGGGATCGGGTCGCCCTTGGCGGCGATGCCGAAGGCGTGCGGCTCGGCCACTGCGGCCACCGCGATGAAGACCGCGGCGAGGCCGATCATGCTGTGCATGAAGGCGACCAGCTCGGGCATCTTGGTCATCTCGACGCGCCGGGCCATGACCGCGCCGGCGCTGCCGCCCACCAGCAGGCCGAGCAGCACCCAGCCGAGGCCCAGGGCCTGGCCGCCGGCCAGCTGGACGATCAGTGCCGCGGTGGTCAGCGCCGCGATGGCCATGCCGGCCATGCCGAACAGGTTGCCGCGGATCGACGTGGTCGGGTGCGACAGGCCCTTCAGGGCCTGGATGAAGCAGACGCTGGCGATGAGGTACAGCAGCGTCACCAGGTTCATGCTCATTGCGTGCCCTCCTTGGCGGCCGCGGGCTTCTTCTCTTTCTTGCGGAACATCTCCAGCATGCGCCGTGTGACGAGGAAGCCGCCAAACACGTTGACGGCGGCGAGCGCCACCGCCAGCACGCCCATGGTCTTGCCGAGCGGGGTCTCGGTCAGCGCGGCGGCGAGCATCGCGCCGACGATCACGATCGCGGAGATGGCGTTTGTCACCGCCATCAGCGGCGTGTGCAGCGCCGGCGTGACGGTCCACACCACGTGGTAGCCGACGTAGATCGCCAGCACGAAGATGATCAGGTTGGTCAGGGTATGGGATACGGGGTCCACGGGGATCTCCTCACTCTGTCTCGTTGATCGGGGGCAGGCGCCAGTCGCCGCTGAACGACCGCACGCCGGAACGGACTTCGGCGCCCAGGCTCAGGGCCCAGGCGACGATCGCGTCCGGCAGCCCGGAGTCGTTGCGCGGCGGCGGGCCGCCGGGGGCTGCGCCGGCGAAGGGATCGGGGGCGAACACGGCGACCTTCAGGAGTGCACCGGTCGCCTTCGCGTACTGCGCCTGGATGAAGTAGCCGACGGAATCGTCGCCCAGCCGCGAGGCGGGCTCGGCCACGTCCGGCACGACCCGGCCCATGACCTCGGCCAGGTCCACGCCGCCGAACGCCAGCACGCATTCTTCGTCGTTCGCGTGGAACGGACTGTGCACGAAGCTGTCCTCGTCCGAGCGCAACTTCGAGCATCCCGAAGTCCACTGGAACAGGCCCACCGCGTCGGTCGTCTCCAGCAGCATCCACGCATGGCGGTGGGCCGGGGTGGTGATGCGCACCAGCACCCGCTCCACGTGCCCGTCGCGGGTGGTTTCCGGCAGGTGGCGGGCAAGCCGCTCGCCACTTGCCTGGTAGCCGGGGGGCAGCAGCATCGAGCGGCGGCCGACCTGGACCCGCACCGAGGCCTCCTCGGCCGCATGGCAGGCCCCCGCCAGGGCAGCCACCAGGCCCAGCGCGACGACGGCGGCCCGCAGGCCGCGTTTCTCACGCACGCTGCACCTGGCCGTCGCGCGCCACCAGGCAGGCGGCGACGATGTCGTCGTCCGCCGGCACCTGGAAGCCGCCTTCCTTGGTGATGACGAGCTTCAGGAAGTCGAGCACGTTGCGGGCATACAGCGCGCTCGCGTCGGCCGCCACCAGGGCCGGCAGGTTGGTCTCGCCGACCAGCGTCACGCCGTGCTTCAGCACCGTCTTGCCGGCTTCCGTCAGCGGGCAGTTGCCGCCCTGCGCGGCGGCCAGGTCGACGATCACCGAGCCCGGCTTCATCGCGCGCACCATCTCCTCGGTGACCAGCACCGGCGCGGCGCGGCCGGGGATCAGCGCGGTGGTGATGACGATGTCGGCCGCGGCCACGCGCTTGGCCACCTCGAGCTTCTGCCGGTCGAGCCAGCTCTGCGGCATCGGCCGCGCATAGCCGCCCACGCCCTCGGCGGCCTCCTTCTCCTCCGCGGTCTCGTAGGGCACGTCGATGAACTTCGCGCCCAGCGACTCGACCTGCTCCTTCACCGAGGGGCGCACGTCGCTCGCCTCGATCACCGCGCCCAGGCGCTTGGCGGTGGCGATTGCCTGCAGGCCGGCCACGCCGACGCCCAGGATGACCACCCGTGCCGCCTTCACCGTGCCGGCGGCCGTCATCAGCATCGGGAAGATGCGCTGGTAGCGGTCGGCCGCGATCATCACCGCCTTGTAGCCGGCCAGGTTGGCCTGTGAGGACAGCACGTCCATGCTCTGGGCCCGCGTCGTGCGCGGCGCCGCCTCGAGCGCGAAGGCGGTCAGCCCGGCCGCGGCCAGGCGCTGCAGGCCGTCGCGGTCGAAGGGGTTCAGCATCCCGACCAGCGCGGTGCCGCTCTTCATCAGCGGCAGCTCGTCGGCCGAAGGCGGGCGCACCTTCAGCACCAGCTCGGCGCCGAAGGCCCCGGCCCGGTCGACGATCTCGGCGCCGGCGGCCGCATAGGCCTCGTCGGTGACGCTGGCCTGCAGGCCGGCCCCGGCCTGCACGCGCAGCGTGTGGCCCTGCGCCTTGAGCTTCTTGACCGTCTCCGGGGTCGCGGCAACGCGCGTTTCCCCCGCCGCCGTTTCCAGCGGAACCCCTATCAACATGGCTTGCTCCTCGGGCGTGTCGTTGTGCTGTAACTCGCGCGAGAGCTTACACAATGCTTTCGTCCCCACAACCGGCGAGGACCCTCCCACAGCCTTGCGCGATGCAAGGCCACAACACCCGCACTTAAAATCGCGAGATGTCTGCCCGCTGGAAACCGAGCGTCACCGTCGCCGCCATCGTCGAGCACCAGGGCCGGTACCTGCTGGTGGAAGAGCACACCTCCGACGGGCTGCGCCTGAACAATCCCGCCGGCCACCTCGACCCGGGCGAATCGCCGCTGCAGGCCGTGGTGCGCGAGGCGCTGGAAGAAACGGCACGAGCGTTCGTGCCCACCGGCATCGTCGGAATCTACCTGTCGCGCACCCAGCGCCCGGCGCTGGGCCAGGACACGACCTACCTGCGCATGGCCTTCCGGGGCACGGTGGGCGAGGCGGATGCGTCGCGGGCGCTGGACACCGGCATCGTGCGCACCCTGTGGCTCACGCCGGAGGAGATCCGGGCGAGCGTCGAGCGCCACCGCAGCCCGCTGCTGCTGCGCTGCGTCGAGGACCACCTGGCGGGTGTGAACTTCCCGTTGTCGCTGGTGACGACCGATCCCTCGGTGTTCGCGAAGGGGGAGGCGCCATGACGGCGACGACGCCGAAGAAGCAGCGGGTGGTGGTCGGCCTGTCCGGCGGCGTCGACTCGGCCGTCAGTGCGCACCTGCTGAAGCAGCAGGGGCACGAGGTGATCGGCATCTTCATGAAGAACTGGGAAGACGATGACGACGATGCCTACTGCTCGTCGCGCCAGGACTTCCTGGATGCGGCCAGCGTGGCCGACGTGCTGGGCATCGAGATCGAGCACGTCAACTTTGCGGCCGACTACAAGGACCGCGTCTTCGCCGAGTTCCTGCGCGAGTACCAGGCCGGCCGCACGCCGAACCCGGACGTGCTGTGCAATGCCGAGATCAAGTTCAAGGCCTTCCTCGACCATGCGATGAGGCTGGGGGCGGAGAAGATCGCGACCGGCCACTACGCCCGCGTGCGCGAGCGCGACGGCCGCTTCGAGCTGCTGAAGGGGCTGGACCCGCTGAAGGACCAGAGCTATTTCCTGCACCGGCTGAACCAGCCCCAGCTCGCGAAGACGCTGTTCCCGGTGGGCGCGCTGCCGAAGACCGAGGTGCGCCGCATCGCCGCGGAGATCGGCCTGCCGAATGCGGCGAAGAAGGACTCGACGGGCATCTGCTTCATCGGCGAGCGTCCGTTCCGCGAGTTCCTGAACCGCTACCTGTCGAACCGGCCCGGTCCGATCAAGGACGACCGCGGCCGCACGATCGGGGAGCATGTCGGGCTGTCGTTCTACACGCTGGGCCAGCGCAAGGGCATCGGCATCGGCGGGCTGAAGGAGAAGGGCAGCGCCAAGGGCGGCAGCGAGCATGCGCCCTGGTTCGTGGCGCGCAAGGACATGGCGGCGAATACGCTGTACGTCGTGCAGGGGCACGACCACCCGTGGCTGCAGTCGCATGCGCTGTCGGCGGACGACGCGAGCTGGGTGGCCGGGACGGCGCCGCAGGCGGGGGCGATGGCGGCGAAGACGCGCTACCGGCAGGCCGATGCGGGCTGCACGCTGGGCGAGGACGGCGACGGTGCGTTCCGGCTCAGCTTCGGCGCCGCGCAGTGGGCCGTCACGCCGGGCCAGTCGGCGGTGCTGTACGACGGCGAGGTGTGCCTGGGCGGCGGGGTGATCGCGAGCGCCGGCTGATCGCTGCCAGGCATCAGCGCCGCGGCTGCCCCAGGTCCATCGTCCACCAGCGCCGCCCCGACGATTCCTGCAGCACGCAGGCCACGCCCAGCTCGGTGAAGCGCGGGCCCATCAGGTTGGCGCAGTGGCCGTCGCTGTGCGCCCAGCTGTCGACGACGCGGGCGATGCTGGCCTGTCCCGCGGCCACGTTCTCGCCCAGCGCGCGCCAGGCGTAGCCGGCCGCATCGACGCGGTCGGACAAGCTGCGGCCGTCCGCGCTGTCATGGCTGAGCACCCCACGCGCCGCCATCTCGCGGGTGTGCCCGAGCGCTGCCTCGGCCAGCGGTGCGCTCCAGCGCAGCGGCGGTGCCGCAGCGAAGCGGCCCTTCGCCCCGCAACTGCGCGGCGCCGCCCGGAAGGCGTTCACGCGCTGCAGCACCTCGGCCTCGAAGCGGGCATCGCCGCAGTCCCCGGCCGGCGGCGCCGCCATGGCGGCGCCTGTCAGACCGAGGGCCGTGCAGGCGGCGAGGACACGCCGGGATCGTGATGGAGTGGGCATGGCGGCAACTGGGGACCTGTTGCCGCCAGCCTATCGCTTCAGTCGCGCCCCCGCTTCGCCGATATCGGATGACCATGCGTTCCGTTCCGACACCCCTGGCCGCCTTGGCGGTGACCCTGGCCCTGGCGGCGCCCGCCAGCCGGGCCGCCGGCGTCGTTGCCACGGTCACCGACGCGGCCGGCCGGCCGCTCGCGGACGCGGTCGTGATGCTGGAACCCACCGGCGCGAAGCTGCCGGTCAAGCCGCTCGCCGGTGTCGAGATCGCCCAGCGCTCGCGTGCATTCCAGCCGGCGCTGACGGTGGTCACCGTCGGCACGCCGGTCAGCTTCCCGAATTTCGACACCGTGCGCCACCACGTCTATTCCTTCTCGCCCGCCAAGACCTTCGAATTGAAGCTCTACGCCGGCGTGCCGTCGACGCCGGTGGTGTTCGACAAGCCCGGTGCCGCCGTGCTCGGCTGCAACATCCACGACCGGATGAGCGCCTGGGTGCTGGTGGTGGACACCCCGCACTACGCCCGCAGCGGCACCGACGGCCGCGCGCGCATCGATGGCGTCTCGCCCGGCAGCTACCGGCTGCGCGCCTGGCATGCCGGACTCGTGCCCGGCCAGGAGCCCGCGCCGCAGCCGCTGACCGTGGGCACGGCCGACCTCGACAGCCGCGTGGCCCTGCCGGTGAGCGCGCCATGAAGGTACAGGGGGCCCTTCGCCTGCGCGCTTCGTTGAGCGCGCGCATCGTCCTGCTCTTCCTCGGCCTGCTGCTGGTCGTGCAGGGACTCAGCTTCATGGCGATCCGCGCCGGCATCGACCACAACGCGCGCGCCGCCATCGCCGACGAGCTGGCGGTGGGCGAGCGCGTGTTGACGCGCGTGCTGGCGCAGAACGCCCAGAGGCTCACCGAGGGCGCGACCCTGCTCGCGGCCGACTACGGCTTCCGCGCCGCCGTCAACAGCAACGACGCCGCCACCATCGGCTCGGTACTCGCCAACCACGGCGAGCGCATCGGCGCCAGCGTGACCGCGCTGCTCGACCCCGAATTCAAGCTGCGTGCCGCCGCCCAGCCCGACCTGCAGGAGCTGCTGCCCGTCACGCGGCGCCTTGCCGCGCGCGTGCTGGCGTCCCGGCATGCGAGCGAGATCGTGGTGATCGGCGACCGCCCCTTCCAGCTCGTGATGGTGCCGATGCGCGCGCCGGTGGTGGTGGGCTGGGTGCTGATGGGCTTCCCGATCGACCAGCGGCTGCTGGACGACATGCATGCGCTGTCCTCGGTGCAGGTCAGCCTGCAGGTGCGCTCGGACGCACTCTCGCCCTGGCACACCGCCGTGTCGACGCTGCCGCTGGCCACCCGCGAGACGCTGGAGAAGCAGGCCGCGCTCGCCCTCGACCGCGCCGGCGCCGCCAGTTCGGCGGCGACCAGCGTGAGCCTCGCCGACAACGAATACAGCGGGCGCTGCGTGCTGCTCGCCGAGCACGACGGCGCCGCGGTGTCGGCGCTGCTGCTGCGCTCGGTGGACGATGCGGTCGCGCCCTATCGGCAGCTGCAGCTCGCGCTCGCCGGCCTGACGCTGCTGGGCGTGCTGGGCTTCGGCATCGGCAGCGTGCTGACGGCGCGCCACGTGACGACGCCGCTGCGCCGCCTGGCGGCCGCCGCCGAACGCCTGCGCGGCGGCGACTACGACACGCCGCTGCGTGGCCTGGGTCGCGGCGACGAGTTCGGCGAGCTGGCGCAGGCCTTCGAGCGCATGCGCGTGAGCATCGGCGAGCAGCAGCAGGAGATCCTGGACCTCGCCTACCGCGATCCGCTGACCGGGCTGCCGAACCGGCTGCAGTTCCGCAACGCGGTGCGCGATGCGATCGCCGCTGCCGAAGCGGCCGGCCGCACGGTGTCGGTCATCATGCTCGACCTCGACCGCTTCAAGCACGTCAACGACGTGCTGGGCTATCGCTTCGGCGACCTGCTGCTGCGCCGCGTCGCCGAGCGCCTGACGCTGCAGGTGCTGCGCGGCAACGACCTGGTGGCCCGCCTGGGCGGCGACGAGTTCGCGGTGCTGCTGGCCGACCTTGATCCCGAGACCGACCTGTCGCTGACGCTCTCGGTGGCGCAGCGCATCGGCCAGGCCTTCGACGGCGCGCTGACGCTGGAAGACCAGACGGTGGACACCAGCGCCAGCCTGGGCGTGGCGAACTGGCCGCTGCATGCGGGCGATGCCGACGTGCTGCTGAGCCGGGCCGAGGTGGCGATGTACGGGGCGAAGCGCCGCACCACCGGCCCGATGGTCTACGACGCGGCACTCGACGCGGCGAGCAGCCAGACCCTGTCGCTGCTCACCGAGCTGCGGCATGCCGTCGACCACGACGAGCTGCGCCTGTACCTGCAGCCCAAGCTCGCGCTCGGCAGCGCGCGCGTCGTCGGCGCCGAGGCCCTGGTGCGCTGGCAGCACCCACGGCGCGGCCTGCTGCCGCCGATGGAGTTCATCCCCTTCGCCGAGCAGACCGGCTTCATCCGCGTGCTGACGCTGTGGGTGTTCGACCAGGCGGCGCAGCTGTGGAAGCGCCAGCACGAGAGCGGCCAGCGGCTCACGCTGTCGGTCAACCTGTCGACGCGCGACCTGCTCGACCTGGAGCTGCCGCAGAAGTTCGAGGCCCTGCTGATCCGCCACGCCGTGCCGGCCGAGGCCTTCTGCCTGGAGATCACCGAGAGCGCGATCATGGACGACCCGCAGCGCGCGCAGGCCACGCTGGACCGGCTCAGCGGCCTCGGCTTCCGCCTGTCCATCGACGACTTCGGCACCGGCTATTCATCGCTGGCTTACCTGAAGCGGCTGCCGGTGGACGAATTGAAGATCGACAAGTCCTTCGTGCTCAGCATGGAGAAGGACCTGGACGACGCGCGCATCGTGCGCTCGACCATCGACCTGGCGCACGGCCTGGGCCTCACGGTGGTGGCCGAGGGCGTCGAGAACGCCCAGGTCTGGGACTTACTGCGCGAGTTGTCGTGCGACGAGGCCCAGGGGTACCACATGGGCAAGCCGATGCCGGCCGCCGAGTTCTCGCGCTGGGCCACCGGCTGGACGACGCGGCATGCGATGAGCCTGACGCCGGGCAAGGGGCTGGACATCGCGATCACCCTGCACTAGCCGCGTCGCACGGAGCCAGCCTGGACGACGGGTTGGACATTCAACGACATTGAAAAGACCTCTTCAGCGCCGTGCCGGGGGGCGACTGGCAGCATTCGGGTAGGCTATGCGGGGTGAGCTGCGGCTTCCCAGCAGGCATCGGTTCGCGGCCCGGCTTCAACGTTTGGAATCCAGGAGAAGCACTGTGGACGAAAAGCAGAGCGAGATCCGTGAACGCTACCTCGGTGTTGGCGTCGCGTGGGGCACGGCAATTGGCCTGGCCGCTGGCGCCGGTTTCGGGGTTGCGCTTGGCCACCTGGCCTTGGGTGTGGGCATCGGCCTTGCCGTGGGTGTTGGCATCGGCATCGCAGTGGGTGCGGCCGTGGGCGACGAGCGCGCCAACGCGGAGCAGGAGCCGGCGCATTGGTAGTTCTCAATGCGGCGACGCGCAGCTCAGCCCAGCGCTTGATCGACGGCCGGCGAGGATCTACCGCCTGACTCGGCGTCACCAGTGAAGGGTTCCGGCTGGCCGGCAACGTGAGTTTGCCAGACCGCTCCAAAGCTGCCGTTCAGCATCGGAGGCCACACCGCCAGGGGCGCGGCTCAGAACGAGTTCCCAAGCAGCGACCGCGGGCATCCTGCATGGCCCTCAACTCGATGGGAGACCATCATGGGCACTGCAGGTAGCGCCGTTCATCGCGAACCGTGGAACAAGGGCAAGCTCGTCGGCCAAAAAGCGCCGTTCAAGCTCAAGGACATCTGGGCCCTGCGCGTCCGGTTGCAGATGGAAGGCCGGGTTCGTGAGTTGGCACTCTTCAACCTCGGCATCGACAGCAAGCTGCGCGGCTGTGATCTGGTCGGCCTGAAGGTCCGCGATGTGTGTCACGGCGATCTGGTGGCCACGCGTGCCATCGTTGTCCAGCACAAGACCCAGCGCCCGGTTCAGTTCGAAATCACGCCAGCCGCCCGAGATGCCGTGCAGGCTTGGATCAAGATCGCCGGGCTGAAGCCGGAGGACTTTCTGTTTCCAAGCCGCCTCCATGACTCGCTCCATCTGGGTACTCGCCAGTACGCCAGAATCCTCGGGCACTGGGTCGAAGAACTGGGGCTGGATCGCGCCGACTATGGGACGCACTCGATGCAAAGGACGAAGGCGACGCTGATCTACCGGCGCACCAAGAACCTCCGCGCCGTGCAGCTGCTCCTTGGGCACTCCAAGCTCGAGTCGACGGTGAGGTACCTGGGCATCGAGGTCGACGACGCGCTGGAGATCTCCGAACAGACTGAAATCTGAGGCGATCGATGGCGGCTGCTCGGGCAGCTTGCCAGTGCCGCCGCCTGAACCACGGCCGTATGCTCTTGGTGCGCGTCCGCGGTTCCGGCCAGGAGCAGCCTGTCGCGAACGACTGATTGCAGGCTCACCGAAGAAGGCGGCTATCCTGTGAGGATGTTCTGGAAGAGTCACCCTGTGGGGCGGGTGGACCATCGAAATTCCTCGGAGCATGCAGCAGCGGAACGAGGATGGTTCATGGTCTGCATGGGGTAGCGATTGGGTGATGGACATCCACATCGTCGAATTCACCATACCTGACTCATCGCCGGCGAGACAGAGCCCACCTCTTGGAAGCAACAGCATCGCGCTGAGTGGCCACGGTTGGACTGGTGTGGCGGAGGTGCTCCTCGAGCAGGACAATGGTCGGCCAGTCTTTCGCTATGCGGCAAAGCTGTCAGCACCTGGAACGTTCATGTCGTGCTGGGTTTCCTACGTCAACAACGGGCAACGCGACTTTGCTGGTTCGATGGTTTCCTCAGCGACGCATTCTGCGTAGCGGTACTCAACGAACATCGGAGGCTGATTTCGGCCAGGAGCGGTCTATCAGGCAAGACTGCTTCCGGGCAGGCGAAGTATCAAGGTCCCGAACGATGACACCATTGACGCCTCAGATTGAGGCCTGCCCCAGCTGCAAATCAACAGATCGCCTCAGGAGCAAGCTCCTCCTCATCGATCCTGCCGACCCATCTCGCGCAAGCGATGACAGACGTGTGGGTTGCTCATGCGTCGGAGACTTGTCCGTGTCCGACCTCAAGTCCGAGTTTGCTGCTTCCGGCGTTGCGGCTCAGTTCATCGAGGGGTTGTACTGCGATCGATGCGGCATTGGCTATGTCCCGGAGTTCATGGCCAAACCGGCGCGAGCCAAGTTCATTGCTGCACTTGGGGGCTGGCGTCGAATCTACGACGACGGGACGCAGGGGCCGCTGCTGGAGCGCATGGCTGATGATCCTGAGTGCTATCTCTAGGAGGTCAGGATGCGGCCAGTTTCGACAGTTCGCGACCGTCAGCTTTCTGCGTATTCGAACGCATTGCTGACCACCCTTTTGCGCCTAGCATGGACTCACGGAGGGCGCCCAACCTTGGGAAGTTGCAGATGAACCAAGCCGGCACATCGATCTTGGTTGCAGTCGTTGCGGGCGTGGCCGCCGTCTACCTTCTGCCTCCACCCTGGCTCGCGCCACTGTCTGCGGGTGTGGCCGTTTGCGGAGTCATTCTTGCCATCATCCTGCGATTGGGAACAAGGACCGAGCCGCCCGCCATCCCACTGGTCGGTATCCTGTTGTCGTTGAGCAGTCTTCCTGAGCAACCTCTCGCAAAAGTAAAGGCGGGCTGGGCGTTGACGACGTTTCTTGCCGCCGCGGCGTTTCTTGTCGCAATCGCGCTGTCGGTCATGGTGCGTGCGCATTCATAACAACAGGTCCGCAGACCTGACGCCTGTCAACTCCAAAGTTGAATGGCGGCTTGCTGGCATTGAGATCGGCGGGTCGAATGTCTCCGTTGGGTCGACAGCTGCGCTTCGCAGCTCGTGAGAGCGGACGTTTAACGTTCGACATGAACGGCGGCTGTCGACCAGGATGATGCCTAACGTTTGACAGGAGCTGCGCGACCCGCCTTAACTGGGCACGTCAGGTCGATCAAGGGGTCAGGCTGCATACGCGGCACTGCCGACCTGCTTACCCATGTGGTACTTGACGATGCCATGCGGATAAACCGTGCGTTCGTATTCAACCTTGTAGCCCAAGCCAATGTACAAGCTCGGCGCCTGGAAGCTGAAGGTCTCCAGGTAGAACGCCGTACAGCCGTGACGGCTTGCGTGCGCCTCGAAGGCGCGAATCAGCGTTGACCCGATACCCAGGCGGCGGTGCGCCGGCTCGACCCATAGCTGCTGAAGCTCGCAACACGAGCCCCAGCGACGACCGACTGCTCCGCCTACGATCTGGCCAGAAGGACCACGGGCAAAGCACGAAATGGCTTCGACTTCATGAAGCGGTGCGCTTGCATCATTGAACTCGCTGAGCCCTTGATCGACCACCGCGCATTCTTCAGGCGGATAGGTGTCGTGGGTGCTGAAGGAGAGTTCGGGAGTGGTCATTATTCTGCGGGCGAACGTTGAACATGAGCGGCGAGACGCAGCGGGTAAGCCTGCTGTGGCACGTGGCCACCCAGCTATTTGAGGGACGATGTACCAGGTTTTCCGGGGCGCTTGAACAAGGCCCCCACCGCGCGCGACGCGTTGCGCAGCGCCGCCTCGTCGAAGCCCGCATATCCGAACAGCCAGCCGCGCCGCGGCGACTCGATCGCATAGGCGGACACCGGCGCCAGAAAGACGCCCGCCTCACGCGCCTGTGCCGACATCGGCGCATCGGGCCGCCCCGCCGGATCCTCGTGCACCAGGTGCATGCCCTGGTCGCTCGGCGCCAGGCGCAGCGCCCCGCCGCTCGCCCGCGCCAGCGTCTCGATGACCAGCGCTTGGCGCTGCGCATAGAGCTCGCGCATGCGCCGCAGGTGGCGCAGCAGGTGGCCCTCGGTGATGAAGCGCGCCAGCACGTCCTGCACTGCGCCCGGGCTGTGCCGGTCGGTCACTGCCTTGGCGCTCGCGAAGGCCGGCGCCAGCGCGGCGGGCATCACGATGAAGCCGAGGCGCAGCCCCGGGTGCAGCGTCTTCGAGAACGTGCCGACGTAGAGCACGCGCTCGGCCTGCGGCAGGCTGCACAGCGCCGGCATGCGGTGCGGGCCGTAGTGGAACTCGCCGTCGTAGTCGTCCTCGACGATCCACGCGCGCTGCGTGCGCGCCCAGTCCAGCATCGCGAGCCGGCGCGCCAGGCTCATGCGCACGCCCATCGGGAACTGGTGCGTCGGCGTCACCACCGCCATGCGTGCCGCCGGCCAGCGCGCGGCACCGGCGGCGATGTCCAGCCCCTCGCCATCCACCGGCACCGGCCGCACCACCGCGCCCTGGCCGAGCAGGTTCGCACGAATGCCGGGGTAGCCCGGGTCCTCGACCATCACCTCGTCGCCCAGGTCCAGCAGCAGCCGGCCGATCAGGTCGATCGCCTGCTGCGAGCCCGAGGTCACCAGCACCTGCGCGGCCTCGCATCGGATGCCGCGCGACACCAGCAGCCATTGCGCAATCGCCTCGCGCAGCAGCGGCTCGCCGGCCGGCGCGGTGTACTGCGCCAGCGACTGCCGGCGCGCCGCCGGGGTGTCGCGTGCCAGGCGGTCCCAGAGCGCGAACGGGAACTCCGCCGTCGCCGGCGCGCCCATCCGGAACGGCATCGGCGCCTGCGTCGGCGGCTGCCAGCGCAGTGCGACGTCGGCAATCGCCTGGCCACGCTTCGACAGCGCCCCGGCGGGCGCGATCGGCGCACTGCGGCGGCGCGCCTGGCCGCGCAGGGCCGCGATGTCGGGCGCGACGTAGCTGCCGTCGCCCACGCGCGCCACCACGTAGCCCTCGGCCCGCAGCCGCTCCAGTGCCCACAGCACCGTGTTGCGCGCCACGCCCAGCGCCAGCGCATGCTCGCGCGACGGCGGCAGGCGCGCGCCGGGGGCGAAGGTGCCCTGCTCGATGGCGGCGCGCAGGCGCAGGTAGACCTGCTGGCGCAGCGTCGCGGGCGGGCGGGACGGGCTCGGATTGGCTCCCCGGGGCACGGTGGATTGGCTCCTCGAACAAGGCCCCCAGTGTCTACGATGTGGAACCAATCCGGACGCCTCCCAGGACCTTTGCCATGACGGACAAGAACGAACGCTTCCTCGACCTGCACCGCGGCCCGCGCGCCTTCGTGATCGCCAACGCCTGGGATGCCGGCTCGGCGAAGGCCCTGGCCGGGCTCGGCTTCGAAGCCATCGCCACCTCCAGCGGCGCGGCCGCGGCGGTGGCCGGCCGGCGCGACGGGCAATTGACGCGCGACGAGGCCATCGCCCATGCGCGCGCCATCGTCGAGGCGGTCGATCTGCCGGTGTCGGCCGACCTGGAGAACGGCTTCGGCGCCTCGCCGCAGGACGCGGCCGAGACCATCCGGCGCGCCGGCGAGATCGGCCTGGCCGGCGGCTCGATCGAGGACGCGAGCGGCGATGCCGCGAAGCCGCTGTACGACCTCGGCCACGCCACCGAGCGCGTCGCCGCCGCGGTGGAGGCGGCGCGTGCGCTGCGTCGCCCCTTCCTGCTGACGGCGCGGGCGGAGAACTTCCTGCGCGGCAACCCCGACCTGGACGACACCATCCGCCGCCTGCAGGCCTTCGAGCGGGCCGGCGCCGACGTGCTGTTCGCGCCCGGCCTGCCCGACCTCGCGGCGGTGCGCACGGTGTGCGCGTCGCTGCAGAAGCCGCTGAACTTCATGGTCGGCATCAAGGGCAAGTCCTTCAGCGTCGCCGAGCTGGAAGCGGCCGGCGTGCGCCGCATCAGCCTCGCGACCTCGCTGTACCGCGCCGCCATGCGCGGCCTGCTGGACGCCGCCACCGAGGTGCGCGAGCGCGGCAGCTTCGACTACCTCCACCGCCTCTGACAGGACGACGGGCATGCACGACTACCACGCCGAGGTGCACTGGACGCGCGGCGACCAGGCCTTCACCGACAACCGCTACAGCCGCCGCCACGACTGGCACTTCGACGGCGGGGCGACGGTGACCGGCTCCTCGTCGCCGCATTCGGTGCGGCTGCCGTACTCCGACCCGAGCGCGGTCGACCCGGAGGAGGCCTTCGTCGCCGCCCTCGCGAGCTGCCACATGCTGTGGTTCCTCGGCCTCGCGGCCAAGGCCGGCTGGGTCGTCGACGACTACCGCGACGCGGCGGTCGGCGTGATGGCGCCCAACGCGCAGGGGCAGATGGCCGTCACCGTGGTCACGCTGCACCCTGCGGTGCGCTACGGCGGCGAGCGCCGCCCCGACGCGGCCGAGCAGGCGCGCCTGCACCACGAGGCGCATGCGTCCTGCTACATCGCGAACTCGGTGAAGTCCGAGGTGCGCTGCGAGCCGGTCACGCCTTCCTGATCCTTCCCCGAACCGACGGACCTCCCGATGTACATCCCCAGGCAGTTTGAAGAATCCCGCCCCGAGCTGCTGCATGCGCTCGTGCAGGCGCACCCGTTCGGCCTGCTCGTCACGCAGGACGCCGACGGCCTGCTGTCCGCCAACCCCATGCCCTTCCTGCTCGAGCACGACGAGGCCGGCCAGCCGGTGCTGCGCGCCCACGTGGCGCGCGCCAACCCGGTGTGGCAGGCGGCGCGCCGCGACGTCGATGCGCTGGTGGTGTTCCAGGGCCCGCAGGCCTACATCTCGCCGGGCTGGTACGTGTCGAAGGCGGAGCACGGCAAGGTGGTGCCGACCTGGAACTACCTGATGGTGCAGGCGCGCGGCCGGCTGCAGGTGCACGAGGACCACGCGTGGCTGCTGTCGCTGCTGACGCGTCTCACGCAGCGCCACGAGGCGGGCCTGCCGGCGCCCTGGGCGGTGAGCGACGCGCCGCCGGGCTACGTCGAGGGCCTGTTGCGGGCCCTCGTCGGCCTCGAGATCCCGGTGTCGGCGCTGGTCGGCAAGTGGAAGGCGAGCCAGAACCGCTCGGATGCCGATCGCGAAGGCGTGGCCGCGGGCCTGCGCGCGTTGGGCGGCGACGAGGCGGTCAATATGTCCAACTGGGTCCGCCCGCAGGGTTGATCCGCCGGGGGGATACTGCGGCGGCGATGAGACGCCGCCTTTGCCTCTTCCTGCTCCTGGCCGCCGGGTGGGCCGCCCTGCCTGCCGCCGCGGCGCCGCCGGTGGTGCCCGACACGCTGGCACAGCGCCTGCTGGCCTGCACCGGCTGCCACGGGCCGCAGGGCCGCGCGGCGCGTTTCCCCCGCATCTCCCTGCTCGCCGGCAAGCCGGCCGACTACCTCTTCCACCAGCTGCAGGGCTTTCGCGACGGGCGCCGGCAGTACGCGCTGATGACGGGCCTGCTGGACCCGCTGAGCGATGCCTACCTGCGCGAGATCGCCGAGCACTTCGCGTCGCTCGACCTGCCGTACGCGCCGGTGCCGCCCCAGCCGGCCCTGCCGGTCGCGGTGGCGCAGCGCGGTGCGCAGCTCGTCCGCGAGGGCGATGCGGCGCGGCGGCTGCCGGCGTGCACGCAATGCCACGGCAGCGCGCTGACCGGCGTGGCCCCGGCCATCCCCGGGCTGCTGGGCCTGCCGCGCGACTACCTGGTTGCGCAGCTCGGCGCCTGGCGCACCGGCACGCGCCGCGCGCTCGCGCCCGACTGCATGGCGCATGTCGCCCGGGCGCTGTCCGACGACGACGTGGGCGTGCTCGCGCAATGGCTGGCCGCGCAGCCGGTGCCGCAGCCGGCGCATCCGGCGCAGGCGCTGCCGGCCCCGCTGCCGATGGAGTGCGGCGGCGTGCCGGGCGGGGTGGCGCGATGAGGCGCGCCGCGATCGTCGCCGTGGCGATGCTGCTGGCGCTGGCCGCGGCGGTGTTCGCCTTGAACCTCCGCGACGAATCGCCGCTCGTGCCCGATGCGGCCGCGCCGACCGCGGCGCAGGTGGCGCGCGGCGCCTACCTGGCGCGCGCGGGCAACTGCCAGGGCTGCCACACCGAGCGCGGCGGCGCACCCTACGCGGGCGGCCGCGGCATCGCCACGCCCTTCGGCACGGTGTACGCCCCCAACCTCACGCCGCATCCCGAGCACGGCCTGGGCCGCTGGACGATGGCGCAGTTCTGGCGTGCGATGCACAACGGCCGCTCGGCCGACGGCCGCCTGCTGTATCCCGCCTTCCCGTACACCGAGCTGACGCGCATTACCCGCGCCGACTCGGACGCGCTCTTCGCCTACCTGCGCAGCCTGCCGCCGAGCGCGACGCCGAACCGGCCGCACGCGCTCGGCTTCCCCTACAACACCCAGGCGGCGCTGGCGGTCTGGCGTGCCGCCTTCTTCCGGCCGGGCCAAGCGCGGCACGACGCGGCGCGCACGCCGGCCTGGAACCGCGGGGCCTACCTGGTCGAGGGCCTGGGTCATTGCAACGCCTGCCACTCCAGCCGCAATGCGCTGGGTGCGAGTTCGGGCAGCGCGCTCGGCGGCGGCCTGATCCCGATCCAGAACTGGTATGCCCCGTCGCTGAGCGACGCGGACGAGGCCGGCGTGGCCGGCTGGCCGCTGCCCGAGATCGTCGCGCTGCTGCACAGCGGGGTCGCGCCCGGCGGGCGGGTCACCGGCCCGATGGCCGAGGTGGTGGGCGGCAGCCTGTCGCACCTGGAGCCCGACGACCTGATCGCGATGGCGACCTACCTGAAGGAGCTGCCGCGCGAGACGGCCGAGGTGCCGCCGCCGGCCGCACCGATTGTGCCGGCGGCGCTGGAGCAGGGCGAGAAGCTGTACCGCCGCCATTGCGTCGATTGCCACGGGGCCCAGGGCGAGGGGGCGGCACCCGCGTATCCGGCACTGGCCGGCAACCGCGCGGTCACGATGGGCTCGGCCGCGAACCTGGTGCACATCGTGCTGGAGGGCGGCTTCGGGCCCGCGACGGCGGACAACCCGCGGCCGTACGGCATGCCGCCGTTCGCCATCGAGCTCAGCGATGCCGAGCTCGCGAGCGTGCTGAGCTACGTGCGCGGCGCCTGGGGCAACCGCGGGACCGAGGTCTCGCCGCTGGACGTCACGCGCCTGCGCAACGGACGCTAGAGGTGGGCGCTGAGCTGCACTGCAGCCAGCAGGCCCAGGCCCAGCGCCATCAGCCAGCCGCGGATCTCGCCGCGGCGTTGCGAGGGACGCAGCCGGTGCGGCCGGCTCAGCAGCGCGAGCACGAGCGAGGCACTGCCCGACACGACGAAGAGCACGGCCATCGACAGGCTCAGGGTGCTGTCGGGGCGGCGGTCCGCCATCTGCAGCACGAGCCAGCCCATCAGCAGGCCGACCCCGAGCGACAGCAGCCAGTCGCGCGTGCTGGCGATGGATGCGGTGGAGGACGACGGACCGGAGGGCTGGGACATGGCGAACCTTTGGAAGAGGCCGCCATTGTCGGCAGGCCGCTGCGCCGGCGGTCCCCGCAAAACGTGGCCAATCCCACGCCAGTCCCGGGCTTGCGACGGCCGGCTCCGGCGGCGCGCCGCGATTGACGGGCCGGTGGCTCGCCGTTAGGCTGCCGCTCTGCCAAGAATGTCACGAACCACAGGGGGTTGTCCGATGTCGAATCGCCGTCGCCCGCTTGCCGGGGTGCTTGTGCTGCTGTGCCTGCCGCTGACGCCCGGCGCTCGGGCCGCCGAGGCCACCGACTACCTCAACCAGACGCTGTGGATCCAGCTCGCCGCCTTCCGGCCGGCCATCGATTCGCGCATCCAGGTCGACCACCCGAGCACCGGTGCCGCGGGCACGCGCCTGAACCTGGAGGACGAGCTGGGCCTCGTCGACCGCAAGACGGTCGGCACGCTGCTGCTGGGCGCGCGCTTCGGCGGGCGCTGGCGCGGCGAGTTCGAGTACTTCTCGCTCAAGCGCAGCGCCGACAAGACCATCCTGCAGGCCGACATCGTCGTCGACGACACCGTCTACCCGGTGTCGGCCTCGCTCGCGAGCGAGTTCGATTCGAAGGTGGCGCGCGCGAGCGTCGGCTATTCGTTCTACAAGACCGACGAGGCCGAGGCCGGCGCGGTGGCGGGCCTGCACGTCACGCGCTTCAAGTTCGCGATCGAAGGCGACGGCAATGCCGGCAGCGGGCCGGTGACGCTGCGCCGCGAGGAGGCGTCGCACACCGTGCCGCTGCCCACCGCGGGCGTCTACGGCACCTGGGCCTTCGCGCCGAGCTGGCTGGCGTCGGCGCGGGCCGATGTGTTCGACCTCAAGCTCAAGGGCCGCAAGGGGCGGCTGCTGAACCTGCAGGCCAACGTGGCGTATCGCTTCACCGCCAACGTCGCGCTCGGCCTGGGCTACCGCTACGACGACTACAAGCTGACGCAGACGCGCGACGACCCGCGCGGCGAGGTGCGCTACACCTTCCAGGGGCCACAGGTCTTCCTCGACGCCGGGTTCTGATGAGCGCGGCCCCCGAGCCTCCCGACCCCGCGATGTTCCTTCATGTGCGGGTGGTGCTGAGCATGGTGGTGAGCCTGAGCATCGCGCGCCTGCTGTCGGGGCTCGCGGTGTTCGTGCAGCACCCGGGGCGGCTGAAGCCGAGCGCGGTCCACCTGCTGTGGGTGGCGTCCATGCTGCTGCTGGTGGTGGACTTCTGGTGGTGGCAGTTCCGACTGGCGCACCTGGCCGTGTGGCGCTTCGAGATCTACGTCTTCGTGCTGTTCTACGCGGCGCTGAACTACCTGCTGTGCGCGATCCTGTTCCCGAACGACCTGGACGAGTACGCGGGCTGGAGCGACTACTTCATCTCGCGCCGGCGCTGGTTCTTCGGCCTGCTCGCCCTGACCTTCGTGATCGACCTCGTCGACACCTGGATCAAGGGGCCGATGCTGCTGCCGCGCCTGGGCACCGAGTACCTGGTGCGGGCCGGTGTCTATGTGGCGCTGTGCGGCGTCGCGGCGGCGCAGCGCTCGCCGCGCTTCCACCTTGCGTTCGCGGCCGCCAACCTGCTGTACCAGGCGTCCTTCATCCTGCGCCTGTACGACGTGGTGCAGTGAGCGGGATGACCTCCCCCACGCTCAGCCGTGGCCGTATGGCGTGGCGCAGCCGGCGGCTTCCAGCCACGGGTCGGTGTCGCGGCCGCCGAAGGTCTCGAGCAGGAAGTCGATGAAGGCGCGGGTGCGCGCCGGCACATGCTTGCGCGTCGGCATGGCGGCATAGATCGTCGTCGTCAGCAGGTGCCAGCGCGGCAGCACGCGCTCGAGCGCATGTTCCATCAGCGCGTCCTCGACCACGAAGGAGGGCAGGCCGGCGATGCCCATGCCGGCAAGCGCGGCCGCGTACATGGTGTCGATGTGGGTGGTGCCCAGCGCGGGGCGGCCGGGCGTGAGCGTGTACGACTCGCCGGCCGGCTCGTCGTCGCCCCAGGCGCCTTCGTGGAAGGTCAGCTCGCGCATGAAGGTCGGCACCATCGCCTCGTGCCCGGCGAGGTCGGCCGGGTGGCTCGGGCGGCCGCGCCGGTTCAGGTAGTCGGGCGAGGCGCAGGTGATGACCTCGGAGCGCGCCAGCCGCCGCGCGACGAAGTCGCCGTCCAGCGGACGCTCGCCGACCGAGATGATGCTGATGTCGAAGTTCTCGTCCACCGCCTCCACCGGCCCGGGGCACGACAACTCGATCGTCACCTTGGGGAACAGGGCCCGGAACTTGGGCAGGTGCTTGGCGATCTGGTGCACCGCGAACGCAGGAGGCGCCAGCACGCGCAGGTGGCCGCGCGGCTCGGAGGTGGCGGCGCTCGCGAGGGCCTCGGCCTCCTCGACCTCGGTCAGGATCTGCTGCACGCGCTCGAGGTAGAGCTCGCCGATGTCGGTGAGGGCGAGGCGCCGCGTCGTGCGGTTGATGAGGCGCGCGCCCAGGTGCTCCTCGAGGTCGGCAACCAGCCGCGTCACGACCGCCGGCGAGAGGTTCAGGTTGCGCGCCGCCGACGCGAAGCTGCCCTCCTCGATCACCCGGGAAAACACCCGCATGGAATGCAGCCGATCCATCGTGACGCCCCTATTGTTTCTGTTTTGACAATGCGGCATTGAAGCACGCGCCGTTTATTGATTCAAGCGCAATGTCTACAGTTCATCCCATCGATGAGGCCAACGCAACAACTGACCCACCGAGGCTGGACAAGACGGCTGAAGCAGGACCCCCAGTCGCCATGCCCGGAAACGTCAACGACCTGTTTTACGAATTGAAGGAAATCATCATCATGAACACCAAGAACTACGCTGCTGTCGCGACCGTTGCCCTGGCCCTGGTCGGTGCTTCCGTCACCGCCTTCGCTGCCGACACCGGCCTGACCCGCGAGCAAGTGCGTGCCGAACTGGCACGTGCCCGTGCGGACGGCACGCTGCTGCCGAACTCGGAAAGCTACGGCTACAACAACGCGTCGATCGCGCTGCCGCAATCGAAGGCGACGGCCCAGGCCGGCAAGTCGCGTGACGAAGTGCGTGCCGAACTGGCCCGTGCCCGCGTCGACGGAACGCTGGTGCCGAATTCGGAAAGCCTGAGCACCAACGCCCCGGTGATCGCCAGCACCCGCACCCGTGCGGAAGTGCGCGCCGAAGCGATTGCCGCCGCCAAGGAGCACAAGACCGACGCCAGCTACGGCGCCGTGTCGACCGGCTACTGATCGCCGCGCGCCGGAGGGCGCAACGGTTGTGGGACACAAAGGCCGCCTTCGGGCGGCCTTCTTGTTGCCTGGGAAGATAATGGGTCGGACTCTCTGGAGACCCGGCGATGGCCAAGGCCAACCTTCTGAACACAGGCACCGCGACTTTCCTGGAGCTGATCGGGAATGGCCGGGTCTACACCGTGCCGGCCTATCAGCGCGACTACTCGTGGACCGAGGAACAGTGGGAGGACCTCTGGACCGACATCGAGGAGCTCTCGGGTCGTCCTGACGACACCCACTACATGGGCGCCCTGGTGGTCGAGGGGAAGTCCGATCGCGAATACGCCGTCATCGACGGGCAGCAGCGGTTGGCCACGCTGAGCCTCTTCGTGCTCGCCGTCATCAGCCGCCTGCAGGACCTGGCCGCGACGGGCCAAGACCCCGACGGCAACCGGCAGCGGGCCGAGGCGCTCCGGTCGCGCTTCATCGGCGAGAAGGATCCAGCCTCGCTCGTGGAATCGAGCAAGCTGACGCTGAACGACATCGACAATGCCTTCTACCAGGACAACCTGGTCCAGCTTCGCGCGCCCCTCAATCCGCGTGGACTGTCCAGGTCGAACAAGCTGCTGTGGCAATGCTTCGGCTACTTCAAGGCCCAGGTCGAGGCGTGGTCGCAGTCCACGCGCGACGGTTCGCAGCTGGCGCGGCTGGTCTCCGAAACCGCAGGGCGCCAGCTGATGTTCATCCGCATCGCGGTGGACAACGAGCTGAACGCCTACACGGTCTTCGAGACCTTGAATGCGCGCGGGCTGGAGCTGTCGGCGACGGACCTGCTCAAGAACTACCTGTTCTCGCGCCTGAAGACCAGCGCCGATCTCGAAGCCTTGCAGCGTCGCTGGAAGGCGCTCATGGCGACCGTTCAGCAGGAGCGTTTCCCGGAGTTCCTGCGCTACCACCTGCAATGCGAAGTGCCGCGGGTGCGGACCCAGCGCCTGTTCAAGCTGGTGCGCGAACGGGTCCGCACCGGAGAGGACACCTTCAAGTTGTTGGATGCCCTGGAGCGGCGGGCCGAAGTGTTCGCCGCGTTGTTCGATCCGCAGCATGCGTACTGGATCGACAGGCGCGACAGCGCGCCCTTCGTGCGCTACCTGAATGTCCTGCGGGTCCGCCAGATGACACCGCTCGTGTTCGCGGCCTGGGAGCAGCTGGAGCCTGCGCAGTTCGCCGGTGTTCTCCGGCTGCTGGTGGTCGTGTTGTTCCGATACAGCGCCGTCAGTGGACTGAACCCGAATGCCCTGGAGCGCGTGTTCCATGAGGCCGCCAAGGGTGTGCTCGAGCATCGCCTGAAGGGCCCCGCCGACATCTTCCAGGCGCTGCGTTCCATCTATGTCGACGACGCGCGCTTCGAACAGGAATTTGCCCGGTTCGCGCCGGACAGCGGTGGACAGGGCGGAAAGCTGGTTCGCTACATCCTCGCCGTCCTGGAGTCGGACGCCTCGGGCCGCAGCTGCGATCCCGAGACCGATCCCGGGACCGTCGAGCACATCCTCCCCGCCAATCCCACGGCGGCATGGGAGGCCGCATTCCCGCGCGACGCCTGGGAGCGCTATGTCGACCGTTTGGGGAACCTGACCTGGCTCGAAGCATCCCTCAACCGCAGGATCGGCAATGCGGACCTGCCGGCGAAGCTTGAGGCCTATCCGCAGAGCCGTTACGAACTGAGCCGGCGCATTCCCGACCAGATCGGTGCCGAATGGACGCCGGAAAAGCTGGAGGCGCGGCAGGAGCGGATGGCGAAGCGCGCGGTCCAGCTGTGGCGTTGCGATTTCAGCTGAGACAGCGGATCTGCTTCGCTGCGACAATCCCCTTCCATCCCCCACTTCTGCGCAGCGCAGGCCACCCGCCTGTGCCGCCCCGCCGTTGCCGCCGCCCATGCTGACCGCCTTCTTCCTGCAACGCATCCGCCCCACTGCCGCGCCGCGCGGCGAGCCGCCGGCCGGGCTGGTCGCCTTCTACTGGCACTTCATCCGCCAGACGAAGTGGCTCTACGCCACGATGTTCGTCACCGGCCTCTGCGTGGCCCTGGTCGACACCCTGGTGCCGGTCTTCATCGGCAGGCTGGTCACGCTGATGGAGGCGGCCGACCGCGCTGCCGCCTTCCGCGCCGCGGCGCCGATGCTGCTCGGCATGGCCGCCGTGGTGCTGGTCGGCCGGCCGCTCGCGATGATCTGCGACACCGTGGTGCGCAACCTTGCCGTGGTGCCCGGCGTCACCAGCCTGATCCGCTGGCAGAGCCACTGGCACGTGGTGCGCCAGGGATGGGCCTTCTTCCAGAACGACTTCGCCGGCCGCATCGCCAACCGCGTGATGCAGACCAGCAACTCGCTGCGCGACAGCGTCGTCAGCTCGATCCGCGCCGTCTGGTACATCGTCATCTATGGCATCACCGCGCTCGCGCTGATGGCCAGCGCCGACTGGCGCCTCGCCCTGCCCACCCTCTTCTGGTTCGCCGGCTACGTCGCCTTCCTGCGCTACTTCGTGCCGCGCATGCGCGACCTGGCGCGCGCCGCCTCCGAGATGCGCTCGGCCGTGATGGGCCGCGTCGTCGACAGCTACACCAACATCCTCACCGTCAAGCTCTTTGCCCGCGCGCGCGACGAGGACGCCTACGTGCGCGAGTGCGTCGACGAGCACACCGCTGCCATCACCGCCCACATGCGCATGACGAGCCGCTTCATGGCCACGCTGTCGGCGATGAACGCGCTGTACCTGGTCGGCACCGCCAGCATCGGCATCCTGCTCTGGGCCGACGGCCGCATCGCCGCCGGCCTCGTCGCGACCGCGCTGCCGCTCGCCTGGCAGCTCGCGAGCGTCGCCGGCTGGGTGAGCTGGGAAGTCACCGGCATCTTCGAGAACATCGGCGTCGTCCAGGAAGGCATGGAGACCATCGCCGTGCCGCACGCCCTGGTCGACCAGCCGGAGGCCCGCGAGCTCGAGGTCCCGCGCGGCGAGATCCGCTTCGAGCGCCTGACCTTCACCTACGGCCGCAGCGACGGCAAGCGCGTGCTGGACGACCTGGACCTGGTCGTGAAGCCGGGCGAGCGCGTCGGCCTGGTCGGCCGCTCCGGCGCAGGCAAGTCCACCCTCGTGAACCTGCTGCTGCGCTTCCACGAGCTGGAACAGGGCAGCATCCGCATCGACGGCCAGCACATCGGCCAGGTCACGCAGGAAAGCCTGCGCGGCGCGATCGGCCTGGTGACGCAGGACACCTCGCTGCTGCACCGCTCGATCGCCGCCAACATCGCCTACGGCCGGCCCGGCGCCAGTGCGGCCGAGATCGAGGCCGCGGCCCGCAAGGCCCAGGCCCACGGCTTCATCGTCGACCTGCAGGACTGGAAGGGCCGCACCGGCTACGAGGCGCACGTGGGCGAGCGCGGCGTCAAGCTCTCCGGCGGCCAGCGCCAGCGCATCGCGATCGCGCGCGTGGTGCTGAAGGACGCGCCGATCCTGGTGCTGGACGAGGCCACCTCGGCGCTCGACAGCGAGGTCGAACTCGCGATCCAGGACCAGCTGCTCAACCTGATGGAGGGCAAGACGGTGATCGCGATCGCGCACCGCCTGTCCACCATCGCGCGCATGGACCGGCTGATCGTGCTGGAGCAGGGCCGCATCGTCGAGCAGGGCACGCACGACGAGCTGCTGCGCCTGGGCGGCCATTACGCGCTGCTCTGGAAGCACCAGTCGGGCGGCTTCCTGCCGCACGGCCCGCTGCCGGGCGAGGTCGACGAGGAGCCGGTCCTCGACGAGCCCCCGGTCGACGAATTGCGCAATCCGCAGCAGCCCGAGCCCGCGGGACAATAGCGCCCATGTTGAGAATCACCGAACTGCGCCTGCCGCTGGACCACGCCGAGGGTGCGCTTCGCCCGGCCGTGCTGCAGCGCCTGGGCCTGGCCGACGCCGCGCTGAAGGCATTCACCGTCTTCAAGCGCAGCTACGACGCGCGCAAGAAGAGCGCGATCCAGCTGATCTACACCCTCGATTGCGAACTGGCCGACCCGGCCGCGGAGGCGGCGCTGCTGCAGCGCTTCGCTGCCGACCCGCACGTCAAGCCGGCGCCCGACACGCGCTACAAGTTCATCGGCCACGCGCCGGCCGATTTCCACGCGGCGGGGCGCCCCCGGCCGGTCGTCGTCGGCTTCGGCCCCTGCGGCCTGTTCGCCGCGCTGGTGCTCGCGCAGATGGGCCTGCGCCCGATCGTGCTGGAGCGCGGCAAGGAGGTGCGCGAGCGGACCAAGGACACCTGGGGCCTGTGGCGCAAGAACATCCTGGACCCGGAGTCGAACGTGCAGTTCGGCGAGGGCGGCGCCGGCACCTTCTCCGACGGCAAGCTGTGGAGCCAGATCAGCGACCCCCGGCACCTGACGCGCAAGGTGCTGGTCGAGTTCGTCAAGGCGGGCGCGCCGGAGGAGATCCTCTACGTCAGCAAGCCCCACATCGGCACCTTCCGCCTCGTCAGCATGATCGAGAAGATGCGCGCCGAGATCGAGGCGCTGGGCGGCGAGATCCGCTTCCGGCAGCGCGTGACCGACCTGCTGCTCGAGCCCGGTGCCGACGGCCCGCGCGTGCGCGGCCTGGTGCTCGCGTCCGGCGAAGAGCTTCGCGCCGACCATGTGGTGCTCGCGCTCGGCCACAGCGCACGCGACACCTTCGCGATGCTGCAGGCGCGGGGCGTCTACCTCGAGGCCAAGCCCTTCTCGGTCGGCTTCCGCATCGAGCACCCGCAGTCCGTCATCGACAGCGCGCGCTTCGGCCCGAACGCCGGCAACCCCATCCTCGGCGCGGCCGACTACAAGCTCGTGCACCACGCGCGCAACGGCCGCTCGGTCTACAGCTTCTGCATGTGCCCCGGCGGCACGGTGGTGGCGGCGACCTCGGAGACCGGGCGCGTCGTGACCAACGGCATGAGCCAGTACTCGCGCAACGAGCGCAACGCGAACGCCGGCATCGTGGTCGGCATCTCGCCGCAGGACTACGCGGCCGACCCGAATGCGGCCGGGCCGGTCGATCCGCTGGACGGCATCGCCTTCCAGCGCCGGCTCGAGTCGCACGCCTTCGAGCTGGGCGGCGGCACCTACGAGGCGCCGGGCCAGCTGGTGGGCGATTTCATCCGCGGCCAGCGCTCGCGCGAGCTCGGCGGCGTGCTGCCCTCGTACAAGCCGGGCGTGCTGCTGGGCGACCTGCATTCCAGCCTGCCCGCGTATGCGATCGAGGCGATCCGGGAGGCGCTGCCGGCCTTCGAGCGGCAGATCAAGGGCTTCTCGATGCCGGACGCGGTGCTGACCGGGGTGGAGACGCGCACCTCGTCGCCGCTGCGCATCACGCGCGGCAAGGATTACCAGAGCCTGAACGTGAAGGGCCTGTACCCCGCCGGCGAAGGGGCGGGCTATGCCGGCGGCATCATGTCGGCGGGCGTGGACGGCATCGAGGTCGCGGAGGCGGTCGGCGCCTCGATCCTGCAGACTGCCCCGACCGCGTAGCTCAGGGCCCGACCAGGTAGTCGAGCGCCAACGCGGCCAAGGTCTTCACCCCCACCGCCATCGCCCCTTCGTCGAAGTCGAAGTCCGGCGCATGGTTCGGCGCCGCGTTCTGCGGCGTCCGCCCGGCCGGCGTCGCGCCGAGGATGACGAACAGCCCCGGCACCTGCTTCTGGTACTCCGAGAAGTCCTCCGAGGCACTGATCTTCGGCAGCTCCACGACGCGGCTGCCGCTCGCGCGCTGCAGGGTGGGCATCATTCGCGCCGTCAGCGCCGCCGGGTTGTCGGTGACCGAGTAGGTGACCGGCCCGAAGCTCACCTGCGCCCGTGCCCCGCTCGCTGCGGCAATCGACTCGGCGGTGGTGACGATGCGGCGCTTCGCGTCCTCGCGCATCGCCTCGTCGAAGCTGCGCAGCGTGCCGCGCATCTCGACGCTGTCGGGCAGCACGTTCTCGCGGTTGCCGCCGTGGATGGACGAGATGCTCAGCACCGCCGGCTCGTGGGTGATGTTGAGCTGGCGGCTGACGATGGTCTGCAGGCCGGTGACCACCTGGGCCGCGACCACGATCGGGTCGACCCCGGACCAGGGCGCGCCGCCGTGCGTGCCGCGGCCCTGCACGACGATGCGCAGCGCATCCGCGCCGGCGAGCATCGGCCCGCTGCGCACCCCCAGCATGCCCGAGGCGAGGTTGGGTGACAGGTGCAGCCCGAAGATCGCGTCCACCGGCGGCCGGTCCAGCACGCCTTCCTCGATCATCGCGTGCGCCCCCCAGCTGTCGGCGGCGGTGGCCGGCAGGTCGGCCAGGCCTTCCTCGGCCGGCTGGAAGATGAACTTCACCGTGCCCGGCACCTGGGCGCGCAGCCCGGCCAGCAGCTCGGCCACGCCCATCAGCATGGCGGTGTGGCCATCGTGGCCGCAGGCGTGCATCACCGGCGTCTCGCGGCCCTGGAAGCGGCCGGTGGCGCTGGAGGCGAAGGGCAGGCCGGTGCCCTCGGCGATGGGCAGCGCGTCCATGTCGGCGCGCAGCGCGACCACCTTGCCGCCGGGCAGGCCGCCGCGAAGCAGGCCGACGACGCCATGGCCGCCGACGCCGGTCTGCACCTGCAGCCCGAGGCGGCGCAGGTGCTCGGCGACGAGCTGCGCGGTGCGCGTCTCCTGGCCCGAAAGCTCCGGGTGCTGGTGGATGTCGCGGCGCCACGCGATCACGCGCGGCGCGAGGGCGGCGACGCGGACGTCCAGCGTGTCGGTCGGGATGCCCTGGGGTTGGGCGAGGGCGGAGCCTGCGAGGAAGGCGCAGACGAGGATCTGCGCGATCTGGCGCATGGCCTCAGGGGCAGGCCGCCATCACCTGCGCCACCGCCGCCGTCAGCTTCTTGCCGTAGGGCACGTGCAGGAACTCGTTCGGCCCGTGCGCGTTGCTCTTCGGCCCGAGCACGCCGCAGACCATCATCTGGGCCTTCGGGAAACCCTGCTGCAGCAGGCTCATCAGCGGGATGGTCCCGCCCTGGCCGATGTAGCCGCAGGGCGCGCCGAACTGGGCCTGCGAGGCGCTCGTGAGCGCCTGCTCGAGCCACGGCGCGAGCGTCGGCGCGTTCCAGCCGGTCGCCCCGGCCGCGCCGGCGCGACCGTCGGCGGCGAAGGTCACCTTCGCGTTGTAGGGCGCGTTGTCCTCGAGCAGCGCCTTCAGCCGCACCGCCGCCTCGTTGCCGTCGATGAGCGGCGGCAGCCGCAGGCTCAGCTTGAAGGCGGTGTAGGGCCGCAGCACGTTGCCGGCGTTCTTCAGCTCGGGGAAGCCTTCGACGCCGGTCACGCTCAGCGTCGGCCGCCAGGTGCGGTTGAGCAGCCCTTCGGTCGGGTCGGTGGTGGTCGGCAGCGTCGGGCCGCCGTCGGCGCCGCAGGCCCAGGGGTAGCGCTTCCAGACCTCGTCGCCGAGGATCCGCGCCGTCGCCTGCGCCTGCGCCAGCCGGTCGCCCGGGATCTCGCAGTGGAAGCTCTCGGGCAGCAGGCGACCGGTCTTGCTGTCCTCCAGCCGGTCCAGCACCTGGCGCAGGATGCGGAAGCTCGACGGCACCAGGCCGCTCGCGTCGCCGGAGTGGATGCCCTCGGTCAGGATCTCCACCTTCAGCACGCCGCTCACCATGCCGCGCAGGCTGGTCGTGAGCCACAGCTGGTCGTAGTTGCCGGCGCCGCTGTCCAGGCAGACCACCAGGCTCACGTTGCCCAGGCGCGGGCGCAGCACGTCCAGGTAGGCCGGCAGGTCGAAGGAGCCGCTTTCCTCGCAGCTCTCGATCAGGCCGACGCAGCGCGGGCGCGGGATGCCCTGCCGGTCCAGCGCCAGGATGGCCGTCAGCGCGGCGTAGACCGCGTAGCCGTCGTCCGCGCCGCCGCGGCCGTAGAGCAGGCCGTTCTCGTACTTCGGCGTCCAGGGGCCGAGGTCGTTGCGCCAGCCGTTGAACTCGGGCTGCTTGTCGAGGTGGCCGTAGAGGCAGATGGTGTCAGCGGTTTTGCCACTTTCGCCGGGCTTCGTCGCCGGAACCTCGAAGAAGATCACCGGCGTGCGCCCCGGCAGGCGGATGATCTCGAGCTTCAGGCCCGCGACCTTCTTCGACTCGACCCAGGCCGCGGCGTCGCGGACCACCCGCTCGATGTGGCCGTTCTTCTCCCAGTCCGCATCGAACATCGGGCTCTTGGCCGGGATGGCGATGTAGTCGGTGAGGGCCGGGACGATCTCCTCGTCCCAGGTGCGGTTCGCAAACGCGGCGATCGCGGTGGCTTCGTCGGGTTGCAGCGGAAGGTTCGGGTCGCGAGCGTTCATGCGGGTACTCCTGCGGTTCCTTCGTGAGGAAAGGCGGAGTGTAGAACGGGCCCGGCGCAGCCGTGCCGCCGTGGGGCCATGTCAGCCCGGCGGGCGTGACATCAGGCGCGCGAGCCCGGCCTGCAGGGCGGCGAACACCTCGGCCTTCTCCGGCTCGTTGAAGATCTCGTGGAAGAGCGGCGCGAACTCCTGCGCCTGCACGACCCCGGCCGGCGCCGCTGCGGCGAAGGCCCGGCTGCCGGCCGGCGCCACGCAGCGGTCGCTGCCGGCGTAGAGCAGCAGGGTCGGGACGGTCCAGCGCGCCGCATGGCCGCGCACCCAGTCTCCCGCGTCGACGATGAAGCGCACCAGGCGAGGCGTGACGCGGTCGTGCACCAGCGGGTCGGCGACATAGGCGTCGACCACCGCCTTGTCGCGCGAGATCCAGGCCGGCCGGAGCCCGTTGCCCACGGCCAGCGACGGCGCGATCGGCCCGAGCAGGGCCAGCAGCAGCTTCTGCGCGGCATTCATGCCGGGGTCCAGGGCCGGCGAGGACATCACCAGCGCATCCACCGGACGCCGCCAGTCGGCCTGCGTCTCGCCGGCGAAGCGCGCCGCGACCAGCCCGCCCATGCTGTGCCCGAGCAGCACCAGCGGGCCGCGGTGCGCGCTGCGCGCGGCGTCGACCACGCGGGCCAGGTCCTGCAGCAGCGCGTCGGCGGCCGGCAGGGCGCCGCGCGGCCCCTCGCTGCGGCCGTGGCCGCGCTGGTCGTAGGCCAGCACGTGCCAGCCCCAGCCGTTGAGGTGGGCGATCAGGTGCTCGTGGCGGCCCAGGTGCTCGCCCAGGCCGTGCACCAGCACGACGACGCCGTGGGCGGCCGCGCCCGCGGGGTGGTGCGAGAGGTGCAGTGCGAGGCCGTCGGCGGTGTGCAGCGAGGTGTCCATGGGCGGCGAGTGTAGGCAGCCCCTGCTGTCGCGGCCACCGGGCTTGCCCGGCCCGCCGGATGCCTCAGCGCGGCGCCCACTGCCGGGTCTCGCCGATCGCGAGCACGAAGAACTCGCTGTCGGACAGGCCCTGCAGGCGCTGCTGCTCGGCGAGGGCGCGCGGCGGGTCGTCGAGGGCCTCGTCGGAGAGCTGGAAGGTGCCCCAGTGCACGCCCAGCGAGCGCTTGGCGCGCAGGTCGCGGTGGATGCGGATCGCCTCCTCGACGTTCACGTGCTGCGGCGCCATGAACCAGCGCGGCTCGTAGGCACCGATCGGCAGCAGGGCGATGTCGAAGCCGCCTCCGCGCGCGGGCGACTGGCGGTCTGCGTAGCGCGCCTGGATGTCGACGAAGTCGCGCGAGTACGCGGTGTCGCCGGCGTAGAAGAGGTGGCAGTCGGGCGCGAACACGGCGAAGCCGCCCCACAGCGTCTGCATGCGGTCGGCGAGGCCGCGGCCCGACCAGTGCTGGGCCGGCACCAGCGCCACCTCCACCGGGCCGGCCGGGGCCTGCAGCGTGTGCGATTCCCACCAGTTGAGCTCGACCGCGTTGGCGATGCCGCGGTCGGCGAGCCAGGCCTTGACGCCCATCGGCACGACGAACAGCGGCGGCCCGCCGGCCTGGCGCTGCAGCGCATCGACCGAGGCGCCGTCGAGGTGGTCGTAGTGGTTGTGCGAGGCGAGCACCAGGTCGATGTGCGGCAGCCCGGCGAGCGGGACGCCGGGCGGCTGGTGCCGCTTCGGGCCGATGAAGGACAGCGGCGAGGCGCGCTCCGAGAAGACCGGGTCGGTCAGCACGCTCAGGCCGGCGAACTGCAGCAGCACCGTCGCATGGCCGATCCAGGTCGCGGACGGCCGCATCGCCGTGCCGGCACGGGCGTTGGCCTGCAGGAAGGCGAGATCGGGAGCGACCTGCGGGATTGGGGCCTGGGGCGGGCGCGGGACGCCGCTGCGGTGGGCGTTCCAGCGCCAGCGCAGCACCTCGCCCAGGCTCTTGGGCTCGAAGGGGAGGTAGTTGTTCTGGTACGCCATTCAAACCCCGTGGGCCACGAAGCCGACCACCGCGTGCGAGTTGTCGCAGAAGGGCTTGTTCTGCGACTGGCCGCAGCGGCACAGCCGGGTGCTGGTGAGGCGGTCGACGGTGCGGCCGGTGCCGGCGCACAGTTCCAGGTTGCCGCTGACCTCGAGCGGGCCGTTGCGCAGCGGGTCGACGCGCAGCGTGCCGTGGCGCACGGCCAGGGGCTGCGATTCGCGCGTCGGGGGCTCGCCACTGGCCTTGAAGCCGGCGGCGTTGTGCGAGCCGTCGCAGTAGGGCTTGTTGGCCGACTGGCCGCAGCGGCACAGCGTGGCGCGGAAGCTGGAGCCCCCGTTCGGCGCGGTGGCCGACAGGGCCAGCTCGGCGTGGAAGGCGAGCGGGCCGTTCTCGCGCACGCGCACGGTGTTGACGCGCGGCGGGGCCTCGGCCGGGCCGCCGTCCAGCCGCTCGTAGGTGACGGCGCCGGACGGGCAGTTGTGGGCCACGATGGCGATGCGCTCGGGCGTCGCCTGGTCCGGGTAGAGCCAGTCGCCGGGCGTGTTGGCGAGGAAGACCTCGGGCTCGCCGAGCACGCAGTGGCGGGCGTGGATGCAGCGCTGGGTGTCGAAGCGCAGCACCACCTCCTTGCCGCGCGCTTCGTCGGGCGGCTTCGGGGCCGCCGGGGCTGCGGGCGCGGCGGCCTCGGCCTTCGGCAGCGCCGGCACCGGCACGGCCGAAGGCGCGGGCCGCTTGCCCTGCTGCTGCGGCCAGCGCTTGGCGTGTTCGGCGGCCCAGTGGTCGGAGAAGCGCCGCAGCGCCTGGGCGTGGCGGGCCAGCGAGGGCAGGGCGCCGGGCTCGGCCGCGAGCATCGCCAGGCGGTCGGCGACGCAGCCGCAGCGTTCGGCCAGCACCAGGGTCGCGGTCTCGGCCGACAGGTAGGCGAGCACGGTGCGCGAGGCGGTGAAGGTCATGCCGGCGTTCACGCCCGGGTGCTGCGGGCTGGCGGGCAGCATCGCGAGGGCACTGCCGATGTCGCCCATCATGTGCATCATCGCGAGCGTCTGGTCGGCCATCTCGCGGCGGCGCGCGGTGGACTCCTCGGAGTGCGGCGTCACGTCCGACATCGCGGTCAGCAGGCGCAGCATCAGCTCGTAGCAGACATTGGCCACGTCGAGCAGGGCGGCGGCCGGCTCGGCGGTGACGTGGATGCGCAGGCCGGCGACGACGGGGCTGCGCATCACTGGGTTGCGGGCGGCGGGGCGGGCGGGCTCGAAGCCGGGGCGGCGGGCCTTCAGGGCCTGCCACTCGCTGCGGATGGCGCAGAAGCGCGCGTAGTGCGAGCCGGCGTGGTCGGAGCGCGAGCCCTCTCCTTGTTGCACGATGAACTCGATGGCCTGCTTCGCCTCGGCGAGCGTGCCGATGGTCATCAGGCCGGGCAGGCGGAAGTCCTGCGGGGAGAGCTGTGCGGCGCGCGGGCCGATGAAGAGCTTCGCTTCGCCGCTGTGCTGCACCAGCAGCTCGCAGCTGCGGGCGATCGCCTCGTAGAGCTCGCCGACGGTCTCGTAGTCGTCGGCCAGCATCGACAGCCGGCCCGCGACGGCCTGGCGGCGGTAGCTGGTCTTCTCGTAGCGGGCGCCGTCGCGCTCGGCGACGTCGGCGGGGCGCTCGAGGTAGACGAAGTGGTCGAGGGTGGCCTCGTCGAAGGGGGCGAGCTCGACCGCCACGTCGGCCGGGAACAGGCCGGGCGCGATGGGGAAGTTGAAGCGGCGGTAGTGCGGGCGGGCGCCGAGGGCGATGGCGAGGTTGTTGGCGAGCGAGAGGTGCAGCATCTCGTCGGTGGCGATGGCGATGATCTCGCGCCGCCAGCGCTGCACGGCGGCGAGCTCCTCCGCCTCCAGGCCTTCGTCGGCGCCCTGCTTGAGCGAGAACGCGGCGTAGAGGTAGGTGCACATCAGGCAATGCTCGATCTCGGCCGCTTCGGCGAGCATGCCCACGAGTTGGGCGCGGTGGGAGGCAGGGGTCATGGGCGGCAGCATGCCGGGGTCGGCGGGGCGATGCAAGCGAACGGGCCGAGTCGGACTGCTTTGGTAGGCTTGCCGGTCGTTCGATTGCGCAGAGAGGTCCGCATCCCATGCAAGCATTGTTCGTCCACGGCCTGGGTCGCACGCCCTTGTCCGGCCTGCCGTTGATGGCGCGGTTGCGGCGCGGCGGCGTGCGCCCGCTGGCGTTCGGATACGGGGCCGCCTGGGAGGATGTGGCGGCGATCCGGGCTCGGCTGGTGCGCCGGCTGGTGGCCCTGGCGCAGTCCGGCGGCGCGCTCGAGCAGGGCTACGTGGTGATCGGGCATTCGCTGGGCGGGGTGCTGCTGCGCGATGCGCTGGCCGCGCTGCCGGCAGGGGTGGCACGGCCGCGGCATGTGTTCCTGCTCGGGTCGCCGCAGACCGCGTCGCGCCTGGCGCGTGCCCTGCGCGACCGCTGGGTGTTCCGTGCCTGGACGCGCGACTGCGGCCGCCTGCTCGGGTCGGCGCAGCGGATGGCAACGATCGGTGCACTGGCCGAGCCCACGACCAGCATCGTCGGCACGCGCAGCCTGCCGCTGCTGCGTCGCTGGTTCGGCGGCGAGGCGAACGACGGCGTCGTGGCTGCGTCGGAGGTCGGCGCGCCCTGGATCACCGACGAGGTCCGGGTGCCGCTGTCGCACACCTGGCTGCCGTCGAGCCGGCAGGTGAGCGAGCTCATCCTCCGCCGCCTGCGTGGAGCGGCGACATGACGGGGCCGGCCTGGTACGCGGCGTCCGTGCCGGTGTTCCTGCGGTACCTGGCGAGGCTGCGGCACTGGCTGGACATCGCGCAGGCGCAGCAGGCAGACGGGGCCGGGGCCGCGCAGGCCCTGCTGCAGGCACGGCTCGCGAGCGACATGCTGGACTTCCAGACCCAGGTCGCCGTGGCCGCGAACTTTGCGTTGCGCACCTGCTTCCCGCTGGCGGGGCAGCCGGTTCCGCCGTATGGCGAGTTCGCGAACGACTTCGAGGGCCTGCGCGCGCGCATCGAGCATGTCGTGGCGTTGCTCGCCAGCCTGCCGGTCGAGCGCTTCGACGGCGCGGGCTCGCGAACGCTCGAGAGCCGCGCCGGCGACGCGCTTGTGCGACTGCCCGCCACCGAATTCCTCACCCAGTACGCCCTGCCGAACTTCTTCTTCCACCTGACCGCGGCCTACGCCATCCTGCGCAGCCGCGGCGTGCCGCTGGGCAAGGCGGATTTCGACGGGTTCCACGACTACCCGGCCGTGCGGCGCGCGGCCCCAGGACCCGCCACGAGCGACGAGCCCCGGGCCGTCGAGCATCTGCAGGCGCTGGAGCGCTCGCGTTTGCGCGCGCTGGTGGCACAGGACATGGCGGCGGCACGGCCGATCCATGCGGTGGATTTCCAGCTCGTGACGCCGGCGGGGCGCGCCTTCACGCGCGACGAGTACCTTGGCAAGGTCGAGGCCGGCGCGCTGCGCTACCTGCGCTGGGAGCCGGGCCCGATCGCGGTGCGCCTGCACGGCGAGAGCGCGGTGATGCGCTACCAGGCGACGCTGGAGCTCGACGGTGGCGACGGGCACGGCGCGCCGTTCCAGTGCTGGCACATCGACACCTACGAGCGCATCGACGGTCGCTGGCAGGTCGTGTGGTCGCAGGCCACGCTCGTCAAGCCGTGATCGAGGCTGATGTGCCCGGCCCGGATGGAGCGAAGCGCAATCCCGGAGCGGCGGTTGAAGTGAAGGACGGTCCCCGGATTGGCATCCGGGCTACGGGTCAGTTCGCGGCGGACCCGGCATCCTTCCACCCGCCGCCCAGCACCTTGTACAGCGTCACCAGGTTCTGCGCCTGCGCCGCCTGCACCTGCACCACGGCCTGCTGGGCCGCGAAGAGCGAGCGCTGCGCGTCCAGCACGTCGAGGTAGCTCGCCGCGCCATTGCGGTAGCGCAGGTCGGCCAGCCGGTAGCGCGCCTGCTCGGCGTCCGCCTGCGCCCGCTGCGCCCGCGCCTGCTCGCCGAGCGTCGCCCGCCCCGCCAGCGAATCCGAGACCTCGCGGAACGCCGTCTGGATCGCCTTCTCGTACTGCGCGACCGCGATCTCGCGCGCCACCTTCGCGCTCTCCAGGTTGGCGCTGTTGCGCCCCGCATCGAACAGCGGCAGCGAGGCCTGCGGCTGGAAGCTCCAGCCGAACGAGCCGCCCTTGAACAGCCCCGACAGCTCGCTGCTCACCGACCCCACCAGCCCCGTCAGCGTGATGCGCGGGAAGAAGGCCGCCCGCGCCGCGCCGATGTTGGCGTTGGCCGCGATCAGCTGCTGCTCGGCCGCCCGCAGGTCGGGACGCCGGTTCAGCAGGTCCGACGGCAGCCCCGCCGGCACCTCCGGCAGCACCTGGTCGGCCACCAGCGGCACGCCGGCCGGCAGGTCGTCCGGGATCGGCTGGCCCAGCAGCAGCACCAGCGCGTTCTCGTCCAGCGTGCGCTGCCGCGTCTGCTGCGCGAGCGCCACCCGCGCCGCCTCCAGCAGCGACTCCGCCTGGCGCAGGTCGAGCTCCGAGCTCGCGCCGTTGTCGAACTTCAGCCGCGTGAGTTTCTGCGAATCCTCGCGCGTCTTCAGCGTCTGCTTCGTCACCTCCAGCAGCTCGTCGTCGGCCAGCAGCGCGAAATACGCATTCGCGACCGATGCGATCAGGCTGATCTGCACCGCCTTGCGCGTTTCCTCGGTCGCCAGGTACTGCGCCACCGCTGCCTGGCTCAGGCTGCGCACGCGGCCGAACAGGTCGAGCTCGTAGGACGTCACTGCCAGCCCCGCGGAATAGGTGCTGGTGATGGTGTCGCGCCCGGACGTGCGCTGGCCGTTCGCCGCCGCCGCCACCGTCGGCCACTCGTCGGCGCGCCGGATCTGGTACGCGGCGCGCGCCTGCTCGATGTTGAGCACCGCCACCCGCAGGTCGCGGTTGTTCTTCAGCGCCAGGTCGATCAAGCGCCTCAGCCGCTCGTCGGCGAAGTAGGCCTGCCACTCGATGTCGCTCGCCTTCGGGCCGGGCCGCGGCGTCGTCGCCTCGCCGGCGAACGAGCCTGCCACCGGTGCCGGCGGCCGCTCGTAGGTCGGGATCATCGTGCAGCCGGCGGCCAGCAGGCCCGCGGCCAGCACGCCCAGGCCCTGCATCAGGGGACGGCGGGTATCACGCATGGGAACCATCCTTCGGCGCCTCGCCGGCCGGTGCCGCGGGCTTGTCGAGTTCATGGGCGTACATGCGGCGCTGCCGCTCGCTGCCCTTGAAGAGCCGGCGCACCACGACGAAGAACACCGGCACGAAGAACACCGCCAGCAGCGTCGCGCTGAGCATGCCGCCCATCACGCCGGTGCCGATCGCGCGCTGGCTCGCCGAGCCCGCCCCCGAGGCCACCACCAGCGGCAGCACGCCCAGGATGAAGGCCAGGGAGGTCATCAGGATCGGCCGGAAGCGCAGGTGCGCCGCCTCCAGCACCGCCTCGACCACGCCCTTGCCCTGCGCATGCAGGTCCTTCGCGAACTCGATGATCAGCACCGCGTTCTTCGCGCTCAGCCCGATCACCGTGATCAGGCCGACCTTGAAGTAGATGTCGTTCGACAGCCCCCGGAAGGTGGCCGCGAGCACCACGCCCAGCACCCCCAGCGGCACCACCAGGATCACCGACAGCGGGATCGACCAGCTCTCGTACAGCGCCGCCAGGCACAGGAACACCGCCAGCAGCGAGAAGCCGAGCAGGATGAAGGCGGTCGAGCCCGACAGCTTCTCCTCGCGCGACTGGCCCGTCCACTCGAAGGCGAAGCCCGGCGGCAGCTGGCCCGCGAGCCGCTCCATCTCGGCCATCGCCTCGCCGGTGCTGCGCCCGGGCGCAGCATCGCCCGCCAGGCGCATCGTCGGGTAGCCGTTGTAGCGGATGGTCTGCACCGGCCCGCTCACCCAGCGCGTGGTCGCGAAGGCCGACAGCGGCACCGGCTGGCCCTTGCTGTTCGGCGCGTTCAGGCGCAGCAGGTCGTCCGGCTGCATGCGCGCCGGCGCATCCGCCTGCACCACCACCCGCTGCAGCCGGCCGGCGTTCGGGAAGTCATTGACATACACCGAGCCGAGCGCGGTCGAGATCGTCGCGTTGATCGCGTCGAAGCCCACGCCCAGCGCATTCGCCTTGTCGCGGTCGATGTCGATCTGCAGCTGCGAGGCGTCCTCCAGCCCGTCGGGGCGCACCCCGGCGACGATCTTGCTCTGCCCGGCCAGGCCGAGCAGCTGGTTGCGCGCCGCCAGCAGCGCCGCGTGCCCGTTGCCGCCGCGGTCCTGGAGGCGGAAGGCGAAGCCCGATGCCGTGCCCAGCTCGGGGATCGGCGGCGGGCTGAGCGGGAAGATGAAGGCATCGCGCACCCCCATCAGCGCCCCGAAGGCGCGCCCCGCCACCGCCTGCGCCGAATGCCCGGCGCCGTGGCGCTCGTCCCAGTCCTTCAGCGTCACGAAGGCGAGGCCGGCGTTCTGGCCCTGGCCGGAGAAGCTGAAGCCCAGCACGCCGACCATGCTCTGCACCTCGGGCTGCTTCAGGATGAAGCCCTCGACCTGCTGCATCGCCTCGAGCGTGCGGTTCACGGTCGCGCCCGGCGGCAGCTGCACGTTGACGATCAGGTAGCCCTGGTCTTCGGCCGGCAGGAAGGAACTCGGCAGCCGCGTGAAGAAGACGGCCACCGCCGCGATGATCGCCGCGTAGACGATCAGGAAGCGGCCGGCGCGCTTCAGGATGCGCGCCACCCAGCCTTCATAGCCCTTGGCGGTGCGCGCGAAGCCGCGGTTGAACCAGCCGAAGAAGCCGGTCTTCTCGTGGTGGTGCCCGGCCTCCACCGGCTGCAGCAGCGTGGCGCACAGCGCCGGCGTCAGCGACAGCGCGAGGAAGGCCGACAGCCCGATCGAGGCCACCATCACCGCCGAGAACTGGCGGTAGATGTTGCCCACCGAGCCGGCGAAGAAGGCGAGCGGCACGAACACCGAGATCAGCACCACCGTCACGCCGACGATCGCGCCCGAGATCTGGCCCATCGCCTTGCGCGTCGCCTCGCGCGGCGAGAGCCCCTCCTCGCTCATGATGCGCTCGACGTTCTCGACCACCACGATCGCGTCGTCCACCACGATGCCGATCACCAGCACCATGCCGAACATGGTCAGCACGTTGATCGAGAAGCCGAGCCCGAGCAGCACCCCGAAGGTGCCGAGCAGCGCGATCGGCACCACCAGCGTCGGGATCACCGTGTAGCGCCAGTCCTGCAGGAACAGGAACATCACGATGAACACCAGCACCACGGCCTCGACCAGCGTCTCCACCACCTGCGAGATCGAGATCTTGACGAAGCGCGAGCTGTCGTAGGGCACGGCGTACTTCATGCCCTCGGGGAAGTAGCGCGACAGCTCGTCCATGCGCTTGCGCACCGCGGTCGCGGTGGCGAGCGCATTGCCGCTCGGCGAGAGCTGCACGCCGATGCCGGTGGAGGGCTTGCCGTTCAGGCGCGCCGAGGTGGCGTAGGTCTGCGCCCCCAGCTCGACGCGGGCCACGTCCTTCAGCCGCACGGTCGAGCCGTCGGCATTCGCGCGCAGCACGATGTTGCCGAACTGCTCGACGTTGCTCAGCTGGCCGTTCACGACCACGGTCGCGAAGATCGACTGGCCCGGCAGGTTGGGCAGGTCGCCGATGGTGCCCGAGGACACCTGGGCGTTCTGGTTGCGGATGGCCGCGGCGACCTCGCTCGCCGACAGGTTGTAGCCGACCAGCTTCGCGGGGTCGATCCAGACGCGCATCGCGCGCTCGGTGCCGAACAGCTGGGCCTGGCCGACGCCGGCGATGCGCTGGATCTCGGGCAGCACGGTGCGCGAGGCGTAGTCGCCGAGCGCGATCGGGTCCCAGGCCGGGTTGTCCGAGGACAGGATGGTGAAGAGCAGGAAGTTCGAGCGCGCCTTGTCGACGCGCACGCCCTGCTGCGTCACCGCGGCCGGCAGGCGCGGGGCAGCCCGGCTGAGCCGGTTCTGCACGTCCACCTGGGCCAGGTCGGGGCTGGTGCCGGGCTCGAAGCTGATCGTGATGGAGCCGGTGCCGTTCGCCTGGCTGACCGATTCCATGTAGATCAGGCCGGGCGAGCCGTTCAGCTCCTGCTCGATGACGCTGATGACGCTGTCTTCGAGCGTCTGCGCCGAGGCGCCGGGGTAGGTGGCCGAGACGACGATGGAGGGCGGCGCGACCGGCGGGTACTGCGACACCGGCAGCTGGGTGATCGCGGTGGCGCCCAGCACGATGATGAACAGCGCGATCACCCACGCAAAGATGGGGCGATCGATGAAGAACTTGGCCATGGAGGAAGGCTCGCTGGTTCGTTCGGGGTGGGACGGCTCAGCGGCCCGAGGCAGCGGATGCGGGGGCGGCCGGGGCCGAGGCGGCGGCCGCGCCGGACGCGGCGCGCGGCTGCCACGCCACCGGCTTCACCGGGCCCGGGCCGCGCAGCTTCTGGAAGCCGTCGACCATCACCTGCTCGCCCGGCTTCAGGCCGTCAAGGACGACCCATTGGCCGTTCTGCGCGGCCGCGCCCAGCTTGACCGGCCGCGGCGCGACCTTGCCGTCCGGTCCGACGACCATCACGGTGTCGCCCTGGTTGCTGCGCGTCACCGCCTGCTGCGGCAGCGCGATCGCGTTGTCGAGCTGGGCCTGCTCGATGCGCACCCGCACGTACATGCCCGGCAGCAGCAGCCCGTCGGGGTTGGGCAGCTCGGCGCGCAGCGTGATCTGGCCCGAGGTCGGGTCCACCGTCAGGTCGGAGAACAGCAGCTTGCCGGCCTGGCCGTACTCGCTGCCGTCTTCCAGCACCACGCGCACCGAGGCTGCCTCGGCGCCGGCGGCGCGCTTCAGGCGGCCGCTCTCGAGCGCCTTGCGCAGGCGCAGCACCTCGGTGGTCGACTGCGTGAAGTTGACGTACATCGGGTTGATCTGCTGCACCACCGCGAGCTGCGTCGCCTCGCCGGTGCCCACCAGGGCGCCTTCGGTGACGAGGGCACGGCCGATGCGCCCCGAGATCGGCGCCGTCACGGCCGCGTAGCCGAGGTTGATCTGCGCCGTCTGCAGCGCGGCGCGCGCGGCGGCCACGTCGGCCTCGGCGGTCTTCTGCGCCGCCACCGCGTTGACATAGTCCTGCTTACTGATGGCGTTGGCCTCCATCAGCGGCTTGTAGCGCTCGGCCTGTGCCGTCGCCTGGGACAGGTTGGCCTGGGCGCGCGCCAGCGCCGCCTGCGCGCTCTGCTGGCTCGCGATGTAGGGCGCGGCGTCGATCTGGAACAGCGGCTGGCCCGCCTTCACGTCGCTGCCCTCGCGGAACAGCCGCTTCTGCAGGATGCCGGCGGCGCGGGCGCGCACCTGCGCGACGCGCGAGGCCTCGAGCCGGCCGGGCAGCTCAGTCACGAGCGCCACCTCGCGCGGCGCGACGGTGACCACGCCCACCTCGGTCGGCGGCGGCGCGGCGCCACCCCCCGCCGGCGCGCCGGCACCCGCCGCACCGTCCTTGCCCCCGCCGCAGGCCACGAGCGATGCCGCCACAACGGCGGCCAGCAGCGCCGACGGCAGCGCTTTCACGTTCTTCCACGCAGACATGCAAATCCCTTCCGGAGGCTGCGCCCGCGACGGGCGCCTGAAAAGCGGGTGGGGCATCGGCTGGCCGGGTTCACGCCAGGGTGAATTCCAGGTCGGGCTGCCGACGATGCGGGTTAGTATACATACAGCATTGAATGTAAATTCACCTTTACCGACACGGTATCCGCGGCCCACTTTCCCGCGGCTTACCGATTGACAGGGGATCGCCACACGATGGCGCGACGAACCAAGGAAGAGGCCCAGGCCACCCGCAGCCACATCCTGGACACCGCCGAGCAGGTGTTCCAGGCGCGTGGCGTGTCGCGCACGTCGCTCAACGACATCGCGCTGGCGGCCGGCCTGACCCGGGGCGCCATCTACTGGCACTTCAAGGACAAGGCCGACCTGTTCAACGCGATGATGTTGCGCGTCACCCTGCCGATGGAGGACATGGTGCGCGCGAGCGCGGACCCGCAGCTGGACGCGCCAGTGGAGCACATTCTGGAAAGCTTTGTCGACGCCCTGCGCAAGACGGTGCATGACCCTCAGGTGAGGCGGGTGTTCGACATCGCGTCGCACAAGGTCGAGTACGTGGACGAGCTCGACAAGGTGTGGGAGCGCCACCTGAAGGTGCACGACGAGATGCTGGCGCGGGTGGAGGGCGCGCTGCGCCGCAGCCAGCAGCGCGGCCAGGTGAGCCTGCGCGCGCCGGCGCGCACGGTGGCGATCGGGCTGCATGCACTGATCGACGGGCTGATCCGCAACTGGCTGCTCGCGCCGGAGTCCTTCGACCTGGTGAAGGTGGGGCGGCAGGTGCTGGAGGGCTATCTGGCGGGGATGGCGCCGGCGCCGCCGGCGGTCATGCCGGTGCCGGGGTCGGCACCGGCGCCGGCTCGTCGAGGTGGTGGGCGAGCAGGGCGATAGCTGCCGCGAGCCCGGCCAGCACGAACAGCGCGACGCGCAGGCTGGTCAGCTGGGCGAGCCAGCCGATCAGCGGCGGGCCGAGCAGGAAGCCGCCGTAGCCGAGGGTGGCCATCGCCGCGATGCCGTGGCCGGCGCCGAGCGAGGAGCGCCGGGCCGCGGTGCCGAACACCAGCGGCGCGACCGTCGCGACGCCCAGGCCGGTGGCGACGAAGGCGACGAGGGTCAGGCCCTCATGCTGCGTCCACAGCGCGAGAGCCAGCGCGGTGGCCGCCACCGCATTGCCCAGGCGCAGCAGGGTCGAGGGGCGCCACAGCGACTGCAGGCGGTCGCCGGCCAGGCGCAGGCTCATCATCGCGCAGGCGAAGGCGGCGTAGCCGAAGGCGCCGAGCGCGGCGCTCAGGCCGAGGCCGTCCTTCACGTAGACCGCGCTCCAGTCCGCCATGCCGCCTTCGATCAGGAAGGCGCAGAAGACGATCGCCGCGAGGCCGCGCATGCCGGGCTCGGGCAGGGCCAGGTGCGGCGCCGGCTCGACCGGCCGGGGCGGCGCGGCCACCAGCCGGCGTTGCGCCACGAGCAGGATCGCCGCCAGCAGCAGCGCGACGCCGCCCAGGTGCCAGCCGGGCGGGATGCCGTGGTGGGCCATGGCGCCGCCGAGGGTCGCGCCGCACAGGCCCCCGGCGCTCCACAGGCCGTGCAGGCCGGACATGATGGGCTTGCCGCGGCGCGCCTCGACCTCGACCGCGAGGGCGTTCATCGCCACGTCCATCGCGCCGTTGGCCGCGCCGAAGAGGAACAGCGTGAAGGCGAGCAGCGGCAGCGCGCCCACCAGCACCGGCTGCGGCAGCAGGAAGCAGTAGACGAAGCCGGTGGCGAGCGTCAGTGTGCGTGCGCCCATCAGCGCGATGCCGCGGCCGGCGAGCTGGAAGGACACCAGGGCGCCTGCGCCCATCGCGAGCAGCGCCATGCCGAGCTGGCCCTCGCCCAGGGCCAGCGCGTCGCGCACCGCCGGGATGCGGGAGACCCAGCTCGCGAAGCCGGCTCCGTTCGCGAAGAAAACGGCGGCGATCGCGAGGTGCTCGGCGCGCGAGGCCGGCGCGGCGGGAGAGGACGACGGGGCGGGCAGGGCGGACACGGGGTGGGCTCCAGGCGGGATGCTCGTTCGAGCTGATTCAATCAGATTCGAGCATATTAGAGCATCCGTTTCGGGCGAGCAAGCTAGAATTCGACCCATGGTCCGCAAGACACCCGCCCCGCCCTGGTTCGGCGAAGAGCGCCGCGCACGCACCCTGAAGCTGTTGCAGGAGAAGGGACGCGTCGAGGTGCTCGATCTTGCTCGGATGATGGGCGTGTCCGAGCACACGATCCGGCGCGACCTGCTGGAGCTGCAGGCCCAGGGGGCGCTGCACAAGACGCATGGGGGGGCGGTGGCGCTGGACACGGCGCGGCTGGATTTCGCGGCGCGCGCCGGGGTGCTGGCGCAGGCGAAGGAGGCGATCGGTCGGGCGGCGGCGGCCTTGATCGAGCCGGGGCAGACGGTGATCATCGATGCCGGCTCGACCTCGCTCGGGCTGGCGCGGGCGCTGTCGGTGCGGCCGCTCACGGTGATCACGAACTCGCTGGACGTGGCGGCGCTGTTCGAGGGCGAGGCGGGGGTGCAGCTGGTGCTGACCGGCGGCACCTGGCATCCGCAGGCGCGGGCGCTGTGGGGGCCGGCGGCGCGCGACATGCTGCTGCAATGCCGGGCCGACTGGGCGGTGCCGGGCACCTGCTCGGTGGACCTGGCGATGGGGGCGACCGTGACCGACGAGGCCGATGCGGCGACCAAGCGCGCGATGGTCGCCGCCGCGGCGCGCACCATGGTGCTGGCCGATCACTCGAAGCAGGACAACGTGTCGCCGTTCGTGGTCGCGCCGTGGCGCGCGGTGCACACCCTGGTCAGCGACCACCCGTGGCCGGAGGTCGAGGCACTGGGCGTGCGGGTGGTCGTGGCCCGTTAGCGAACCTGCTGGTAGTCCACCGGGATCCAGACGTAGCCGCGGCCCTCGGCCCGGATGTGGCCGATGCCCGGGAAGGGCAGGTGGGCCGCGGCCACCAGGTAGCCTTCCTTCGCCGCCTCGGCATACGCCTTCTTGCGCTGGATCGCGGCCGACTTCGAATCGACGTCGAACGAGATCGTGACCTCGGGGTGCGGGAACTGCACCGCCGCCACGTGCATCAGGTCGCCCCACAGCACCAGCTTCTGGCCCTTGGACTCGACCGCGTAGATCGAATGGCCGGGCGTGTGGCCGCGGGCCGCGATGGCGCGCACGCCGGGCACGAGGTCGACCTCGCCGTCGAAGGGCTTGAAGCGGCCGGCGCTGACATACGGGTTCAGCGAGGCCTGCGCACCAAGGAAGAAGCCCTTCATCTTCTCCGGGGCCTTGTCCAGGTTCTCCTTGCTGAGCCAGAAGTCCGCGTCATGCTGGTCGGCGCGCACGATGGCGTTCGGGAACACCGCCTTGCCGTCGGCCGCGAGGCCGCCGACGTGGTCGCCATGCAGGTGGGTGATGTAGATCTCGTCGACCTGCTCCGGCTGGTAGCCCGAGGCCTTCAGGTTGGCGACCAGGTTGCCGACGGTCGGGCCGAACAGGCTGCCGGCGCCGGTGTCGACCAGCACCAGCTTGCTGCCGGTGTTGATCAGGTAGCCGTCGACCGAGGTCGGCACGACGTCCTTCTGGAAGCGCTTGTCGAGCAGCTCGCCGACCTGCTTCGGCGTGGTGTCGGTCAGCAGCTGCTTGGGTTGCAGGTCGAGGGTGCCGTCGAACAGCGCGGTCACCTCGATGTCGCCAAGCATCATGCGGTACCAGCCGGGGGCCTGCGTCTTGACTTGCGGCGCACCGGCCTGGGCGGCGCCGGCGAGCAGCACGGCGCCGGCAAGGGCGGCGAGGCCGTTGCGGATCCAGGGCGTGAATGGCATTCGATCTTCTCCTCGGTCTGCAAAATTGCGGGGCAGAGCATAGGCGGGCCCGCAAGTCCCTGTAGCCCGGATGGAGCGCAGCGGAATCCGGGGGCGGCGGTCGAAGTGAAGGACGATCCCCGGATTGGCATCCGGGCTACGTGCCGGCCTTGGCGAGCACCACCAGCGAGATGCCTCTCGCCGGCGACTGCGCATCCGCGTTCTGGTACGAATGCGGCAGGTTCCCCGGGAAGGCCAGCACCTCGCCCTCGGTCAAGGCATAGCGCTCGCCCGCCACCATCAGGTTGACGCGGCCGTCCAGGCAGGTGAAGAACTCGCGCGTGCCCGGCAGGTGCGGCGTGCCGGCCATCACGGCGCCGGGCTCGAAGTCCATCACCTCCATCATCTCGTCCGGCACCGACTCGGGCACCAGCACCCGCAGGCTCACGCCGCGCCCGCGCCCGGCCGGGCGGCTGCGCAGCGCCACCTCGTCGGCCGCCCAATGCCGCACCAGCGCGCGCGGCGAGGCCAGCAGTTCGTCGATCGGCACGCCGAACGCGCCTGCCACCTTCACCAGCACCGCGAGCGACGGGTTGCCGTCGCCCGACTCCAGCGTCGCGATCGTCGAGCGCGGCAGCCCCGCCGCCTTCGCAAGGCCCTCCTGCGTCAGCCCACGCGCATGGCGCAGGCTCACCAGGTTGCGCGCCAGGTGGGCGGCGGTCGGGTCGATGGGGGCGGGGGAAGGCGGCGTCTCGGTCATCGGACCCGCATTGTGTCGGCGGATCGGACGCTTCGCCACTTTGCCGGACCGCGCGCTGGGCGCCACGGGCCGCGCTGCCTATCGTGCAGCCATCCCCTCACGGAGTCCCTTCATGAACCGCATCGATCCCCTCGCTGGCCTGCGCGTTGCCGTCACCGGCGGCACCTCGGGCCTCGGCCTCGCCCTGGTCCAGGCCCTCGCCGCGCGCGGCGCCCGCGTCGCCTTCATCGCCCGCGACGCCGCCCGCGTCCGTCGCGTCGCCGCCGACCTGCCCACCACCCACGGCATCGTCGGCGACGTCTCGCGCCAGGACGAGATCCACCCGATCGCGCTGCAGGTCACGGCCGCGCTCGGCGGGCTGGACGTGCTCGTCAACAACGCCTCCAGCCTCGGCCCGGTGCCGCTCGCGCTGCTCGCCGACACCGAGTGCGAAGACCTGCAGGCTGCCCTCGCGACCAACGTGCTCGGCCCGTTCCGCCTCGGCAAGGCGCTGCTGGGGGCGCTTGCCGCCTCGGCCCGCGACGGCCGCACGACCCTGGCGCTGAACATCAGCAGCGACGCCGCCGTCACGCCCTACGCCGGCTGGGGTGCCTACGGCGCGAGCAAGGCGGCGCTGCACCACCTGAGCCGCATCTGGGATGCCGAGCTGCGCGAGCACGGCGTGCGCGTGCTGTCGGTCGACCCGGGCGACATGGACACGCCGCTGCATGCGCTCGCCGTCCCCGACGCCGACCCCGCCGCGCTGCAGCGTCCGGCGGATGCCGCCCGGCTGATCGTCGCATTGATCGCCAGCACCGTGTCCATCCGGGAGTTCGCATGAAGGCCGCCGCCCTCCCCATCCAGCGCCCGCGCGACGCCCGCCTGCTGGTCGTCGATGCCGACGGCGAGCTTCGGCATGCCGAGCGGTCCCAGCTCGCCCGCCACCTGCGCCCCGGCGACCTGCTGGTCGCGAACGATGCGGCCACGCTGCCCGCCAGCCTGGCCGGCGTCCACGCCCCGACCGGCTCGGCGATCGAGGTGCGCCTGGCCGGCCGGCGCTCGCTCGCCGTCGACGCGGTGCACGATTTCAGCGCGGTCGTGTTCGGCCCCGGCGACCACCGCACCCGCACCGAGGACCGCGCCCTGCCGCCGCCGCTGCGGCCCGGCGACCGGCTGCAGCTGGGGCCGCTCGCGGCCAGCGTCGTGCGGACGCTCGACCACCCGCGCCTCGTCGACCTGCGCTTCGAGGGCACGCCGGATGCCATCTGGGCCGGCATCGCCCGCCACGGCCGGCCGGTGCAGTACGCGCACCTGGCGCAGCCGCTGGCGCTGTGGGACGTGTGGACGCGCGTCGCCGCGCTGCCGGTCGCCTTCGAGCCGCCGTCCGCCGGCTTCATGCTCGACTGGCAGCTGCTGCATGCGCTGCGCGAGCGCGCCATCGGCTTCGCCACGCTCACCCACGCGGCCGGCCTGTCGTCGACCGGCGATGCGGCGCTCGACGCGCGCCTGCCCTTCGACGAGCCCTACCACCTGCCCGAGGCCACGGTGCAGGCCATCGCCGACACGCAGCGCAGCGGCGGGCGCATCGTCGCGCTCGGCACCACGGTCGCGCGCGCGCTCGAGCATGCCGCCGCCCAGGGCCGTCCGCTGCAGGCCGGCATGGGCCTCGCCACCCAGCGCCTGGGCCCGTCGAGCCGGCTGCGCGTGGTGGACGTCCTCCTCAGCGGCACCCACGAGCCCGGCAGCAGCCACCACGCGCTGTTGCAGGCCTTCGTCGACGACGCGCTGCTGCGCCGCACCGACGCGGCGCTCGAGGCCGGCGGCTACCGCACGCACGAGTTCGGCGACTCGGTGCTCATCGAGGCCTCGCGGGAACCGGGACGGCGGGCGGAGCGGCGGGCCCAACTTTCACCGCGCCAGGCTTCACGAACGATCGTGCGATCCGGGTCGACCCCCGGGTGGGCGGGGTTGTTGCGGCCGGCCTGAGCCCGAATAATCGGCGCCATCTCACAAACAGATGGCCCGAGGAGACGCATGACCCCGACCCGCACCGCTGCCGCCGCATTGGTTCTCGCCCTGTCCCTTGGCGCAGGCGCCGCGCAGGCGGCCTCGACCGCCACCAAGTTCGAGCCGATGCTGCAGGTGCAGGGCACGCCCCTGCTGCTGAACGGGGCGGGCACGCGCTTCAAGGCGATCTTCAAGGTCTACGACCTGGGGCTGTACACGACGAAGAAGGTGCACACGCCGGAAGAGCTGATCGCGCTGCCCGGGCCGAAGCGGCTGCAGTTCACCGCACTGCGCGACCTGCCCGGCACCGACCTGGGGCGGCTGTTCATCAAGGGCATGTCGGAGAACTCGTCGAAGGAGCTGGTGCAGAAGCACACGCTGTCGGCGACGCGGCTCATCGACATCTTCTCCGGCCGCTCGAAGATGGCCGCCGGCGAGAACTTCGCGATGGAGTTCATCCCCGGCAAGGGCACGACCTTCTACATCATGGGCCAGCCCCAGGGCGAGCCGGTGGGCGATGCGGAGTTCTTCTCGATGGTGCTGAAGATCTGGGTCGGTGCCTCGCCGGCCGACCACCTGCTGAAGGCGGCGCTGCTGGGGCAGGACAAGGAGTGAGGGGCATCGCCCGCCCGGCTTGCCAGGCAGGCCCCGATCATGTACATATCATGTCCATGATTCATCCTTCGGAGTCGTCCCGTGTCCGGCGCCATTGAACGCATCGTGGTGCAGGCCACGTCCCAGGAGAAAAAGGCCATTGCCGCCAAGGCCGAGCGGCTGGGGCTGCCGATTTCCGAGCTGATGCGGCGCGGTGCGGCGGCGTACGAGTCCGAAGAGGGCGAGGCCGGGCTGATCGCGCTGGCCGATGCGGCGAAGGCGGCGGCCGACCGGGCGGCGGCCTCGATCGACGATGCGCTCGACTTCATTGCGGCGAGCAACCAGCGCATTGCCGCGATGGAGTCCCAGGCGGCGAAGGCGATCCAGGCGACGGCGCGCAAGGCCGCCTGATGGGGGTCACCGAGAAGATCTGGAGTGCGTTCACCTCCGTCATCAAGCTCGAGGACAAGGTCAACCGCCAGTCCGAGGCGATGAAGTCCCAGCAGCAGAAGATCGAGGACCTGACCGGGCGCGTGATCCGGCTCGAGGCCCAGCTCGAGCTGCTGACCGGTGCCGCGATGATCAAGCGGCTGAAGGGCGACTGAGCGGGGGCCGCCGGGCCCTCACGCCCGCTCGAACTTGAACACGCCCACGCTGGCCGTCAGGTTGGGCCGGCGTCGGCGCACCCGGCCGTCCTGGATGCCGAACGAGTCGAGGATCTGCAGCCCGTTCTTGCGCGCCAGCACCTCGAAGTCGGCGTAGGTGCCGACGCGGATGTTCGGCGTGTCGTACCACTCGTAGGGCAGGGCCTTGGTCACCGGCATGCGGCCGGTGGCGATGCGCAGGCGGTTCGGCCAGTGCGCGAAGTTGGGGAAGCTCACGATGCCCACGCGGCCGACGCGAGCCGTCTCCAGCAGCATGCGCTCGGCATTGCGCAGGTGCTGCAGGGTGTCGAGCTGCAGCACGACGTCGAAGCTGCGGTCCTCGAACATCGCGAGGCCCTCTTCGAGGTTCAGCTGGATCACGTTGACGCCGCGCTGGGTGCAGGCCAGCACGTTGGCGTCGGCGATCTCGATGCCGTAGCCGCTGCATTGGCGGTGGTCGCGCAGGTGGGCGAGCAGCTCGCCGCTGCCGCAGCCGAGGTCGAGCACGCGCGAGCCCGGCGGCACGAGTTCCGCAATGAGTTCGATGTCCTTCTTGTCGCTCATGCCCCAAACTCCCGCGCGATGTTGTCGAAGCGCGCCCGCAGCACCCCGTGGTAGCGCGCGTCGTCGAGCAGGAAGGCATCGTGGCCGTGGGGGGCGTCGATCTCGGCGTAGCTGACGTCGAAGCGGTTGTCGAGCAGGGCGCGCACGATCTCGCGCGAGCGCTCGGGCGAGAAGCGCCAGTCGGTGGTGAAGCTGACGAGCTGGAACTTGCAGCGCGCGGTCGCGAAGGCGGCGCTCAGGTCGCCGCCGAACTCGCGGGCCGGGTCGAAGTAGTCGAGCGCGCGGGTGATCAGCAGGTAGGTGTTGGCGTCGAAGTACTCGCTGAACTTGTCGCCCTGGTGGCGCAGGTAGCTCTCGATCTCGAACTCGATGTCCTGGGTGCTGTAGCCGGGGACGCCGGCCTTCAGACCGCGGCCGAACTTGGCCTCCATCGCGTCGTCGCTGAGGTAGGTGATGTGGCCGATCATGCGGGCCACGCGCAGGCCGCGCTTGGGCACGACGCGGTAGCCGTAGTAGTGGCCGCCGTGGAACTCGGGGTCGGTGACGATGGCGCGGCGCGCGACCTCGTTGAACGCGATGTTCTGGGCCGACAGGTTGGGGGCGGTCGCGACGGCGATGCAGTGGCGCAGGCGCTCGGGGTGGCGCAGCGACCAGCTCAGTGCCTGCATGCCGCCCAGGCTGCCGCCGAGCACGGCGGCCAGCTGGGTGATGCCCAGGCGGTCGAGCAGGCGGGCCTGGGCGTCGACCCAGTCCTCGACGGTGACGACCGGGAAGTCGGCGCCGTAGATGCGGCCGGTCGCGGGGTCGACGTGCATCGGGCCGGTGGAGCCGAAGCAGGAACCGGGGTTGTTGATCCCGATGACGAAGAAGCGGTTGGTGTCCAGCGGCTTGCCGGGGCCGACGAGGTTGTCCCACCAGCCTTCGCTGCGCGCCTCGCCGGCATAGGTGCCGGCGACGTGGTGCGAGGCGTTCAGCGCGTGGCACACCAGCACCGCGTTGCTGCGCTCGGCGTTGAGGCTGCCGTAGGTCTCGTAGACCAGCGTGTAGTCACTCAGGCGCGCACCGCTGCGCAGCGGCAGCGGCTCGGTGAACGGCATCACCTGCGGCTTGACATCTCCGACGGAACCCATGCGGATCGCACCCAGAAAAGAAAACACCGGCGTCGCGAAAGATCGGGACAACCGGTGTGCGTCCTGTCTTTAGCTGTTTTTATAAAGCGCCCGCAAGCCGGAACAAATCAGCGCGAGGGGAGTATAGCCTCGTAGCCCGGATGCCAATCCGGGGATCGTCTCTCCCATCGACGGCCGCTCCCGGATTGCGCTTCGCTCCATCCGGGCTACGAAGTGCAAGCGAAGCGATGCGCCCATCAAGCCACGCCCGCGGAACCGGCTTTGCCGGGCCGCAGGGTGGCGCCCCTCGGGGGCAGGAGCGCAGCGACTGGGGGCTCACTGTCTCGCCACCTCGGTGCGGCGGCACACCTCGTTGCCGTCCACCGTCGCCCACTCGCCGCCGGTCTGCAGGCACACCAGGCGCGCCGTCTCGTGGCGGACGCGGATGCGCTCGGGCGCCGTGGCGATGCGGAATACCGCGGCCGACACCGCGATGACGCTCACGAGCGCGAAGGCGGTGCGTGCGAATCTCGTGCCCATGGCGCTGCTCCCGTGAAGGCCCCGCCGGTACCGCATCCCGCGGTGCCGTGCGTCTCGATTCTGGGGCATTTGGCCGGGCTTTGCCGCGCCGCTAGCATCCCCACTTTTACGCATCGCCTTCCCGTGTCAGATCCGCATCACGCACCCGAGCACTGGGCCGAGGACGCCGGCGACGCCGACGTCGCCCACCTCGACATCCCGCCGCACGCGAGCCGCGAGCGCCGCTTCGAGATCTTCTGCAGCTTCAACGTCGCCCACCTGGGCGGCGGCCCCGCCACGCACGGGCTGCGCGTGTTGATCAACGGCGCCCAGGAATGGACCCGCCGCGTCGAGACCCACCCCGGCGCCGATTCCCTCGACGTGCGACTGCGCCGCACGGTGCCGGTCGGCGAACCGCTGCGCCTCACGGCCCGCACCGAGGTGCACGGCGCCCGGCGCCTGCGGCTCACCCTCAGCGCCGACGAGGACGAGGCGTGAGCGCCGTGCGTGCTCAGTGCAGCCGCACCGCCGACAGGCCCAGCAGCCCGATGAGCCCGATCGCGATCAGGTAGATCGCGACGATGAAGTTCAGCAGCTTGGGCATCACCAGGATCAGGATGCCGGCGACGAGCGAGATGAGCGGGGTGAGGCTGAGATGGATGTTCAAGGGCGTTCCTGTGGGCGAATTGGAATGGGACGGGCCGCGTGTCCCTAGAATGTCGGCCCGCGCACGCACCGTGCGTTCCCCGAATTCTCCCCAGATTTCCCCTGGAGCCCGCCGTGGACCTGAAACTTCCCATTGTCATCATCGACGAGCTCACCGAGTCCGTCATCCGCTCCACCGGCACCCTCGACCTGGCCAGCGGCGAGATCCGCAACGTCAAGTACGAGGACTACGACCCCGCCACCCAGGGCCTGCCGATCGAGGACGAGACCTACGAGTTCACCTCGGGCCTGCTCACCAACGGCAAGCGCGACGTCGAATTCCGCATCGAGGTCGACATCATGTCGGGCACCTACTCGGTCACCCCCAGCGAGCTGCTCGAGCTGAAGGGCCGCGCCGCCAAGCTGTTCTCCACCAAGTGACGCGGCCCGGCGCTGGCGGCCGGGGCCGCCAGCGGCTACGCTTGGCGCCTTCAGCCACGCGTCCACCGGGAGACCCGCCATGCCGTCCAGCCCCGAAGCCCGCCTCCTGATCGCCCAGGGCGGCGGCCCGACCGCGGTGATCAACCAGTCCCTGGTCGGCGCCGTGCTCGCCGCCCAGTCCTTCCCGGAGGTGCGCGCCGTCTACGGCGCCCGCCACGGCGTGCGCGGCATCGTCGACGAGGACTTCATCGACCTCGGCCGCGAGACCCGCCCCCACCTCGAGGCCGTCGCCGCCACCCCCGCGTCGGCCCTGGGCAGCACGCGCGACAAGCCCGACCTGGCCTACTGCCGCGCCATCCTGAAGGTGCTGCAGGCGCATGCCATCAGCCATTTCCTCTACATCGGCGGCAACGATTCGTCGGACACGATCCGCATCGTCAGCGAGGAAGCCCGCCGCGCCGGCCACCCGCTGCGCTGCATCCACGTCCCCAAGACCATCGACAACGACCTGGTGGGCAACGACCACACGCCGGGCTATGCGTCCGCCGCCCGCTTCGTCGCCCAGGCCTTTGCCGGCGCCGACCTCGACAACGCCGCCCTGCCCGGGGTCTACCTCGGCGTGGTGATGGGCCGCCACGCCGGCTTCCTGACCGCCGCCTCCGCGCTCTGCGCCCGCTACCCGGACGACGGCCCGCACCTGATCTACCTGCCCGAGCGCGTGTTCGACCGCGAGCGCTTCCTCGCCGACGTGAAGGCCACGCACGAGCGCCTGGGCCGCTGCGTGATCGCGGTGTCCGAGGGCATCCACGACGCGTCCGGCGAGCCCATCGCCGCCGCGCTCGCCGCGGGCGGCCCGGAGCGCGACGCGCACGGCAACGTGCAGCTCTCGGGCACCGGGGCCCTTGCCGACCTACTGTGCGAGCTCATCAAGGACCGGCTGAAGATCAAGCGCGTGCGAGGCGACACCTTCGGCTACCTGCAGCGGTCCTTCCTCGGCTGCGTCTCCGACGTCGACCAGCGCGAGGCGCGCGAGGTCGGCGAGACGGCCGTGCAGTTCGCGCTGCGCGGCGATCGGGACGGCTCGGTCGCGATCCAGCGCTGCGGCGACTACGCGGTGCGCTACGAACTGCTGCCGCTGGCGGCGGTGGCCGGCAAGACCCGCGTGATGGAAGAGGCCTTCCTGGACGGCAGCGGGCACTACGTGACACAGGCCTTCCACGACTACCTGCGTCCGCTGCTCGGCAGCGGCCTGCCTCAGGCGCACCGGCTGCGTGGCCACCCGGTGGCGAAGCGGCTGGCCTGAGGCCGCTGCCGGCCGGCCGGTCGGTCATTTCCTACTGCAAGTCCCGTCGCAGGCCGACGCACGCGGACCGCCCGAGCGGGTCTGATGGAGTCATGCCGGATCGACAGGGGCGTCAGTCCGCGGTCCGGCTCCGTTCCACCCGAGAAAGGACCGACCCATGAAACCCAGGATGCTGCTGTTGTCCGCGCTGGTCGCCGGCGCCTTCGGTTCGCAGGCCGTGCTCGCGCAGACCGCGGCCACCACCGACGACCCCTCGGCGCCGAAGACGCGCGAGCAGGTGAAGGCGGAGACCAGGGCTGCCGCGGCGAACGACGAGATCCCGCGCGGCGAGGCCCGCAAGCACAAGCGCAAGCCGCTCACGTCGGAGACGACGCGCGAGCAGGTCAAGGCCGACACCAAGGCCGCGCGCGCGATGGGCGAGATGAAGATGACCGAGGGCGAGCTGAACAAGCTGCCGCCGCCGGCCGCCGGCTCGCCCGCGCCCGCAAGCCGTGCCGACGTGAAGGCTGAAACCCTGCGTGCGAACAGGAACGGCGAGATCGAACGCAGCGAGGAATCCGGCAAGCCGAAGAAGTAGCCCGGATGACAATCCGGGATCGTCCGTCGCTTCGACGGCCGCTCCCGGATCCTGTTGCGCTGCGGGCGCGCCCGCCGCCCTGTCCATCGCCTACCATCGCAGCACCACGAGGAGGGCTGCGATGCACGATTGGCTGCTCAGGCTGAACCAGCATTTTCCGATCCGCTACAGCGCCTGGCTGCTGTCCGGCGTCGGGCTCCTGCTCAGCGCGTTCGCCTTGGTGGCGTTCGGCGTCGGCCTGTTGTGGTTCCTGCTGTTCGGCCTGCTGGTCGCGGTCGGCGCGCGCGACGTGCTGCAGGCCCGCCACTCGGTGCTGCGCAACTACCCGGTGATCGGCCACCTGCGCTTCCTGCTGGAGTTCATCCGGCCCGAGATGCGCCAGTACTTCATCGAGGGCGACAACGAGGCCGCTCCCTTCTCGCGCCAGCAGCGCTCGCTGGTCTACCAGCGGGCCAAGGGCGACCCCGACAAGCGCCCCTTCGGCACCCAGATGGACGTGGGGGCGCTGGGCTACGAGTGGATCAACCATTCGCTCGCGCCGACCGAGTTGCCCACGCACGACTTCCGCGTGATGATCGGCGCGAACCGGGCCCAGCCGTATTCGGCCAGCGTCTTCAACATCTCGGCCATGAGCTTCGGCGCGCTGTCGGCGAACGCCATCCTGGCGCTGAATGCCGGTGCCAGGCGCGGCGGCTTCGCGCACGACACCGGCGAGGGCAGCATCAGCCGCCACCACCGCGAGAATGGCGGCGACCTGATCTGGGAGATCGGCTCCGGCTACTTCGGCTGCCGCCATGAAGACGGCAGCTTCGACGAGGAGCGCTTCGCCGAGAACGCGCGCCAGCCGCAGGTGAAGATGATCGAGCTCAAGCTCAGCCAGGGCGCCAAGCCGGGCCACGGCGGCGTGCTGCCGGGGCCGAAGGTCACGCCCGAGATCGCCGAGGCGCGCGGCGTGGCCACCTGGGTCGACTGCATCTCGCCGGCGCGCCACAGTGCCTTCTCGACGCCGGTGGAGATGATGCAGTTCATCGAGCGGCTGCGCACGCTGTCGGGCGGCAAGCCGACCGGCTTCAAGCTGTGCATCGGCCATCCGTGGGAGTGGTTCGCGCTCGCCAAGGCGATGCTCGTGACCGGCATCACCCCGGACTTCATCGTCGTCGACGGCGCCGAGGGCGGCACCGGGGCGGCGCCGCTGGAGTTCACCGACCACGTCGGCGCGCCGCTGCAGGAGGGCCTGCTGCTGGTGCACAACACGCTGGTGGGGCTGAACCTGCGCGACCAGGTGCGCCTGGGCTGCGCCGGCAAGGTGGTCAGCGCCTTCGACATCGCGCGCATGATGGCGCTCGGCGCCGACTGGTGCAATGCGGCGCGCGGCTTCATGTTCGCGCTCGGCTGCATCCAGGCGCAGGCCTGCCACACCGGCAACTGCCCGACGGGGGTGAGCACGCAGGACCCGCATCGCCAGCGGGCGCTGGTGGTGCCGACCAAGGCCGACCGGGTCTACAGCTACCACCAGAACACGCTGCACGCCCTCAAGGAACTGGTGCAGGCGGCGGGGTTGACGCACCCGGGCGAGATCACCGCGTCGCACATCGTACGGCGCAACGCCGACCACGAGGTGAAGCTGCTCGCCAACCTGCTGCCTTTCCTCAAGCCGGGGGTTCTGCTGGACGGCAGCGAGCCGTCGCTGAACGTGTTCAGGCTGTATTGGCCGCTGGCGCAGGCCCACAGTTTTGCGATGGCTGCCTCGCCTGTCTAAGCCCCCGTGAATGAGGGGGGTGCCCCGGGGTCGTGGGGATGCACCGTTTTGTGGCGGGCCGAAGAATGAGCGATCTTCCTGGCTGCCCGCGATCCATGCTTTCCGTCGTCCTCCTGCAGCGTGACCACGAGGCCAGTCCTCGCCTGGCGTCCCTCATCGACGCCGCGCCGGGCTTCCGGGTCGTCGGCACCGTGCACACGGTCGAGGAGGCGCGGCCGCTGATCGCGCGTACCGACCCCGACATCCTGGTGACCGATCTGCGCGTGCAGGACGGCAGCGTCGACGGCCTGCTGGGCGACCTGCGCCAGGGCGGGCGGGCAACCCGCCCGCAGGTGCTGGTGACGCTGGTGTCGCACGACGACGCGGTGCTGCTGCAGGCGCTGCGCGCCGGGGCCGACGGCTACTGGGTGCACGCGAACGCCCCGGAGGCGCTGGTCGCGGGGCTGCAGGAAGTGGCGCGCGGCGAATCGCCGATGTCGCCGATGATTGCGCGCCAGGTGCTGTCGCATTTCGAGTCCCCGCCGCAGCGGGCGCTGGCCGACACGATGACCGAGGCGCTGAACCCCCTGGTGCTGACCGGGATGGAGCGGCAGATCCTGCAGTGGCTGGCCCAGGGCTACCTGATCGACGAGATCGCGCAGCAGTGGCACGCCAGCGTGCACACCGTGGCCTGCGGCATCCGCCGGGTCTACCAGAAGCTGCAGTTCGACATTCGCGCGAACGGGCTGTCGTTGAGCTGATTCGGTGCGAGGGCTGTACAAGGCTTCGATACCTCAGCCCGAACGGGTTTTTGCCTTCGTCCGCTGAACACTCATCACCCGTTCGGGCTGAGGTATCGAAGCCTGCGTCGACCCTTCGCCCGGCTTACGCCGCCGGCGGCGCGGTGTCGATGAAACTCTGGCGCGCGGCCAGCTTCTCGTACAGCTTCGCCAGGTTCGGGTACGCCGAGCGCCAGTCGATGTGCGCAAACCGGAAATCCAGGTAGCCCAGCGCACACCCGGTCGCGATGTCGGCCAGCGTGAAGTGGTTGCCCGAGCACCAGGCCTTGTCGCCCAGCCCCCGGCTCATCGCCGCCACGCAGGCATGCACCTTGTCCATCTGACGGCTGATCCAGGCCGCGCTGCGCTGGCCCTCGGCACGGCCGACCCAGTTCTGCTCCAGCCGCGCCAGGATGGCCGCGTCCTGCAGGCCGTCGCCCAGCGCCTCCCAGGTGCGCACCTCGGTGCGCTCGCGGCCGGTCTCGGGAATCAGCTTGCCCACCGGCGAGCGGGTGTCGATGTACTCGACGATCACGCGCGAATCGAACACCGCCTCGCCGCCTTCCATCACCAGCACCGGCACCTTGCCCAGCGGGTTGGCCTTCAGGATCGCGTCGTTCTGCCAGACGTCTTCCAGTTCGAACTGGTAGTCGAGCTTCTTTTCCGCCATCACGATGCGCACCTTGCGCACGTAAGGGCTAGCGAGCGAGCCGATGAGTTTCATGTGTGGGGTGTCCCTGTCTGGAAAACGATTCTAGCCAAGGGTGCCGCCTGCGACGCCATCGATCTTCGGGATGCCGTCAGCGCCGCAACGTCCAGTCCACCTGCGCCGGCCGGCCCGGCAGCGCCAGCGCCGCCGTCGCCGCCGGCGTGCGCGCGACCACCCGCCCGCTGCGCACCACCGCGAGGCGCGTCGCCCGCAGCCGGATCGCCTCCACCGGGTCGCGCGCCTGCAGCAGCACGAAGTCGGCGCGCGACCCCGGTGCCAGGCCGTAGCCCTTCAGCCCCAGGATGCGCGCGTTGTTCACCGTCACGGCATCGAAGCAGGCCCGCATCTGCGCCTGCCCGGTCATCTGCGCCACGTGCAGGCCCATCTGCGCCACCTCCAGCATGTCGGCGCAGCCCGAGGAATACCACGGGTCCATCACGCAATCGTGGCCGAAGCCGACGTTCACGCCCGCCGCCATCAGCTCCGGCACGCGCGTCATGCCGCGTCGCTTCGGGTAGCTGTCGTGCCGGCCCTGCAGCGTGATGTTGATGAGCGGGTTCGCCACGGCATGCACCTGCGCCTCGGCGATCAGCGGCAGCAGCTTGCTGACGTAGTAGTTGTCCATCGAGTGCATCGAGGTCAGGTGCGAGCCGGTGACGCGGCCCTGCAGCCCGAGCCGCCGGGCCTGGAAGGCCAGGGTCTCGATGTGGCGCGACAGCGGGTCGTCGCTCTCGTCGCAGTGCATGTCGACCGGCAGGCCGCGCTCGGCCGCGAGCTCGCACAGCAGGCGCACGCTCTCGGTGCCGTCGGCCATCGTGCGCTCGAAGTGCGGGATGCCGCCGACCACGTCGACGCCCCGGTCGAGCGCGCGCTTCAGGTTGGCCAGCGCCGTCGGCGAACGCAGCACGCCGTCCTGCGGGAAGGCGACCAGCTGCAGGTCGAGCCAGGGCTTCACCTGCTGCTTCACGTGCAGCAGCGCCTCCACCGCCAGCAGCCGGTCGTCGCAGACGTCGACGTGCGAGCGCACCGCCAGCAGCCCCTTGGCGACCGCCCAGTCGCAATACTGCAGCGCGCGCTCGACCAGCGCCTCCTGCGTCAGCAGCGGCTTCAGCTCGCCCCACAGCGCAATGCCCTCGAGCAGGGTGCCGCTCTGGTTGACGCGCGGCAGGCCGTGGCTGAGCGTCGCGTCCATGTGGAAATGGGCGTCGACGAAGGGCGGCGAGAGCAGCCAGCCGTCGCCGTCCAGCCGCTCGGCGCCCTCGGGGCAGGGCAGGTTCGGGCCCAGGGCGTCGATGCGCCCGTCGCGGGCCAGCAGGTCCTGGCCGCGGCGGCCGTCGGGCAGGGTGACGTTGCGTACGAACAGCATCGGGTTCTCCATGGACATGACCTCCGAGGTCATCGACGGGGTGCGGCGTGGCCGCGATCATGCAGCCATCGCCTCTCGATCTCCTCAACCCACCACCACCAGGAGCACTCATGAATGATGCCAGCACCACGGTCCAGCGCTACCTCGCGATCTGGAACGAAGCCGACGCCGAGCGCCGCGCCCGGCTGATCGCGCAGCTCTGGGCGACCGACGCCCGCTACACCGACCCGCTGGCCGACGTGCGCGGCCACGAGGCCATCGGCGGCCTGGTCGGCGCCGTGCAGCAGCACTATCCAGGCCACCGCTTCGAGCCGTGCGGCAGCATCGATGCGCATGGCTGCTGGCTGCGCTTCTCCTGGCAGCTGCGCGACGCGTCCGGCCGCGGCGTGGCCCGCGGCACCGACTTCGCCGAGCTGCTGGACGACCGCCGCCTGCGCAGCGTCACCGGCTTCCTCGACCAGGCGCCCACCTGAACCCCGACACCCCCTCGAAAGGAGTTGCCATGAATGGCGTTGACCTCGTCCCCCTCGCCGTCGGCCACATGATCGGCCTCGGCGCCATCGGATCCTGCCTCGGCGTCGGCGTGATGGCCAGCAAGTACCTGGAGGCCTCGGCGCGCCAGCCCGAGCTGATGGAGCCGCTGCAGCAGAAGGTGTTCCTGCTCGTCGGCGTGCTGGACGGCGCCTTCATCATCGCCACCGGCATCGGCCTGTGGTTCGCGACCGCCAACCCCTTCAAGGGCTGAGAGCGCCTACTTGGTGCCGAACAGGCGATCGCCGGCGTCCCCCAGGCCCGGCACGATGTAGCCATGCTCGTCGAGCTGCCGGTCGACCGCGGCCACGTAAACCGGCACGTCGGGATGCGCCTCCTGGAAGTGGCGCAGGCCCTCGGGCGCGGCGAGCAGGCAGACGAAGCGGATCGACCTCGGCCGCGTCTCCTTCAGCCGGTCCACCGCCGCCACCGCCGAGTTGCCGGTGGCGAGCATCGGGTCCAGCACGATCGCGTCGCGCTCGTGCATGTCGGCCGGCATCTTGAAGTAGTACTCCACCGCGACCAGCGTCTTCGGGTCGCGGTACAGGCCGACGTGGCCGATGCGCGCCCCCGGCACCACGTTCAGCATGCCGTCCAGGAAGCCGGCCCCGGCGCGCATGATGCTCACGAACACCGTCTTCTTGCCGTCGATCACCGGGGCCTGCATGGTCTCGAGCGGCGTCTCGATCTCGATCATCTGGGTCGGCATGTCGCGCGTCACCTCGTAGGCCATCAGCATGCTGATCTCGTTCAGCAGGCGGCGAAAGCTGTTGGTGCTGCGGTCCTTCTGGCGCATCAGCGTCAGCTTGTGCTGGATCAGCGGATGGGTGACGTGGTGCACCGGCGCGGGCGGGGGGGTGGGCGACATGAGGATCTCCTCGGGGTGTGTCAGTTATATCGGCTCCCGGCGCGGGGAACCAGCATTTCGTCACGCCCGCTGCGCCGCGCGCCTCAAGTCGCGCCCCCCGGCCGTCGAAAGACAGGCGTCCCCTCGTCCTGCCGAGATCCATGCGATCCATGCCCCTCGCGTCACCGTTCCGCCGCCTCGCCCTGCTGCTGCCCGTGCTCGCCGCGCTGCCGTTTCCCGCCGCGGCGCAGGAGCTGCGCATCCTCACCGAGGAGCTGCCGCCCTACAACATGACGCAGAACGGCCAGGTCACCGGGCTCGGCACCGAGGTGGTCCAGGCCGTGCTCAAGGAGGCCGGCATGGGCGGCACGGCGATCCAGGTGCTGCCCTGGGCGCGCGCCTACGACATCGCGCTGAACGACGAGAACGTGCTGATCTACTCGATCGCGCGCACGCCGCAGCGCGAGAAGCTCTTCAAGTGGGTCGGCGTGATCGCGCCCACCCACTGGTACCTGTTCTCCCTCAGCGAGCGCCGCCTGCCGGTGAAGACGCTGGAGGACGCCCGCAGGTACCAGATCGCCACCGTCAACGAGGACGCCGGCGAGCAGTACCTCGTCGCCAAGGGCTTCCAGATCGGCCTCAACCTCCAGTCGAGCAACCGCTACGAGCTGAACTACGAGAAGCTGCGCGGCGGCCGCGTCGACCTGTGGATCTCCAACGAGCTCAACGCCATGTACCTGGTGCGCCAGGCCGGCGACGACCCGGCGCGCAGCGTCCTGCGGGCGGTCGCGCTGACCGACCTCGGCAGCGAGGCCGGGCTCGACATGGCCTTCAGCCTGCGCACGCCCGATGCCGTGGTCGAGCGCTTCCGCAAGGCGCTGGAGACGGTCAAGAAGAACGGCACGTATGAGAGCCTTCAGAAGAAGTGGCTCTGAGTCCACGCTGATCGGCCCGCACCCGCCGCCGGACGCGGGCGGCTCGCTCGGCCGCCGGCTGGTGCTGGCCGTGCTGGCCTTCGGCCTCGTCTTCACGCTCGCCGCGGTGGCGGTGCGCACCTGGTCGGCCTGGCAGGCCAACGTGGCGGCGATGACGGCCGAGCTGACCCTGATCGACCAGGTCTTCCAGCGCACGCTGTCGAAGGCGATCTGGGAGCTGGACCGCGAGGCCCTGCAGGCCCATGTCAGCGGCGTGGCCGAGGTCAGCCCGGTGGGCCGCATCGAGCTGCGCCTGCAGCAGAACGGCCGCACCACCGAGCTGATGGCGCGCCAGCGGCCCGAGGCCCGGCCCTCGTCGCTGGCCCCCGTGCTGCGGCGCGAGCTGGTCTACGAACCCTACCCGGGCGGCGCCCAGGTCGTCGGCGAGCTCATCCTGGCCGGCGACGAGCAGGTGCTCTGGGACCGCCTGCGCGGCGAGCTGGCCGGCATCGTCGTGACCCAGGGCATCCAGTCGCTGCTGCTGGCGGGCCTGATCACCTGGCTGTTTCACCGCTCGGTCACGGTGCACGTGCGGCGGGTGGCGCGGCACCTGGACGAACTGACGCCCGAGACCCTGGACATGCCGCTGCGGCTGCAGCGCCGTCCGGGCCGGCGCGACGAGCTGAGCCTGCTCGAGGCCGGCGTCAACCACCTGCAGGGCAACCTGTCGGGCTACCTGGCGCGGCAGCGCCGGGACGAGCAGGACCTGGCCGCGCACCGCGACCGCCTGGCCGAGCTGGTGGACGAGCAGACCGCCGAGCTGCGTGCCGCGAACGCCCAGCTGCAGGAACTCTCGCGCAGCGATCCGCTCACGGGCCTGGCGAACCGGCGCCACTTCGACGAGCTGAAGGACGTCGAATTCCGCCGCGCCCAGCGCCTCGGCCAGCCGCTGTCGGTGCTGCTGTGCGACGTCGACTTCTTCAAGCGCTACAACGACACCTACGGCCACGCGCTGGGCGACGACTGCCTGCGCGGCATCGCCGACGCGCTGCGCCAGACCTTCGCGCGGGCCGGCGAGCTGGCGGCGCGCATCGGCGGCGAGGAGTTCGCGGTGCTGCTGCCGGCGGTGGACGAGGCGCAGGCCCGCGAGGCCGCCGAGCGGCTGCGCCAGGCGCTCGCCGAGCGCGAGATCCCGCACAGCGGCTCGCAGGTGGCGCCGCACGTCACGCTGAGCATCGGCGTGGCCCAGTTCGACCCCGCGACCATGGACCGCTTCGACGTCCTGCTGCAGCGCGCCGACCAGGCGCTGTACCGCGCCAAGCGCCAGGGCCGCAACCGGGTGGTGGCCTGATTCACCGAGGAGGATGCCGATGAAGCCCCTGCATGCCCTGTTCGCCGCCGCATGGCTGGCGCTGTCGGCCGCCGCGCCGGCCCAGTCGATCCACGGCGTGACCGAGGAGTCGGGCTACACCTGGCTCAGCGACGGCCGCGTCGCCGGCCCCGCCAGCGAGGTGGTCGCGGCGACGATGCAGCGGGCCGGGTTCGCCGACTACCGCGCCGGCATCTATCCCTGGGCACGTGCCTACGACATGGCGCTGCAGGAACCGAACGTGCTGATCTTCATGATCGCGCGCACGCCGCAGCGCGAGGCGCAGTTCAAATGGGCCGGCGAGTTCATGCGCATCGAGTACCACCTGTACAAGCTGCGCGCCGACAAGGACGTGGTCGTGCACACCCTGCAGGATGCCCGGGCCTACCGGGTCGGCGTGATGCGCGACGACGTGCGGCACCAGTTCCTGCAGGCCCAGGGCTTCACGCGGCTGGTGGTGTCGGCACAGAACGGCGAGAACTTCCGGCGCCTGCTGAACCGCCAGGTGCAGCTCGTGCCCATGCCCGAGCGCGACGCGCAGGCGCTGTGCGAGGAGGCCCACGTCGACTGCGCGGCGACGCTGGAGAAGGCGTACACGCTCGATGCGCTGTCGACCGGCCTGTTCATGGCCTACAGCCGCGGCACGCCGGACGAGGTGGTGGCGCGCACGCGCTCGGCGTTCGAGAAGCTGAAGTCGGACGGGACGGTCGCGCGGCTGATGGCGACGGTCAGGCGCTGACCGGCAGGGCGAGCTGCTCGCCGACCGCCCGCAGCACGCGCGGGTTCCACACCATGCCGATGTGGCTGCTGTCGACCTCGAGGTCGCGCACCAGGGCCGAGGCGCGCTCGCGCTCGCCGTGGGTGCAGGTCTGCCAGGCGACGATGCCGTCGTTGCGGCTGTAGATCGACACGGTGGGCACTGGCGGCGGGGTGCGCAGGCGCTCGCTCATCGCGGTGTCGAGGCGGGCCGGCGCGCCGTTGAGCAGGCGGTACAGCCAGCCGACGTGGCTGTGGTCGGCCTCCGCGTTGAAGGGCGTGCCGATGGTGATGACGCGGCGCACCTGTGGAGCGAGCAGCTTGCCGACCTCGCGGGCGTACAGGCCGCCCAGGCTCCAGCCGATCAGCGTCGCGCGGCCCTCGTGCTCGTCCAGCAGGCTGCGTACGTGGGCGGCGAGGTCGGCGACCCAGGCATCGACGTCGCCGCGCGGGCCGACGTTCAGGCCGCGGCCCCAGTCGAAGGCGGTGTAGCCGAGGGCGCGGCAGTGGTCGCGCAGCGGGGCCACGGCGTTGCCGTCGGCGGCGAGCCCGGGAAAGATGACGACCGGGTGGCCGTCGCCGGGCGGCAGGCCGGCGGGCGCGGCACGACCGAGCTTGTGGGAGACGAGTTCGACCGCGGCGCGCCAGGGTTCGCTCAGCAGCAGGCCGACGGCGGGGCGGGAGATCGCCGGCGAAGCCAGGCCCAGGGGCGCGGCGGTACAGGTGTCGGTGCTGGGCGGCATCGCGGTGCTCCTCAAGTCGATGGCCCGAGGCTACGGCGGTTGCGCGGGCACGCCCATCAGGCAAGGGCGGTGCGGGGTGTAGGACGCAAGGGAAGCGCGGTGCAGGCGGCTGGCTGACACGCGCCGGGCGGGCGTGTCGGTTGGGGGGGCGGTCAGCCGATCCCGTAGCCGGACCACCAGCCCCATTGCCGGTTCAGGCCGGAGGGCAGGGTGATGCGCAGCTGCTCGTGGCCGCTGCGCTGGGAGACGTAGGCGACGATGTCGTCGATCAGGTCCTGCGGCAGGTTGCGCACCGCGCCGCGGTCGCAGTCCGACAGGTCGAGCCGGCCGTCCAGGCTGTCGAGCCAGCGCCGCAGGATGCGGACGACCGCGGCCGAGCCGGCGACCTGGCGGGCATAGTCCTCGTCCAGACGCCGCAGCAGGCGCTGCTTGGGGGTGAGCGCCATGCCCGGCTGGGGTTGGGCGCGCGGGCCGGGGCCGTCCCAGAGGGAACGCCACCAGGTGATCCAGAGGTAGTCTCGCCAGCCGCGCATGAGGCGCTCAGTGGCGAGCCCGGCGCAGGAGTTCCGGTGTCCGGCTGCGAAACCGGGGCTTGTCGTTCAGGATTCCACGGCCGTCCCCGGCTTGCGCTGCGCTTCCTCCGGGCTGCGCAGGAGGCGCCTGCGGTGCAGCCAGGTCGCGATGCAGCGCTGGAGCGCGGCCGGGTCGGCGGGCTTGACGAAGTGGTGGTCGAAGCCCGCGGCCTCGGCGCGGTGGCGGTCGTTCTGCTGGCCGTAGCCGGTCAGGGCCAGCAGCAGCGCCTGGCGCGTGCCTTCCGACGCGCGCAATCGGGTCGCGACTTCATAGCCGTCGAGCACCGGCAGCCCGATGTCCAGCACCACCACCTCCGGCGCGAAGCTTGCGGCCAGCGCCAGCGCCTCGCCGCCGTCGCCCGCGGTGCGCACCTCGTGCCCGTGCAGGGCCAGCAGGTGCGCCACGCTGTGCGCCGCGTCGTGGTTGTCGTCCACCACCAGCACCCGCGCCGAACCGGCGGCCGCCTCGTTCACCGCTGCAGCGGCGGCCTCTCCGCCGTGCGCCAGCGCAATGCAGGGCAGGCGCAGCGTGAACACCGAGCCCCGGCCCATGCCCTCGCTGTGCGCCTCCAGGCTGCCGCCGTGCATCTGCGCCAGGCGCTGCGCCAGCGTCAGGCCGACGCCGAGGCCGCCCTGTGCCCGGTCCAGCGTGCGCGATCCCTGGGTGAAGAGGTCGAAGATGCGCGGCAGCAGCTGCGCATCGATGCCGATGCCCTGGTCCTTCACCCGGATCACCGCGCCCTGCGCCGAGGCACTCGCCTCCAGCTCGATGCGCGTGCCCTTCTCGCTGTACTTCGACGCGTTGTTCAGCAGGTTCGAGATCACCTGTGCCAGCCGCGCGAAATCCCCGTTCAGCCACATCGGCTCGGCCAGCGGCACCACGTGCAGGCTCTGCTCGCGCGCGTCGATCAGCGGCTGCGCCGTCTCGACGCTCTGGTGGATCACCGCGTTCAGCTCGACCTTCTCGCGGCTCAGCACGATCTTGCCCTGGCTGATGCGCGCGACGTCGAGCAGTTCCTCGATCAGCCGCGTCATCTGCCGCAGCTGGCGCACCATGATGTCGGCGGCCCAGTTGAACTTCGGGTCGGGCGGCGCGATGCGGCGGATCACCTCCAGCGCGGTGCGGATCGGCGCCAGCGGATTGCGCAGCTCGTGCGACAGCATCGCGAGGAACTCGTCCTTGCGGCGTCCCGATTCCTGGAGCTGCGTCTCGGCGGCCCGACGCTCGACGATCTCGGACTGCAGGCTGCCGTAGAGGATGGCGTTTTCCAAAGCAGCCGCGGCGCGGCCGGCCAGGTCGTCCAGCACCCGCCAGTCGGTGGTGAGTGCGGCATTGTCGGCCGCCACCAGCAGGGCGCCCAGCAGGCGGTCGCCGTTGACCAGCGGCCGTGCGCTGGCCGCATGCCAGCCCCCGCGCCCGGTGCGCGGCCCGCCGAAGGCGGCCGCATCCAGCGCTGCCAGCGCCGCCGCGTCCAGCGAGACGGTGCGCCGCTGCGCCAGGGCCGCCTGCAGCGCGTCCGACAGTGGTGCGGGCAGCGTCCCGAGCATCGTGCTGTGCAGGCCGCGCGCATCGGCGAGCACGAGCTTCTGGCGTGGCCCGGGCTCGTCGCCGGGCAGCACCAGCGCGCAGGTCGCCATCCCCGGCACGAGCAGCCGCGCGAGGCTGCGCACGCACACCTCGGCCTCCAGCGAGCCGCTCAGCTCGCGGCTCGCATTGGCCAGGAAGGCCGAGCGCCGGTCGTTGTCCTCCGCCACCCGGCGCGCCGCCTCGGCCGCAGCCACCGCCGCATGCGCATCCGCCTGGCGCCGGATCTGCCGCTGCAGCGCGAACAGGCGCACGAACACCCGCACCTTGCTGCGCAGGATGTGCGGCACCACCGGCGACTGGATGTAGTCGACCGCCCCCAGCGCATAGCCCCGCTCGGTCTGCATCTCGTCCGCGTAGGAGGTGATGAAGATGATCGGCGTGTCGACCGAGCGCTTGTACTGGCGGATCAGGGCGGCAGTCTCGAAGCCGTCGATGTCGGGCATGTTGACGTCGAGCAGGATCACCGCGAACTCGCGCTGCAGCACCTCGCGCAGCGCCTCGCGCCCGGAGCGCACGAACACCAGGTTCTGCCCCAGGTCTTCCAGCACGGTGCGGAAGACCAGCAGCTTCTCCGGCAGGTCGTCGACGATGAGGATGTCGACCCGAAGGTCTGGTCCCCCCCGGTCGCCCGGTACGGCAATATCGCTCATGTGCTGAGCCATCCCCGCAGCACCATCAGCAGGTACGCCGTGTCGACCGGCTTGGACAGGTAGTCCCAGGCTCCTGCGTCGATGCACTTCTCGCGGTCTCCCTTCATCGCCTTCGCCGTCACCGCGATCAGCGGCAGCTCCTTGCCGCGCGGCAGCCGCCGCATGCGGCGCATGGTCTCCATGCCGTCCATCTCCGGCATCATGATGTCCATCAGCACGATGTCGATGCTCGGGTCGGTCTCGACCAGCCGGATCGCGTCGCGCCCGTTCTCGGCCGAGACGATGACCATGCCGTGGCTGTCCAGCACGGTGGCGAGCGCGAAGATGTTGCGGATGTCGTCGTCGACGATCAGCACCTTGCGCCCCTGCAGCCGGCGGTCGGCCTCGTGCAGCGCAAGCGCCGAGCGGCGCTCTTCCTCCGACATCGTGGCCTCGCCGCGGTGCAGGAAGAAGGCCGAGGCGTCCAGCATCCGCTCGAGCGTGTCGGCCCGGCGCAGCGCAAAGGCGCTGTGGCCGCGCTCCCAGCGGTTCGCCACCGCCTCGTCGCCGCTCGCCAGCACGATCGGCAGCTGGCGCGCGAGCGGCCGCGATTCCAGCGACTCGATCACGTCCTCGGGCCCGAAGTCCGGGACGCTGCCGTCGGTGATCAGGCAGTCGATGCCGCCGTGGGCGATGCGCTCGCGCGCTGCGGCGGCGCTGTCGGCGCGCACGATGTCGGTCTCGCCGTCGATCGCGCCCAGGAAGCCGGCGCGCGCCGGCGTGTCGCCCATCATCACCAGCAGGCGCTTCCTGCGCCGGTCGGCGAACTCGTGCAGGTGGCCGAGCGCTTCCTCGACCTGGTCCGCCGACTGCAGCGGCTTGGTGAGGAAGCCCACCGCGCCGGAGCGCAGCGCGCGTTCGCGCGAGTCATCGGTGGACACCACGCAGACCGGGATGTGGCGCGTCGCAAGGTCGGACTTCAGCCGCTCCAGGATGCGCCAACCCTCCATGTCGGGCAGGTGGATGTCGAGCGTGATGACCGCCGGCTGGAAGTCCCGCGTCATCGCGAGCGCCGCCGCGCCGCTGGTGCTGACCAGGCCCTTGAAGCCGACGTGCCGGGCCGCGTTCAGCAGCACCTCGGCGAAGGCCAGGTCGTTCTCGACGATCAGCAGCACCTTGTCGCCGAGCAGGATGTCGGCGCGGTCGTCGTTCGACGGGTTCTGCGCCAGCGGGCTGTCCTCGAGATCCTCGAGGACGGCCGGGGCGGGCGACGGGGCGGGCGCCGGCAGGGGTAGCGGGTGGCTGCGCGGCCGCTCCAGCGCCTCGGGGACGACCGCCGGCGGCAGCGCCCGCCCGTGGCGCGGGCTGCGCGTCGGGCTGTAGCTCTGCGGCAGGTACAGCGTGAAGGTGCTGCCCTGGGCCGGCGCGCTCACGAGGCGGATCTCGCCGCCCAGCAGCCGCGCCAGCTCGCGGCTGATCGCGAGGCCGAGCCCGGTGCCGCCGTACTTGCGCGAGGTCGAGCCGTCGGCCTGCTGGAAGGCCTCGAAGATGATCTGCTGCTTGTCCGGCGAGATGCCGATGCCGGTGTCCGAGACGGAGAAGGCCAGCACCTGGGCGGCGCGGTTCAGGTCCTCGTTGTCGCGCGACCAGCCGCTGTCGACGATCTCCATCGACAGCCGCACCGAGCCCTGGTGCGTGAACTTGAAGGCGTTCGACAGCAGGTTCTTGACGATCTGCTGCAGCCGCTTGACGTCGGTGAGGATGGTCTTGGGCAGCATCCCCGTCGCGACGATCTCGAAGCCCACGTGGCGCGACTCGGCGACGTGGCGGAAGCTGCGTTCCACCGAGCGCTGCAGGTCCTCCAGGCGCAGCTCCGAGACGTCGACCGCCACCGTGCCGGACTCGATCTTCGACAGGTCGAGGATGTCGTTGATGAGCATCAGCAGGTCGTTGCCCGACAGGTGGATGGTCTTGGCGAACTCCACCTGGCGCGGGGTCAGGTTGCCGTCGGCGTTCTTGCACAGCTGGTCGGACAGGATGAGCAGGCTGTTCAGCGGCGTGCGCAGCTCGTGCGACATGTTGGCCAGGAACTCCGACTTGTACTTCGAGGTCAGGGCCAGCTGCTCGGCCTTTTCTTCCAGGGCCTGGCGGGCCTGCTCGACCTCCTGGTTCTTGCGCTCGACCTCCTGGTTCTGGTGCACCAGCAGCCTGGCCTTCTCCTGCAGCTCCTCGTTGGTCTGCTGCAGTTCCTGCTGGCGGCTCTGCAGCTCTTCAGCGAGCGACTGCGACTGGGTCAGCAGGTCCTCGGTGCGCATGTTCGCGCTGATGGTGTTGATGACGATGCCGATCGACTCGGTCAGCTGGTCCAGGAAGGCCTGGTGCGCCGGGTTGAAGCGCTCCAGCGAGGCCAGCTCCAGCACGCCGCGCACCTCGCCCTCGAAGACGATGGGCAGCACCAGGATGTCGAGGGCCGCGCCCTCGCTCAGGCCGGTGGCGATGCGGAAGGCGTTGCCCGGCACGTTGGTCAGCAGGATCTTGGTCTTCTCGACCGCGCACTGGCCGACCAGGCCCTGGCCGAGGTCGACTTCCTTGCCGTGCGCCGCCTGGCCGCCCGAGGCGTAGCTCGCGAACAGCTTCAGGCGCGGGCCCTGGCCGCTGCCGGTGAGCACGTAGAACTCCGCCTGCTGCGCGCCGACCACCGGCGCCAGCTCGGACAGGATCAGCTGGCCCACCGTCAGCAGGTCCTTCTGCCCCTGGAGCATGCGGCTGAACTTGGCGAGGTTGGTCTTCAGCCAGTCCTGCTCGGTGTTCTTCTGCGTCGTGTCCTTCAGGTTGCGGATCATCTCGTTGATGGTGTCCTTCAGGACGGCCACCTCGCCCTGCGCCTCCACCGTGATCGAGCGCGTCAGGTCGCCCTGGGTCACCGCGGTCGCCACTTCGGCGATGGCGCGCACCTGGGTCGTCAGGTTGGCGGCGAGCTGGTTCACGTTCTCGGTCAGGCCCTTCCAGGTGCCGGCGGCGCCCGGCACCTTGGCCTGGCCGCCCAGCTTGCCTTCCACGCCCACCTCGCGGGCCACCGTGGTCACCTGGTCGGCGAAGGTCGCGAGCGTCTCCGTCATGCCGTTGATGGTCTCGGCGAGCGCGGCGATCTCGCCCTTGGCCTCCACCGTCAGCTTCTGCTGCAGGTCGCCGTTGGCCACCGCCGTCACCACCTTGGCGATGCCGCGCACCTGGCCGGTGAGGTTGCCGGCCATGAAGTTCACGTTGTCGGTCAGGTCCTTCCACGTGCCCGACACGTCGCGCACTTGCGCCTGGCCGCCCAGCCGGCCCTCGGTGCCGACCTCGCGCGCGACGCGCGTCACCTCGGCGGCGAAGGACCGCAGCTGGTCCACCATGGTGTTGATGGTGTTCTTCAGCTCCAGGATCTCGCCCTTCACGTCCACCGTGATCTTCTTGGACAAGTCGCCGGCGGCCACGGCCTTGGTCACGTCGGCGATGTTGCGCACCTGGCTGGTCAGGTTCGACGCCATGGAGTTCACCGACTCGGTCAGGTCCTTCCAGGTGCCGGCGACGCCCTGCACGTCGGCCTGGCCGCCGAGCTGGCCCTCGGTGCCGACTTCCAGCGCGACGCGCGTCACCTCGGCGGCGAAGGAGCGCAACTGGTCCACCATGGTGTTGATGGTGTTCTTCAGCTCGGAGATCTCGCCCTTCACGTCCACCGTGATCTTCTTGGAGAGGTCACCCGCGGCCACGGCCTTGGTGACGTCGGCGATGTTGCGCACCTGGCTGGTCAGGTTGCCGGCCATGAAGTTCACCGACTCGGTCAGGTCCTTCCAGGTGCCGGCCACGCCCTGCACGTCGGCCTGGCCGCCGAGCTTGCCTTCGGTGCCCACCTCGCGCGCGACCCGCGTGACCTCGGACGCGAAGGATCGGAGCTGGTCCACCATGGTGTTGATGGTGTTCTTCAGCTCCAGGATCTCGCCCTTCACGTCCACCGTGATCTTCTTGGACAAGTCGCCCGCGGCCACGGCCTTCGTCACGTCGGCGATGTTGCGCACCTGGGATGTCAGGTTGCCGGCCATGGAGTTGACCGACTCGGTCAGGTCCTTCCAGGTGCCGGCGACGCCCTGCACGTCGGCCTGGCCGCCCAGGCGGCCCTCGGTGCCGACCTCCAGCGCGACGCGCGTCACCTCGGCGGCGAAGGAGCGCAGCTGGTCCACCATGGTGTTGATGGTGTTCTTCAGCTCGGAGATCTCGCCCTTCACGTCCACCGTGATCTTCTTGGAGAGGTCACCCGCGGCCACGGCCTTGGTGACGTCGGCGATGTTGCGCACCTGGCTGGTCAGGTTGCCGGCCATGAAGTTCACCGACTCGGTCAGGTCCTTCCAGGTGCCGGCCACGCCCTGCACGTCGGCCTGGCCGCCCAGCTTGCCCTCGGTGCCCACCTCGCGTGCGACCCGCGTGACCTCGGAGGCGAAGGAGCGCAGCTGGTCCACCATGGTGTTGATGGTGTTCTTCAGCTCCAGGATCTCACCCTTCACGTCCACCGTGATCTTCTTGGAGAGGTCACCTGCGGCCACGGCCTTGGTCACATCGGCGATGTTGCGCACCTGGCTGGTCAGGTTGCCGGCCATCGAGTTGACCGACTCGGTCAGGTCCTTCCAGGTGCCGGACACGCCTTCCACCCGGGCCTGCCCGCCCAGCGAGCCCTCGGTGCCGACCTCGCGCGCGACCCGCGTCACCTCGGACGCGAAGGACCGCAGCTGGTCCACCATGGTGTTGATGGTGTTCTTCAGCGTCAGGAACTCGCCCTTGACGTCCACGTCGATCTTCTTCGACAGGTCGCCCTTGGCCACCGCGGTCGTCACGTCGGCGATGTTGCGCACCTGGTCGGTCAGGTTGCCGGCCATGGAGTTCACCGAGTCGGTCAGGTCCTTCCAGGTGCCGGCCACGCCCTTCACCTTCGCCTGGCCGCCCAGCTTGCCCTCGGTGCCGACCTCGCGGGCCACCCGCGTCACCTCGGCCGAGAAGTTGCCCAGCTGCTCCACCATCTTGTTGATGGTCTTGGCGGTGCGCAGGAACTCGCCTTCCAGTTCGCGGCCCTCGACCTCCAGCGCCATGCTCTTGCTCAGGTCGCCCTGGGCCACCGCGCCGATCACCCGCGCCACCTCGCTGGTCGGGTGCACCAGGTCGTCGATCAGCGCATTGATCGATTCGATCGACGCGCCCCAGAAGCCGCGCGTCTCGTTCAGCACGGCGCGCTGCTTGAGCTTGCCTTCCTTGCCGACCACCTGCCGCAGCCGGCCGAGCTCGGCCGCCATCGCGGCGTTCTGCTCCACCAGGTCGTTGAAGACATCGGCCACCTTGCCGGGCAGCCCGTCCCAGTGCAGGGGCAGGCGCACGCTGGCATCGCCGCGACGCAGCTGCATCAGCGCGGCCAGCAGGGTGGCCATCTCGCGCTCCGGCGTCGCGACCTCGTTGAGTTCCAGCACGTTCATGGAGGGGCTTTCCAAAATGTTGTGGGCGCGATCGCACGCTCCGTGAGCCTACCGCCGCCACATCGCGTCCTGACGACGGACGGGAACACTTGAATTTGTAGGATGGGGACTACAAACACCGCGCGATGCCTCGGTGGACCGCGCCGATGCGGGGTTGGTGGGTCCTTACCTGACGCGGGAGCGGCACGCGGCAGGCGCGGCGTGCAGCGTAGACTTTTCGTCATGACTGGCTTGGAGTGGATGTCTTGAAAGAGGTCACGGTCCTGTACGTCGAAGACAACGACGACCTGCGCATGAGCATCTCGATGCTCATGGAGCAACCCGGCCGTGCGCTGACGGCCTGCGCGAGCGGCGAGGAAGCGCTTGCGCTCAGCGAGACGCGGGACTTCGACATCGTGGTCACCGATGTCAGCCTGCCCGGCCTGTCGGGCACCGACCTCGCGAAGCAGCTGCTCGCGAAGCGGCCCGACCGCTGGCTGGTGCTGTGCTCCGGCTACGAGTTCGGCGAATGGGTGCGGCAGTTCGGCCCGAACGTGCGGGCGCTGCGCAAGCCCTTCGAGCCCGAGGACCTGGACCGCCTGATGGACGAGATCAGTGCCGCGGTGAGGGCCGCCGGTTGAGCGAAGGAAGGAGCACGTACAGCATGGCGAAGAGGACGCAGAAGAACAGCGGGACGCAGCCGGCGCAGGAGGCCGGCCTGCCGAAGACGCCGACCGGCATCGCCGGCCTGGACGAGATCACGAGGGGCGGCCTGCCGACCGGCCGCCCGACCCTGGTGTGCGGCGGCGCCGGCTGCGGCAAGACCATGCTGGCCGCCGAGTTCCTGGTGCGCGGGGCGACCGCGTTCGGCGAGCCGGGCGTCTTCATGAGCTTCGAGGAGAGCGGCGCGGACCTGGCGGCGAACATGCGCTCGCTCGGCTTCGACCTGGTGAAGCTGCAGCGCGACGGGTTGCTCGCGATCGACCACGTGCAGGTCGAGCGCAGCGAGATCGAGGAAACCGGCGAGTACGACCTCGAAGGGCTGTTCATCCGCCTGGGCCACGCCATCGACCGCATCGGCGCGAAGCGCGTCGTGCTGGACACGCTGGAGGCGCTGTTCGCCGGGCTGCCCAACCCGGCGGTGCTGCGTTCCGAGCTGCGCCGGCTGTTCCACTGGCTGAAGGACCGCGGCATGACCGCCGTCGTCACCGCCGAGCGCGGCGACAACATGCTCACCCGCTACGGCATGGAAGAGTACGTGGCCGACTGCGTGCTGCTGCTCGACCAGCGCATCGTCGACCAGGTCTCGACGCGCCGGCTGCGCGTCGTGAAGTACCGCGGCTCCTCGCACGGCACCAACGAGTACCCGTTCCTGATCTCCGACAGCGGCCTGTCGGTGCTGCCCATCACCTCGCCGCGGCTCGATCATCCCGCGTACACCGAACGCGTCTCCACCGGGGTGCGCGGGCTGGACGAGATGCTGGGCGGCCAGGGCGTGTACCGCGGCGGCAGCGTGCTGGTCTCGGGCAGCGCGGGCACCGGCAAGAGCACGCTCGCCGCCTGCTTCGTCGATGCCGCCTGCCGGCGCGGCGAGAAGGCGATCCTCTTTGTGTACGAGGAATCCGCGCCACAGCTGCTGCGCAACATGCGCTCCCTGGGCATCGACCTGGAGCGCTGGGTGAAGAAGGGCCTGCTCGTCATCCATGCCTCGCGGCCCGCGCTGCACGGCCTCGAGCAACACCTGGTGCAGATGTACGACATGGTCAGCCGCGCCCGGCCGCAGGTGGTGGCGGTCGACCCGATCAGCAACCTGACGATCCAGGACGCCGACCCGCTGCTCAAGGCGATGCTGGTGCGGCTGGTGGACTTCCTGAAGTACGAGGCAGTGACCTCCTTGTTCACCACCCTGACCCACGAAGGCTCGCACGGCCCGGAGCTTCTGTCGGAAATCGGCGTCTCGTCGATGATGGACACCTGGGTCGTGCTCTCCAACCACGAGTACAACGGCGAGCGCACGCGCACCGTGCAGCTGCCGAAGTCGCGGGGCATGGCGCATTCGAACCAGGTGCGCGAGTTCGTGTTCAGCGACCACGGCGTGGATCTGGTCGACGTCTTCGTGTCCGGCCAGCGCGTGCTGACCGGTGCGGCGCGCCAGGCGCAGCAGGCGCGCCAGGCGGCCGAGTCGCTGTGGCGCGAGCGCGAGCATGCGCACCGCCTGCAGCAGCTTGCCGACCAGCGGCGGCTGCTGGATGCCCAGATCGCCGGCCTGCTGGCGGAGGCCGATGCGCGCGAGGCGGAGCTGGGCCTGACCATCGAACGCGAAGGGGGGCGTGTCGCGGCGGCCGCCCCCGCCGCCCGGAAAGGAGCCCCGCGATGACCGTCGCCCAGGAACCCGGCACCCGCCGCGCCAAGCCCGAGTGGCAGCTCAAGCTGTACGTCGCCGGCCACACCACCAAGTCGATGGCGGCGCTGGCCAACCTGAAGCACATCTGCGAGACCCACCTGGCCGGGCGCTACGAGATCGAGGTGATCGACCTGCTGGTCAAGCCGCAGCTCGCGGCCGGCGACCAGATCCTCGCGGTGCCGACCCTGGTGCGCAAGGTGCCCGAGCCGATGCGCAAGATCATCGGCGACCTGTCCAACGAGGAGCGCGTCCTCGTCGGCCTGGACGTGCGTCCGGTGCCCGATCGATGACCGCCCGCCCGCCACCCGATGACGACGATCTCGTCCGCCTGCGCCTCTACGTCACCGGTGCGACGCCGGCCTCGGCACGCGCCGTCGTCAACGCGCGGCGCTTCTGCGAGGCGCACCTGGCCGGGCGCTACACGCTGGAGGTGCTCGACATCGGCGAGCACGTCGAGCTCGCCGCCGAGGACCAGATTGTGGCCGCTCCCACCCTGATGCGCCTGATGCCGCAGCCGCTGCGGCGCTTCATCGGCGACCTGTCGGACGAGGCGCGCCTGCTGCGCGGCCTCGTCCCCACCGCGTGAGCCGGCGATGAGCGACACCGGCGACCTGCAGCGGCTGCGCGAACTCACGGCCGAGAACGCGGACCTGAAGTTGCGGCTGGAGGAGGCGGAGGACACGCTGGCGGCGATCCGCAACGGCGACGTCGACGCCATCGTGGTCGGCAGCGACGTCTACACGCTGGACAGTGCCAACGCCGCCGACAACAAGCTGCGCCGCGCGGTGCTGTCGCAGATGGAGGACGCGGTGCTGGCCTTCGACGACGACGGCCACCTGATCTTCATGAACGCCGCGGCCGAGCGCCAGTACGGGCAGGCCTCGTCGGTGCTGCTGGGCCGCCCGCGCGAGCAGCTGTTCCGCGAGATCTGGCCCGACCAGGCGCTGCGCGACGCCTGCCGGCGCGAGCTGCGCGACCAGGGCGCCTACCGCGCCCGGCTGATGCACGTGAAGCGCAACGACGAGGCGATGCACGTCGAGTGCACCGTCTCGCGCCTGCGCGATGCCAAGGGCGCGCCGATCGGGCAGCTGTGCGTGATCCGCGACGTGAGCGCGCGCGTGGCCGCCGAGCAGACCCTGCACGCCGCGTCCATCGCGCTGTCGCGGCGCGAGCGCGAGTTCTCGACCCTGGTCGAGAACTCGCCCGACGTCTTCGCGCGCATCGACCGCGGCTTGCGCCATGTCTACGTGAGCCCGGCGGTGCAGCGCTACCTGGGCCTGCCGCCGGCCGAGATGCTGGGGCGGGCGATCACCGAGCTCGACCTGCCGCCGGCGCTCGCCGCGCAATGGCATGGCGCGCTGACGCAGGTGTTCTCGGCCGGGCGGCTGGTGCGGCTGAACTACGCGATGACGGATGCGCAGGCCGGGGAGCGCTTCTTCCATGCGCGGCTGATGCCGGAGTTCTCGGATGACGGCAGCGTCGAGTCGGTGCTGGTGATCGCCTCCGACGTGACCGAGCAGGCGATGGTGGATGCGGCCTTCCACGAGAGCCAGGCGCGGCTTCAGTTCACGCTGGCCTCGGCGCGCATCGGCGAATGGGAGCTGGACCTCGCGACCGACACCGCGACCACCTCGCCGCGCCACGACCGCTGCTTCGGCTATGACGAGCCGGTGGGGCGCTGGGGCGGGCAGCTGATGCTGTCGCACATCCACCCGGACGACCGCGCGCGGGTGGCGGCGCTGCTGCAGACCAGCGAGGCCTCGCACCAGGACCTGCATTTCGAGGCGCGGGTGAACTGGCCCGACGGCTCGCTGCACTGGGTCGAGATGCACGGCGTGTTCTACGGCGGCGAGAGCGACGGGCGCGGCCCGAGCCGGCGCCTGCTGGGCATCGTGTCCGACATCACCGACCGCAAGCGCGCCGAGGCGGCGCTGCGCGACAACGACCGGCGCAAGGACGAGTTCATCGCGACGCTGGCCCACGAGCTGCGCAATCCGCTGGCGCCGATCCGCAATGCGCTGGAGATCCTGCAGCGCAGCGCCGACGCCGCCACGCTGGCGCATGCGCGCGAGGTGATCGAGCGGCAGCTGGGCCACATGGTGCACCTGGTGGACGACCTGCTGGACGTGAGCCGCATCAGCCAGGGCAAGCTGGAGCTGCGGCGCGGCCGGGTCGACCTGGCGGTGGTCCTGCGCACCGCGGTCGAGACGAGCCGGCCGCTGATCGATGCCGGCCGGCACCGGTTGAGCGTGGATGCGCCGCCGCCGGGCACGCTGCACGTGGATGGCGACGTGACGCGGCTGTGCCAGGTCGTCGCGAACCTCCTGAACAACGCGGCCAAGTACACGCCCGAGGGCGGCGCGATCGCGCTGGCCGCCTGGCGCGAGGCCGGCGGGGCGGAGGGCCCGGCCGGCCAGGCGGTGATCGAAGTGAAGGATTCGGGCATCGGCATTTCGCACGAGATGCTGCCCCGGGTGTTCGACATGTTCGCGCAGGTCGAGCGCGCCGCGTCGCGGGCGCAGGGCGGGCTGGGCATCGGGCTGGCGCTGGTGAAGCAGCTGGTGGAGATGCACGGCGGTCGCGTCGAGGCGCACAGTGACGGGGCGGGGCAGGGCTGCCGCTTCCGGGTGCGCCTGCCGCTGCTGGCGGCGCAGCCGGGGGTGGGCACGGCCGAGGCGCCGCCGGCCGCGGCGGCCGGCGTGCCGGCGGCCCCGCTGCCACCCGCCGGCCTGCAGCTGCTGGTGGTCGACGACAACATCGACAGCGCCGAGAGCCTGGCCGAGGTGCTGCAGATGCTGGGGCACACGGTGCATGTCCGGCACGACGGCGAGCGGGCGCTGGAGGCCGCGGGGCAGCTGAGGCCGGAGGCGATCGTGCTCGACATCGGGCTGCCGGACATCAGCGGCCTGGAGGTGGCGCGGCGCATCCGGGCGCAGGCCTGGGGGCGCGACGTGCTGTTGATCGCGCTCAGCGGCTGGGGGCAGTCGGAAGACCGGCAGCGCTCGCGGGAATCGGGGTTCGACCTGCACTTCGTGAAGCCGGTCGACCTGGACGAGCTCGCCGCGGCCCTCGTGGCGCGCATGCCGGTCCGAGAACGGGTGTCCTGACTCAGGGGCCGCCGAGGCGGTCTTCGGGCGGGGACTGCCGGCGCTGCCCGTCGGTCGTGACGACCGAGAAGCGCCCGTCGGACTCCATGAAGGCGGCGCGCACCTGCGACAGCGCGCTGATGCCGTGCTGCCGCAGTTGCGACTGCAGGTCGTCCAGGGTCAGGAATTCCTGCCGCAGGTTGCGGTGCAGCACCCGGCCGTGCCGCACCAGCAGCAGCGGCTGGGGCTCGGCGAAGCGGCGCACCGCATCGAAGCGGTACGTCGCCCAGTCGAGCAGCCAGTTCCAGCCCATCAGCGTGAGCACCAGCACGGCGCCCTCGGCGACGGTGTCGTAGCCGCCGGCCATCGCGTTCTGCGAGGCGTCGGCGATCAGCACCACCAGCAGCACGTCGGCGATGCCGACCGAGCCGACGTCGCGGCGCAGCACGAAGCGGAACAGCAGGAACAGGAACCAGTAGATCAGCGAGCCGCGGACCACCAGCTCCAGCGGCGAGACGTGGAAGGAGAACAGCGATGCAAGGTCCATCGTCGGGGCGTCCGTCCTTCCGCCGCGTCAGTGGGCGCCGTCGAGGCGGGCCATCAGCGCTTCCTTGCGCGCCTGCAGCTGCTCGCCGAGCTCCTTCAGGTCGAGCCGGGACCGCACCTTGGGGAAGAGCTCGTTCTGCTCTTCCTTGACGTGGTGGTTGATGTACTCGCCCAGCACCTTGACCTTGGCGTCGTACATGTCGTCGTCCGGCGAGCTGGACTGCAGCTGCGCGATCAGGTCCTTGGCGCTCGCGTGCTCGACGGTGGCTTCGTCCACCAGGTCGTCCTGGTCCTCGAGGGCATCGCGGCAGGCCGGATAGAAGATCTCTTCCTCGATCTGCGCATGCACCGTCAGCTTGTTGCAGATGTCCAGCGCGAGCGCCTCGCGCTCGGCGGCGTCGGCTTCGGCCTTGGCCAGCTTCTCGTACTGGGTGAACAGCTTCTTCACCTCGGTGTGGTCGGCGCGCAGCAGCTTGATCGCGTCGGGCGTCGCGGCCTTGCGGGTGCGGGTCGCGGCGTGGGTGCGGGTGGCGGTGTGGGACGTCGGCATGGGAGAACTCCTTGGCATGTGGGCTGGGGATGGATGAGGCCTTTCAATCTACGCAGCGCGCGTGGCAGTGCTGTAGGAGAACTTCTCCTCTGCCGGTGCGACGGTTGCCCGTCGTGGTGGGTACGCCGATTGCCGCGGCCAGGAGCCGATCACCCGCAGGAGACGACGATGACCAAGCCGCATGCTTCCCCGTCCGGATCGAACGCTTCGAAGCCGCGTGGCGTCCACGATGCCGGCAGCCCCGACAGCAAGCGCGGCCCGAAGGCCGGCACCAACCCCGACGGCAGCACGCCGGTCGACCTGCCGTCGGCGGACGCCGCGAAGGCGAGCCTGCACAAGTCGCCGCCCGCCGACGACGCGTCGGCCAAGCCGCCGAAGACGCGCTGACGCTGCGCCGCATGAGCCTCGACGCGCTGCGCGACCGCCTGCTCGCCTACGACGTACCGCTGTTCACGCTGTCGGGCGTCAGCTTCACCGTCTCGTCGGCGCTGAAGCTGCTGCTGCTCGTCGTCGCGCTGCTGTGGATCGCGGGACGGATCCGCGACCTCACCGTCAACCGCGCGCTGCGCCACACGCACCTCGACACCGGCACGCGCCAGGCGGTGGGGTCGGTGGTGCGCTACCTGGTCATCGTCGTCGGTTTCGCGATCATCCTGCAGAACGCCGGCCTGAACCTGGGGGCGCTCGGGGTCGTGGCCGGCGCGGTGAGCGTGGGCGTGGGCTTCGGCCTGCAGAACATCGTCAGCAATTTCGTGAGCGGCGTGATCATCATGCTGGAGCGGCCGATCAAGGTCGGCGACCGGGTGCTGCTGTCGGACATCGAGGGCGAGGTGCGCGAGATCGGCGCGCGCCGCACCACGGTCGTGACCAACGACAACATCGCGATCCTGGTGCCGAACCAGCGCTTCATCGTCGAGAACGTCGTCAACCTCATGTACACCGGCACGCCGGTGCGGCTGCGCCTGCCGGTGAGCGTGCCGGCCGCGCGCGATCCGGTCGCCGTCACGCAGCTGCTGCTGGAGGCCGCGCGCAGCCAGCAGGGCGTGCGCAGCGACCCGCCGCCGCGCGTGCTGCGCCCGAGCCTGCCGAGCGACACGCTGAGCTTCGAGCTGAGCGTCTGGCACGACCCCGCGGCGAGCCTGCGCCAGGTGCTGACCAGCGAACTGAACGAGCGCATCGAGACCTTGCTGCGCACGCCTGCGGCCGCGATGCCGCCTTGACCATCCCCTCACCCTCACCCCGGGAGTTCCCCATGAAAGACCAAGCCCTCGAAGCCTGCCTGGCCGCGTGCCAGGCCTGCGCCACCGCGTGCCTGCAGTGCGCCGTCGCGTGCCTGAACGAACCCGAGCCGCAGAAGATGAAGCGCTGCATCGCGCTCGACCTGGACTGCGCGGATGCCTGCCGGCTGTGCGCAGCCTACCTGGCGCGCGGCAGCGTCCACCTGGGCGACGCCTGCGAGCTGTGTGCCCACCTGTGCAAGGTCTGCGGCGACGAATGCGCGAAGCATCCGATGGACCACTGCCAGGCCTGCGCGCAGGCCTGCCGCAGCTGCGCCGAGGCGTGCCAGGCACTGGCGGGGCGCGGCCACCTCTGAGGTTCGTGGTTCGCAGGACGAGGTGCGCCTGCACATTGCGGATTGGCAAGCGGTAGATATGGCCACTACCGAAGGGCAGGGGGGACTGCTGTACTGCGGGTCTCCTCCCTCCCGTGCAGATCCTTGCCATGCCTGTCCTGTCCTCACCTTGCGCGCGGCGGCGCGCCACCTCGTTCGTTGCCTGGCTGGTGCCGTTGCTGCTGACGCTGTTCGATGCGCGCGCCGAGATCCAGGTCGTGCAAGACGACACCCTTGAGCTGTCGGCCTGGCTCAGCGACAACGTCGACCGGCTCTACTACGCTGGACCGGTGTACATCAGCCGTTACCCGTGCGGGGTGACCGATGCCGCGACGGGCAGCCCCGCCTGGTGGCCCATCGCCTACCGGACTTATCCGGCCGGGAGCTTCGCCGGCTGCGCCCACACGGGCGACGATGCGTTGATCGAGGTGCTGGACAGGATGGATGCCCACCTGCGCTGGACCGCGGCATTCAGCCAGAACGATCAGTTCCCTTTGCGGTTCTCCACCCTGGTCGTCCTCGGGCCGGGCGAGCTGGTGAAGGTGTACGGCCAGTACAAAACGGCACCGGCCTCGGTGGCGCGCAACCGCCCGGATGACGGGCCTCCTCGCGCTTGCGGGTCGACGGCGCGGGCCATGGCCGGCGATCCCATCCTCGTGGCAACGGGCCAGAACATCCAGGTCGTCACCGACTATCGATCGCCCGGGGCGGACGGCCTCCTGTTCCAGCGCTTCTACGACAGTGAGGACGTGGGTTCGGATGCGCTGGGGGTCGGCTGGCGCCACACGTTCCTGCGGCGGATCGAGCAACTGGAACCGGTCGACGGCGTCAGGCGGATCCACGTCATCCGTGCCAGTGGCCGTCTCATGCGCTTCACGTCGGTCGGTGACGGATGGTCCGCTGACGCAGCCGACCATGCGTCGCTGGAATCATTCCATGGCGGATGGCGGTTCCATTCCGAGGCGGGCGACCTGGAGGACTATGACGCGAAGGGGCGCCTGCTGAGCATCACGACGGCGAGCGGCCATGCGGTGCAGGTCAGGCGGGATGCGCTGGGTCGGATCGCGTCGGTGGCCGATTCGTTCGGGCGCAGCCTGGGTTTCACGCACGATGCCGGCGGCCGGCTTGTCGAGTTGCGCGACCCGTCCGGTGGCGTGGTGCATTACGACTACGCCGCAACGAACGGGATCCCGGTGCTGAGCCGCGTCACCGATGCCGGCGGTGGCTCGACGACCTACTTGCATGAATCGTCCCGCTTCGGTGCGGCGCTCACCGGGCAGCTCGACGAGAAGGGCGCGCGCCACGCCAGTTGGTCTTACGACAACCAGGGACGGGCCGTCATGTCCGAACGTGCGGGCGGTGTCGACAGGACGGAGTTTGCCTATGGTGCGAGCTCCACCTCAGTCACCGATGCCCTGGGTGCGACGCGGAGCCTGGATTTCCAGATGCTGGATGGCGTGGCGTTCCTGGGTGCTGCGTTGCAGCCGGCAGGCAGCGGGTCCGTTGCCGCGGCTCGCCGCTGGCTGCACGACGCGGCGGGGAACCTCGTGGTAAAGGACGACTTCAACCAGACGCGCACATGCCTTGTGCATGACGGGCGACACCAGCCCGTGGGGCAGGTCGAGGGGTTGGACGCGGGGCAGGACTGCACGGCCGTGCTTCCCGAAGGCGCGGTCCTTCCCGCGGGTGCGCGCAAGTCCAGCTGGCGGTGGCATCCCGACGGGTGGCTGGAGACGGGGCGAGCCGAGCCCGGGCGCTTCCTCAGCTGGGCCTACAACGGCCAGCCCGATCCGCTGGGCGGGCAGTCGCCCGTGAGCTGCACCCCCGCGGATGCCTTGCTGCCGGATGGCAGGCCGATCGCGGTGCCCTGCAAGCGGCTCGTGCAGGCGAGCGAGGACGGTGATGGACACCTGGGTTTCGGCGCCGTGCTGCAGGCCTTGCCGGCGCACGACCTGCGGTGGACGTACAACGCGCTGGGGCAGGTGCTGAGCGCCACCGAGCAGGGCGGCGAGGGGGAACGCAAGACCACCTATGCCTACCACCTCGACAACACGGCAACCCACACGCGCGGCGACCTGGCGAGCATCACCGGGCCGATGGGGGAGGTCGTGCGATTCACGGGGTATGACAAGCACGGCCTGGTGCTTCAAAGCATGGCGCCGGACGGCAGTGTCACGATCAACAGCTACGACGCGATGCAGCGTCTGCTGCGGACATCGCTGAACGGGGAAGGCGTCTCGATCTCCTACGACGCCGTCGGCCAGGTCATCCGCATCACCGATGATGATGGCGTGTGGGTGGGTTACGCCTACGACGATGCACATCGTCGGACGGCAGTGTTCGACGACCAGGGGCGCCGCATCGACTTCGAACTGGATGCGGCCGGGCATGTCGTGGGACGAACGGTCCGCGATCCGGATGGTGCGTTGGCTCGGAGCCACCGTCGTGCCATGGACTCGCTCGGACGCATGCAGCAGCGGGCGGAAAGGGGGTGATCGACATGAACATGCTTCAACGTTGGGTGTTGCTCGCAGGGACTCTTGCCGGTCATGTCGGTGCGCAGACCCTGCCCCCGCCGCCGGTCTCCCCCGAGCCGGTCACGACCTTCGAGTACGACGCGCAGGGCAACCTGACGCGGATGGTCCAGGCGCCGGGGATTCCGGGGTTCGAGCTGGAGACGCGCTTCGGCTACGACCGGCTCTACCGCCTGACCTCGCTCACCGACCCGCTGCAGGGCAACACACGCTTCACGCACGACGGCCTGAACCGCGTCACGCAAGTCACCGACCCCCGGGCCCTGTCCACGCGCTACGTGCGCAACGGCTTCGGGCAGGTCACCCAGGTCATCAGCCCGGACACCGGCACCACCACGCTGACCTGGGACGCCTACGGCGACCTGCGCACCCGCACCGACAGCCGCGGGGCCGTGGCCACCTATCGCCACGATGCGGCCCACCGTCTCACCAGCCTCGTCTACCGCTCCGACCAGGCCGAACTCTCGCTCGGCTGGGCCTACAGCCAGAGCGGCCCCGAGTTCAGCTTCGGCGGCGGACGCCTCACCAGCAGCCGCTTCCCCGCGGGCTCTGCGCTGTACCGCTACACCGGCCAGGGCCGCCCCGCGGCCACCGTCCAGCGCATCGATCCGGCTGCGGGCGCCAACCCGGGCCCACTGCTCCACACCGTCGGCTTCGCCTACACGCCCGGCGGGCGGCTCAACGCGCTGACCTACCCCTCGGGCGGCGTGCTGCGCATCGCCTACACCGGCGGCTTGGCGAGCGCCCTGAGCTGGGTGGATGCGAGCGGCGCCGTCCTGCCGCTGATCGATGCGATCCGCTGGGAGCCCTTCAGCCCCGAGCCGCGCAGCTGGAACTGGCAGATGGAGGCGGGGCCGCTGCCGCACGAACGCTGGCGCGACCTCAGCGGGCGGGTGATCCGACATCGGCTCGGTGCGCTCTGGCGCGACATCACCTACGACCCGGCCGACCGCGTCGCCGGCTACACCCACTGGCAGCCCGACGGCACGCCGGTGCCGGCGCTGGACCAGCAGTTCGCCTACGACGCCAACGGCCGGCTCGCGCGCGTCGCCCTGGCCACCACCACCTGGGTGCTCGAGCACGATGCGAGCGGCAACCGCCGCGCGGTCAGCATCGATGGCGATGTCCGGCCCTATGCCACCGAGGTGGACAGCAACCGGCTCAGCGGCATCGGCAACCCGCAGCAGGTACTGGCCCACGACAGCGCCGGCAACGTCGTCGCGGCGGATTACCAGGCCACCTACAACCCCGCCGGCCAGCTGGACACGCTCACCCGCGCCGGGATCACCACCACCTACAGCTACGACAGCTCGGGCCGGCGCATCCGCAAGAGCACGGGCACGCCGCAGGGCACCCTGGTCTTCGTCTACGACCACCTCGGCCAGTTGCTGGGCGAGTACGACGGCAATGGCCGCACCGTGCGCGAATACGTCTGGCTGGGCCATGTGCCCGTCGCGGTGGTGGTCGGCGACACCGTCCACTTCGTCCACACCGACCACCTGGACACGCCGCGGCTCGTGGTCGACCGGCAAGGCCATACCCGCTGGCGCTGGCTCGCCGAGCCCTTCGGCAGCACCGCGCCCGAAGAAGACCCGAGCGGGCTGGGCGCCCTGGGCTACCCGCTGCGCTTTGCCGGCCAGTACGCGGACCCGGAGTCGGGGCTCTTCTACAACGGCCAGCGCTACTACGACCCGCAGACCGCGCGCTACCACCAGAGCGACCCCATCGGGCTCGTGGGTGGGATCAACACCTACAGCTACGTCGAGGGCCAGCCCACGGGCTACACCGACCCCGACGGGCTGCAGGCCATGCCCTTGCCCGGCGGGCCGATCCCGTTGCTGCCGCAGGCGCTGCCCGGCACGCCGGAGAACAAGGCGCTCACCGAGGCCACCCTGCGCGCCCTGCAGGCCGCCCACGATGCCGTCACCAATGCCTACGACCGCTGTGCCCAGGCGCTCGGGCGGGCCTGGGATCGGATGTTCAGTGACGGTGCGGAAGGGGCAAACAGCGGCGACAAAGATCCCAGCACACCCACAGGGAGTCGAGGCAGTCCCATGGACGTGCCAAAGGGGACCAATCAGCCGGACACAATCGGTGGCAGGGACTACTCCGGACACGCGCTGGACCAGATGCAAGGTCGCGGCGTGCCGCCGGCGGCGGTCGAGGATGCCATCAGCAATGGAAGCTCCAAGCCAGACAAGACATACCCTGATACGAGAACGGTACACACCAGCCAGGATGGGCGTGTCGTTGTTGTGACCGATACAGGTAGTGGCAGGGTAGTTACTGTGTTCACCAAATAGCGCGAGGAATCTCATGGACGAGTTCGTTACGCGACAGCACAGCCAAATGCGGTTCAAGATTGGCGACTTCCGCCAGGGCGCGCTGGATCTCAACGGCTTGATCCAGCAGTTGGAGGGCTTGGCTCGAGCCGTTGGTGAATCGTTTTGGGTTGACCACGTGTTCCCTTTGGTCCTCGAACTCGAAACGGTCAACAGCGAGATCATCGACAAGCAACGCACTATGACGCCGGGTGAACGAGAGAACGTCGAGGCGGTACTCAAGAATGTTGAAGCATTGATCAATCTGCAGCCGTTGCGGCCAACAGCACAACTGGCAATCCTTGACCCAAACGGCAACGATGACGGCGAGGAATGCAAGCGAGGATCACCCCCAAATTCGCATTCCGCATGACCTGATCCGCTTTCATTCGTTGCCGCCGCCGGGGCGCCTGCCCATCATCGCTGTCACCCCTCACCCCGAAAAGACAGCCCCATGAGCATCACCGCCATCAACGTGCGCAACCAGTTCCGCGGCAAGGTCAAGGAGATCATCGAAGGCCCGGTCGTCTCCGAGATCGACGTCGAGACGCCGTCCGGCCTCATCGTCACCTCGGTGATCACCACCCGCTCCGTCAAGGAGCTGCAGCTCGCGGTCGGCAAGGACGTCATCGCCCTCGTCAAGTCGACCGAGGTCTCCATCGCCACGCTCTGACCGCCGAGGACACCCCATGGCCTTCCACGGCAGCCCGGTCCGCGTGCTGGTGATCCCCGGCCTGCGCGGCAGCGGCCCGGCGCACTGGCAGACCTGGCTGCAGGGCCACTTCAGCAAGCGCGCCACACGCGTCGAGCAGGACGACTGGGCCGCCGCCGACCTGGCCGCCTGGTCGGCCCGCATCGCCGCCACCCTGGCCGAGGCACCGCCCGGCCCCTGGGTCGCCGTCGCCCACAGCTTCGGCTGCCTGGCGCTCGCCCACCACCTGCTCGCCACGCCGCCGGCGCACGCCGAGGACGGCATCCGCGCCGCCCTGCTGGTGGCCCCCGCCGACCCGTCCCGCTTCCAGCTCGACGACGCCCCGCTGCAGCAGCGCCTGCGCGTGCCGGCCACGCTGGTGGCCAGCGACACCGACCCGTGGATGAGCGCCGATCGCGCCGCCGGCTTCGCCCGCGCCTGGGGCAGCGGCTTCGTCAACCTCGGCGACGCCGGCCACATCAACGCCGACGCCGGCTTCGGCCCGCTACCCCCGGCCAAGAAACTGACCGAGTTCCTGATCCACCGCGTCGAGCAGTCGCGCCGCCCGGAACGGGCCCATCTGCACGAATTCTCCTTCGCCGTGTGATCCGATGGTCACCCCTTCACCCTCCAGGAGTTCACCATGAGCCTGCGCCTCGGCGACATCGCCCCCGACTTCGAACAAGCCTCCTCCGACGGTCCGATCCGCTTCCACCAATGGCTCGGCGACAGCTGGGGCGTGCTGTTCTCGCACCCCGCCGACTTCACCCCCGTTTGCACCACCGAACTCGGCCGCACCGCGCGGCTGAAGGACGAGTTCGCGAAGCGCAACGTGAAGGCCATCGCCCTCAGCGTCGACCCGGTGGCGTCGCACAGCAAGTGGATCCAGGACATCAACACCACGCAGAAGACGGTGGTGAACTTCCCGATCATCGCCGACGCCGACCGCCGGGTGTCCGAGCTCTACGACCTGATCCACCCGAACGCCAGCACCACCTCGACGGTGCGCTCGCTGTTCGTGATCGACCCGGCCAAGCGGGTGCGCCTCATCATCACCTACCCCGCCAGCACCGGCCGCAACTTCGACGAGATCCTGCGCGTCATCGACTCGCTGCAGCTCACCGACTCGCACAGCGTGGCCACGCCGGCCGACTGGAAGGACGGCGAGGACGTGGTGATCGTGCCCTCGCTGCAGGATCCGGAAATCCTGCGCAGCAAGTTCCCGAAAGGCTACACCGCCGTCACGCCCTACCTGCGCGTGACGCCGCAACCGAACCGGCCCTGAGTCCGGCCCACACGCGCACGACCGGGGGGACACGACCCCGTCCTTGAAGTCCCGGCGCGCAGGCGCCGGGGCTTCCCTTTCTTGCATCTTGTTGCAGTCGCCCGCGCGCTGCGGCACACTCAGCCCCCACAAGAACCAGAAAAGCAGTCGTCGGGGGGCATGCGTCGTCACGGGCGCGAGGCCTCGTACTCACCCAGCGAGGCACGGATGCTGACCAGCCTGAAGGATTTGCTAGCCCGCGGCGACGACGAGTCGATCGCGATCTCCGCCCCCGACCGCGCCCCGCTGCGCTTCCGCGAGTTGCGACGCCTGGTCGCCGAGACCCTGGCCCGGCTCAACGGCCTGGGGATCGGCCGCAACGACCGGGTCGCCATCGTGCTCGCCAACGGCCCCGAGATGGCCACCTGCTTCGTCGCCTGCGCCAGCGGCGTGGCCAGCGCCCCGCTCAACCCGGCCTACCGGGCCGACGAGTTCGAGTTCTACCTGAGCGACCTGAACGCGCGCGCCCTCGTCGTCGAGCGCGGCAGCAGCTCGCCGGCCATCGAGGTGGCGGCGAAGCTGAACGTGCAGGTGCTCGACCTGGTCGTCCCCGACGGCGCGCCCGCCGGCAGCTTCGTGCTCGAGCCGCGCGACGGCCGCATCGCCACCTCGGCCGCAGAGCCCACCTGGGCCGAGCCGGACGACGTCTCGATGGTGCTGCACACCTCGGGCACGACCTCGCGCCCCAAGATCGTGCCGCTGTCGCAGGCCAACCTGTGCGCCTCGGCGACCCACATCGGCCGCACGCTGCAGTTCACGCCCGGCGACCGCGGGCTGAACATCATGCCGCTGTTCCACATCCACGGCCTGATCGCCGGCGTGCTCTCGCCGCTGGCCGCCGGCTCGCAGGTGTTCTGCACGCCGGGCTTCAACGCCCTCAAGTTCTTCGGCTGGATGGACGAGGCCCGGCCCACCTGGTACACGGCGGTGCCGACCATGCACCAGGCCATCCTGGCGCGCGCCGGCAAGAACGCCGACGTGATCGCGCGCCACCCGCTGCGCTTCCTGCGCTCGTCGTCCTCGTCGATGCCGCCGCAGGTGATCCGCGAGCTCGAGGAGGTCTTCAAGGCCCCGCTGATCGAGGCCTACGGCATGACCGAGGCGACGCACCAGATGGCCTCCAACCCGCTGCCGCCGGCGGCGCGCAAGCCGGGCAGCGTCGGCCTCGCGGCCGGGCCCGAGGTGGCCATCATGGGCGAGGACGGCGCGCTGCTGCCGGCCGGCGGCATCGGCGAGATCGTGATCCGCGGCCCCAACGTGACGCGCGGCTACGAGAACAACCCGAAGGCCAACGCCGAGGGCTTCACCGCCGGCTGGTTCCGCACCGGCGACCAGGGCACGATGGACGCCGAGGGCTACATCACCCTCACCGGGCGGCTGAAGGAGATCATCAACCGCGGCGGCGAGAAGGTCAGCCCGCGCGAGGTCGACGAGATCCTGATGGACCACCCGGCGGTCGCGCAGGTGGTGTGCTTCGGCATGCCGCACGCGAAGCTCGGCGAGGAGGTCGCCGCGGTGGTGGTGCTGCGCGAGGGGCTGCAGGCCACCGAGCGCGAGCTGCAGGCCTTCGTCGGCACGCGCGCCGCCGAGTACAAGGTGCCGAAGAAGATCCTCTTCATGGAGGAGATCCCGAAGGGCGCCACCGGCAAGCTGCAGCGCATCGGGCTGGCGCAGAAGCTCGGCCTCGGCTGACCCATCCCTTTCTCTACCCCCGGGCGGCGACCTGCCGGCTGCCCGAGGCTGCTCCGCACAGGACGACAGACGCGACACAGCGGGCCGTTCTTCCGATTCACCGTGACGTGAAACCAAGGAGGCGACGTTGAAGTACCAGCAGTTCAAGCAGTGGGTGGTGGGCGTGGCGGCGGCGGCAGCCGTCGCGACCGCCGGGGCCTGGGAGCCGGCCAAGCCGGTGGAGTTCGTGGTGCCGGCCGGCACCGGCGGCGGGGCCGACCAGATGGCCCGCTTCATCCAGGGCGTGGTGGCCAAGAACAACCTGATGAAGCAGCCCATCATCGTGGTCAACAAGGCCGGCGGCGCGGGGGCCGAGGGCTTCCTGGACGTGAAGGGCGCCAAGGGCGAGGCGCACAAGATCGTCATCACGCTGTCCAACCTGTACACCACGCCGCTCGCCACCGGCGTGCCCTTCAACTGGCGCGACCTGACGCCGGTGGCGATGCTGGCGCTGGACGAGTTCGTGCTGTGGGTGAACGCCGAATCGCCGTACCCGACCGCGAAGGCGTATGTCGATGCGATCAAGGCCCAGCCGGCGAACACCTTCAAGATGGGCGGCACCGGCTCCAAGCAGGAAGACCAGATCATCACCGCGATGCTGGAGAAGGCGGTCGGCAAGAAGCTCACCTACATCCCGTACAAGGGCGGCGGCGACGTCGCGGTGCAGCTGGTGGGCAAGCATGTCGACTCGACCGTCAACAACCCGATCGAGGCCGAGTCGCACTGGCGCGCCGGCAAGCTGCGCGCGCTGTGCGTGATGGACAAGGAGAAGCTGCCGTACACCGCGAAGCTGGCCGGCAGCACGCTGAGCTGGAGCGACATCCCGACCTGCGCCTCGGCCGGCGTGCCGGTGGACTACCTGATGCTGCGGGGCATCTTCATGCCGCCGGGCGCGACGCCGGAGCAGGTGAGCTTCTACGTCGAGCTGTTCAAGAAGGTGCGGGCGCTGCCGGAGTGGAAGGAGTTCATGGACAAGGGCGCGTTCAAGCAGACCTTCATGAGCGGTCCGGAGTTCGTCGACTGGCTGGGGCGCAACGAGCAGATGCACCGCGAGCTGATGAAGCAGGCCGGCTTCCTGTCGCAATGACCCACTCGGCGAGGTGAAGCATGAGCGAACCTGAATCTTCGGCCATGGGCACGCGCTGGCCTGAGCTGGGCACGGCGGCCGTGCTGGCGCTGGTGGCGCTGGTGGTGATCGGCGACAGCCTGCGGGTGGGCATCGGCTGGGCCGACGACGGGCCGCGCGGCGGGTATTTCCCGTTCTACGTCGGGCTGCTGCTGCTGGGGGCGAGCCTGGCGATCGCGGTGGGCACGCTGCGCCGCTGGCGCCAGGCCGACCCGGTGTTCGCGCAGCGCGCGCAGCTGCGCAGCGTGGCGGCGGTGCTGCTGCCGATGGTGGCCTACGTGGCGCTGATCGCCGGGCTCGGGATCTACGCGGCCTCGGCGTTGCTGATCGGCTGGTTCATGCGCCGGCACGGCCGCTACGGCTGGGGGCCGACCGCGGCGGTCTCGATCGGCGTGCCGCTGCTGGTGTTCGCGGTGTTCGAGAAGTGGTTCCTGGTGCCCTTGCCGAAGGGGCCCCTGGAGCATCTGCTGGGCTTGTAGCCCGGATGGAGCGCAGCGGAATCCGGGAGCAGCGGAGGAAGCGAACGACGATCCCCGGATTGGCATCCGGGCTACGACACCAGAGCGTGCCAGGGAGAACACCAGAATGGACGAGCTCGGCAACCTGTTCCACGGCTTCAGCGTGGCCCTCACCCTGCCCAACCTGGGCTTCATGCTGGTCGGCCTCACGCTCGGCGTGCTGATCGGCGTGCTGCCCGGCCTGGGCGGGGCGAACGGCGTGGCCATCCTGCTGCCGCTCACCTTCTCGATGAACCCCACCACGGCGATCATCATGCTGTCCTGCATCTACTGGGGCGCCTTGTTCGGCGGGGCCATCACCTCCATCCTGTTCAACATCCCGGGCGAGCCCTGGTCGGTGGCGACCACCTTCGACGGCCACCCGATGGCGCAGCAGGGCCGCGCCGCCCAGGCGCTGACGGCCGCCTTCACCTCGTCCTTCGTCGGCGCGCTGTTCGCCGTCATCCTGATCACCTTCCTCGCGCCGCTGCTCGCGAAGTTCGCGCTGAAGTTCGGCCCGCCCGAGTTCTTCGCCGTGCAGCTGCTCACCTTCTGCAGCTTCATCGGCACCAGCAAGGAACCGCCGGCCAAGACGCTCGCCTCGATGATGCTCGGCTTCGCGCTCGCCGCGGTCGGCATGGACAGCGTCACCGGCCAGCTGCGCATGACCTTCGGCGTGCCCGAGCTGCTGAAGGGCTTCGACTTCCTGATCGCGGTGATCGGCCTGTTCGGCATCGGCGAGATCCTGCTGACGATGGAGGAGGGCCTGGCCTTCAAGGGCAAGAGCGCGAAGATCAGCTTCGGCGTGGTCTGGCAGACCTGGGCCGAGCTCGCCCGCCACTGGAAGACCTTCCTGCGCTCCACCGCCATCGGCTGCTGGATGGGCATCACGCCGGGCGGGGCGACGCCGGCGTCCTTCATGAGCTACGGCATGGCGCGCCGCATGTCCGGCGACCCGCAGGGCTTCGGCAGCGGCCGCATCGAGGGCGTGATCGCGCCGGAGACCGCCGCCCACGCCGCCGGCACCTCGGCCCTGCTGCCCATGCTGACCCTGGGCATCCCCGGCTCGCCCACCGCGGCCGTGCTGCTGGGCGGCCTGCTGATCTGGGGCCTGCAGCCGGGGCCGATGCTGTTCGTCGAGCAGAAGGATTTCGTCTGGGGCCTGATCGCCTCGATGTACCTCGGCAACCTGGCGGGCCTGCTGGTGGTGCTGACCACCGTGCCCTGGTGGGCGGCCATCCTGCGCGTGCCCTTCGCGGTCATCGCGCCGGTGATCATCGTGATCTGCGCCATCGGCGCCTACACCGTGCACAGCGCGATGTTCGACGTGGTGCTGATGCTGGTGTTCGGCGTCGTCGGCTACGTGTTCAAGAAGCTGCGCTACCCGCTCGCGCCGATGGTGCTGGCCCTGGTGCTGGGCGACATGGCCGAGGCGAGCTTCCGGCAGTCGATGCTCGCTTCCCAGGGCAAACTCTCGATCTTCTGGTCGAACCCGCTGGTCGGCGGGATCACGGCGCTCGCGCTCGCGATCCTCTTCTGGCCGCTGGTGCAGCGCCTGCGCGCCTGGGCACGCACGCGCGAAGCCTCGGCCGCTACCTGACACGGAGACCTGCCTTGAAATTCGCGATCGTCGGCGCCGGCGCCATCGGCGGCTACCTGGGGGCCCGGCTGTCGCTCGCCGGCGAGGACGTCAGCTTCATCGCGCGCAACCGCAACCTGGAGGCCATCAACGCGCGCGGCTTCGCCCTCATCGGCGAGGACGGCCGGCGCGACGTGGCCGAGCGCGTGCGCGCCTTCGACAGCATGGAGGCGGCCGGGCCGCAGGACGTGGTGCTGCTGACCCTGAAGGCCCACCAGGTGCCGGACGTGCTGCCGCAACTGCGCGCGCTGTTCGGCCCGCACACGCTGGTGGTGACGATGATCAACGGCCTGCCGTGGTGGTACTTCCACAAGCTGGCGGGGCCGTGGGAGGGCCGCGCACTGGAGAGCGTCGACCCGGGCGGCACGATCGCCGCCCACATCGAGCCCGAGCGGATCATCGGCAGCGTGGTCTACCCCGCCGCCGAGCTGGTGGAGCCGGGCGTGGTGCGGGTGATCGAGGGCAACCGCTTCACGCTCGGCGAGCTGGACGGCTCGCGCAGCGAGCGGGTCGAGGCGCTGTCGCAGGCGCTGATGCGCGCCGGCTTCAAGGCGCCGGTGTCCAAGGACATCCGCGGCGAGATCTGGGTCAAGCTGTGGGGCAACCTGAGCTTCAACCCGATCAGTGCGCTGACGCATGCGACACTGCAGGACATCTGCCGCTTCCCGGCGACGCGCGAGCTGGCGGCGCGCATGATGACCGAGGCCCAGGCGATCGGCGAGAAGCTGGGCGTCGAGTTCAGGATCTCGCTCGACAAGCGCATCGCCGGCGCCGAGGCGGTGGGCGCGCACAAGACCTCGATGCTGCAGGACGTGGAGCATGGCCGGGCGCTCGAGCTGCAGGCGCTGGTGGGGTCTGTCGTCGAGCTGGCGCGCATCACGCAGACCCCGGCGCCGAACATCGAGGCCATCCATGCGGTGACGAGCCTGCTCGCCCACACGCTGGCCGCGCAGCGCGGGCGCCTGGCGATGCAACCGGTGTAGCCTTGCGGGTTTCCGGACCCTGCAGGGACATGCCATGAAGAACCGCATCTGCCTCGGCGGCCTGGCCGCCGCCGCCGCCCTCCTGACGAGCCTGGCCGCGCCGGCCGGCGCCCAGTCGCTGCGCTGCCGGTCCGACACGATCGGCATCGGCGAACCGCGCGCCGGCGTGCTGCAGAAATGCGGCGAGCCGGTGAGCCGCGACTCGTTCTGCAAGCCGGTCGACCCGGCCGCCGCCGCAGCCAGCGCCGGCACCGCCGTCGTGCTGCCCTGCGAGAAGATCGACGAGTGGACCTACAACCCGGGCTACGGCCAGTTCATGACGACGCTGCGGCTGGAGGCCGGCAAGGTCACGGCGGTGAGCTACGGCGACCGCGTCAAGTAAGGCGGGCCCGGCACCACCCTGCCCGATGGACCTGGCCGTCTTCTTCCGCAACCTGAACCTCGGGCGGGCGAACTGCCCCGACAAGGCGCAGCTCGAGGCCGCCTTCCTCGACGCCGGGGCCGACAGCGCCGCCTCGTTCCTGACCAACGGCACGCTTGTCTACAGCGCCTCGCCGGCCACCGCCGAACAGGTTCTGGCGCGCGCGGTCGACCTGCTGCGGCATCGCTGCGGGCTGAAGGAGCCGGCCTTCGTGCGCACGGTCGACTACCTGGCGGCGCTGGTCGCGACCGATCCGTTCGCCGGCATCGACCGCGCGAGCGTCTACGAGTTCTGCGTGTCCTTCCTGTACTCGCCCGAGGTGGCGCCGCCGGCGCTCCCGCTCGCCTCGCCGCGCAACGACGTCGAGCTGATCGCCGTCACGCCGGCCGAGGTGCTGAGCCTGTCGCGCAAGCTCGGCGCCTCGCCCGGCAGCCCGAACGCCTTCCTGGAGAAGCACCTCGGCTCGCCGCTGACCACCCGCGCCTGGAATACCATCGCCCGCCTCGTGCGCAAGCACCGGCCGCCGGCTTCCTCCTGATCGGATCCATGACCACGACCCTGACCGTCCGCCCCGTCGCCCCCGGCGACTTCGCCGCCTGGAAGCCCCTCTGGGACGGCTACAACGCCTTCTACGGCCGCGAGGGCGCGACGGCCCTGCCGGAAGAGATCACGCAGGCCACCTGGTCGCGCTTCTTCGACGCCTACGAGCCGGTGCATGCGCTGGTGGCCGAGCGCGGCGGCGAGCTGCTGGGCCTGACGCACTACCTGTTCCACCGCAGCACCACCCTGCTCGGTCCGACCTGCTACCTGCAGGATCTCTTCACCGTGCCGTCGGCGCGCGGCCACGGTGTCGGCCGGGCGCTGATCGAGGGCGTGTACGCGCGGGCGGCGGAGGGCGGCGCGAACCGCGTCTACTGGATGACGCACGAGACCAACGCGACGGCCATGCGGCTGTACGACCAGGTCGCGACGCGGACCGGCTTCCACATCTACCGCAAGCTGCTCTGAGGACCGGTGACGCGATGACCTGGACCCTCTCCCTGAGCGACACCGCCGACGAGTCGGTGCGACAAGCCATCCTCGCGCCGCTGGTCGACTACAACGCCAGCCAGGCCGGCCCGAGCGGCAACCGTCCGCTGTCGGTGCTGGTGCACGACGAGGCCGGCCAGGTCGTGGGCGGGGCCTGGGGCTACACCGGTTTCCAGTGGCTGTTCATCCAGCTGCTGGTGGTGCCAGCGCAGGCACGCGGCCAGGGGCTGGGCACGCAGGTGATGCAACGGGCCGAGGCCGAGGCGATCGCGCGCGGCTGCGTCGGCGCCTGGCTCGACACCTTCGAGTTCCAGGCCCGCGGCTTCTACGAGAAGCTCGGCTACCAGTGCTTCGGCCAGATCGACGGCTACCCGCCGGGGTTCTCGCGCTACTTCCTGAAGAAGACGCTTCAGGCCGCATCCTCGCCGTAGACGTTCTCCAGCGTGCCGATGCCGTCGATGGCCACGGCCACGGCGCTGCCCGGCTTCATCGGCAGCACGCCTAGCGAGGTACCGCACAGGATCACGTCGCCCGGCTCCAGCGTCATGTCCTGCGACAGGCGGGACACCAGCTCGGCCGGGCCGAAGAACATGTCGGCGAGCGGGTAGTTCTGGCGCTCGCGGCCGGCGACGGTGGTGCGCAGGCTCGCGCCGGCCGGGTCGAAGTCGGTCTCGATCACCGGGCCGAAGACGCCGAAGCCATCGAAGCTCTTCGCGCGCGCCCACTGCGGGAACGAGGCGTCGCGGGTGATCAGCTCCATCGCCGTGACGTCGTTGGCGCAGGTGTAGCCGAAGATGTGGGCCCGGGCCTGGTCGGGCGTGACGGCCCGGGCGCGGCGGCCGATGACGACGGCGAGCTCGCCTTCGTAGGCGACCCGGCCGACCTCGCCCCGCGGGACCGGGATGGCCTGGCGGTGCGCGGCGAAGCTGCTCGGGGCCTTCAGGAAGTACAGCGGCTCGGCGGGGCGCGACCAGCCGTTCTTCTCGGCCGCGGCGGCAAAGTTGTTCCACAGCGCGATCATCTTGGAGGGCTGGCAGGGGGTGAGCCAGTCGACCTCGGCGAGGGGGATGCGGCGGCTGGTCGGGGTGAGGGACGTGAAGAGATCGCCTTCGTGGACCCAGACCTCGTCACCGTCGAGCAAGCCGAGGGCCTCGCGGCCGTCGAGCCGCATGCGCAGCCATTTCATTCAGGCTCCGTCGACGCAGGCGGCGGCGAGCAGCTCGCGGATGAAGCGCGACTTGCCCTCGGTGTACGCCTCGCGGTCGTCGCGGTAGCGCTTGGCCAGCGCCCGCTTGACGCTCAGGTACTGTGCCGCCAGTTCGGGGTGCGCCCGCAGCTGGTCGCGGAACCGCAGCTCGGCCTGCGCGTCCGCCGGCAGCCGCACGTGCACATGGTGCGTGCGCCCGCTGCCGTACGGCGGCATCCCCTTCACGAAGAACATGCGGTCGCGCCGCGGGTTGTCCCCCCAGTGCACATAGTCCAGGCCCTGCAGCGGCTGGATGAAGGCCGGCCACTGCGACACCACCGGCGCGATCAGCAGGATGTCGATGATGGGCTTGGCCTCCAGCCCCGGCACCGCCGTGCTGCCGATGTGCACGATGCTGACCTCGAGCGCCGGCCCGAAGGCCGCGCGGATCGCCTGCTGCTCCGCCTTGAACAGGGCAGGCCAGCGGCTGTCGTAGGGCACGAGGTCGATGGTGTCGGACATGGCAGGGTCTCCATCTGTCGCGCCCGCACAGTAGCACTGTGCGGGCGCGAAGTCAGCCCCCGCCGCAGCCCTTTTTCAGAAGGCCGGCACCATCGAGCCGCTGAAGCTCGCCTCCACCAGCTGCTTCACCTCCGGCGACTGGAAGGCCTTCACCAGCGTGGCCACCCAGGGCTTGTCCTTGTCCTCGGTGCGCACCGCCAGCAGGTTGGCATACGGGTTCTTCGGGTCCTCGATCGCGATGGCGTCGCGCGTCGGCACCAGCTTGGCCTGCAGCGCGTAGTTGGTGTTGATCGCGCTGGCGTCCAGGTCGTCCAGCGAACGCGGCAGCTGCGCCGCCTCCACCTGCACGATCTGCAGGCCCTTGGGGTTGTCGACGATGTCCTGCACCGTCGCGCTGATGCCGGCCGTGGCCTTGAGCCGGATCAGGCCGTATTTCTGCAGCAGGGCCAGCGCCCGGCCGCTGTTCGATGGGTCGTTCTGGATGCCCACCTTCGCCCCCTTGGGCAGCTCGGCCAGCGACTTCCAGCGCCTGGAATAGAAGCCCATCGGGAAGGTCACGGTGTAGCCCACCGCGCTGATCCGGTAGCCGCGCGCCTGGACCTGCGACTGCAGGAAGGGCAGGTGCTGGTAGCTGTTGGCCTGCACGTCGCCCGCGTCGAGCGCCGCGTTCGGCTGGATGTAGTCGTTGAACTCGACGATCTGCAGCGTGAGCCCGTCGCGCGCCGCGACCTTCTTCGCCACTTCGGCGATCTGGGCATGCGGGCCGGCGGTGACGGCGATCTTGATCGTCGTGGGCTCGGCCTGGGCGAGGCCGGCGACGGCCAGCGCGGGAAGAAGCGACAACAGGGAGCGAAGGACAGCGTTCATGGTGGGCCGAGGTGAGGAAAACGTTTCAACGGCCCGGCTCGGCGGCATCGCGCCAGGCCAGCAGGCGGCGCTCCAGCGCGCGCATGGCGCCGTCGCTGAGGTGGCCCAGCAGCGCCAGCAGCAGGATGGCGGCGAGCACGAGGTCGGCCCGGCCGGTCTCGCGGCCGTCGGTGAGCAGGTAGCCCAGCCCATTGCTGGCGGCGATCAGCTCGGCGGCGACCATGAACATCCAGGCGAGGCCCAGCCCGCTGCGCAGGCCGGTGAGGACCGAGGGCAGGGCCGCCGGCAGCATCACGTGGCGCAGGAGCATGGCGCGCGTGAAGCCGTGGACGCGGCCGAACTCGACCAGCCGGCCATCGATGCCGCGCAGGCCCGAGACCACGCCCAGGTAGACCTGGAAGAAGGCGCCGATCGCGATCAGGACCAGTTTCGGCAACTCGTCGATGCCCAGCCACAGCAGCAGCAGCGGCACCCACGCGAGGGACGGGATCACGCGCAAGGCCTGCAGGCCCGGGTCGACCCAGGCCGAGACGCGCGCCGACAGCCCGACCGCCGCGCCCACCGCCAGCGCGAGCAGGCTGCCCAGCGCGAAGCCCACGAGCACCCGCGCGCTGCTGGCCAGCACATGCGCGGCAAGCGCGTGGCCGCCCAGGCCCCACATCGCCCGCAGCACCTCGCTCGGCGGCGGCAGCGCCCGGCTCCCCGACCAGCCGAGGGCGGCGGCCAGCTCGATCGCGCCCAGCAGCGCCAGCGGCAGCAGCCAGCCCACCGCCCCCTGCGGCAGCCACCGGCGGCGTGCGGCGCGCCGGGCGGCCGGCACGCCGAGCGACAGCTCAGGCGGCACGCTGGATCACGCCGCTCGCGAAGCGGGTGTCGACCAGGTCGGCGATGACGCGGTTCAGGTCGGTGCCGGGCTTGACCAGCTGCTCGTCGAGCAGGATGGGGGCCGCGGCCTGCAAGGCCTTCACATGCTCGGCGCCCGGCTGCGGCTGGCTGAAATCGGTGCGCAGCTTGAGCTGCAGCAGGGCGACCTGCAGGCTGACCTTGGCCTCTTCGGACAGGATCCGCGCGGCGGCGGTCGTGTTGCCCAGGATCCACAGCCGCGCGCGCTCGTAGCCGGCGATGACGCGGCGGACGTCGTCCGGCCGCTGGGCCAGCACGTCCTCGCGCACGTTGAGGAAGCCGTAGGTGTTGAAGGCGATGTTGCGGTAGAGCAGGGTCGAGCCCGCATCCAGCTCGCTCGCCGCCATCAGCGGGTCGAGCCCGGCCCAGGCATCGACCCGGCCCTGCTCCAGCGCCGTGCGGCCGTCGGCATGCTGCAGCGCGACATGCTCGATGTCGCTGCGCTTCAGGCCGACGCTGTGCAGCGCCCGCAGCAGGAAGAGGTAGGGGTCGGTGCCCTTGGTGGCCGCCACCTTCCGGCCCTTCAGGTCGGCGAGCGTGCGGATCGGCGAGTCCCGGGGCACCACCAGCGCGGTCCACTCCGGGCGCGAGAAGATGTACGGCGTGCGGATCGGGTTGCCGTTCGCCCGGCCCAGCAGCGCCGCCAGGCCGGCGCTGGAGCCGATGTCGATGCTGTTGCCGTTGAGGTACTCCAGCGCCCGGTTGCTGCCGGCGCTGAGCACCCAGCGCACGTCGACGCCGTCGCGCCGGAAGTCCTCCTCCAGCCAGCCGAAGCGGCGCAGCACCAGGCTCGCGGGCGAGTAGTAGGCATAGTCCAGGCGCAGCTCCCGCGTGGCGGCGCGGCCGAGCGCGGGCAGGGCGAGGGCGGCACCGCCCAGCAGGGCGAGCTTGAGGGTCTGGCGGCGGGTCATGGGGACTCCTGGAAGACGAGAGGATCAGGCGGCGGCCTGCGGCGGATCCAGGCGCAGCTGGCGCGCCGCGTGCCGCTGCGGCAGGCGCGGGCCGCGGCCGAAGAGCTGCTCGCGCAGCGTGCCGCCGGCGTACTCGCGCCGGTAGCGGCCGCGGCGCTGCAGCTCGGGCACGACGTGCTCCACCACGTCGCGCATCGACTCGTGCGCCACCGCGTAGGCGAGGTTGAAGCCGTCGACGCCGGTGGCCTCGACCCAGCGTTCCAGCTCGTCGGCCACCTGCACCGCATCGCCGACGATCACCGGGCCGCGGCCGCCCAGGCCGATGAACTGCGCCGCCTCGCGCACCGTCCAGGCGCGCGTCGGGTCGGCCTGGCTGAAGGAGGCCAAGGCGCTGCGGCCGGCCTCGGTGTCGAGGTACTCGACGGTCGCGTCCGGCGCGACGCGGCCGAAGTCCACGCCGGTCCAGCCGGAGAGCAGCGCGAGCGAGGCCTCGAGGTCGATGTGGCGGCGGTAGTCCTCGTGCTTCGCCTTCGCGGCCGCCTCGTTCTCGCCGGTGATGACGAGCGCCTGGGCGTAGACCAGCACGTCGTCCGCCGGGCGGCCCTGCGCCGCCAGCGCGGCGCGGATGCCGTCGACGTACTTGCGCACCACCGCGACGCTGGGTCCGCTGACGAACACGCACTCCGCATGGCGCGCCGCGAAGGCCTTGCCGCGCGGCGAGGTGCCGGCCTGGTAGAGCACCGGCGTGCGCTGCGGCGAGGGCTCGCACAGGTGGATGCCGGGCACCTGGTAGTGCGCGCCCTGGTGGCGGATCGGGTGCACCCGCGCCGGGTCGGTGAAGACGCCGCGGGCCTTGTCGCGCACCACCGCGTCGTCCTCCCAGCTGTGCTCCCACAGCTTGTAGACGACCTCCAGGTACTCGTCGGCCACGTCGTAGCGCTCGTCGTGTGCCGCCTGGCGCGGCAGGCCGAGGTTGCGCGCGGCGCTGTCGAGGTAGCCGGTGACGATGTTCCAGCCGATGCGGCCGCGCGTCAGGTGGTCCAGCGTGCTCATGCGGCGCGCGAACGGATAGGGATGCTCGTAGGTCAGCGCGCAGGTCACGCCGAAGCCGAGGTGCCGCGTCGCCTGCGCCATCAGCGGCACCAGGGCGAGCGGATCGTTCAGCGGCACCTGGACGCCATGGCGCAGGGCCGCGTCGGCCGCGCCCTGGTAGACGTCGTACACGCCCAGCACGTCGGCCAGGAACACGCCGTCGAAGCGGCCGCGCTCCAGCAGCTGCGCCAGCTCGACCCAGTGGTCGGGGTCGGTGTAGTGCTGCGAGCGGTCGCGCGGATGCGTCCACAGGCCGGGCGACTGGTGCCCGACCGTGTTCATCTGGAAGGCGTTGAAGCGGATCACTTGCTGGCGACGGCCTGCAGCGCCTGCTGGTAGTCCGTCTTCACGAAGCCGGGGAAGCTCTTCTCGGTGACGGCGAGGAATTCCTTCGAGCGGTAGGCGTCCGCGATGTCCTTCACCCACGGCGCGTCCTTGTCCGCGGTGCGCACCGCGACCACGTTCTGGTAGGTCGGGCCGGTCTTCTCCAGCGCCAGCGCCTCGGTCAGCTTCAGGCCCGAGGCCAGCGCGAAGTTGCCGTTGACGAAGGAATAGTCGGTGTCGTCCAGCGAGCGCGGCAGCTGGGCGGCCTCGATCGGCACGAGCCGGATCTTCTTGAGGTTGACCGCGACGTCCTTCTCCGACGCGCGGATCGGGTCGGTGCCCTCGCGCAGCTTCACCCAGCCGATCTCCTGCAGCACCACCAGCGCGCGGGCGGCGTTGGTCGGGTCGTTGGGCAGGGCGACCAGCGCGCCCTCCTTGACGTCCAGCGTCTTGTGCTTGCGGCTGTAGATCGCGATCGGCGCGGTCGGCACCTTCAGCAGTTCGCTGATCGCGAGCTTGTTCTCGGTCGCGAACTTCGTCAGGTAGACGATGTGCTGGAAGGCGTTGGCGTCGAGCGCTCCCTGGGCCAGCGCATGGTTGGGCTGGATGTAGTCGTTGAACTCCACCACCTTGACGGCATAGCCCTTCTTCTCCAGCAGCGGCTTGATGCCGAGCTTGATCTGGTCGGCGTAGGGACCGGCGGTGGCGCCGAACACGATCTCCTTCTTCTGCTGGGCGGCGGCTGCGAGCGACACGGCGGTGAACGCGACGGCCAGCAGCGTGCGGCGGGCGAGGGACATGGGGGTACTCCTGGGGAACGACAAAGGGGGCCGGGCTCAGCGCTTGTCGAGCCGGCGGGCGAGGGCGTTGCCGGCGAGCTGGATCAGCTGCACGAGCACGACCAGGATCGCGACGGTGAAGACCATCACGTCGGTCTGGAAGCGGTAGTAGCCGTAGCGGATCGCGAGGTCGCCGATGCCGCCGCCGCCCACCACGCCGGCCACCGCCGAGTACGACAGGAAGCTGATGGCCAGCACCGTCAGCGCGAGCACGAGGCCGGACCGCGCCTCGACGAGCAGCACGCGCACGATGATCTGCAGCTCGGAGGCGCCCATCGCGTGGGCCGCCTCGATCACGCCGCGCGGCACCTCGCGCAGGTTCTGCTCGACCAGGCGGGCGAAGTAGGGGATCGCGGCGAAGGACAGCGGCACCGCAGCGGCCACCGGCCCGATCGAGCTGCCGGCGATCACCCGGGTGACCGGCACCAGCGCGACGAGCAGGATGATGAACGGGAACGAGCGCACGGTGTTCACCAGCCAGTCGACGACGGCGAAGACCGGCCGGTTGGCGAGCGACTGGCCCGGGCCGAGCAGGAACAGCCAGATGCCGAGCGGCCCGCCCAGCAGCACCGCGGCCGACAGGCCGATGGCGAGCATCAGCAGGGTCTGGCCGAGCGCGGTGGACAGCTCGGGCAGGAGGGCGACGATGTTCTCAGGCACGGGCCGCCTCCACGGGCAGGGGGTCCACGGACGGGGCCGCCGCGAGCCGCGCGAGGGCGCGGCCCAGGGCCGTCTTGCGGGCGGCACCGGCCTCGGCGAGCGCGAACTGCTCGGCCACCGCGCCGTCCTCGATCACCGCCACATGGCGGCACAGCGACTGCACCACCGGCAGCTCGTGCGTGACGATCACGATGGTGACGCCGAGGCGGGCGTTGATGTCGCGCAGCGTGCCAAGCAGCGCCTCGGTGGTCTCAGCGTCGAGCGCCGAGGTCGGCTCGTCGCACAGCAGCACCGAGGGCTTGGGCGCGAGCGCGCGGGCGATCGCGACGCGCTGCTTCTGGCCGCCCGACAGCCGGGCCGGGTGCACGTCGACCTTGTCGCGCAGGCCCACCAGGTCCAGGCACTCGAGCACGCGCGCCGCGATCTCGGCGTCGCGCCAGCGGCCGTGGATGCGCAGCGGGAAGGCGACGTTGTCGAACACGCTGGCGTTCTGCAGCAGGTTGAACTGCTGGAAGATCATGCCCAGGCCCTGGCGCGCCTCGCGCAGCTCGCGCTTGCCGAGGGCCGTCAGCTCGCGGCCGTCGACGCTGACGCTGCCGGCATCGGGGCGCTCCAGCAGGTTGATGAGGCGCAGCAGCGTGGACTTGCCGGCGCCGCTCTTGCCGACCAGGCCGAAGATGTCGCCGCGGCGCACCTGCAGCGAGACGTCGCGCACGGCGTCGAAGCGCGTGCCGTTCGGCAGCGCAAAGGACTTGCTCAGTCCGTCGAGGCGGATCAACGGCGGCGGCAGGCCGGGGGTCGAGGTTCTGGATCCTGCTCATGTCATGAATAGGCGGTGGGCTCCGGCACCCGCCCGTCCAGCACCCAGCGGCCGAGGTCGCGCAGCTTGTAGTCGATCGGGTCGTGCAGGGTGTGCACGCGCACGTTGCGCCAGAAGCGGTCGAGGCCGAGGCGGCCCGAGGTGGCGCGCGCGCCGGTGAGCTCGAACAGCTGCGAGCTGACCTCGAGGCCGGCGCGATGGGACAGGACCTTGGCTTCGGCCACCGCGATCGCAACCTCGCCGCGCTGGGCGGCGGTGAGCGCGTCGCCGCGGCGCAGCGCCTCGTCCAGGCGCTGGGCGGCAGCGTCGGCGAGCGCGACGGCCGGGCGCAGCAGCAGCCAGAGTTCGCCGTAGCGGTGCTGGACGAAGAGGTCGTCCACCGCCTGGGCGACGCCGGCGGCGAACCAGGGCCGGCTCTGCTCGCGGGTGTAGCGCCGGGCCTCGTCGAAGGCCCCGAGGCCGATGCCGAGGTAGAGGTTGGCCATGACGAGCTGGGCCACCTGCGAGCGCAGCGTGGCGCGCGGCGTCGGGGCGGTGCCCGGGGCCTGCAGCACCTCGGCGTGGGCGATGAAGACCTGGTGGAAGGCGACGTTGCCGCTGTCGGTCTGGCGCTGGCCGAAGGCGTCCCAGTCGGCCTGCACGGCGATGCCCTCGCGCCGCGTCGGCACGGCGGCGATCAGGGCAGTCTGGGTCGGCTCGTGCCAGGCGGACACGGTGAGCTGGTCGGAGCCGACCGAGCCGGACGCGAAGCTCTTGACGCCGTCGAGCAGGAAGCCGCCGTCGACCTCGCGGGCGAGGGTGCGCTTGTCGAGCGGGTTGAGGGCATTGCCCCAGAAGAGGCGCTCGTCGACCGTGCGGCGCAGCAGGGTGGCCTGCTGCACGGGCGTGCCGTAGAGCAGCACGCCGGCGAGCTGGAGGTGGTGGAAGCCGAACAGGTGGGCGAGGGCACTGTCGACCTGGGCGAGCTGGCGCAGCACGTCGAAGAAGACGGTCCAGCCGGCGCCGAGGCCGCCGAACTCGCGCGGGATGGTCAGCGCGAGCAGGCCGCTCTCGCGGATCAGTTCGCGTTCGGCGGCGGCGTGGCCGCCCTGCCGGTCACGCTCGACGGCGGTGGCGGCCAGTCGGGCGGCCAGGGTGGCGGTGGCATCGGCAATGCGCTCATGCACGTCGGCATGGCGCAACAACGGGAGGACCTGGGACATCGTGGCCCGCAGTGTGGGCGGGCTGGTGCGGGCGGCGAACGAAGGAAAACGCAGGACGATGTGCGTTCGTCGACGCCGGCATGAGCTCCATCGGGAACGCACTTTCGCGACATTTCGTCATGTTTCGGGGAGAAGTGATCAGACCTCATTCGCGACGGAGTTCAAGGGCAACAACACCGACCCGGAGATGATCGGCAAGCGTTGCTCTGCGCTGGCCAATGCAGCGCGCATCGACGGCAAGGACCTGGCCTACATGGTGTGGGGCATCGGCGACGGCACACACGCCGTGCTCGGTACGCACTTCAACCCGGACACCGCCAAGGTTGGCAACCAGGGACTGCCACTTTGGCTGGCCAACAGCCTGAGGCCGAGCATTTCCTTCGGTTTTCGCACCATCGGACATCCTCAAGGCCGCCTCGTGTTGCTGGAGATTCCTGCGGCCACCGGAGCGCCGGTAGCCTTCAACGGGGTGCCTTACATCCGCATCGGCAGCGCAACTCCGCGCCTCACCGACTACCCGGAGCGCTACCAGCGCCTGGTTGAACGCCTGATGCCGTACCGGTGGGAGCAGGGCATTGCACGACAGTACGCCAACGGTGACGAGGTGCTGACCTTGCTCGACTACAGCCAGTACTTCCGTTTGACCGGCCCACCCTTGCCCGACAACCGGGTGGGCGTCTTCGACAAGCTGGAGGCGGATCGGCTGATCGTGCGCGATGTGGGCGGACGCTGGAACGTCACCAACCTGGGGGCCCTCCTGTTCGCGACCCGCTTGAGCCACTTCGAAGCCAGCCTTGCGCGCAAAGCCGTTCGCTGCGTGGCGTACGGCGGCAAAAACCGTGCTGCACCGGTCACTCATCGGTTTGATGCGGAGAAGGGTTATGCAGTCGGCTTCGAAGGCCTGGTGGACTACGTGAACAACCTGCTGCCGAAGAATGAGCACATCGGCGCGGCTCTGCGTGAGGAGCGTCCCCTGTTTCCCAGCCTGGCTGTGCGGGAACTGGTCACCAACGCGCTGATCCACCAGGACATGACCATCACGGGTGCGGGCCCTCAGATCGAACTGTTCGACGACCGCCTGCAGATCAGCAATCCCGGCGCGACGTTGGTCAACCCCGATCGCATGATCGACTTGCCGCCAAGATCACGCAATGAAGCATTGGCTTCGCTGATGCGCCGCATGCGGATGTGCGAGGAACAAGGCAGCGGGTTGGACAAGGTGGTCCAGGCCTGCGAAGTGTTCCAGTTGCCGGCCCCGCTCTTCCGGACCGATGGAAATGCCACCCTGGCTGCGCTGTACGGTCCGCGCAGTTTTGCCGAGATGACGCAGGACGAGCGAGGCCGCGCGTGCTACTTCCATGCGGTGCTCAAGTTCTTGAGCGGGGACAAGATGAAGAACGCGAGCCTCTGCGCCAGGTTGGGCATCGCTGCGAAGAACGCCGCTCAGGCAACGGGGGTCATCAACAAGACGTTGGAGGCAGGCTTGATCCGGGTGGCAGATCCGGAGCATCCCCGTGCGGGCTACCTTCCCCATTGGGCTTGAGCATTTCTTGATCGGGTTTTGATCCACCTGTCAGGCGCGGGCCGGTGGCGAGAATATTTTCCTCGACGAATCAAAGGCTTGCGTCAATTCGGCCGGATGTGATTTTCTTGATCGGGTTTTGATTCGGAGAGGCACAGGGTGTGGGCCAGGGGCACCGGCGGCTACGCCTTCGCCTCGCCCGCCAGCCACCGCGCCGCCTCCGCCGGCGACAAGGGCCTCGCATACAGGTACCCCTGCAGCACGTCGCACCCCGCCGCCGTCGCCGCCCGGGCGTGCTCGCGCGTCTCCACGCCTTCGGCCACCACGTCCAGCCGCAGCGCCGACGCCAGGTCGCAGATCGCCTTCACGACCGCCGTCGCGTCCGGCGCCGGCATCGGGTCGATGAGGCTGCGGTCGATCTTCACCGTGCGCAGCGGCAGGCTGCGCAGCATGTTCAGCGACGAGAAGCCGGTGCCGAAGTCGTCCAGCGCCACCTCGATGCCGTGCGCCCGCATCTGCCGGATCTGCTCGCGCGCCTGCTCCATGTACGTCACCGCCGCGCTCTCGGTGATCTCCAGCGTCAGCAGCGCCGGCGGCACGTCGAAATGGCGCAGCGTGCGCAGCACCAGCTCCGGGAAGCCCGGGTCCAGCAGCTGCAGCGGCGACACGTTCACCGCCACCGGCACGATGCGGCCGAAGGCCGCCCGCCATTCCGAGATCTGCTGGCAGGCCTGGGTCAGGATCAGGTTGCCCAGCGGCCCGATCAGCCCGGTGCGCTCGGCCGCCGGGATGAATTCCAGCGGGCTGATCCGCCCGAGCCCCGGCCGGTCCCACCGCACCAGCGCCTCGAAGCCCACCAGCAGCTTGTTCTGCGCATCCACCTTCGGCTGGTAGACCAGCACGAACTCGTCGTTCTTCATGCCGGCGCGCAGCGCCTGCTCGGCATCCAGCGAGGCGCCCGAGCCGCGCTCGAAGCGCTCCTCGGCGAACTGCACCGAGGTGCCCGGCGTGCGCTTGGCCTCGTGCATCGCCGCGTTCGCCGCGCGCAGCAGCGCCTCCGGCTCGCGCGCCGTGGCCGGGTAGGTGGCCATGCCCATCGACACGTCGAGGAAGAACTCGTGCTGCGGCAACGCCAGCGGCTGCATCAGCAGCTGCCGCACCGCCTGCGCCACGCTGTGCGCGGTGCGGTCGCCCTCGCTGCCCGGCGCGAGCAGCGCGAACTCGTCCTCGCCCAGCCGCATCACCTCGGCCCGCCCCTGCAGCGCACGCTGCAGCGCCTCGGCCAGCGCCCGCAGCACCGCGTCCCCGATCGACGGACCGTGCGCCTCGTTGAAGAGCTTGAAGCGGTCGACGTCCAGCAGCACCAGCGCGAAAGGCGAGGGCAGCTCGGCCGCGCACAGGTCGCGCAGCCGCGCCAGCAGCGCCACCCGGTTCGGCAGCCCCGTCAGCTCGTCGTGGGTCGCCTGGTAGAGCATGGCCTGGGCGGCATCGCGCTGCGCCGTCTCGTCGGTCACGACCACCTGCTCGGCGGGGCGGCCGTCCCAGTCGATGCGCCAGGCGCTGAAGCGCAGCTGGATCGGCGTGCCGTCGAAGCGGTAGCGCTGGCCCGTCCAGTTGTCCTGGCGCAGCTCGCCGGCGATGATGCGGCGATGCCGGTCGCGCGCCCGCTGGCGCTCCTCCGGCGGCATGGTCGCGTCGCGCCACAGCGTCAGCACCTCGTCCAGCGAGTTCAGGCCATAGATCTTCAGGAGCGCCGGGTTGGCGTACAGCAGGTCCTCGCCGCGCACCACCGCCACGCCCTGGTGCGAATGCTCGGTGAGCTGCAGGAAGCGGTCGCGCAGCCGGCTCGCCTCGTCGTGCGAGCGCCGCACCGCGGCATGCAGCAGCGCGAGGCCCAGCGTCAGCCGCAGCATCGCGGCCACGGTCGCCTGCACCGTGATGCCGGGCGGCCCCCACACCACGAAGATGAACTGGTTGACGCCGATCAGCACCACCAGCACGCCGGCCAGGCGCTCCGAGCCGCCCTGGCGCCACAGCCAGATGGTGGCCACGATGCCGGCCAGGATGTGCAGGCTCGCGCTGGCCGCCTGTGCCACCTGCGGGTTCATCGGCAGCAGCACGGCCGCCACCGCCAGCAGCACCGCGCCGAGCGCGAAGCCCTGCACCCGCGTCGGTGTGCGCCCCGCCAGGCGCGCGCTGCCGAGCAGCAGCAGCGTCAGGTAGAAAGCCGACACGCAGACGATGACCAGCGTGCCGGCCGTGCCCTGCAGCTGGCCGCCCTGCTCGCTCAGGCCGTAGGCGAGCGGGATCAGCGCCTGGCTGGCGAAGGCCCAGCCCAGGTCGCGCGTGAACTGCTGGGCCGGGTCGCTGCGCCAGGCAAGCAGCAGGGCCCACCCGACGATCAGGTTGACGCAGGCGTTGATGGCGAGCGCGAGCAGCACGGGCGGTGTCGGTCCAGGGGGTCGGGCTTCGATGCCTCAGCCGGCGACGCGCGCGTCGGCCAGGATCCAGTCGGCGGCACGCTCGGCGATCATCAGCGTCGGCGCGTTGGTGTTGCCGCTGGTGATGGTCGGCATCACGCTCGCGTCCGCCACGCGCAGGCGCTTCACGCCGTGCACCCGCAGCCGCGCATCGACCACCGCGCCGGCATCGTCCGCCGGCCCCATGCGGGCCGTGCCCACCGGGTGGAAGATGGTGGTGCCGATGTCGCCGGCGAGGCGCGCCAGGTCCTCGTCGCTCTCGAACTGCGGTCCGGGCTTCACCTCCTTCGGGCGGTAGGGCGCGAGCGCCGGCTGCGCGACGATGCGGCGCGTGACGCGCAGCGATTCGGCGGCGACGCGGCGGTCCTCGTCGGTGCTCAGGTAGTTGGCGCGGATCGCCGGCGCCACGGCCGGGTCGGCACTGCGGATGTCGATGCGGCCGCGGCTGCCCGGGTTCAGGTTGCAGACGCTGGCCGTGAAGGCGTTGAAGCGGTGCAGCGGCTCGCCGAAGGCGTCCAGCGACAGCGGCTGCACGTGGTACTGCAGGTTGGCGTGCGCCCGCGACGGGTCGCTGCGCGTGAAGGCCCCGAGCTGCGAGGGCGCCATGCTCATGGGCCCGCTGCGGCGCAGCAGGTACTCGGCGCCGATCCGCGCCTTGCCCCACCACGAATGGGCCATGGTGTTGAGCGTGCGCACGCCGTCGACCTGATAGACGGCACGGATCTGCAGGTGGTCCTGCAGGTTGCCGCCGACCCCGGGCGCGTCGCGCATCACCATCAGCCCGTGCTGCTGCAGCAGGGCGCCCGGCCCGATGCCCGACAGCTGCAGCAGCTGCGGCGTGCCGACCGCGCCGGCGCACAGGATCACCTCGCGCGTCGCGCGCGCGCGCAGGCGCTCGCCGCCGCCCTGGGGAATCACCTCGACGCCGCTGGCCTGCGGCGCGCCGTCCCAGGAGCCGTCGCTGGGCCCGGGCTCGACCAGCACGCGCGAGATCTGCGCCCCGGTCCAGACCTGCAGGTTGGGCCGGTGCAGCACCGGCCGCAGGAAGGCCTTGGCGGCATTCCAGCGGATGCCGGCGCGCTGGTTGACGTCGAAGTAGCCGACGCCCTCGTTGTCGCCGCGGTTGAAATCGCTGCTGTGCGGGATGCCGGCCTGCTGCGCCGCCTGCGCGAAGGCGTCCAGGATGTCCCAGCGCAGGCGCTGCTTCTCGACGCGCCACTCGCCGCCTGCGCGCAGGCCGCGCGGGTCGAAGCCGGGCGCGGCATGGAACTCGTCGGCACCCTTGTGGAAATCCTCGTGCCGCTTGAAGAAAGGCAGGCAGTCCTGCCAGCTCCACCCCGGGTTGCCGAGCGCCCCCCAGTGGTCGTAGTCGCGCGCCTGGCCGCGCATGTAGATCATGCCGTTGATGCTGGAACAACCGCCCAGCACCTTGCCGCGCGGGTAGCGCAGCGCGCGGCCGTTCAGGCCGGGATCGGCCTCGGTGTGGAAGAGCCAGTCGGTGCGCGGGTTGCCGATGCAGTACAGGTAGCCGACCGGGACATGGATCCAGAGGTAGTCGTCCTTGCCGCCGGCCTCGACCAGCAGCACCCGCTTCGCCGGGTCGGCGCTGAGGCGGTTGGCGAGCAGGCAGCCGGCGGTGCCGGCGCCGCAGACGATGTAGTCGTAGGTGGGGTCGCTCATCGCGGGGCTCCGGAACAGGCTCAGGGGATGAGCAGCACCTTGCCGATGGAGGCCCGGCTCTCGAGCCGCGCATGGGCCTGCGCACCGTCGGCCAGCGCATGGCGCGAATCGATGGGCACGCGCAGACGGCCGCCGCGCACCCAGCCGAACAGCTCGGTCGCCCGGCTGCGGCGCTCCTCGGCACTCGTCAGCACGTTCCACAGGTCGCCGCCGGTGAGCGACTTCGAGCCGTCCATCAGCATGCGCGGATCCACCGGCGCCGGATCGCCGCCCGCCATGCCGTAGAACACCACGTGGCCGCCGGTGCGCACCGCGGCGAAGCTGCGGTCCAGCGTCGCGCCGACCGAGTCGTAGGCGACGTCGACGCCGCCGGGCGCGAACTCGTGCGCCGCGGCGACCCAGTCCTGGTCGTAGAGCGCCACCGCGTCGGCACCCGCTTCGCGCGCCTGCGCTGCCTTGGCCGGGCTGGACGTCACCCCCAGCACCCGCGCCCCCAGCGCCTTGCACAGCTGCACCAGCAGCCCGCCGACGCCGCCGGCCGCGGCATGCACCAGCACGCGTTCGCCGGCGCGCAGCGGGTGGCTGTCGCGCACCAGGTACTGGGCGGTCAAGCCCTGCAGGAGCACCGCCGCCGCCGTCTCGAAATCGATGTCAGCAGGCAGCGGGATCAGCTTGTCGAGGTCGACCGCGACCAGTTCGGCATTGGCGAAGGGCATGTCGGCGAAGCCGACCCGGTCGCCCGGCGCGAAGCCGCTGTTGGCCGGGGCGCTGACGACCTCGCCCGCGCCTTCATAGCCGGCGATGTAGGGCGGGGTGCCGGCGAGGTGATAAGTGCCCTTGCGGCGGTAGACGTCGGCGAAGTTCAGGCCGATGGCGCGGGTGCGCACCAGGGCCTGGGCCGGCCCCGGCGTCGGGTCAGGATGGGAGCGATAGCGCAATACATCCGGCGCACCGAAGCTGTCGAAGCTGAGCACATTCATGGTGCGGCATGGTACGACTGCCTTTGTTGCGCGGGCACCGCACCTGTCGCGCCGGCCTGCCAACTTGTTGCGTCAAGACACTTCCGCCTGTTGCAAGTTTGTGTCTGCCAGGCCGTGCCAGTCGAGCCGGCGCGTCGCCACCATCACGCCGGCGAGCACGAAGAACAGCAGCACCGCGCCTGTGAGCAGCGAGGCCTGCTCCAGCTGGAGCAGCACGTACAGCGCGCCGTACAGGCCGGCGATGCCGGCGCCGAACAGCGCCCCGGCGCGCCAGCCGCCCAGCATGTGGCGGCCGTAGAAGGTGAGCAGCCCGGCGCAGGCGCCCGCCGCCCCGGCGTACGAGGGGGCGAAGGCAAGGTGCTCCGACAGCGCCAGCAGGAGCAGGAAGAAGATGCTGATCGCGCTACCCACCAGCAGGTACTGCACCGGGTGGACCCGGCGGCGCCCGAGCAGCTCGACCATGCCGACCGCGACGAAGGTCAGGCCGATGAAAAGCATGCCGTACTTGATCGCGCGGTCGCTCAGCGAGTACGGGTTCACCGGGTCGATGAAGTCGATGTCGAAGGTGTCGATGCAGCCGCTGCGCGCACCCTCCCCGCCGGACGGGCACAGTTTCGCCTCGCCCCGCAGGAAATCCTGCGTCGCCTGGGTGGCCAGCGAGGACACCGCCCAGGTCGCGTCGAAGGCCTGGCTGCCGACCTGCCGCGCCTGCGGCAGGAAGCGGCCGCCGAACGAGGGATGCGGCCAGTCGCCAACCACGTGCGCCCGGGCGTCGTCGGCCATCGGCACGATCGCGAGGGCCGAGGTGCCGACCAGGTCCAGCGCAATGCCCAGCTTCAGCGGCGCCGCAGCCTGCCGGCGCGCTTCGGGCAGGGCAGCGCGGAAGCCGGCGAGGTACCTGTCGTGCCCGGTGCCGGGTGCCACCTCCAGCGGCTGGCCGTCCAACTGGACGACGGCGCGGCGGATCCCGCGGGCGTCGCTCAAGGCCACCAGCACGGTCGGCGCGCCGCAGGCAAGGCGCGAGCCGGCGTGCTCCGCCACCGGCCGCAGCGCCGTGAGCGGGCCCCACTCGGCTGCCAGCTGCAGTCGTGCGACATAGGTGTTGACCTTGAACAGGCCGCGGTAGCGCGGCTCCATCGCGACCTTCGCCTCGACCGAGGCGGTGCGCGGCACCGCGCCGAGGGTGAACTCGCGACGCTTCTCGACCGTCCGCGCCTCCTTGCCGCTGCCCTCGCGCTCATCCCAGGCCTCGGTGCAGCGGCTCTGCAGCACCGGCCCGAGCAGCGCCTGCCGGCCGGCCTGGCTCTCGACGACGCTGTTCTCGGCCTCGAGCGAGCGCGCCCGCCGCTCGTCCACCAGGCCCTCGATGCGCCCCAGGGCGAGGGCCAGCAAGCCCCCCACCACGCCGATCGCCAGGGCCTTGGCCACCGTGCGTTGCCACGTCACATCCGTCATGTCCGCCTCCGAGGTTGAAGCGGCGCACTGTGGCGGGCACCGGTGAAGCGCCCGTGAAGTCGGCGTGAAGCGGCCGCGTCAGCGCACGCTGCTGGCCAGGATGGGGAACAGCTTCAGCAGGCCGTCGGACATCACCTCCACTGCCAGCGCGGCCAGGATCAGCCCCATCAGCCGCGTCATCACGTTGATGCCGGTGCGGCCCAGCACCTTGGCGATGCGGCCCGCGGCGCTGAAGGCCAGCCACACCGCGATGCCGATCGCGACGCCATAGCCGACCAGCACCGCGATCTCCCACCAGTGGCGCGTCTTGTCGGCATAGATCACCATGGTCGAGATCGTCGCCGGGCCGGTCAGCAGCGGAATCGTCAGCGGCACCACCGCGATGCTGTCGCCGGCGTCGACCTTGGTGTCGCCCTCGGTCACGTCCTCCTTGCGCGTCTCGGCCGGCTGCGCGTTCAGCATCTGCAGCGCCGAGATCAGCAGCAGCGTCCCCCCGCCGACCTGGAACGAGGCCAGCGAGATGCCGAAGAACTCGATGATCTTCAGCCCGGCCACCGCGCTCACCGCGATCACGACGAAGGCGCTGAAGGCCGCGACGCGGATGGTGCGCCGGCGCTGCTCCCCGCTGAAACCGCTGGTGAAATGGATGAAGAATGGAATCACGCCGATCGGGTTGACGATGGCGAGCAGGGCGACCAGCGGCTTGTAGATGTCCATGCCGGATTCTGAACGCGCCCCGGGCCTCAGCCGCGCGCCAGTTCGCGCAGGTAGCGCAAACCCTGAACCGCCCGCACCCCGTACCAGCTCAGCAGCTCGCCGTCCACGCGCCGCACCCGCGCCTGCGGGCACAGTGCCTGCGCCCGCGCGAGGTGCCCCGCCTCGAAGCGGAACGGCTCCGAACTCAGCAGCACCTGCTGCACATCGCGCAGCCAGGGCTCGTCGCCCTGCACCACCGGGTAGCGCGCCGCACCCTGCACGCCCCCCTCCTGCGCCGGCTCGGTGTGCCAGCCGATGCGCGCCAGCATGCGCGACAGGTAGGTGTCGCGCGCCACCGTCATCCAGGGATCGCACCAGATCAGGTACAGCACCCGGCTCGCAGGACGAAAGTCATCGCGGGTTTCCCCTAGCTCGTGCTGCAGCGCCGAACGCAGCGCCGCCGCGTGCGCCATCACGCCGGGCTCGTCGCCGAAGGCCTGCGCCAGCTGGTCGACGAGGGCGAGGTTGTCCTCGGGATCGCACGGGTGCGTGACGATCACCTGCGCACCCATCTCGTGCAGCGCCGCCACGATGTCGTGCCGGTTCTCATCCACGTTGACGAGCACGTGCGTCGGCGCGAGCCGCCGCAGCTTGGCCAGGTTCACCGCCTTGGTGCCGCCGACCTTGGGCACCTCGCGCACGTTGCCGGCAGGATGGATGCAGTACCCGGTGCGCGCCACCAGCCGCGGGCCCAGGCCCAGGGCAAACACCAGTTCGGTCAGACTGGGCACGAGACTCGCAATGCGTTTGCTCATGGGAGGAAGAAGGTCGCGCTACAACACGCTCCAGGATGCGCTCGAAGACGCATGCTCGAGGACCCGGCTGCGGTCATCGAAGGGGATGGACGGCAAGTCTTGCCGCAAGAACCGGGTGGGGCCGCAAACGAAGGCGCCATGCGGTCTGCAGCGGGGCTGCCCGAAAACAACACTTTTCGATTTCCTTGGCTGGCAAGGGGTTTCCACAATTTGCACCCCCTCGCGCAATTACTTGATAATCAAAATTCTGTGTCTGGAAGCAGCGCCTTCACTTGATTGGTTCAGGATGGGTACACGCTCCACATGGTTCTCGTGACTTCAGGAAAGAAAGGCGCTCTCCATGGGCAACAAACTCTACGTCGGTAATCTCGCCTACAGCGTCCGCGACGACGATCTGCAACAGGCATTCGCACAGTTCGGCACCGTCTCGTCGGCCAAGGTCATGATGGACCGCGACACCGGCCGCTCGAAGGGCTTCGGCTTCGTCGAGATGGGTTCGGATGCGGAAGCGCAGTCGGCGATCAACGGCATGAACGGCCAGGCCCTCGACGGCCGCGCGCTGGTCGTCAACGAGGCCCGTCCTCGTGAAGAGCGTCCGGGCGGCTTCGGCGGCGGACGCCCGGGTGGCGGCGGCGGCTTCGGCGGCGGTGGCCGTTCGGGTGGCGGCGGCTACGGCGGCGGCGGTGGTGGCGGCTACGGTGGTGGTGGCGGCGGCCGCTCCGGCGGTGGCGGCGGCTACGGTGGTGGCGGCGGTGGCCGCTCCGGCGGTGGCGGCGGCTACGGCGGTGGTGGTGGCGGCCGCGGCGGCTACTGATCCCCCGGGCCCGAACCGGCCCCAGACAAGAAGCGGTGAGCGCGAAAGCGCCCACCGCTTTTTTCATGCCGTCACGCGTTTGTCATGCGGCGGCGGCGCCACAGCGCGCGTGCGCCCCACGCCAGCAGCAGCAGCGCGACGGCCCAGGGCAGCAGCCCGACCGCCGAGGTGATCAGCAGGCCCAGGCTCGACGCCGCCACGTGCCCGGCGCTGCGCAGCGCCTCGGTCACCGGGCGCCACATGCCGGTCTCGATCACCGACGGCTGGGCGCGGAAGCTGATCGACACCTGCACCTTGTCGGTCTCGTTGGCCAACACCTTGCGCTGCGCGGCCAGGCTGTCGAGTTCGCTCTGCACCTGGACCAGTTCGCGCTCGACCTCGATCAGGTCCTTCAGCTTCGCCCCCGGCGTGGCCATCAGCGCGCGCAGGTGGTCGCGGAAGGCGGTCTGGTTCTTCAGGCGCGCCTCGACGTCGAGCACCGTGTCGGTCTTGTCCTCGGCAGTGCGGGTGTTCAGCCCCACCCGCCCCAGGCCGCCGATGCGCTGCAGGAAGGCGTCCAGCTGCTGCGGCGGCACGCGCGCCTCGAGCAGCGCGGTCGCCGGTGCGCGTTCGTCGTTGCGCTCCAGCGAGGCGGTCAGCACCTCGCAGCGGGCCGCCGCACAGGCGTCGTTCGCCTGCCGCCACGCGGCCTCGACGCCCTCGGCGGGCGTGAAGACATGCAGTTCATGGCGCACCGCGACATAGCGGCGCGCCTCGGCCTGGGGCGCGTCCGCCACGGCGGCGCCCGCCGCCGGTTCGGCGGCGGCGCGCTGCTTCGCGAAATCCGGCGCCACCATCGGCGCGGGCGCGGCGGACATCGCCTCGGACGGGGCGCGGTCGCACGCGGCCAGGCCGCCGAGCAGCACCACGGACAAGGTGAACGGAATCAGTCTGCGCATCGCAAGGTCCAGGGAAGTGACGATGCAGGCTGATACGCGCCACCCGGCGCAACGGGGTGAATCCGGCCTGGGCTCTGTTCACACTACTGGCCCTGGCGCTTCTTTCGCGGCCGGCCGGCCAGCACGCGGTCGAACAGCCAGTTCGGCAGCACGCGCAGCAGCTTGGCCACCACCCCCATCTGCCAGGGGATGACGCGGTAGGTGGTGCCGGCCTCGATGGCGCGGAAGGCCCGGTCGGCGAAGTCCTCGGCGCGCATCAGGAAGGGCATGCCGTAGCGGTTCTCGCGCGTCAGCGGCGTGTCGATGTAGCCCGGGCTGATGGTCACGACGCGCACGCCGTCCGGCCGCAGCTCGCCGCGCAGGCTTTCGCAGTACGAGATCACCGCGGCCTTGCTGGCGCAGTAGGCCCCGTGCCCGGGCAGGCCGCGGATGCCGGTGACGCTCGCGATGCCCACCAGGGTGCCGCCGCGGCGCGCGCGCATTCCGTCCACGAAGGGCTGGAAGGTGGCGGCCATGCCGAGGTTGTTGGTCTCGTAGGTGGCGCGCATCACCTCCAGGTCGTCGTAGACGGCGGTGTCGATGCCGACGCTGATGCCGGCGTTGGCAATGACGACGTCCGGCAGGCCCTGGGCCGCCGTGCAGGCGCGGCCGGCGGCGGTGATGGCCGCCACGTCGCGCACGTCGGCGGCGTACACCGCATAGCGCGACGGGTCGATGCGCTGCGCCTGCGCCCACTCGACCACCGCCTCGGTGCGGCGCGCCACCAGGGCGAGCCGGTAGCCGGCCTGGTGGAAGCGCAGCGCGAGCGCCTGGCCGATGCCGCTCGAGGCCCCGGTGATGTAGGCCAGCCGGCCGCTGCCTTCCGTCATGCGCTCCTCCTCATTTCGTGCCCTTCGGGCTGAACACCGCGCGCAGGCGTCCGCCGAAGCGGATCTCGCGGTCGAGGTGGCTGTATTCCATGCTGTCGGCGCGCATCTCGGTGCCGCCCTGCACGACGGTGACCGGCAGGTGCGAGCGCACCCGCTCGGTGTCGAGGAAGGCCTGCAGGAACTCGCTGCGGAAGTTGATCGGCGGCGCGCCGTCGGCACCCTCGCGGATGATCTCGGCCTGGCCGATCAGCTGCACCTCGCTGGCGTCGCCGTTGGCGATTGCACGCCGGGCCGTGCCGTGGGTCACCCGGCCGTCGGTGCCGACGGCGCGCAGGCGCACGTTGTCGATCTCCACGGTGTCGGTGTCCGGGTAGTGGCGCAGCACGTCGCCCTCGACCTGGGCGCGCAGCTGGCCCTGCGGGTTGAAGCGCTGCAGCGCGAACTTGCGCATCTCGTAGTCGGGCTCGTGGCGCAGCGGCGCCATCGCGCGCGGGTCGTCGGCGAGCGGCGTGTTCTTCACCAGCCACCAGGTGCCCAGCGCCAGCACGCCCATCAGCAGCAGCGGCAGGTAGGCGGTGACGATCTCCAGCAGCCGCCAGCGCAGCGGCTGCGGCGCGCGTCGGGGGCCCGGCCGCGCCACCGGCTCGAGCGTGCTGGGTGTCGCGCCGTCAGCCTGCGCCATCGAGGGTGACGAGGTGGCCGCGCAGCAGGCCGGCATAGCGGCCGGTGGCGGTGAGCAGCAGGTCGCAGAATTCGCGCGCGGCACCGTGGCCGCCGGCCGCGGCGGTGACGTGGTGCGACAGCGCGCGCACCTCGGCGTGGGCATTCGACGGGGCGCCGGCCAGGGCGGCGCGCGCGAGCAGCGGCAGGTCGGGCCAGTCGTCGCCGATGGCGGCGACTTCGCCCCAGCCGAGGTCGAGCGTCTTCATCAGGTCCTGCGCGGCGGCAAGCTTGTCGTGCACGCCGTAGACCGCATGGGCGATGCCCAGGTCGGCGACGCGCCGCCGCACCGCCGGCGAATCGCGGCCGGTGATGACGAGCGGGGCGATGCCGCCGCGCGCCAGCAGCTTCAGGCCGTGGCCGTCGAGCGTGTTGAAGGCCTTGAACTCCTCGCCGCGCTCGCCGATGTAGATGCGGCCGTCGGTGAGCACGCCGTCGACGTCGAAGATCGCGGCGCGGACGTCCTGGCCGCGCAGCAGCAGCTCGGGCGGGAAGCCGAGCACCGGGGCGATGTCTTCCAGGTTCGTCATCGTCAGATCACCTTGGCCCGCATCAGGTCGTTGAAGTTGAGCGCGCCGACCAGCAGGCCCGCCGCATCCACCACCAGCACGCTGGTGATGCGGTGCAGCTCCATCAGGTCGGCCGCGTCGACGGCCAGCGCATCGGCGCGCACGCGGCGCGGGTTCGGGTGCATCACGTCGGCGGCCGTCAGGGCGCGCAGGTCACGGCCCTGCTCGATGAGCCGGCGCAGGTCGCCGTCGGTGAAGATGCCCAGCACCGCCCCCTGCTCGTCGGCGATGGCGGTGGCGCCCAGGCCCTTGCGCGTCATCTCGCGCATCATCTCGACGAAGGGGGTGTCCGGCGGCACGCGCGGCACGGCGTCGCCGCTGCGCATCACGTCGCGCACGTGGGTGAGCAGCTTGCGACCCAGGCTGCCGCCGGGGTGGGAGCGGGCGAAGTCCTCCTCGCGGAAGCCGCGCGCGTCGAGCAGCGCCACCGCGAGTGCGTCGCCGACCGCCATCTGCGCGATGGTGCTGGTGGTGGGCGCGAGGTTGAGCGGGCACGCCTCCTCGTCGACCGCGCTGTTGAGCGTGATGTCGGCATGGCTCGCAAGGCTGGAGTCGGCGCGGCCGGTCATCGCGATCAGGACCACGCCCAGGCGCTTGAGCGCCGGCAGGATCGCGGCCAGCTCGTCGCTCTCCCCGGAGTTGGAGATCGCCAGCACGACGTCGCCCGGTGTCACCATGCCCAGGTCGCCGTGGCTCGCCTCGGCCGGGTGCACGAACAGGGCCGGCGTGCCGGTGGAGGCGAGGGTGGCGGCCACCTTGCGGCCCACGTGCCCGCTCTTGCCCATGCCCATCACGACGACCCGGCCGCTGCACTGCAGCATGGCCTGCACGGCCTGGGCGAAGCGCTCGTCCTGGCGGTCCTTGAGGGCGAGCAGGGCACGTGCCTCGATGTCGAAGGTGTCGCGCGCGAGGGCCAGCGCGCGATCGGCATCAAAAGAAACGGCGGGGGACGGAGGAAGGGGCACGGAAAGCGGGCTCGGGTCCGATAGGATCTGGCGATTGTAGGCACGCATGTTGCGCTGGCACGGAATGGCCTCCACGCTCGAACTCGTTCTCCTCTACCTGGTCGCGGCGGTGGCCGGCGTGGTCGCCTGCCGGTCGCTGAAGCTGCCGCCCATGCTCGGCTATTTGACGGTCGGCGTGTTGATCGGCCCGAATGCCCTCGGGCTGGCCAAGGATTCGGCCGGCATGACGTACCTGGCCGAGTTCGGCGTCGTGTTCCTGATGTTCGTGATCGGGCTGGAGTTCAACCTGCCCAAGCTGAACAGCATGCGCCGCCTCGTGTTCGGGCTGGGCCTGAGCCAGGTCGCGCTGACGGTGCTGGCCGCGCTGGCCGGCAATGCGGTGCTGGGGTGGGCGCTGGGGATGCTCGGGCGCGCCTGGGGCCTGGGCTGGCAGAGCGCCTTCGCGCTGGGCGGCGCGCTCGCGATGAGCAGCACCGCCATCGTCGTCAAGCTGATGGCCGAGCGGCTGGAGCTCGAGAGCGAGCACGGCCGGCGCGTGATGGGCGTGCTGCTGTTCCAGGACCTGGCGGTGGTGCCCTTCCTCGTGCTGATCCCGGCGCTGGGGTCGTCGCCCGAGACGCTGGTGCCCTCGCTCGCCTGGGCGGCGGTGAAGGCGGTCGGCCTGCTGGCGGTGCTGCTGGTGGGCGGGCAGCGCGTGATGCGCTGGTGGCTGACGCTGGTGGCGCGGCGCAAGAGCGAGGAGCTCTTCATCCTGAACCTGCTGCTGGTGACCCTGGGCCTCGCGTGGATGACCGAGCACGCCGGGCTGTCGCTGGCGCTGGGCGCCTTCGTCGCCGGCATGCTGATCGCCGAGACCGAGTACAAGCACCAGGTGGAGACCGACATCCGGCCCTTCCACGACGTGCTGCTGGGGCTGTTCTTCATCACCATCGGCATGAAGCTCGATGCCGAGACGGTGCTCTCGCAATGGGCGCTGGTGCTTGCGATGACGGTGCTGCCGGTGCTGTTCAAGTTCGCGCTGGTGACGCTGCTGGCCCGGCTGGCCGGGGCCGCCTCGGGCGTCGCGCTGCGCACCGGCCTGTACCTGGCGCAGGCGGGCGAGTTCGGCTTCGTGCTGCTGACGCTCGCGACCGATGAGCACCTGCTGCCGGCGCACCTGCAGAGCCCGGTGCTCGCGAGCATGGTGCTGAGCATGCTGGCGACGCCGGTCATCATCATGTACAGCAACCGCATCGTGATGCGGCTGAGCTCGAGCGACTGGCTGATGCAGTCGGTGGCAATGACGAGCATCGCCAAGCGCGCGATCAACACCGAGGCGCACGTCATCATCGCTGGCTACGGGCGCAGCGGCCAGAGCCTGGCGCGCATCCTGGACGGCGAGCGCATCCCGTACATGGCACTCGACCTCGACCCCGACCGCGTGCGGCAGGCGGCCGCGGCGGGCCAGAGCGTGGTGTTCGGCGACGCGGCGCGGCTGCAGAGCCTGATGGCCGCGGGCCTGGCGCGGGCCAGCGCGGTGGTGGTGAGCTACCACGACACGCCGTCGGCGATGAAGATCCTGCACCTGGTCCAGGCACATGCGCCGACGGTGCCGGTGATCGTGCGCACGCTGGACGACAGCGACATCGAGCGCCTGCAGGCGGCCGGCGCGACGGAGGTGGTGCCGGAGGCCATCGAGGGCTCGCTGATGCTCGCGAGCCATGCCTTGGCGCTGGTGGGCGTGCCGATGCGGCGCGTGATCCGCGTCGTGCAGGACCAGCGCGATGCGCGCTACGGGCTGCTGCGCGGCTATTTCCATGGCGCCGACGACGACACCGTGGACGAGCTGCAGCAGGCACGGCTGCTGAGCGTCAGCCTGCCGTCGGCCGCCACCTGGGTGGGGCAGCCGCTGTCGGCGCTGGCGCTGCATGCGGTGGGCGTGAACGTGGTGTCGGTGCGGCGCGCGTCGGGGGCGGTGACCAAGCCGCACGACGCGATGCTGCTGGCGGGGGGCGACACGCTGGTGCTGTCGGGGCTGCCGGAGCCGCTGGCGCTGGCCGAGGGGAAGCTGCTGGGGCGCTGAGCCGGTTCAACAGGTTCACAATGGCGCCCGTTCCCGACGGTGAGTGCCATGACGCCAGACAGTTCCCGAGACATCATCAAGCGCTGCATCCGGACCGTGCCCGACTGGCCGGAGCCGGGCGTGCAGTTCCGCGACATCACGCCGCTGCTGGCGGACCCGCGCACCTTCCGGATCCTGATCGACGAGTTCGTGCACCGCTACTTCGACGTGCGGCCGGACGCCATCGCCGGGCTGGACGCGCGCGGCTTCATCATCGGCTCGGTGCTCGCCTACGAGCTGAACGTGGGCTTCATCCCGATCCGCAAGAAGGGCAAGCTGCCGTTCACGACGGTACAGGAGACCTACGAGCTGGAGTACGGTTCGGCGACGGTGGAGATGCACACCGACGCGGTGAAGCCGGGCGACCGCATCGTGCTGGTGGACGACCTGATCGCCACCGGCGGCACGATGATGGCCGGCATGCGGCTGCTGCAGCGACTGGGTGCGCAGGTGATCGAGGGCGCGGCCATCGTCGACCTGCCGGAGCTGAAGGGCTCGCAGCGCCTGCGCGATGCCGGGCTGGCGCTGTTCACGCTGGTGGATTTCGGCGGGCACTGAGGCCGGCCGGCCCGCTCACGGCGTCAGGTGACGGGCGTCTGGCGTGCAACGTTGGCGCGCATGCGCAGCGCCATCACCGAGCCGGCAGCGCGGACGAGCTCGAGGGCGAGGGCCGGCGTGCGCTGGGCCAGTTCCTCGAGGCGCGGGCCGCGCAGGGCCCAGACGATGCAGGGCGTCATCGCCTCGACATTGGCCATGCGCGGGCTGTCGAGGAAGAGGGCAGGTTCGCCCACCACCGAGCCGGCGCGCAGGATCGCGATGCGGTTGCTGCCCGGGGGGCCGCCGGTGACGAAGACCTGGAGCGAGCCCTGGCCCAGGAAGTACATCGTGCGGTCGGAATCGCCCTGCTTGATGAGCAGGTCGCCGGCGCGGATGTCGTGCTGGGTCAGATAGGGGCCGATCACGCGCCACTGTTCAAGCGTGAGACGGGCGCGGAATGCGTCTTCCGCGTTGAGCGTCTGAACCGCCTGAACCAACTGCTGGAGTTCCATCGTGTCCTCTTGGCGTGAAGCGCATTTGCCATGCGCTTTCTTGAATATGTGGCGCGATTATCAGGGTAGGGGGTGCGCACGACAACAGCGTGCACCCACCGGGAAGGCCGCCGGTCGGCGCTGGGGTCCCGTCTGTCGTTTGCCCCGCGAATGCGGGGGCCCCGGTTCACTTCCCGATACAGAACCGGCTGAAGATCTCCCCCAGCAGGTCGTCGGAGGTGAACTCGCCCGTGATCTGCGACAGCGCCGTCTGGGCCAGCCGCAGTTCCTCGGCCAGCAGGTCGAGCGCCGGATCGGGCGAGGCGGCGAGTTCGCGCGCCAGGGCCAGGTGCTCGGCGGTGTGGCGCAGCGCATCCACATGGCGGGCCCGCGCGATGAAGACCCCGTCGGGCGAGGCATGCCAGCCCGCCAGTTGCAGCAGCAGCCGGCGCAGCGCGTCCAGGCCCTCGCCCGAACGCGCCGACAAGGCCAGGTGGTGCTCGCCCGGCCCCTCATGCAGGTCCGGCAGGTCCGGCACCGCCGCGATGTCCCGCTTGCTGTAGACGTGCACGACGCGCTCGCCCGCCTGCTGCAGGTGCGGCAGGCGCGCCGCAATGTCGGCTTCCGCCGCGTCATAGGACGGCTCGCCGCGGCGCGTCAGGTCGTGCAGGAACAGCACCGCGTCCGCGCGCTCGATCGCATCCCAGCTGCGCGCGATGCCGATGCGCTCCACCTCGTCGCCCGCCTCGCGCAAGCCCGCGGTGTCGATCACATGCACCGGCACGCCGTCGATCTGGATCGTCTCGCTGACCTTGTCGCGCGTCGTGCCGGGGATGGGCGTCACGATCGCGAGCTCGGCGCCCGCGAGCGCGTTCAGCAGCGAGCTCTTGCCCACGTTCGGCTGGCCGGCCAGCACGATCTGCATGCCCTCGCGCAGCAGCGCGCCCTGGCGCGCCCGGCCGAGCACTGCGGCCACGTCGCGCGCGATCGCCTCCAGCCGCCCGCGCGCATCGGCCTTCTCCAGGAAGTCAATCTCCTCCTCCGGGAAATCCAGCGTCGCCTCGACCAGCATGCGCAGCGAAATCAAGCGGTCTCGCAGGCCGTGCACCTCATCGGAAAAAGCACCGCTCAGCGACCGGCTCGCCGAACGCGCCGCCGCCTCGGTGCTCGCCTCGATCAGGTCGCTCACCGCCTCGGCCTGGGCCAGGTCGAGCTTGTCGTTGAGGTAGGCGCGCTCGGTGAACTCGCCCGGCTCGGCCAGCCGCAGCCCGATGCCGCGGCCCGCCTCCAGGCAGCGCGCCAGCAGCAGCTGCAGCACCACCGGGCCGCCGTGCGCCTGCAGCTCCAGCACATCCTCGCCGGTGTACGAGTGCGGCGCCGGGAAGTGCAGCGCGAGGCCATGGTCGATCACCTGCCCCTGCGCATCGGTGAAGGGCAGGTAGCTCGCATGCCGCGGCGCCAGCGCGCGCGGGAAGAGCGCCTCGCGCAGCGGCTGCAGGTTGCGGCCCGAGGCCCGCACGATGCCGACCGCGCCCCGGCCCGGGGCGGTGGTGATGGCGACGATGGGGTCGTGGTGGCGCGGCAGCATCGTGCGATTGTCAAGGATGGGCCAGGCGGCCAAAAACGACGAACCCGGCGCCCTGCGCGCGCAGGGGCCGGGTTCGAAGATGGCGCGGGGGGAGCGAATCACCCTCCCGAGCCGCTGCTGCGTCGTGGCGCATCAGCGGGTCTGCCCCGCATTGACCTGGTGTTCCGTGGGACGCATGGTCGCGCACGCGGCGGCACCGGGCAAGCCCCCGCTTGGGGGACCTCGTTCGCGGGGCAGGGACCAGGAGGACTACTTCCCCAGCACCCCGAGCTGCTTGTTGATCAGCCACTGCTGCGCGATCGACAGGATGTTGTTCGTCAGCCAGTACAACACCAGGCCGGCCGGGAAGAAGAAGAACATCACCGAGAACACCAGCGGCATGATCCACATCATCTTCGCCTGCACCGGGTCCGGCGGCGTCGGGTTCAGCCAGGTCTGCAGCAGGCTCGACGCCGTCATCAGCAGCGGCAGGATGAAGTACGGGTCCTTGGCCGACAGGTCGGTGATCCAGCCGATCCACGGCGCGTTGCGCATCTCCACCGTCGACAGCAGCACCCAGTACAGCGCGATGAAGAACGGCATCTGCGCGATGATGGGCAGGCAGCCGCCGATCGGGTTGACCTTCTCCTCGCGGTAGATGCGCATCATCTCCTGCTGCATCTGCTGCGGCTTGTCCTTCAGGCGCTCGCGCAGCTCCATCACCTTCGGGTTGATGGCCTTCATCTTGGCCATCGAGCGGTAGGCGCTGGCATTGAGCCAGTAGAACGCGATCTTCAGGATCACCACCAGCGCGACGATCGCCCAGCCCCAGTTGCCGATCAGCTTGTGCAGCTGGGTCAGCAGCCAGAACAGCGGCTCGGCCAGGATCTTGAAGTAGCCGTAGTCCTTCACCAGCTCCAGGCCCGGGGCCAGCGCAGAGAGCTTGTGCTCTTCCTGCGGGCCGACGAAGAGCTGCGCATCGAAGCTCTTCGCCGCGTTCGGCGCCAGGTCGCCCAGCGGCACTGTCATGCCGACCTTGTAGACGTGGGCCGTGCGACCGGTTACGTCGTTCACGATGTCGGCCTTGCCGGTGTAGTACTCGCGCGGCTGCTTCGCATCGGCCTTGTCGATCAGCCACACCGAGGCAAAGTAGTGCTGCACCATCGCGACCCAGCCGTTGTCGGCCGAGGTGACGTGGTCCGGCGTGTCCTTCTCGCCGCGCTTCTCGATGCTCTTGAAGTCGACCTTGGTGTAGCGCTTGCTGTCCTCGTAGACCGCCGGGCCGGTGAAGGTGGAATAGAAGCTCGAGCCGCCGGTGCCGTCGGCGCCGTCGCGCACCAGCTGCAGGTAGAGGCGGGCGTTGACCGGCGCGGCGGATTCGTTGACGACCTCGTTGCGCACGCCGATCACGTAGTCGCCGCGCTTGAAGGTGTAGGTCTTGACCAGGCGCACGCCATTCACCGGCGGCGACTGGAAGCTGACCTTCAGCTCGTTCGCACCATCCTTCAGGCTGCGCTCGCCGGGCACCAGCGTCATCAGCGTGCGGTGGTTGGGCAGGCCGCTGCCGCCGGCGGCCGGGATCAGGCCCGTCTGCGCCACGTAGAGGCGGCTCGCCGACTCGTCCAGCACGACGACGTTCCTCTTGTCGAACTGCTCGTCATGGCGCGGCGCCAGGCCGACCAGCTCCTGCACCTTCTGCCACAGGTCCTTCTGCAGCTGCTCGTGCTGCGTCAGCAGCTCGACGCGCACCAGCGTACCGCCGCGGCTGTCGAGCGTCGCCTTGACCAGGTCGGTCTGGATCTCGACGCGCTCGGCCTTGGCTTCGACGACCGGGGCCGAAGCCGCCGAGGCCACGGCAGCGGCTGCGGTGGCACCCGGCGCCGTCGGCACGCCGCTGTCGGCTGCGCTGCCGGCGCCGGCGGCAGCCGGGGCGCTGGACGTCACCGGCGGGGGGCCGAACAGCGAGGGTTGGCCGTTGTGCCGGCTCCACGCGTCCCAGATCAGGACGAGCGACATCGAGAACACCACCCACAGGAGGGTGCGGCGCATATCGGTCATGGAAGGGTCTCTTTGCGGGGAAGACTGGGAATGCGGGAGGAAGTGGGGGCTGCCGGCGGGCGCTCAAGCCGGCTGAACAGGCCGCCGATGGCGCGCGGGACCGGGTCGTGGCCGCCGTCGCACCACGGGTGGCAGCGCGCAAGCCGGCGCAGCGTGAGGTAGCTGCCGCCCAGGGCACCGTGCTGCTCGAGCGCCTGCAGCGAATACACCGAACAGGTCGGCTCGAAGCGGCAGGCGCTGCCCAGCCAGGGGCTGAGAAAGAAGCGGTAGCCCCGCACCAGCAGCATCAGCCCGCGCTGCGGCGAACGTGTCAACCAGGGGGGCAGGCGCAGGCTCATCGATCAGCGTCCGGACGAACGGGCCGCGCGGCCGATCAGCGCCGTCAGCTCCTCGCCCGCGGCGGACCGCAGCGCGTCGGACGCGGCGCTCGGGAAGAGCTTGCGATCGAACGGGCTGCGCAGCCGCACCACCCACAGCCCGTCGGGCAGGCCGTCCTGGGCGTGCAGCACGCGCCGGATCTGGCGCTTGAGCAGGTTGCGGGTGACGGCGCGGCGCGCATGGCGCTTGGGCACCACGACCCCCATCCAACTGGCCCCCGGACCCAAGTCATCCACAGGGATGCCCTGATTGGGTGCCCCAGCTGTTGACAACTTGTGGGCAGCGGGAGCCTTGACGGCAGGTCGGGCGGCGAGGAAATGCACGGCGAAGTGCGTGCTGCGCGCCCGGGTGGGGGCGGCGAGCACGCGCTCGAAATCCACCGATTGAACGATTCGCCCGATCACGGTGCCGCCTCGGACGAACGCGGGAGGCTCGCGCTGAGCCTCGGGCTCAGACCGCCAGGCGCTTGCGGCCCTTGGCGCGGCGTGCGTTGATGACGGCACGGCCACCGCGGGTCTTCATGCGCACCAGGAAACCATGGGTGCGGGCGCGGCGGGTCTTCGAAGCTTGGTAGGTGCGTTTCATGATCAGTGGTCCTGATGTTGTCGTCGGTGTCTGGGTCGGCAACCAACTGGAAACACAGCCGGGCCTTCGGGAAACCCACTATTACACCAAAAACCCCCTGCGAAGTCAAAGACTTAGACGGCGGGATGCGCTCTGCAAGGGCTTGCAGGCATTGTCACAAGCTTGTGGATAACCTGTCCTCCGAGGGCCGTTGCACCGTAGAATCCCGGCGCTCCGAGAAGAACTTTTCCACAACATGAGCGCTGACCTCTGGCAGCGTGGCTGCGAGCGTTTGGCAGCCGAACTGCCCGAACAACAATTCAACACCTGGATTCGTCCACTGCCCGCGGCCGACGTCACCGACGACGGCGTGGCCGGTGCGGTCGTGTCGCTGCGTGTGCCGAACCGGTTCAAGCTCGACTGGATCCGCAACCAGTACGCCGGCCGCATCGTGGCCGTGCTGAGCGAACTCGCCGGCAAGCCGGTGCGGCTGGACCTGACGCTGGCACCGCGCGACGGTGCGGCCGCCCCCATCGCCCCCGCGTTCCGCCCCGATGGCCCGGTGTCCATCGCCCGGGCCCTGTCGCCCGGTGCGCGACCGGCCGGCCAGCCCCTGCCGCAGGCGGGCAACACGGCGACACTCGAGGCCCCGGCCGTCGTCGTGCCGCGCAGCCCGTCGGCGGCCCAGGCCGCGCTGCCGCGGCACCGCCTGAACCAGGCCCTGACCTTCGACACCCTGGTGGCCGGCCGCGCCAACCAGATGGCCCGGACTGCCGCGCTGCACGTGGCCGGGGCGCCCGGGCAGATGTACAACCCGCTCTTCATCTACGGCGGCGTCGGCCTGGGCAAGACCCACCTGGTGCATGCCGTGGGCAACGCGCTGCTGGCCGACCGCGCCGATGCGCGGGTGCTCTACCTGCATGCCGAGCAGTTCATCACCGACGTCGTGCGCAACTACCAGCGCAAGACCTTCGACGAGCTGAAGGCCAAGTACCACTCGCTGGACCTGCTGCTGATCGACGACGTGCAGTTCTTCGCCGGCAAGGAGCGCACGCAGGAGGAGTTCTTCAACGCCTTCGAAGCGCTGCTGGCCAAGCGGGCGCACATCATCATGACCAGCGACACCTACCCCAAGGGGCTGGTGGACATCGACGAGCGCCTGACCTCGCGCTTCGACGCCGGCCTGACGGTGGCGATCGAGCCGCCGGAGCTGGAGATGCGCGTGGCCATCCTGATGCGCAAGGCCGATGCCGAGGGCACGGCGATGCCGGAGGACGTGGCCTTCTTCGTGGCCAAGAACGTGCGGGCCAACGTGCGCGAGCTCGAAGGGGCGCTGCGCAAGATCCTGGCGTACTCGCGCTTCAGCCACAAGGACATCAACATCCAGCTCGCCCGCGAGGCGCTGAAGGACCTGCTGTCGATCCAGAACCGGCAGGTCGGGGTGGAGAACATCCAGAAGACGGTCGCCGACTTCTACAAGATCAAGGTCGCCGACATGTACAGCAAGAAGCGCCCGGCCAGCATCGCCCGGCCGCGCCAGATTGCCATGTACCTGGCGAAGGAGATGACGCAGAAGAGCCTGCCGGAGATCGGCGAGCTGTTCGGCGGGCGCGACCACACCACGGTGCTGCATGCGGTGCGCAAGATCGCCGGCGAGCGGCAGAAGAACACCGAGCTGAACCAGCAGTTGCATGTGCTGGAGCAGACCCTGAAGGGCTGACGGAGGATCCAGCAGAAGATGGCGACGGTGTCAAAGCACAAGCCTGGGGACAACTCGAGAGCAAGTCCGGATTTGTCCACAGGCAAGCGGGGCCGGAGAAAGTTGTTGTGTGGGCGTCCCGCCGTTCCCCGGTGGCTGCACACAGGGTTGCAAAGGCTGTAAGCGGTTGATGGAAAAGGGGAAAATGGTGTTCTCCACAGAGATCCCCGTCCTCTACTAAGACGACTAATTTAAGAGGTTGACATGATTGTCTTGAAGGCAGCGCAAGAAAAAGTGTTGGGGGCCCTGCAGGCTGTTTCCGGCATCGTGGAGCGCAGGCACACCCTGCCCATCCTGGCCAACGTGCTGATCCGCAAGACCGGGAGCCAGGTCGAGCTGACGAGCAGCGACCTGGAGATCCAGGTGCGCACCACGGCGGAGTTCGACGGCGACGCGGGCAATTTCGCGACCACGGTGGGCGCGCGCAAGCTGATCGACATCCTGAGGTCGCTGCCGTCGGACCAGAACGTGACGCTGAGCTCGGCGCAGAACAAGCTGACGCTGCAGGGCGGCAAGAGCCGCTTCACGCTGCAGACGCTGCCGGCGGACGACTTCCCTCTGGTGCAGGAGGCCGCCGACTTCGGCCCGGTGTTCAGCGTGCCCCAGAAGACGCTGAAGGGGCTCATCAACCAGGTGCACTTTGCGATGGCGGTGCATGACATCCGCTACTACCTGAACGGCATCCTGTTCGTCGCCGAGGGCAAGAGCCTGACCCTGGTCGCGACCGACGGGCACCGCCTGGCGCTGGCCCAGGCCGACCTGGAGGTCGAGATCCCCAAGCAGGAGGTGATCCTGCCGCGCAAGACGGTGCTGGAACTGCAGCGCCTGCTGAAGGACGAGAAGGAAGGCCAGGACAGCCCGATCGAGATGCGCTTTGCCGGCAACCAGGCCAAGTTCAGCTTCAGCGGGATGGAGTTCGTCACCAAGCTGGTGGAGGGCAAGTTCCCGGACTACAACCGCGTGATCCCGAAGAACCACAAGAACCACGTGACGCTGGGCCGGGCGCCGCTTCTGGCGAGCCTGCAGCGCGCGGCCATCCTGACGAGCGAGAAGTTCAAGGGCGTGCGCGTCAACATCGAGCCGGGCGTGCTGCGCATCGCGTCGAGCAATGCCGAGCAGGAAGAGGCGAAGGAAGAGCTCGAGATCGACTACAACGGCGATGCGATCGAGATCGGCTTCAATGTCACCTACCTGATGGACGCGCTGGCCAACATGAGCGTCGAGATGGTCAAGCTGGAACTGCAGGACACGAATTCCAGCGCCTTGTTCACGGTGCCCGAGCAGGCGGGCTTCAAGTACGTCGTGATGCCGATGCGGATCTGATTCCCGATCCGCCCGCCGGGCCTGCCCGGCCCCGACGTCCTTTCCTTTGCATGAGTTCAACACTGCGATGACCGATTCCCAGAAGCTTCCCGAAGACACCTCCAACGCCTATGGCGAAGGCAGCATCCAGATCCTTGAAGGCCTGGAGGCGGTGCGCAAGCGGCCGGGCATGTACATCGGCGACACCTCGGACGGGACCGGGCTGCACCACCTGGTGTTCGAGGTGGTGGACAACTCCATCGACGAGGCGCTGGCCGGGTACTGCGACGACATCGTGGTGACCATCCACACCGACAACGCGATCAGCGTGACCGACAACGGCCGCGGCATCCCCGTCGGCGTGAAGATGGACGACAAGCACGAGCCCAAGCGCAGCGCGGCCGAGATTGCGCTGACCGAGCTGCATGCCGGGGGCAAGTTCAACCAGAACAGCTACAAGGTGTCGGGCGGGCTGCACGGCGTGGGCGTGTCGTGCGTGAACGCGCTGTCGAAGTGGCTGCGGCTGACGGTGCGGCGCGACGGCAAGACGCACTTCATCGAGTTCCGCAAGGGCGTGCCGCAGGACCGGCTGCTGGAGATGCGCGACGGCTTCGAGGTGAGCCCGATGCGGGTGACCGGCGAGACCGAGAAGCGCGGGACGGAGGTGCACTTCCTGCCCGACGAAGAGATCTTCAGCAACATCGACTTCCACTACGAGATCCTGAGCAAGCGCCTGCGCGAGCTGAGCTTCCTGAACAACGGCGTGAAGATCCGCCTGGTCGACGAGCGCAACAACAAGGAAGACAACTTCGCCTTCGCGGGCGGGGTGAAGGGGTTCGTCGACTTCGTCAACACCGGCAAGAAGGTGCTGCACCCGAACATCTTCCATGCGACGGGCGAGAAGGCCTCGGAACAGGGGACCACGATCACCACCGAGGTGGCGATGCAGTGGAACGACGGCTACAACGAGAGCGTGCTGTGCTTCACCAACAACATCCCGCAGCGGGATGGCGGCACCCACCTGACGGGGCTGCGCGCGGCGATGACGCGGGTGATCAACAAGTACATCGAGGACAACGAGCTGGCGAAGAAGGCCAAGGTGGATGTCACCGGCGACGACATGCGCGAAGGCCTGTGCTGCGTGCTGAGCGTGAAGGTGCCGGAGCCGAAGTTCAGCAGCCAGACGAAGGACAAGCTGGTGTCGAGCGAGGTGCGGGCGCCGGTGGAAGAGGTGGTGAGCAAGGCGCTGACCGACTACCTGCTCGAGAACCCGATCGACGCGAAGATCATCTGCGGCAAGATCGTCGAGGCGGCGCGGGCACGCGAGGCGGCACGCAAGGCGCGCGAGATGACGCGGCGCAAGGGCGTGCTGGATGGGATGGGGCTGCCGGGCAAGCTGGCGGACTGCCAGGAGAAGGACCCGGCGCTGTGCGAGATCTACATCGTGGAGGGCGACTCCGCGGGCGGGTCGGCGAAGCAGGGCCGGGACCGCAAGTTCCAGGCGATCCTTCCGCTGCGCGGGAAGATTTTGAACGTGGAGCGGGCGCGCTTCGAGCGGCTGCTGACGAGCAATGAAATCCTGACGCTGATCACGGCGCTGGGGACGAGCATCGGCAAGGACGAGTTCAACCCGGACAAGCTGCGCTACCACCGCATCATCATCATGACCGACGCGGACGTGGACGGCGCGCACATCCGCACGCTGCTGCTCACGTTCTTCTACCGGCAGATGCCGGAGATCGTGGAGCGCGGGCACATCTACATTGCGCAGCCGCCGTTGTACAAGGTGAAGCTGGGCAAGGAAGAGCAGTACCTGAAGGACGGACACGAGCTGGATGCGTACCTGCTGAAGGTGGCGCTGAAGGACGCGAAGCTGGAGACCGGCGTGGGCGGCACGGTGCTGCTGGGCGAGACGCTGGAGACGCTGGCGCGGCAGTACGTGATGGCCAACAACGTGGTGGAGCGGCTGTCGAACTGGATGGACGTGGAGGCGCTGCGGGCGATGGCCAACGGGCTGGTGCTGGACCTGGACACGCTGGAGGCGGCGGAGAAGTCGGCCGGCGACCTGAAGGCGGCGCTGCACGATGCCGAGGTGACGGCCGAGTTCGACGCGCGGACCGACAAGCACATCCTGCGCATCAGCCGCATGCACCACGGGAACCGCAAGAGCAGCGTGATCAGCGCGGACTTCGTGCACGGGGCCGACTACGAGGCGCTGTCGACCGCGGGGCTGACCTTCAAGGGCCTGGTGGGCACGGAGGCGGTGGTGAAGCGCGGCGAGGGCGAGAAGCAGAAGGAAGCCAAGGTGGCCGACTTCCGTCAGGCCATGGCGTGGCTGATCCAGCAGGCCGAGTCGGCCGTCGGACGCCAGCGCTACAAGGGGCTGGGCGAGATGAACCCCGAGCAGCTGTGGGAGACCACGATGGACCCGAACGTGCGGCGCCTGCTGAAGGTGCAGATCGACGACGCGATCGAGGCGGATCGGGTGTTCACGATGCTGATGGGGGATGAGGTGGAGCCGCGGCGGGACTTCATCGAGACGAATGCGTTGAGGGCGGCGAATATCGACGTGTGAGATTGTCGGGTGACGCGGAAGCTGTAATCCGATCTCGCATAATTTCCTGCAGAAGATGGCAATTTTCATAGGTGAACTGGGCGCTGTACAATCTCGCACATGAAGGCGCAGATCATCCAGCGCTACGATCACCCTGACCAGTTCCTGCCATTGATGCCAGCGGACAGTGTCCTGGGTCCGTTGCTCGAGCGTGCGAGTGACCTGAACCGGGCCGCCCTGGCATTGGGCAACGGCGCGGTGCCGGCCTCGACGCAGGTGGAGTTGCGTGCGCTGCTGCGCGCGATGAACAGCTACTACACGAACCGCCTCGAGGGCGAGCACACCCGCCCGAGCGAAATCGACAGTGCCCTGAAGAAGGACTTCTCGACCGACCGCAATCTGGCGCGCAAGCAGCGCTTGGCGGTCGCGCACATCGACACCGAGAGGCACTGTGAGACGGTCATTGACGAGCGCCTGGCGCAGGGCGAGGACACCACGCGCTGGCTCTACTCGACCGAGGCGGTGATGTGGCTGCACAAGCACCTGTTCGAGGCGCTGGGCGACGAGGACCGAACCCTGGAAGACGGTTCGATCATGGTGCCGGGGGAGCTCCGCCAGCGTCAGGTCGCAGTCGGCCGCCATGAGGCGCCGTCCTTCGAAGCGGTGCCGCGGTTCCTTGAGCGCTGGAGCGCCGTCTACGGTGCCGTGCGGCGCGGCGAGGCGGCCATCGTGGCGGCTTGCGCGTCCCACCACCGCCTGGCTTGGTTGCACCCCCTGCCCGATGGCAATGGTCGCGTCGCGCGACTGCACACGCATCTGTTGCTGTATGCGATGCAGCTCACGAGCGGACTCTGGTCGCCACTGCGCGGCTTTGCCCGCACGGAAGAGCGCTACCGTGCCCTGCTCGCGGCCGCTGATGAGCATCGCCGCGGCGACCTCGATGGCCGCGGCAACCTGACGCAGGCGGGACTCGTCGAGTGGATTTCGTACGTCCTCGACGTCTGCATCGACCAGGTGTCGTTCATGACCCAGCAGCTCGACGTCACGGGCATGCGTGACCGCATCGAAGCGTCCATCCTCTACGACTGCAACGTGCAGAAGTTGCCCGTGCGGCCCGAAGTCGTCGGCGTGCTGCACTACCTCTTCACCTCGGGTATCGCGATGCCGCGCGCGGACTTCAAGGCCATGAGCAAGCTGGGTGACCGGGTAGCGACGGGCACGTTGTCGGCGCTGCTGAAGCTGGGCTATCTCGCAACCGACTCGGCCTATGGCGACGTGCGGTTCGCGATTCCGCGTCATGCACTGCGCTTCTACTTCCCGCTGCTGTGGCCGGAGGCAGAGCAGGACCAGGCCGCGCTTGAGGTGGAACGGCGCACGTCGCGCCGAGTAGGCATGATCGAGTGAGTCATGCGGCCGGAAGGCTCGGCGCCGGAACTGCGCGACGGTGCCGCGGACGAATGAGGGTGAACGTGCAGCAGTTCGGTGAACGGGCGCCGACTCTCATTCCGCAAAACCGCGCATCAAGTGCGTCGTGCGTTCCTTGTCGCTGATTTGCTTCACGAAGAACCTGGAAAGGCCGAAGCTCTGACAGCCCCATTTCAAGGCTTCTTCTCAGCTTGAGAAGAACGCTGGCTCGAAAACACCGTCGCGAATGACCGCGAACTGCCCGTCATGGCGCAGGCGGAGTCGGGGTAGTGCTGATTCAAATGCTTCGACCGCAGCTCGAACTTGCAGCATGTGATCCTCGCCCATCGCGTGTTCGTGTCAGATCATCAGCGTCCCCTCTCCCTCCGCCCCCGACCCACTTCACCCGCCCCCACCGCCGCCAGCAACTGCCTCCGCTGCGCATGCGCCTCCAGGAACCCCAGCAGCCGATCCCACGGCACCGGCTTCCGATACAGCAGCACATTCGGCGGCAACCCGCCCCGGCGCGCAATTTCCTCGTCGTCCAGTCCGGTCACCACCACCTGCGCCATCAAGGCCAGCTCGGCATCCGCCTGCACCGCCGCGACCAGGCGGAACCCATCGACCGGCTCCATCTGTAGATCCGTGACCAGCACGTCCGGCCGCAGCCGCTCCAGCTTCAGCAGCGCCTCGATGCCGTCCACAGCGAACTCGCAGGCGATCGGCAGGCGGCTGCGGCGCAGCACCTTCTGGTAGCTCAGCGTGGTGGTCGGGCTGTCCTCGACGATCAGCACCGTCATGTTCGGCGCCGGCTCGGCCTGCGCGCCCGCGGCGGCCGGCAGCTGGCCCTCCAGCATCGCCTGCACCGAGCTGCGCATGATGCGCCGGTGCCCGCCCGGCGTGCGCATCGCCAGCAGCGCACCGCTGTCCACCATCTTCTGCACCGAGGTGCGAGAAACCCCCAGCAGCCCCGTCACCTCGCTCACGGTCAGTAGTTCCTGGTGCTCCACGGTATCTGGCTGGTTGTTTCAGGCGGACGAGCACCGATGTTACGGCTTCCACCGCCGCCCGCCAGCCCGCACCGCCCGGCGCCCCAGGTCAGGAGAAGCGATCCCGCAGCCAGGCCCTGGCCTGGCCGGCCGCGCCCTCCAGCAGCGCCGTCACTTCCTGCTGCACCGCCGTCACCTCCAGCGGCCCGCCGGCATGGCACCGGCGCTCGATCTCGCGCACCCGCGCCCCCGCATCGAAGCACCAGATCGATTCCAGCGAGTTCGCCAGCTCGTGCAGCACCGCCGCATACGCGGTGCGCCCGCGCACCGGCGCGTCCTGCAGCGTGTTGTGCGCGGTGTCCAGGTCTTCCAGGAAGGCCAGCAGCACCTCGGCGACGCTGTCGGCATCGCCGTCGAAGTCGGCCAGGGCGCGCTGCGCCTCGAAGGTGGCCCGCGTAACGTTCGTGATCATGAGTTGGCAGCTTTCAGGGGGTACGACAGGCTCAGCCGCGGCATCGCGGCCGGCAGTTCGGGCAGTGCCTCGTTCGCCGCGATCAGCGGCACCAGCTTGCGGATCAGGCTGTTGCGGTCCACCGGCTTGGTGATGTAGTCGTTCATGCCGGCCGCCTGGCACAGCTCGCGCTCGCCCCCCATCGCCAGCGCCGTGACGCCGATGATGGGCACGTTGGCGCCGCAGGTGCCGCCGGGGCCCGCCGCCCGGCCCATCGCACGGATGGCGCGCGCCGCGTCGTAGCCGTTCATCACCGGCATCGACACGTCCATCAGGATGGCGTCGAAGCGCGCACCGCCGGCCTTCTCGACCGCCTGCTCGCCGTTGTGCGCCACCTCCACCTCCGCGCCCTCCTGCTGCAGCCACTTGCGCAGCAGCATCTGGTTGATGCGGTTGTCGTCGACCACCAGCACATGCTGCCCCGCCAGCCCGCGCGCCAGCGCCTCGACGCCGCTGTCGGGCTGGGTGTGCAGGAAGCCGGTGACCGCCGCGGCCCGCGGCAGGTGCACCACCACCTCGAAGCGCGAGCCGCGCCCCTCGGTGCTCTCGACCGAGATGTCGCCGCCCATCATGCGCGCCAGCTGCCGGCACAGCGCCAGCCCGAGCCCGGTGCCGCCGTAGCGCCGCGTGACCGACTCGTCGGCCTGCGTGAAGGCCGCGAACAATCGCGTCTGCAGCGCGCTCGGGATGCCGGCGCCGGTGTCGGTCACCGCGATGCGCACGCGGCTGCGGTCCGGCGCACCGGCGTCGCGCGCCTCGGCCACCTCCACGCGCACGCTGCCCGCGCTCGTGAACTTGATCGCGTTGTCCAGCAGGTTGTTCAGGATCTGCGTGATGCGGAACGGATCACCCAGCAGGATCGGATGCGACACCCGGAAGCGCGCGTCGAAGCGCAGCCCGCGCGATTCGGCCAGCGCCTTGAAGGGCACGCAGGCATCGTGCAGCTGCTCCTCCAGGTCGAAGGGCAGGCTCTCCAGCTCCAGCCGCCCGGCCTCGATCTTCGACAGGTCGAGGATGTCGTTGAGCAGGTTGCGCAGCAGCCGGGCGCTCGAGCGCATCACGTCGATGTACTCGCGCTGCTCCGCCGACGGCGACGAGCGCGTCAGCAGGTCCAGCATGCCGGCGATGCCGTTCAGCGGCGTGCGGATCTCGTGGCTCATGTTGGCCAGGAAGCGCGACTTCACCTGCGCCGACTGCTGCGCCTCGGCCAGCGCCGCCTCCAGCACCTGCGCATCGCGCAGCTCCTGCGTCATGTCGCGCAGGAACAGGCACATCTTCGGGCCGTGCGGCAGCTTCATCAGCTCGCCGGACAGGCGCACCGTGGCGGCGCTGCCATCGGCGCACAGGATGCTGCGGTCGACCACCAGGCGCGAGCGCTGGCCGCTGCCGTGCGCCGCGAAATCCAGCATCGTGCGCATGAAGCCCGCACGGTCCTCGAGCGGGATGATGCGATCGAGCCGGCTGCCGATGAGCTGGTCGCCGCGCCAGCCGAACTGGCGCTCCATCGCGCCGTTGCAGATCCGCACGACGCCGGTCACGTCGTACACCAGCACCGCCTCGGGCATCGCATCGATGACACGGCCCAGCGTGCGCAGCGCCTGCTCCTTGGCGCGCAACTGGTGGGTGCGCTGCGCGACCACCTCGGACAGGGCCTGGGCCAGCATGCGCAGCTCGCGCGACCCGACCGCCTCGTGCGGCGGGTGTCGCGCCGGCGCCTCGAGGTGCGCCGCGCGCTCGCGGGCCCAGCCGACCAGGCGCCCGAGCCCGCGCGCATGGCGGCGCATCAGCAGGCCGAACACCAGGCCGCCCGACACCGAGATGGCGAAGAACATCACCACCAGCACGCCGACCACATAGCGCACCATGTGGTCGGCCCAGCGCAGGCTGACCGTGGCCACCAGCACGCCGTCGGCGCGCGGCAGCGGCACCCAGCTGCGCATGCGCGAGTCCGGCAGCATCTGCCAGCCCGGCTGCCGCAGCGAGGCCTGCAGGTCGTCCGGCGGCGTCACCGGCACGTCATCGCCCGGGCGCAGGACCAGGGGATCGCCCTGCGGCGACAGCACGCCGGCGCTGACGTAGGTCGGGGCCAGCAGGTGGTTCTGCAGGCTGCGGCGCTGCGCCTGCGCTTCGGCCGCATCGCGCGGCCGCCCGCCCAGGTCCAGCGCCACGCCGCGCAGCCGGCTCAGGCTGATCTCGCCGGCCACGCGGTGCATCGCGGCCTCGATGTAGCTGTAGGACACCAGGCCCAGCAGCGCCAGCACCGCCAGCAGCGTCGCAGCATGGATCACCAGCACCTGGCTCGCGAAACCGCGGCGCCGGAACCAGTCGACGAACTGCGGCGCGGGGGCGCGACGCGGTTGCACCAGGGCGTCCATGATGCGTCAGATTAAAGACATGGGAGCGGTGTTTGCGAAAGGCTCGGCCATCTCGAAATACTGCTTGATCGTGAGAAGTTGGTCAGAAGCATCGATGAGCGCGCTGACCACGGCCGGATCGAAATGCGTCCCCGCCTGCGCGGCGATCTCGCGGATCGCGAGGTGCAGCGGCCAGGCCGCCTTGTACGGCCGCTCGGTGCTCAGCGCGTCCAGCACGTCGGCCGCTGCGACCAGCCGCCCCGACAGCGCGATCTCGTTGCCGCGCAGGCCCTGCGGATAGCCCGAGCCGTCCCATCGCTCGTGGTGCGTGAGGGCGATCTCGGCGCCGAGCCGGATCACGGCCGATGGCGAATCGCGCAGCAGCTCGAAGCCGAGCGCCGGGTGCCGCCGCATCAGCGCGCGCTCCTCGTCGCTCAGGCTGCCGCCCTTGTGCAGCACGGCGTCGGGCACGCCGACCTTGCCCAGGTCGTGCAGCGGCGCAGCCGCCACCAGCATCTGGGCCTGGGCCAGGCTCAGCCCGAAGCGCCGCCCGATCACCGCCGCGTAGTAGGCCATGCGCTCGGTGTGCTGGCCGGTGCTGCGGTCGCGCAGCGCGGCGATGCGCGACAGGTGGTGCAGCATCGACTCGTCCTGGTCCGTGAGATCGGCCTGTTCCTCGTACGCGGCCAGCAGGCCCCAGCCGTCGTGCGACGCAGGGCCCTGGCGGCCGGCGTCGGCCTGCAGCGCATGGTCCAGCAGCCGGCTGTCCGGCGCGGACGTCGCCAGCACCGGCGTGCGCGATGCGTTCAGGAGGCTGCGCACACGGTCGAGCAGCTCCTCGCCGGTCAGGTCCTTCGACAGCACGTCGCTCGCGCCGGCCTGCAGCGCCCGCGGGCGCAGGGCCTCCAGCGACTGGCCCGTGAACATCACGATCGGCAGCTCGCGCGCCGGCGGATGGTGGCGCAGCGCCTCGATGAAGCGGATGCCGTCGATCTGCGGCATGCCGTAGTCGACCAGCACCAGGTCGGGCAGCCGGTACTGGCAGGCCTGCAGCGCCGGCCAGGCGCTGCGGTAGACCGTGACGTTGCGAAAGCCCCGCGTGTTCAGCAGCTTCTGCATGCGCACGCCGACAACCGGGTTGTCGTCGATCACGCAGATGCGCGGCACGAAAGGCGCGAAGGGGATGGGTGTGGGCGTTCTCATGCCACCAGTCTGGCAGAAAACCTCCGCGAAATCGATTGTGATTTATGTGATTTAGTTTCCGAATCGGGGGTGGCCCGGGCGTTTCATCATCACATTGAACTACGCGTATTCCCGGGGAATTTGTCGGGTTCAACGGGTCTTGCGGCGGTGCATCGCTTAAATCACAATATTCGCCTGAATCGCCACTTTCACCATGATGGAGTCGCCATGAAGAAAGCCATGCTCGCCATCTTGACCGTCCTGTCGGCGCTCGCGCTCGGGCACGGCAACGCCCGGGCGGCGGACCAGCCGCAGAGCTTCGTCGTCACCGTCAACCTCACGCCGGCCTGTGCGCTGGGCACCGTCGGCGGCATCACGTTCACCTACACCGGCGCCCAGGCAGGCGCCGCCACCGGCTCAGGGGGTGGCTTCTCGCTGCTGTGCACGACCAACCTGCCGTACACCTTCGCGCTCGACAACGACGGTGGCGCCGCGACCGGATCGGCCACCTCGCGCACGTACCAGGATGCGGCGACATTGCTCAACTACACGCTGGCCACGCCGGCGGCGGGCACTGGCACCGGCAGTTCGCAGTCGTTGTCGATCACGGCGACGATGGCGTCCGGGCAGGCGGGTTCGTGCCCGTCGGCCTCGGCGTGCGACAACGCCGCGAGCACCAACCGCAGCCGCACGCTGACGGTCAGCTATTGACGCCCGCCCGCGGCCACCATGGCTTCGCCCCTGCCTGGGCCGCTGCTGCATGGTCTATGTGCCGTCCTGGCGGGTGCCGCGCCGGCCGCGGCGGGCGCCGGTGCGGCGCAGGCCGGCTTCGCGGTCCGCATCGAGCTGACCCTGCCCGCGGGTTGCCGCAGCAGCGTGGAACGCACGGCCGGCGGCGGCGCGCGCGTCACGCTGACCTGCGGCGACAACCTGTTCGTCAACGTGCGGCCGACGCTGGTCTCGGCGGCCGTGGCCCCACCGCCTTCGACGCCTTCGACGCCTCCGGCTGGCCCCGATACGGCGGCCCCTGCCACCCCTGCGGCCGACGATACCGGCGGCGGTGACGGGCAGCGCGACGGCGTGCTCTACGTGCTGGCCGCGGCCTCCGACGTGGCCGAGATGTGGGTGATCTTCTGATGCGCGCCGCGCGAGGCTTGGCCGGGCTGCTCGGCGCGTGGCTGGTGCTGGGGGCGGTGCCGCCTGCCGCGGCCGGCGTCTTCACGATCTCGCCGGTGCGCCTGCACATGGGGCCGCGCGACCGCGCCGTCGCGGTGGCCTTGAGCAACGACGGCGACAGCCTGCTGGTGCTGCAGGCCGACCTGTTCGCGTGGGCCCAGGACGGCGAGGGCACCGACGTGCTGACGCCGACGGACGACCTGGTGCTGTCGCCGCCCATCGTCAAGCTGGCACCGGGCACGCGGCAGGTGGTGCGGCTCGCGATGGTGGTGCCGCGCGATGCCGTGCGCCAGATGACGTACCGGCTGGTGATGCGCGAGGTGCCGGAGGCGCTGCCGGCGGTGCCGGGCGTCAGCATGCCGGTGGCACTGGCGATGAGCCTGCCGGTGTTCGTGACGCCGCGCGCGGCGCGCCGCGAGGTGCATTGCGAACTGCAGCGCAGCGGCCCGCAGGTGCAGGCGCGCTGCGAGAACCGCGGCAGCGCCTATGCCCAGCTGCGCGAGCTGCGGCTGGTGCGCGACGGCAGCCCGGTGGCGCGCTTCGAAGGCGGCGCCTATGTGCTCCCCGGTGCCGCCCGCGCGATCGCGCTGCGTGGCGAGGCCGACCTGGCGTCCGGCCCGGCGCAACTCGTGCTGCTGTTCGACGACGGCACGCAGCGCACCGACGACCTCGCGCTGCCGTGAGGTCGCGCGTGGGATGGACGATGGCGGCCTGCAGCCTGCTGTCGATCGCCGGCCCGCGGCTGCACGCCCAGCCGGCGGCGCCGGCGGCCGAGCGGCTGCTGCCCCTGGAGGTGCGCGTCAACCAGTGGCCCACCGGCAGCTGGGTGCTGATGGAGCGCGGCGGCACGCTGTTCGCGCCGGTGGTGGCGTTCGACGAATGGCGGCTGAACCGGCCCGAGCTGCCGCCGCTTCGCGTGCGCGGCCAGGGCTGGTACCCGCTGTCGACCTTGCCGGGATTCCAGGCCCGCTTCCACCCGGCCGAGCAATCGGTCGACCTGGATTTCGCGCCGCAGGCGTTCACGGCCACCCGGCTCACGCAGCCGGCGCGCGCCCGGCCTGCGGTGTCGCCGGCCGAGCCGGCGCTGTTCCTGAACTACGACCTGAGCGCCAGCCGCACGGCGCCGCACGGCCTGCGGTCGCAGCAGGACCTGGGTGCGCTGGTCGAGCTGGCCTGGTCGGGCGATGCCGGGGTGCTGAGCTCGAGCTATGCGGGACGCCATCTCGCGACCCGCGGCTTCGACGCCGCGCCGCAGTGGCAACGGCTGGAGACGAGCTTCACGCGCGATTTCCCCGGCCCGCGCATCAGCCTGCGGCTCGGCGACCTCAGCACGCATGCCGGGGCCATCGGCCGGCCGGTGTTCTTCGGCGGCGTGCAGCTGTCGCGCAACTTCGCGTTGGAGCCGGGCTTCGTCAGCCGGCCGATCCCGTCGCTGGCCGGAAGCTCGAGCGCGCCGAGCACGGTGGAGCTCTACGTCAACGACGTGCTGCGCCAGACCGGCAACGTCCCCGCCGGGCCGTTCACGCTCAACGAGCTGCCGCTGCCCGACAGCACCGGGCAGGTGCGCATGGTCGTGCGCGACATCCTGGGCCGCGAGACGGTGATGGAGCAGAGCTTCCTGTCCAGTCCTGCGATGCTCGCGCCGGGCCTGAGCGACTGGAGCCTCGAGGCCGGCGAGCTGCGGCGCGACCTCGGCCTGCCGGAGGCGCATTACGCGACGCGCTTCGGTGCCGGGCTCTGGCGGCTCGGGCTGAGTCCCACCTGGACCGGCGAGCTGCGGGCCGGCGTGTCGCGCCCTCAGCAGGAGGCCAGCATGGCGCTCAGCCATGCGTACGTGCCGTGGCCGGTGCTGGTGCAGGCCGGGCTGGCGGCGAGCCGCAGCGCGCTGGGCCGCGGCGGGGCCTGGCTGTTCAGCGTCGAGAACGGCGGCCGTGCGAGCGGCTGGCTGTTGCGCGTCGAAGGCAACGACGCCGCCTGGCGCGGGCTCGGCCAGGCCCTGCAGACGCCACCGACGCGCCGGCAGGCGACGCTGAGCGGACGCTGGGGCGCGGGCGCCTGGGGCGGCATCGGGCTGAGTGCCGTGCACACCGTGGGCGGCGACGGCAGCCGCTACCTGGCGGCCACGGCGAACTACAGCGTGCGCCTGGGCACGCGCAGCACCTTGGGCCTGGGCGTGACGCGGCTCACCGGGGCCGGCACCGGCACGCGGGTGACGGCCACGCTGTTCGTGCCGCTGGCGCCGCGCGGGCTGCTCAGCGCCACCGCGGCGCAGACGCGCCATGGCGACGCCGACAACCTGCTGGGCTTCAGCGCATCGCCGGCCGAGCCGGGCGACTGGTCGTGGCGTCTGCTGGCCGGCGAGCGGGCCGGGGCCGGGCAGGCGGAGGCCGGGCTGTACCGGGACGGGGCCTACGGCGGCGTGGCGCTCGACCTGAGCCAGACGCGCGAGCAGCAGACCTTGCGCCTCGGCGCACAGGGTGCGCTGGTGGTCGTCGACGGCGCGTTGTTCGCCACCCGGCGCAGCGGCCAGGGCATGGCGCTGGTGGAGGTGCCGGGCCAGGCGGGCGTCGGCGTGGGCCTGCTCGGCCAGGTGGAGACCCGCACCCGCGAGAACGGCCGGGCCCTGGTCACGCAGTTGCTGCCCTACCAGCCGAACGCGGTGCGCCTCGATCCGTCGGACCTGCCGATCGGGGCCGAGCTGGATTCGGTCGAGATGTCCGCGGTGCCGCCGGCGCGCAGCGTGGTGAAGCTCAGGTTCCCGGTGCGCGAGGGGCGGGCGGCGCTGGTCCGCGTGCTGCTGCCCGACGGCGAGGCGGCGCCGCCCGGGTCGGAGGTTCGCCTGGAAGGCGATGCGCAGGTGTTCTACATGGCACGCCGCGGCGAGGTCTTCGTCACCGGCCTGGCGTCGCCGGCCACCCTGGTGCTGCGCTGGCGGGACCAGGCCTGCGTGCTGGTGGTGGAGCTGCCGCCCGACACCGGCAACGACATCACGCGCGTCGGGCCGCTGGTGTGCCGCGGGGTGTCACGGTGAGGAGAGTGGCATCCCTGCGGTGGCTGGCCGGTGCCGGCCTGTTGTCGATGCTGGCGGGGGCGGCGCGCGCCGGAGTGAGCTGTGGGGTGCTGGTCTCGTCGCCGACCGGCCCTCTCGGGCCGTGCAACGCGGTGACGCTGGGCGGCACGCTGACGGTCCAGTGCACGAAGGCGGCGGACAGCCCGCTGGCGAGCACCCCGTTCAGCGCCGGCGTGGTGGCACAGCATGGGCTGTCGGCGCAGGACGGCGCGGGCCACGCGATCGGCTACGGCGTGTGGCAGGCCGGTGCGGGCGGCATGCCGTGGGGAAGCGATGCCTCGTCGGTGCTGCAGGGCAGCGTGGCGTTCGGCAGCGGTTCGACGGGCAGTGCGCAGCTGCCGTTCCAGGTGATCGTTCCGGCATCGCCGCAGCGGCCGGCGGCCGGCGCCTACCAGGACGTGCTGCAGGTGACGCTGGCCTACAGCCCGGATGGCGGCGCGCTGCTGTCCGACGGCGCGGCGGGCGCGGGCAGCGTCACGTTCGCGGTGGCGCCGGCGTGCAGCCTGTCGCCCCCCTCACCATTGACGCTGGGCTACATCGCGCTGCAGGCCGATCCCGCGATCGCCAGCAGCAGTTTCGCGGTGGATTGCAACACCGGCTACACGCTGTCGCTCGACAGCCCCGGCGGCACTTTGCTGGGCCTGCCGTATTCGCTGTCGCTGGATGCGCTGTCGGGCACGTACGACGGCCTGGTGCACCAGCACCGCATCACCGGCCGCATCGAGGGCGGGCTGGCGGGGGCCTGCGCGGGTGGGGCTTGCCAGGCGAGCCAGGTGCATTGGCTGATGCTGAGCTATTGAGCCCGAACGGTCTGCGGGTCTCAGGTCATCGGGTTGAACGCCACGCCATGATGTCGGTGAACAAGTCGTGCGGGTACCGCGTCCCGTTGAACTTCAGGGTCGTCTTGAACGGCTTGCGATAGGGCTTGCGTTCATCGCCGACGGTGCTGAGCCCGGTCACCACCAGGTCGCGCAGGCCGTGGCTGGCAGTGCCGGCGACCGAGAGGCTGAAGTGCATCTCCTCGGCGAGGCCTCCGCCCATTGGGCCCGATCCGCAGTTCGGGTTCGACCCTTCGACATAGCCCCATTGGTACAGCCCGAATTCCTCGAGCACGGGCACGAGCTTCCCCTGCATCGGCAGGTAGAGCGTGCGCGTCGGGCCCAGGCCGCCGTCGGCGCAGCGCGGGCCGGAGCCGGCGCTGGACACGTCGACGCCGAAGGCCCGCCGGCCCGGGGCCAGCTCGTAGCGGGCCGTGTCGATCCGCAGGCTGCCGGAGGAGACGGTCAGCACCGCATCTTCCTCGAGCGTGCCGTGGTAACTGGGTCCGAACTTCTCGCGGTCGGTGTCGAACATCGCCACGAAGAGGGACTTCTGCGACGCCTGCCCTGTGTCGTAGGCCACGGCCAGGACCAGCGTCTTGTCGTCCAGCGGCCACCGCTTGCAGGCACTCGCGACGATGGCCTCGGCAGACGTTGGCTTGAGCGTCTGCATCACCGCCGCCATCACCGGGGCGGGACAGGGCTGCTCCTCCAGCGCATGCGCGGAGCAGGCGGCACTCACCAGCACGGCGGCGGCGACGCGGGAGACCAGGCGAGTCTTCATGGCGTGGATCATCGCAGCAGGGGCCATCGGATTGATATAAAGTAGATTTTAGCAAATGGCGTCATATTGGTATATTCTATTTACATGCCGAAGACTCCCCGGGCCCTGTCCCAGCTTCCCCCTGCCACCCTGGCCGGCCTGGAGAAGCTCGGCGCCGACCTGGCGGTCGCGCGCCTGCGGCGGGGTGAGTCGCTGAAGACCTGGGCCTCTCGCATGGGCATCACCGTCCCCACCCTGCTGCGCCTGGAGGCCGGCGATCCGGGCGTCAGCATCGGCATCCTCGCGACCGCCCTCTGGCTCGTCGGACGCGACGACCAGCTGACCCAGCTGGCCGCCCCCGAGCACGACAAGGGCGCCCTCGAGCTCGACGTCCGGCAGGCCGTCACCCTCGGCAAGGAGCGCGCCCAGGCCTCCGCCGAGGCCCGGCTGCGCCGCCAGCAGAACCCAGAGGGCAGGACCCGATGAAGCTCGACCTGCTGCACCTGTGGTTCCTCGGCGACCCCGCCGCCCCGCGCTACGTTGGGACGCTGCGCCTGGTCGAGGCCGGCAAGGGCGTTTCGCTGCAGTACGGCCCTGCCTGGCTCGCCACCGGCTTCGCCCTCAGCGAGGACCTGCCCCTCGTCGACATCGAGCACCGCCCGGCCGGCCGCCTGCAGGCCGCCACCGCGCGCGCCGCCGGCGCCGTCGACGATGCCCGCCCCGACCGCTGGGGCGAGCGGGTGATCCAGTACATCGACCGCCCCAAGCGCCTCTCGGTGATGGAGTACCTCTACTTTGCCGGCGACGACCGCTTCGGCGCCCTCGGCGTCTCCACCTCCGACGAGGCCTACCTGCCGCGCCCCGGAGGCCCCCTCCCGCGCCTCGACCAGGTGCAGTCCCTCAGCGAGGTCGTCGCCAAGGTGGCCGCCGCCGAGCCCATCACAGAGACCGAGCGCCGCGTGCTCACTTCCGGCGGAAGCTTCGGCGGTGCCAAGCCCAAGGCCCTGGTCGAGATCGCCGGCGAGCAATGGGTCGTCAAGTTCTACAACGGCGAGCCCCTCGACGCACCTCTCGTCGAGCACGCCACCCTGACGCTTGCCGCCCAGGCCGGCATCCGCGTCGCCGAGACGCGTGCCCTGCCGCTGGTGGGCCAGCATGCGCTCGCCGTGCGCCGCTTCGACCGCGCGGACGGCCTGCGCATCCACAGCATTTCCGCCGGCACCGCGCTGCGTGCCGCCGCACCGGCAGGCCAGGAGCCCGAGCTGGGCTATCCGGCGCTGGCGCGGCTGCTGCGTCGCCTGGGGCTTGCGGTCGACGGGGCCCATGCTGCCGACGCCGCCGAGCTGTTCCGCCGGATGGTGTTCAACATCCTCATCGACAACACCGACGACCACGAGAAGAACCATGCGCTGCTCGCCGTGGCCGCGGATCGCCATGGACGCTTCCGTCTCGCGCCCGCCTACGACGTGCTGCCCTCCAACTCCGGCCAGGGCTTCCAGGAGTTCATCTGTGGTGACATGGGCCGCGATTCGACGCTCGCGAACGCGATGTCGCAATGCCAGGCCTTCGGGCTCACGCCGCAGGAGGCCGCCGCCCACGTGCAGCAGGTGATCGGCGTCATCGACGGCTGGCAGGCGCACTTTGCGGCCTGCGGCGTCACCCACGCCGACATCGCACAGCTCGCCGAGCGCATCGACGGCGACGAACTGCTCGGGCAGCGCCGCGCCTTCGACCCGTCCACCCACGCCGCGCCGGCACCCCGCCCCCGTGGCGGGGCCTTCCGCCGCTGATCAGGCGCCCTGGGCCACGCGCGACGACGCGAAGGTGCGCGGGAACAGCACCGGCACGGCCCGGTCGCGGATGCGGTAGCCCATCGCCGGGCGGTTCGATTCGCCTTCGGTGTGGCCCGCCTCTTCCAGGAAGTCCGCCGCCAGCATGCGTGTGCGGAAGCCGCTCTTGTCCAGCGGCCGGCCCAGCACCACCTCGTACACCCGCTGCAGCTGCGGCAGCGTGAAAGGCTCGGGCAGCAGGTAGGCGGGCAGCGAGGTGTACTCCACCTTGCCGCGCAGCCGCTCGGTCGCCGCGCGCAGGATCTCGCCATGGTCGAAGGCGAGCCGCGGCCGGCGCAGCAGCGCATCCACGTTGAACCAGTCCACGTCGACAGCGTTCGCGCCCTTGGCCGGTGCCAGGTCCGCGCCCGGGATCAGCGCGAAGTAGACGTGCGTGGCCGACCAGCCGCGCGGGTCGCGCGTCGCGCTGCCCCAGCTGCCCAGCTGCTCGAGGTAGGGGCTCGCCAGGGCCGTCTTCTCCTTCAGCTTGCGCCGCGCGCAGGCCTCCAGGTCCGCGTCCACGTCCACGTTGACGAAGCCGCCCGGCAGCGCCCACAGGCCGGGAAAGGGATCGCTCGCCGCCTCCGGCCGCTGCACCAGCAGCACCTGCAGCTTGTCGCCCTGCACCGTGAAGATGACGACGTCGACCGTCGTGTACGGCTGCGGGAAGGCCGGCATGCGGCGCGGGTTCGGGACAGGTTGGGTGACCATGGCTTGACGCGTGAAGGGGCAAGTTGTATTGTGCAACTTATATGAGTTGCCCTGTACAACTTATTAACCGGCCCCCACAAGGCCCCTCCAGGAGTGCGCGATGCTCGGCGTCCGTTTCATCAAGTCCCGTCCCACCATCCACCTGATGCAATTCCGCGCCGGCAAGCTGGTGCGCGAGGGCGTGGGGCAGTCCTTCTTCTACTACGCGCCCACGAGCACCATCGTCGCGGTGCCGATGACGAACCAGGAGCAGCCCTTCATGCTGGAACTGGTGACGGCGGATTTCCAGAGCGTCACGGTGCAGGGCCAGGTGAGCTACCGCATCCACGACCCGCGGCGCACCGCCGCGCTGATGGACTTCTCGCTCGACGCCGCCGGCCGCGCCTATGCCAGCGACGACCCACAGCGCCTGGGCGACCGCGTCGCGATGCAGGTGGAGGTGGCGGTACAGCAGGCGGTGCAGGCCATGCCCTTGAAGCAGGCGCTGCGCTCGTCGGCACAGATCGCGCACGAGGTGCAGGCGGGGCTGTTCCGCGAGCAGGGGCTCGAGGCCATCGGCCTGCAGGTGCTGGGCGTGTCCATCATCGCGCTGAAGCCGACGCCCGACATCGCCCGTGCGCTCGAGGCCGAGGCGCGCGAGGCCAACCTCAAGGCGGCGGACGATGCCGTCTCCCTGCGCCGCATGTCGGCGGTGGAGAACGAGCGCGCGATCCGCCAGAACGAGCTCGACACCGACATCGCGGTGGAGCAGAAGAAGCGCCAGATCCGCGAGACGCAGATGGAGGCCCGCGCCGTGCTGCTGCGCCGTGAGAACGAGCTGCGCGCCGAGCAGATGGCGGCGGACGTCGAACTGGAGGCGCGCCGCAGCGAGCTGGTGGCCGGCCAGGCCGGCAACAGCCGCACCCTGGCCGAGGCCGAGGCGCACCGTGTTGCGGTGGTGATGGCGGCGCTGGAACGGACCGACCCGCGGACGGTGCAGGCGCTGGCGGCCGCCGGCATGAAGCCCGACCAGCTGATCGCCCAGGCCTTCAACGGCATCGCCGAACGGGCCGAGCGCATCGGTCAGTTCTCGATGTCGCCGGAGCTGCTGCAAAGCCTGCTGCAGGGGGCCGCGCCGCAGGTGGAAGGAAAGACGGAGAGGAGGGGGGCGTGAGCGCCGCGGACCGCAAGCTGGTGCTGGTGACGCGGCGCACGCGGCTGGAGGAATTGATCGGGAAGTACCACACGCTGGCCCAGGCGCGCTTCTACATCGAGCACCTCGGTGCCGACTTCGGCGACTACCTGCGCGAGAACGCCGCCTATGCCGCGAGCCTGCAGCGCTGCGTCGTGGCGCTGCAGGCCTGGGGCCGCCACCAGGTGGTGGAGCGCAGCTTCCTGCCCAACTTCGTGTTCGGCCGCGACGACATCGTCGTGACGCTGGGGCAGGACGGGCTGGTGGCCAACACGATGAAGTACCTGGACGGGCAGCCGCTGGTGGGCGTGAACCCGGAGCCAGCGCGCTGGGATGGCGTGCTGCTGCCCTTCGAGCCGACGGACCTGGGCGCGGTCCTGCGCGACGTGGCGGCCGACCGGCGGCCCGTGCGGGCGGTGACGATGGCCGAGGCGCGGCTCCCGGACGGCCAGCGCCTGCGCGCGGTCAACGACCTGTTCGTCGGGCCGCGCACGCACAGCTCGGCGCTGTACGACATCGAACTCGATGGGCGGCGCGAGTCGCAGTCGTCGTCCGGGCTGATCGTCGCGACGGGGCTGGGCTCGACGGCCTGGCTGAGGAGCGTGGTGACGGGCTCGCTGGGCATCGCGGCGGCGCTGGACGGGACGCCGCGCGGCGAAGAGGGCGCCGCGGAGCAGCCGTGGGACACGCCGGCATTGACCTTCGTGGTGCGGGAGCCGTTCCCGGGCAACGGCTCGGCGACGAGCCTGGTGTATGGCCGCGTCGGACGGCGGCAGACGCTGAGGCTGCGCTCGCGCATGCCGGAGAACGGCGTGATCTTCTCGGACGGCATGGAGGCCGACTTCCTGCGCTTCACCGCCGGCATCGAGGCGGAGATCGGCGTCGCCCCGGTGCAGGGCCGGCTGGTGGCCTGAGGCCGCTCAGCGCGGCGCTTCGGTCGAGAACAGGGTGCCGCCGAGGTAGCTCAGGTACACGCGCCGCTGGCTCGAGGCGACGAGCACGCGGTGCGAGGCAAGGAAGTCCATGCCGAGGATCACGCCGGGGATCTCGTACAGCATGTCGACCGCCGCCCAGTTGAGGGCGCTGCGCGGAACCGCCTTCCAGCGGTCCGCGACCAGCAGCTGCGGGTTGCGGATCGATTCGTTGCCGATCTCCAGGCTGTCGAAGCGGCCCGGCCAGGGGCCATCGACATCCTGGGGCGGGGTCAGCCCCACGCGCAGGGCGGTGGCGCGGTCGACGACGCTCACCGGCGTGCCGGTGGAAATCAGCGCCTGCACCGGCTTGCCGTTCAACAGCACCTCGACCACCGCACGGCGGTCGTCCGGCCCGCGCACCAGCATGGGCAGCACGCTGGCGTTCTCGTCCCAGTAGGCGAGGAAGGCCTCGCCGCAGCCGTCGGGGCGGAAGAGACGCAGCTGCCGGTCGGCCAGCGAGAGCTCCAGGTCGGCCTGCATCAGCACGTCGGCACCCAGCAGGGCGCCTCCCCGGTCGGCGACGACGAGGTTGAAGCGCCGGGCGTTCAAGGGCCCGAAGCCGATGTCGTCGACCTGCGCCCGGTAGATCGGCTTGGCGCCGTCCCGCCCGAGCGACTCGAAGCGCGTGTGGCGCAAGCTGAGTTTCGCAGCCTCGGCCGTGGCCGGGTCGATCGAGGTGTAGTGCGAGCCGGTGGACAGTGCGGCCCGCACCGGGTGCTCGTTCACGTGGCCGGCGACCACGGGCTGGCCCCCTTCGAGCTCGACCTCCAGGATCCCGACCTTGACGTAGCGGCACGCCGACTGCGCGGCGGTGCCGAGGCCGCAACCGATCACCAGCAGCGCCATCGCGGCGCTGCGCATTGCTGTCTTCATCGACGCAGGATCCCAAGGTTGAAACCCGGGATCATCGCACCTCAGCCCTCGCTGTCGAGGTGCGCCATGTGCTCGGCCGCATAGCGCGTGCCGGATGCCGCATCCCGGGGCACCGCGGCCTCGATGCGCGCCATCGCCTCGGGCGACAGCGCGAGCCGGGCGGCGCCCAGCGCGTCGGCGAGCTGGGTGCGCCTGCGTGACCCGACGAGCGGCACGATGCGCACGCCGAGCGCCTGCCCCCGCGCCATCACCCACGCGATCGCGACCTGCGTCGCGGTCGCTCCCAGCGAGGCGGCCACGGCCTGCAACTCGCCCGCGATCGCGGCGTTGCGGGCCAGGTTCTCGCCCTGGAAGCGCGGCAGGTGACTGCGGAAATCCTGCACCCCGGTCGGCCGCGAACCCGACAACAGGCCTCGCGACAGCACGCCGTAGGCGGTGACGCCGATGCCCAGCTCCTTCAGCAGCGGGAAGATCGCGTCCTCGGGCCCGCGGCTCAGCAGCGAGTACTCGATCTGCAGGTCGCTGATGGGGTGCACCCGGTGGGCGCGGGCGATGGTCTGCGGCCCCACCTCGGACAGGCCGATGTGCCGCACCCAGCCGGCCTTGACCAGGTCGGCGATGGCCCCCACCGTGTCCTCCACCGGCACCGCCGGGTCGAGCCGTGCCATGCGGTAGATGTCGATGTGGTCGGCACCCAGGCGCTTCAGGCTGTAGGCCGCGAAGTTCTTCACTGCCGCCGGGCGCCCGTCGACCCCGAGCCAGCTCGCGTCCGGTCCGCGCAGCGCGCCGAACTTGACAGACACCAGCGCCCGCTCGCGCCGGCCCTGCAGCGCCTCGGCGATGAGCATCTCGTTGTGGCCCATGCCGTAGAAGTCGCCGGTGTCCAGCAGGTTGATGCGCGCGTTCAGCGCCGCCCGCAGCGTCGCCAGCGATTCGGTGCGGTCGCTCGCGCCATAGAGGTCCGACATGCCCATGCAGCCGAGGCCCAGGGCGCTGACGTCCTGCGGGCCATGCAGGCCCAGGGGAAGGGTGGGAAGTGTGCTCATGCCATCGTCCAGGTTGAAATGCGATGACTGCACTGTATTGATCGTAAAGGTACGAATAAACCAGTCGAATTGGAACTGACTGTTCTTGCTTTCCGCTATAAATCGAGCCATGGCCATCGACCGTTTCCGTTGCATGGAGGTCTTCACCCGCGTGGTGGAGCTGGGCAGCTTCTCGCGTGCGGCGCTCGCGCTGCAGATGCCGAAGGGGCGCGTCACCACCGTCGTCCAGGAGCTGGAGGCCCACCTCGGGGTCCGCCTGCTCAACCGCACCACGCGGCGCGTCGGCCTGACCGACGACGGCGCGCTGTACCACCAGCATGCGCTCGCAATGCTGCAGCAGGTGCACGAGGTCGAAGGCGCGCTGGGCCACGCGGTGGCGGTGCCGACCGGGCGGCTGCGGGTGGACGTGGCGGCCGCCATCGGGCGGCACGTCATCGCGCCGGCACTGCCCGACTTCTTCTCGCGCTACCCCGGCATCGTGCTCGAGCTCGGCAGCTCCGACCGCCCGGTGGACCTGCTGGCCGAGGGCTACGACTGCGTGGTGCGCGGCGGCGAGGTGCATGACGACAGCCTGGTCGCGCGGCCGCTCGGCAGCCTGCCGGTGGTCACCTGTGCCGCCCCCGCCTACCTGGCGGCGCACGGCACCCCGGCCTCGCTCGACGACCTGTCGAAGCACCGCTTCGTCAACTTCTATTCGCCGCGCGACGGCCACCTGTTCCCCTTCGACTTCTACCGCGACGGCGAGGCGCACCAGGTGCGCGGCGAGCATGCGGTGGCCTGCAACGACGCCGACACCTATGTCGCGGCGGGCGTCGCCGGCATGGGCCTGCTGCAGCTGCCGTGCAGCCGCATCGTCGCCGGCCACCTGGCGGCCGGACGGCTGGTGCGGGTGATGAAGGACTGGAGCGCGGGCAGCCTGCCGGTCACGCTGCTGTATGCGCGCAACCGGCATCTCGCGGCCAAGGTGCGGGCCTTCAGCGACTGGATGGCCGCCGCCTTTCGCAACGAGATCGCCGACCTGCCGCAGCCGGGCGAGGGCGATCCGCCGACGCCCTGGCTCGCGACCTTTGCGCGCCAGCCGCGCGCCTGACGTGACCGCGCCTCAGCGCCTCAGCGCGGCAGGGGCGGCAGCGGCGCCGCGGGGCTGCCGGGCTCTTCGGGGATGTGGGCCACGTTGAGCACCATCGACACCATCGCGAAGTAGCCGACCAGGCTCGTCAGCTCCACCACGCCGGCCTCGCCGAAGCGTGCCAGCGCACGCGCATAGGTGGTGTCGCTGACGCCGTGGTGGCGCAGCAGCTCGGTGCAGAAGTCGTGCAGCAGCGCCTCGTCGGCGTCCAGGCCGTCGGGGCGGCGGCCCTCGCGCAGCGCATCGATGGTGGCCTGCGAGGTGCCGGCCTGGAGGGCGAGCGGCACATGCACGTGCCATTCGAAATGCTGGCTGAAGTGGCGGGCGACCATCAGCGTCGCGAACTCGCTGGCGCGCGTGCCGAGCGAGGTGCCGAAGCGCAGGAAGGCGCCCAGCTTCTGGACGTGGGCGAGCAGCTCGGGGCTGCGCAGCAGCGCGATGAAGGGGCCCTTGACGGCCTTGCGCGGGCCGGCGATCAGCTCGGCGGCGGCGGCGCGTTGCACCGGGGTCATGGCGTCGTCGGCCAGCGGGGGGAGTCGCATGGGGATCTCTTTCGGGGTCAGGAAGCTTGGGGCCGAAGGGTAGCGCGCCGCCGCAGCAGCACCGTGGCGGCGGCGAGCAGGGCGACGGCCGCGAGGAGGCTGGGCACGACGAGGGCACGGGCCAGCGGCCCGGCCGGCACGGTCAGCGGGCCGGCGAGCTGGCCCAGCGCGAAGGCGGCCGTCATCGTGGCGACGAGCCGGCCGGGCGCGGCGCCGGCAACGCGGCGCGCCTGCTGGAAGCCGGCCATCGTGACGACCATGAAGGTCCCGCCGACGCACGCCGCGCAGACGAGCAGCGCCGCCAGGCCGCCCTGCAGCGCGGGGGCGGCCACGCCGACGGCCATCACGACCAGCCCGCCGCCGAGCACGCGCTGCGGCGGCACGGCCGACAGCCAGCGCCCGGCGGCGAGGGTCGAGGCCGCCGCCGCCAGGCCGAACACGGGCCAGGCCCAGCCGAACACCTGCGGGTCGGCGAAGAGCTGGCGCCCGAGCGCCGGCAGGAAGGTGGCGGGCAGGATGTAGCCGTAGCCGAACACGCCGTAGCAGGCCACGAGGATCCAGGCTTCGGCCGTGAAGGCGGGTGAGGCCGGGGCCGCGGACGCCGATGCGCTCGCGGGGGGCACGTCATCGCCCAGCGCCGGCCATGCCGCCAGCAGCACGGCCACCGCCAGGGCGCCCAGCAGCCACCAGCCCGCCGCGGCCGGCCACCGTTGGGTCCCTGCGACCAGGCCGACCCCGCCGGCCACCACCATGCCGCTGCCCACCCCCGCGAACACCCGGCCCGACCAGGCCGGCTTCCGTGCCCGCGCCAGCTGCGCCAGGGCCCAGGACGAGGCGCCGACCAGCACGCAGGCGCTGGACACCCCGGCCAGTGCGCGCCACAGCAGCCAGGCGAGGCCCGGCTCGCCCAGACCCATGGCGGGGGTCGTGACGGCAATGCCGGCCAGCCCCGCGCGCGCCAGCGCCCCCGGCGGCCACGGCCGCCATGCGCAGAGCAGCGCGCCCAGCAGGTAGCCGGCGTAGTTGGCGCCGGCCAGCCCCGCCCCCTGCTGCAGCGAGAGCCCGGCGTCCTGCATCAGCGGCAGCAGCGGCGTGAAGGCGAAGCGCCCGATGCCCATGCCGCTGGCCAGGCAGAGCGTGCCGATCAAGGTGGCGCGGGCGGCGGAGGACGACATGCCCTCGATCCTAGGCAAGGGAAGAATTTCGCGATAGTGAATTATCCAGAACGACTTGTTCTGTCCTGGAGAACAGGGCAGGATCCACCCATGGACCTCGAAGCCCTCACCATCTTCCGCACCGTGGTGCACGAGGGCGGCATCCTGAAGGCGGCGCGCAAGCTGCACCGGGTGCCGTCGAACGTGACGACGCGGGTCAAGCAGCTCGAGAGCTCGCTCGGCGCCGAGCTGTTCCATCGCGACCGCCGGCGCCTGCACCTGTCGCCGCAGGGGCGGGTGCTGCTGGACTATGCCGAGCGCCTGCTGAACCTCTCGGACGAGGCGCGCCAGGCGGTGGTCGGCGGGGCGCCGAGCGGCGTGCTGCGCATCGGTGCGCTGGAGAGCACCACCGCGAGCCGCCTGCCGGCGGTGCTGGCCGCCTACCACCAGCGCTACCCCGAGGTGCGCGTCGAGCTGAGCACCGGCACCAACGACGCGCTGCTGGCGGCGTTGGGCGCGCGCCGCATCGATGCGGCCTTCGTCGTCGAGGCGCCGTCCGACCGTTCGCTCGCCACGCTGCCGCTCTTCCACGAGACGCTGGGCCTCATCTCCCCCGTCGGCCATGCGGCGATCCGCCGTCCGCAGGACGTGCAGGACGATTCGGTGATCAGCTTCCCGAGCGGCTGCGCCTACCGGCGCGTGTTGATGCGCTGGCTGGGCGACCGGCGCGTTGCGTCGATGCGGGTGCTCGAGCTGAGCTCGTACCACGCGATCGTCGCCTGCGTGGCGGCGGGCACCGGCATTGCGCTGGTGCCCCAGGCGGTGCTCGCGACGCTGAAGAGCCCGCCCGTCGCCTGGCACGACCTGCCCAAGGTGCACGCGCGGCGCATCACGCCGCTGGTGTGGCGGGCGGGCGAGGTGCCGCCGGCGCTGGCGGCCTTGCAGCTCAGCCTGCGCGGCTGAACCCGGTGCGGCCCACAATAGGCGGCCCAACCCGCAGGAGACGCCGCATGGCCGCCACCGATTTCGAGATCCTCGACGAACGCTTCAATGCCTGCGTGCGCACCAGCGCGCGCATCGACGTCCTGCACACCGGCCTGCGCTGGGCCGAGGGCCCGGTGTACGTGCCGGCCGGCCGATACCTGCTGTGGAGCGACATTCCGAACGACCGCATGCTGCGCTGGGACGAGACCGACGGCAGCGTCAGCGTCTTCCGCTCGCCCTCCCGCTTCGCCAACGGCAACACGCTCGACCGCCAGGGCCGGCTCGTCACCTGCGAGCACGGCTCGCGCAGCGTGACGCGCACCGGGCACGACGGCCGCGTCACCACGCTCGTCGACCGCGTCGGCGGCAAGCGGCTGAACAGCCCGAACGACGTGGTCGTGCGGTCCGACGACTCGATCTGGTTCACCGACCCGGCCTACGGCATCGATTCGGACTACGAGGGCCACCGCGGCGAGAGCGAGACCGGCGGCTGCCACGTCTACCGGCTCGACCCGCACAGCGGCGCCTGCGAGCGGGTGGCGGACGACTTCGTGCGGCCGAACGGCCTCGCCTTCTCGCCCGACGAATCCCGGCTCTACATCGTCGACAGCGGCGCCACGCACCAGCCGGGCGGGCCGCGCCACATCCGCGTGTTCAATGTCTCCGCGCGCGGCACGCTGTCGGGCGGCGAGGTCTTCGCCACCTGCAGCGCCGGGCTGTTCGACGGCTTCCGGGTCGATGACCAGGGACGGCTGTGGTGCGGCGCGGCCGACGGCGTGCACTGCCTGGCGCCGGACGGCACGCTGCTCGGCAAGGTGAAGACCGCCGAGCGCGTCGCCAACGTGGTGTTCGGCGGGCCGCAGCGCAACGTGCTCTTCATGTGTGCCACCAGCTCCCTGCTGTCGGTGCGGCTGGCGGTGAACGGCGCCCGGACGTTCTGACCTGCGGCGGGACGGCCTGTCCGCCCGCCGCTGCATCCTGTCGCAGGAGGATTGCGGTTCGTCGGCCCCCGGGGCACAGTGCCGGGCACGCCATCCGGCGCCCGACAACCTGAGGGAGGAACCGCATGCTCAACATTTCGCAGCTGTCGCACACCTATGCGAACGGCACCCGTGCACTCGACGACGTGACCCTGGACATCCCGCGCGGCATGTTCGGCCTGCTGGGGCCGAACGGCGCCGGCAAGTCCTCGCTGATGCGCTGCCTGGCCACGCTGCAGACGCCCAGCGCCGGCCGCATCGCCTTCGACGGCATCGACGTGCTCGCCGAGCCGGCCCGGCTGCGCGCCCAGCTGGGCTACCTGCCGCAGGACTTCGGCGTCTACCCGCGCGTGTCGGCCTGGGACATGCTCGATCACCTGGCGGTGCTCAAGGGTGTAGCCGGCCGCGGCGAACGCCGCGAGACGGTGGAGGCCCTGCTGCAGCAGGTCAACCTGTGGGATGTGCGCAAGAAAGCCATCGCCGGCTTCTCGGGCGGCATGCGCCAGCGCTTCGGCATTGCCCAGGCGCTGATCGGCAACCCTCGGCTCATCATCGTCGACGAGCCGACCGCCGGCCTCGACCCGGAGGAGCGCAACCGCTTCAACAACCTGCTGGCCGAGATCGGCGAGCAGGTGGTCGTGATCCTGTCCACCCACATCGTCGACGACGTGACCGACCTGTGCCCGCGCGTCGCGATCCTGGTGGGCGGGCGCATCGTGCTCAACGGCACGCCGCAGGGCCTGATCGAGGCGATGCGCGGCCGCGTCTGGCAGGGCACGGTCGAGAAGGAGGCCCTGGCCGAGGCACGTGCCAGCCTGGACGTGATCGCGCTGCGGCTGCGCGGCGGGCGCCCGGTGCTGCACGTGCTGGCCGACACCCAGCCGGCGCCGGGCTTCAGCCGTGTCGAGGCCGGCCTGGAGGATGTCTACTTCTCGACCCTCACGCGGCAGCGGCAGGCTTCCACGGCGGCTGTCGCGGGCGTGCCCGAGGCGGTGGCATGAACGGCGGCATCCTGGGCCACGTCGCCCGCTTCGAATGGCGCTACCAGCTGCGCAGCCCGGTGTTCTGGGTCGGCTGCCTGATCTTCTTTCTGCTCTCGTACGGCTCGGTCACGGTCGACACGATCCAGATCGGTGCGCGCGGCAACGTCAACCTGAACTCGCCCTTCGCGATCCTGCAGACCTTGGCCGTGATGAGCCTGTTCGCGGTGTTCGTGGTCGTCGCGATGGTGGCCAACGTGGTCATCCGCGACGACGAGACCGGCTTCGCGCCCATCCTGCGCTCGACCCGGCTCGGCAAGGGCAGCTACCTGGTGGGGCGCTTCGTCGGCGCGAACGCGGCCGCGCTGCTGGTGCTGGCCTCGGTTCCGCTCGGCATCCTGGCGGGAACGGCGATGCCCTGGGTCGACGGCGAGAAGGTCGGCGCCTTCCACGCCAGCCACTACCTCTACGCGCTGTTCGCCTTCGGCCTGCCGACGCTGCTGATCGTCTCGGCGGTGTTCTTCGCCGCGGCGACGCTGACGCGCTCGATGATGTGGAGCTACGTCAGCGCGGTCGCCGTGCTGGTGTTGTACTTCGTGATGCGCGGCCTGCTGCGCAACCCCGCCCATGACCAGGCCGCGGCCCTGCTCGACCCGTTCGGCCTGTCGGCACTGGCCATCACCACCAAGTACTGGACGGCGACCGAACGCAACACGCTGCTGCCGCCATTGGCCGGCGCGATGCTCGCGAACCGGCTGCTGTGGTCGGGCGTGGCGATCGCGGTGTTCGCGCTGGCGTGCCGCCGGTTCCGCTTCGAGCAGCAGGGTGCGCCGGGGGGCGCCGCCCGCGCGAAAGAGGAGGCTGCCGTGCCGGCACCCGCCGCGCGGGCGGCCGGCACGCTGCCCGCGCCGCGTGCCGATGCCGCGACCCGCCGGGCCCAGCTGTGGCGCCTGGCGCGCTTCGACATGGCCTTCGTCTTCCGCAGCCCGGCGTTCTTCGTGCTGCTGGGCATCGGCATGCTGAACGCCGGCGCCGGCCTGTGGTTCAGCGGCGAGTGGTACGGCAGCGGCTCCTGGCCGGTGACGCGCCTGATGGTGCAGACCCTGGACGGCGCCTTCGGCCTGATGCCGATCATCATCGCGATCTTCTACGCCGGCGAGCTGGTGTGGCGCGACCGCGAGCGCCGCATGCACGAGATCGTCGACGCCACGGCCGCACCAGCCTGGACCCACCTGCTGCCCAAGGTGGTCGCGATCGCCCTCGTGCTCGCGGCCAGCGCCCTGGCCGCGGTGGCGGTCGGCGTGCTGGTGCAGGCGCTGCGCGGCTACACGAACTTCGAGCTTGGCGCCTACCTGCTGTGGTTCGTGCTGCCGACGACGGTGAGCGCGCTGCAGCTCGCGGTGCTGGCGGTCTTCGTGCAGGTGCTGGTGCCGCAGAAGTTCATCGGCTGGGGCGTGATGCTGGTCTACATCGTGGCCTCGGTGGCGCTCGCGGCGGCCGGATTCGAGCACAACCTGTACAACTACAGCGGCACGCCGACGGTGCCGCTGTCGGACATGAACGGCCTGGGCCGCTTCTGGATCGGCCGCGCCTGGTACCAGCTGTACTGGGCCGGCTTCGCGCTGATGCTGGCGGTGCTGTCGCATGCGCTGTGGCGGCGCGGCGCCAACCTGGCGCTGCGGCCGCGGCTCGCGCAGCTCGGCCGCCACCTGCGCGGCGGCGCGGGCGCGCTGCTCGCACTCGGCGTGCTGGTGTGGGCGGGCAGCGGGGCCTGGATCTTCCACAACACCAACGGGCTGAACCGCTACCAGACCGAGCCGGAGCGCGAGGCGGCGCTGGCCGCGTTCGAGCGCGACTTCCTCGCCTTCGAGACCGTGCCGCAGCCGCGCATCACCGCGGTCGCGCTGGACGTGCAGCTCTACCCCGCCGAGGCGCGGGTGCAGACCAGCGGCCGCTACACGCTGCAGAACCGCACCGCCGCGCCGATCGCCGCCCTGCACCTGCTGTGGCCGGAGCGGGCCACGCTGGACCGCGTGGAGCTGGCCGGGGCGAGCGTCGAGCGCGACTGGCCGGGCCAGCACTACCGCATCTACACGCTGCAGCCGCCGATGCAGCCGGGCGAGCGGCGCGAGCTGCGCTTCGCGACCACGCTGGCCGAGCGGGGCTTCCCGAACAGCCGGCCGCTGACGCGCGTGGTCGGCAACGGCAGCTTCGTCGACAACAGCGAGATCGCGCCGTCCATCGGCATGGCGCGCGACGGCCTGCTGAAGGACCGCGCCAAGCGCCGCAAGCACGGCCTGCCGCCCGACCTGCGCCCGCCCACGCTGGAAGACGAAAGCGGCCGCCTGCGCAACGGGTTCCGCACCGACAGCGACTGGGTCGATGCCGACATCATCGTGACGACCGATGCCGACCAGACGCCGATTGCTCCCGGCTACACGGTGAGCGATGTGACGAAGGACGGGCGCCGCACGGTGCACTTCAAGCCGGATGCGCCGATCAACCACTTCTTCTCGGTGCAGTCGGCGCGCTATGCGGTGAAGAAGGACCGCTGGCAGGACGTCGAGCTGGCGGTGTACCACCACCCCGGCCACGAGTTCAACGTCGACCGGATGATGGAAGCGATGAAGACCTCGCTGGCGCTGTTCAGCGAGAAGTTCTCGCCTTATCAGTTCCGCCAGGCGCGCATCCTCGAGTTCCCGTCGTACGCCGACTTCGCCCAGTCCTTCGCCAACACCATCCCGTACTCGGAGAACCTCGGCTTCCTCTCGCGCCTGGGCGACGCGCAGAAGATCGATGTCGTGACCTACGTGACGGCACACGAGATCGGCCACCAGTGGTGGGGCCACCAGCTGGTGCCGAGCGCGCAGCAGGGCGCCGAGCTGCTGGTGGAGAGCTTCGCGCAGTACTCGGCCCTGCTGGTGATGGAGAAGATGTACGGGCGCGACCAGATCCGGCGCTTCCTGAAGTACGAACTCGACCGCTACCTGCAGCGCCGCGGCGGCGAGGTGGTCGAGGAGCTGCCGCTGGCGCGCGTCGAGAACCAGCCCTACATCCACTACCAGAAGGGCTCGCTCGCGATGTACTGGCTGAAGGAGGTGGTGGGCGAGGAGGTGCTCGACCGGGCGCTGGCGAAGCTGCTGAAGGAATACGCCTTCAAGGCCGCGCCGTACCCGAACAGCCGGGACTTCCTGCGCATCCTGCGCGCCGAGGCCGGGCCGCAGCACGATGCGCTGATCACCGACCTGTTCGAGAAGATCACGCTGCTGGACCTGAAGGCGGGCGGCGCGACGGCCACGAAGCGGGCCGATGGCCGCTGGGACCTGGTGCTGCAGGTGCAGGCGCGCAAGCTCTACGCCGACGGCAAGGGCAAGGAGACCGAGGCACCGATGGACGAGCTGGTCGACATCGGCGTGTTCAGCGCCGAACCGGGCAAGGAAGGCTTCGGTGCCGCATCGGTGCTGGCCTTCGAGCGCAGGCCGGTGCACAGCGGCACGCAGGAGATCCGCGTGGTCGTCGACCAGCTGCCCGTGTATGCGGGCGTCGACCCCTACAACAAGCGCATCGACCGCATCTCGGAAGACAACACCGTGAAGGTCGACGTCAAATAATGCTTGACGACCCCGTAAAGAGTTTTTACGATCCGCAGCCTTGCTCGAGAGAGCGCAACGAATTCACCGAAAGACGAGGACCTGCCGTGTACCGCCACCCCCTGACCGCCCACCTGCTGAACGCCGCCGCCCCGTCGGGCGGGTGCGTCTGCATGCTTGGCAAGCAGGAGGGCAGCGATCGATGGCATCCGGGAGAAGGCAGGGCGTAGGCCCCCCTTCGACTCTGTTCGCAGAGGCCCGGATTCCGCCAAGGATCCGGGCCTTTTTGTTTTCCGCACCCGCCTCACTTCGGGTGTGCCCTTGCCCTCCGCGTCCGCACGAAATGGTGTTGGCGGCGCGGGATGTGCGCGGCCCGGACCCGGGCCCCGTGCAGCGAGACACCACATCCGACGGGATGCTCGCGCTTGGACACAGCCGAAGTGCGGTGCGCGCCGGCGGGCCCCGCCATGAACACACACCCGTGCGGACCGGTGCCGCGCGGCCATGGCCAGGGGGTTCGACTCCCCCGCCGCCCGGCTCACATCGTCACCCCCGTGCCCCGCGGTCCCACGCGGTCCCAGCTCAGCCCATGCTTGGCCAGGTACTTGCGCAGGCGGTCGGCGTCGTTGACGACGCTGCGCTGCCGGCGCGAGACCTGGAACAGCTGGCGCCCGGCCTCGGACAGGCTGCGCGCGCCGCGGCAGAGCCGGACCACGGCCTGCAGCTGCAGGCGGTCGAACAGGTCGAGCGCGGCCGCGGCCTCGTTGCCGAGCAGGGCGTCGAGGTCGACCTCGTCCGTGGCGGCGCTGTCCGCCGCGGGCGCGTGGTGCGCCCACAGCCAGCGCAGGCGCTGCAGCTCGGCCTCGACCAGGGGCGTGGCGATGCGGCCGCCGTCGGCCAGCGTGGCCAGGCGCGTGACGCTGGCCGAGAGGTCGCGGAAGTTGCCGCGCCACAGCGCTTCCGGCGACTGGGCGAAGCGCAGGTACAGCGCCTTCGCCTCGGCGTTGAAGCGCAGCGCGCGGCCCAGTTCGGCGGCGGCTCGGGCCAGCAGGTGCTCGACGTTCGGCTCGATGTCCTCGGGCCGCTGCGCGAGGCCGGGCAGGGTGTAGCTCCAGAGGTTGATGCGCGCGTACAGGTCTTCGCGGAAGCGCCCCGCCGCGACGTCGATGCGCAGGTCGCGGTTGGTGCCGGCGACGAGCTGGAAGTCGCTCGTCACCTCGCGGTCGCTGCCCATCGGGTAGAAGCGCTTTTCCTCCACCGCCTTCAGCAGCATCGCCTGCTCGTCGAGGCCCAGCTCGCCGATCTCGTCCAGGAACAGCACGCCCTCGTGCGCGCTGCGCAGCAGCCCGGCGCGGTCGGCCGCCGCGCCGGTGAAGGCGCCCTTGCGGTGACCGAAGAGGGTGGACGCGGCGCCGTCGCCGTGCAGCGTCGCGCAGTTCACCTCGACGAAAGCGCCGCCGACCTGGTGGCGCGACTTCTTCAGCTCGTACATGCGCCGCGCGAGGTGCGACTTGCCGGCGCCGGTGGGGCCGGTCAGCAGGATGGGCGCGCGCGAGCGCACGGCCACACGCTCGATCTCGTCGATGAGCGCATTGAAGGCCGGGTTGCGGGTCGGGATGCCGCTCTTCAGGAACTCGACCGCGTCCTGCTGGGCGGCCTGGAAGCGCTGCGCCAGCCCGTCGTAGCGCGAGAGGTCGAGGTCGATCAGCGTCAACTGGCCGGGGTTGTCCTGGGTCTGCTTGCGCGGCGGCGCGGACTGCAGCAGCACGCCGGGGATGAAGCGCGACTCCACCATCAGGAACATGCAGATCTGCGCGACGTGGGTGCCGGTGGTGATGTGGGCCCAGTACTGCTCGCGGCCGGTGTCGAAGTCGTAGGCGCGCACCCAGTCGTAGAGGGCGCCGTACATCTCGCCGAAGTCCCAGGGGTCGGCGAGGTCCATGGGCACGAGGTTCACGAGCGTCTCCGGCGAGACCGAGGCCATGTCGCGCTGCACCTGCTGCGCCAGGCCCGCGTGGCGCGGCGTGTACAGCAGCTCGACGCGGTGCACCACGGTGTCGGGCTGCTGTACCAGCGAGACGGTGGGGCGCCACTTCTCCCAGCGGCCGGCGCCCTGGCCGGCATCGAGCTGGGTGCCGAGGAAGCCGATGACGACGGTTTGCTTGGACATAGACGAATGGATAGAGGGCTAGCTGAAAGTCTAGCAATTCTCCCGGCGCCGCCCGGCCGATTGCGCCACCAGCATGTTCGTCAGTCCTACTTTTCCATTTGAAATCAATGGCTTGCATGAGTCCAGCGGCCCTCTGTCAGATCCTGGCACACCGGTTGCGAAGAAGAGGGCACAAGTTGAATGCGAGGAGAACCCGACATGGTCAACACCCAGTTGTTCCACACCGCCAAGGGCAAGCTGCTGCCCGCGACCGACACGGTCAATCACCACCACGCACCGGCCTATGCGCTGGAGCTGCGCCATCACCTGGCGCAACTGGCGGCCACGGGATGCCTGGGTGCGACGTTCTATGCCGACGCCGAGGCGCAGCTGGTCCAGGTGCTGGCCTTGGCGCAGAAGGTCGATGTTGCCTTCGTCGCGAAGACCGCGGTGCATGCGCGCCAAGCGGGTCACATGAAGGACATGCCGGCCTTGCTGGCGGCCTGCCTGGCGGCGCGCGACGTCGCCTTGCTGGGCCGGGTGTTCGGCCGGGTCGTTGACAACGGCAAGATGCTGCGCGCCTTCGTGCAGATCCTGCGCAGCGGGGCGGTCGGTCGCAAGTCGCTCGGGACGCGGCCGAAGAAGCTGGTCCAGGATTGGCTGTTGAACGCCACCGAGCAGCAACTGCTGCAGGCGGCGGTCGGTGGCACGCCCTCGCTGGCCGATGTGGTGAAGATGGTTCACCCGAAGCCGGTCGAGGACTGGCGGGCGGCCTGGTTCGCCTGGCTGATCGGCCGGCCGGTGGACGAGGAGGCCTTGCCGCCGCGAACCCAGGCATTCGAGCGCTTCAAGCGGGCGATGGCCGCGGGCGAAGCGGCCGAATTGCCGGACGTGCCGTTCCAGATGCTGACCGCGTTGCCGCTGGACGCTGCGCAATGGGCCCGATTGGCCCGCGCCGGATCGTGGCAGATGGTGCGCCAGAACCTGAACACCTTTGCCCGGCATGGGGTGTTCGCGCAAAAGGGCATGGCCGAAGCCGTCGCCGCCAAGCTGCGGGATCCGCAGGCCGTGGCCCGGGCGCGTGTGTTGCCGTACCAGCTGATGTCGGCCTTCATGGCGACCGGCGGTGGCGTGCCGGAGGTGGTGCGCGATGCCTTGCAGGATGCGATGGAAGCGGCGCTGGCCAACGTGCCGCGACTGGCGGGCGAGGTCGTCGTGTGCCCGGACGTGTCCGGGTCGATGAGCTCGGCGCTGACGGGGCATCGGGGTTCGGCGACGAGCATGGTGCGCTGCATCGACGTCGCGGCGCTGGTTTCGGCCGCGATCCTTCGACGCAACCCGGGTGCGCGGGTGCTGCCTTTCGAGCAGCGGGTGGTGAAGCTGGCGCTGAACGCCCGCGACTCGGTGATGACCAACGCCCAGGCGCTGGCCCGCATCGGGGGCGGCGGCACCAACTGCAGCGCACCGCTGGCGCAGCTGAATGCCGAAGGGGCGACGCCGGACCTGGTCGTGATGGTGTCGGACAACGAGTCGTGGATCGATGCGCGGCGCGGCGGTGCAACGCAGACCCTGCGCGAGTGGGAACTGCTGAAGCAGCGTCACCCGAGGGCACGGTTGGTGTGCATCGACCTCCAGCCGCATGGCACGACGCAGGCGGCCGAGCGCGAGGACATCCTGAACGTCGGGGGCTTCTCTGATGCGGTGTTCACGATGCTGGCGATGTTTGCCGAGGGCAGCATGGCGGCGCAGCACTGGGTCGGCGAGATCGAGCGCGTGTCGCTCGACCTGCAGTAGGCGCATGAGTTTGGGGTTGTCGCGTGGCGAATGCCCGGTGGGACTACATCTTGACCATGTTTCCGTCTCACCCAACGTTCGTCGCCACGCGGGGGCCCGCTTTTCTTGAAGTTTTGATGTCGCCGCACGAATGCTGGTGGAACTACAGCTTCAGATGCTCGAGGTCGCGGGTTCGAGTCCCGCCGGTCCCATGTCAAGGGGGACCGTAGCTCAGGGGATAGAGCGCGAAACGTTTCATCGACCCTTGTCGTGGAGCGGCATCACCTTTGTTGGATCATGAGATGAACGAGATGGACACGAACTACAACCTGGAAGACATCCCCGGCGGCGTGCCGGTGAAGATGTGGACGCGCGGCGTGCCGGTCGAGGCCGAGGCGAAGCAGCAGCTTGCGAATGCGGCGCGCCTGCCGGTGGTCTTCAAGCACATCGCGGCGATGCCCGACGTGCACCTGGGGATCGGGGCGACGGTGGGCTCGGTGATCCCGACGCTGCGCGCGATCATCCCGGCGGCGGTCGGGGTCGACATCGGCTGCGGGATGATGGCCTGCAAGACGACGCTGCGCGCCGAGGACCTGCCGGACAACCTGGGCCCGCTGCGCGCGGCGATCGAGCGCGCGGTGCCGCACGGCTCGACGCCGCGCCACCGCGGCCGCGACCACGGGAGCTGGGAGAACCCGCCGGCCTCGGTGGATGCGGCGTGGGCGACGCTCGCGGACGAGTTCGACGCGCTGTGCGAGCTGCATCCGCGCCTGAAGAACACCAACAACCGCAAGCACCTCGGGACGCTCGGGACCGGCAACCACTTCATCGAGGTCTGCCTCGACGAGGACGGTGCGGTGTGGTTCATGCTGCATTCCGGTTCGCGCGGTGTCGGCAACGCGATCGGCACCCACTTCATCGAGCTGGCCAAGAAGGATGCGGAGCAGCACCAGCGCAACCTGCCGGACAAGGACCTGGCGTACTTCGAGGAAGGGGCGCAGTACTTCGGCGACTATGTGCGCGGGGTGGGGTGGGCGCAGAAGTTCGCGGCGCGCAATCGCGAGGTGATGATGGCCAACCTGATCGCGACGGTGCGCGAGGTGATCGCGAAGCCCTTCGAGGCGCATGTCGAGGCGGTGAACTGCCACCACAACTACGTGCAGCAGGAGCGCCACTTCGGCGAGGACGTGTTCGTCACCCGCAAGGGCGCGGTGAGCGCGAAGCGCGGGCAGCTGGGGATCATCCCGGGGAGCATGGGGGCGCGCAGCTACATCGTGCGCGGCCTGGGCAACCCGGAGAGCTTCGACAGCTGCAGCCACGGCGCGGGCCGCGTGATGAGCCGCACGAAGGCGAAGAAGCTGTTCACCGTGGACGACCACATCAAGGCGACCGCGGGCGTGGAATGCCGCAAGGACGCCGACGTCATCGACGAGATCCCGATGGCCTACAAGGACATCGACGCGGTGATGGAAGCACAGAAGGACCTGGTGGAGGTCGTGCACACGCTGAAGCAGGTGGTGTGCGTGAAGGGATGAGAGGGAGTCGACATGAAGAGCGGCAAGCAGCGCCGCGCCGAGATCCGTGCGCGACGCATCCAGCGTGCCATCCAGCAGCAGGTGAACTGCCGCGACCCGCGGGTGACCCCGCCCCAGGGGGCGGTGGCCGCCGACCCCCCGCAGCTGGCCCATAACAACACCTGGGCCAGCCTGCCGCGGTTCTACATCGACCGCGCCTTCAGCTGCCGCGACTGCAACCAGGCCCAGGTCTGGACAGCCAAGCAGCAGAAGTGGTGGTACGAGGTAGCCAAGGGCAATATTTACAGCCAGGCGGTGCGTTGCCGGCCGTGCCGGCGTATCGAGCAGGCGCGGGTGGCCGAGGTGCGGCGAATCGCGGAGGAAGGCATCAAGCGCAAGGCGTTGGAAAAGGACTCGTAGCCCGGATGGAGCGCAGCGCAATCCGGGAGCGGCAGTGAAATACAAAGAACACGGAACAAGACCATGATCGAACTCGACGGCGCCACCGGGGAGGGTGGCGGCCAGATCCTGCGCAGCGCGCTCGCGTTGTCGATGTGCACCGGCCAGCCGCTGACGCTCGCCAACATCCGCGCCCGCCGTCCCAAGCCCGGCCTGATGCGCCAGCACCTGGCCTGCGTCAACGCCGCGCAGGCCGTCAGCGGTGCGCGGGTGCAGGGCGCCGAAGCCGGCTCCACCACCCTGGTGTTCGAGCCCGGCCCGGTGCGCCCGGGCGACCACAGCTTCAGCGTCGGCACTGCCGGCAGCGCCACCCTGGTGCTGCAGACCGTCTGGCCCGCCCTGATGCTGGCCGACGGCCCGAGCCGCCTCACGCTGTCCGGCGGCACGCACAACCCGATGGCGCCGCCCTTCCACTTCATCGAGCGCTGCTACGCGCCGCAGCTGCAGCGCCTCGGCGCCGCGAGCCGGCTGCAGCTGCGCCGCCACGGCTTCTACCCGGCCGGCGGCGGCGAGTTCGTGGCCGAGATCGAGCCGGCCGCACAGGCCCTGCGTCCCTTCGACCTGCTCGAGCGCGGCCCGCTGAAGCAGGCGTTCGCGGAAGCGCTGGCCGCCGCCATCCCGCGTGGCGTCGCCCAGCGCGAGCTGGCGCTGCTGCAACAGGCCACCGGGTGGCCGGACGACGCCCTTCACATCCCCGCCCTGCGCCAGAACGAAGGCCCGGGCAACGCGCTGATGGCCACCGTCGAGCACGAGCACGTCACCGAACTCGTGATCGGCTTCGGCGAGCGCGGCCGCAGCTCGGAGGAGGTCGCCCGGGGCGTGGCCGCCGAGCTGAGCGCCTGGCAGTCCGGCCGGGGCGCCCTCGGCCCGCACCTGGCCGACCAGTGGATGCTGCCGCTCGCGCTGGCGGTGTGGCGCAGCGGCCAAGCCGCGGCCTTCAGCTGCACCGAGCTGACGGAGCATGCGCGCACGAATGCCGGGGTGATCGAACGCTTCCTGCCGCTGCGCTTCGACCTGGCGGGTGGCGATGGCGACTGGCGTGTGATCCTCACTCGCCTTTCCTGAAGCGGCCGCCGATCATCCGGCCTTTGGCCCGGAGGGAGTTCACGCGGACTTCACACGCGGCGCGCATGGCGCCGCGAGGATGCGTTCCGCGGTTCGGGCCCGGGTCGGGCAAGGAGGGGTCGCATGTCGTTGAAGTTTCGATGGGCGCGGGCGGGCAACCTGCTGGCAGCGGTGGTGGGCACGTGGACCGCCCCGGCGTGGATGCGCTGGTGTGTCGACCGCGTGCAACGAGGAGGCGCTGCCGGCAGGACCCTCGTCCGCGCCCACCCCCGGGGCAGCGCCGCCGCCCTGGCCGGCGTGCTGGCCCTGGGCACCACGGCCTGGTTCGGATACGCGTGGTGGCAGGCCCGGCCCCGGCCGGTGGAACTGGGTGTCGAGCTCAGCGGCCCGGCCCTCACCGATTTCGCGAACGGCGGCAGCCCGCAACCGGTCAGCCTCAAGTTCTCTGCCCCGGCCGCGCCGCTGGCCGCCGTCGACAAGGACGTGGCCGCCGGCATCCGCCTCAGCCCGGCCGTCGACGGCACCTGGCACTGGGACGGCGACAGCCGCCTTGTCTTCACGCCGAAGCGCGAATGGGCGGTCGGCGCCGACTACCAGGTGGTGCTGGATCGCGAGGTCGTCGCGCCGCAGGTGCGCCTCGCGTCCCGCGAGTTCAGCTTCCACAGCGCCGACTTCGTGCCGACACTTCGCAAGGCGGAGTTCTACCAGGACCCGGTCACGCCCGCGACCAAGAAAGTGGTGGCCGAGTTCGGCTTCAGCCACCCGGTCAACCCGGCCGAGTTCGAGAAGCGCCTGGAGATGCGCCTCGCCGCCCAGGCCGACGGCGTGCTGGGCATCGGCCGCGAGACCACGCCCTTCACCGTCAGCTACGACAAGCTCAAGCTCGTCGCCTACGTCAACTCGGCCGTGCTGCCGATCCCGAAGGAGGCGACGCAGCTCACCCTCACGCTGGCCAAGGGCGCGCTGGCGCAGGCCGGCGGCCCGGGCGCCGCGGCCGTCGCGCAGGCGGTGCCGGTGCCGGGCCTCTACAGCCTCGACGTCGCCGACGCGAACGCCCTCGTGGTCACCAACGAGCGCGACGAGCCCGAGCAGGTGCTCGCGATCCAGACCACCCAGCTGGTGCACGAGCGCGAGCTGGCGAAGAACCTCACGGTATGGCAACTGCCCCTGCACAAGCCCGGCGTGCCGAAGGAAGAGCAGGGCGAGGGCCCCTATGCCTGGGACGACCTGCGCGAGGTGACCGCCGCGGTCCTGAAGGCCTCCGAAAAGCTGGAGTTGACCCCGGTGCCCGCCGAGCGCGAGCAGACCCAGACCCATTCGTTCAAGTACCGGGCCGACGTCGGCCGCCGGCTCTTCGTGCGCGTGGAGCCGAAGTTCAAGAGCTTCGGCGGCTACCAGATGCGCGGCACCGCGTTGCGCATCGTCGCCGTGCCGCCCTTCCCGCCGGAACTGCGCATCCTGAGCCAGGGCGCGCTGCTCGCGATGAGCGGCGAGAAGAAGCTCGCGGTGCTCGTGCGCGACCTGCCGGGGCTGCGCGTCGAACTCGGCCGCGTCCAGCCCTCGCAGCTGCAGCACCTGGTGTCGCAGTCGCAGGGCAGTTTCGCCAACCCGCAGTTCATCGGCAGCTTCGGCATCGACAACCTGAGCGACCGCTTCGAGCGCAAGATCCCGCTGCCCGGCCTGGTGCGCGGCAAGCCGCACTACGAGGCCATCGACCTCAACGAGTACCTGGTGCGCGACGGCGAGCTCCGGCGCGGCCTGTTCCTGCTGACGGTGCAGGGCCACGATCCGGCGGCGGAAGGGGCCGCGGCCGCTGCGCCGGCCGACCCGCAGCCGCAGGAGAACATGGAGGGCCAGGAGAACAGCGGCGAGAGCGAGTCCGCACCGCAGGGCGACGGCACCGATGCCGCCAGCCTGCGGGAGCAACGCCTGGTGCTCGTCACCGACCTCGGCCTCGTCATCAAGCAGTCCACCGACGGCTCGCGCGACGTCTTCGTGCAGTCCATCCACAGCGGCCTGCCGGTGGCCGGCGCCAACGTCGAGATCGTCGCGAAGAACGGCTCGACCCTGTTCAGCCAGCCCACCGATGCGGGCGGCCGCGCCCACTTCGACAAGCTCGAGGGCCTGGTGCGCGAGCGCGCCCCGCTGCTGGTGCTGGTGAAGAAGGCTGGCGACATGAGCTTCATGCCGCTGAACCGCGGCGACCGCCAGCTCGACTACTCGCGCTTCGACGTCGGCGGCCTGCAGAACGCGCGCTCGGCCGACCAGCTGAGCGCCTACCTGTTCTCCGACCGCGGCATCTACCGCCCGGGCGAGACGTTGCGCCTGGGGGCGATCGTCAAGGCCGCCGACTGGACGCGCACGCTGCAGGGCGTGCCGCTGGAGGCGGAGGTGCTGGATGCGCGCGGACTTGCCGTGCTGCGCGAACGGGTGCGCGTGGGGGCGGGCGGCTTCCTGGAGATCAGCCACGCGACGCAGGAAACCTCGCCCACCGGCACCTACACGGTCAACCTGAACTTGGTGAAGGACGGCAAGGCCGACCGGCAGATCGGCTCGACGACGGTGAAGGTGCAGGAGTTCCTGCCCGACCGGATGAAGGTGACGGCGCAGCTCTCGGCCGCCCCGAGCGAGGGCTGGATCAGCCCGAAGGAGCTGAAGGGCCGCATCGAGGCGCTGAACCTGTTCGGCACGCCGGCCGAGAACCGCCGCGTCGAGCTGACGATGACGCTCAACCCGTCGGCCCCGGTGTTCCGCAGCCACCCCGGCTACACCTTCCACGACCCGCAGCGTGCCAAGGAGGGTCACAGCGAGACGCTGCCCGAAGGCAAGACCGATGCGGCCGGCCAGGCGGTGTTCGACCTGAACCTCGCCCGCTATGCCGGCGCCACCTACCGGCTGGGCCTGCTGGCGCGCGTCTTCGAGCCGGAAGGCGGGCGCAGCGTCGCGGCGGAGGCGAACGTGCTGGTCTCGGAGCAGGCGTTCCTGGTCGGCACCAAGCCCGACGGCGACCTGGGCTACATCTCGCGCGGCAGCAAGCGCACGAGCCGCCTGCTCGCCATCGACGCGCAGGCGAAGCCCGTGGCGGTGCCCGGCCTGACGCTGCAGCGCGTCGAGCGCAAAGTGGTCTCGGTGCTGATGCGCCAGGCCAACGACACCTACCGCTACGAGTCGCGCCGCAAGGACGTGCTGGTGTCGGAGCAGCCGCTCGCGCTGCCCGCCGCCGGCCACGAGCTGCTGCTGGACACGCAGCAGGCCGGCAACTTCAGCTACGTGCTGCGCGATGCCGCCGGCACCGAGCTGAACCGCGTCGACTACAGCGTGGCGGGGCAGGGCAACGTGACGCGCTCGCTGGAGCGCAACGCCGAGCTGCAGCTGACGCTGAACCGGGCCGACTACGCCCCGGGCGACGAGATCGAGCTGAGCATCCGCGCGCCGTACGTCGGCGCCGGCCTGATCACGATCGAGCGCGACCGCGTCTATGCGCAGCAGTGGTTCAAGACCGGCACGACCGCGTCGGTGCAGAAGATCCGCCTGCCGAAGGACTTCGAGGGCAACGGTTATGTCAACGTGCAGTTCATCCGCGACCCGGGCTCGGACGAGATCTTCATGAGCCCGCTGAGCTACGGCGTGGCGCCCTTCGCGACCAGCCTGGCGCGGCACACCAACGCAATCGGCCTGAGCGCGCCCGAGCTGGCCCGCCCCGGGCAGGCGATGAAGTTCAAGCTCAGTTCGGCGCAACCGGCGCGCGCGGTGGTGTTCGCGGTCGACGAGGGCATCCTGCAGGTGGCGCGCTACCAGACGGCCGACCCGCTGGGCTTCTTCTTCCAGAAGCGCGCGCTGGAGGTGCGGACCTCGCAGGTGCTGGACCTGATCCTGCCGGAGTTCAAGCGCCTGATGCTGGCCGCCGCGCCCGGCGGCGACGAGGCGGGCGCGAACGCGCGCCACCTGAACCCGTTCAAGCGCAAGGGCGAGGCCCCGGCGGTGTACTGGTCGGGCATCGTCGACGTGGCGGGCGAGCGCGAGTTCAGCTACACCGTGCCGGACCACTTCAACGGCACGCTGCGCGTGATGGCGGTGGCGGTGAACGATGCCGCGGTGGGCGTCGCGCAGGCGAAATCGACGGTGCGCGGCGACTTCGTGCTCTCGCCCAACCTGCCGCTGGCGGTGGCGCCGGGGGATGAGTTCGAGGTGTCGGTGGGCGTGGCCAACAACGTGGCCGAAGCGCCCAAGGATGCGGCGGTGCAGGTGGGCTTGAAACTGCCGCCCACGTTCGAGGTGGTGGGTGCGGCGACGCAGACGCTGCCGATCGGTCCGATGCGCGAGGGCGTGGCCCTGTTCCGCCTGAAGGTGAAGGAGGCGACGAAGGCGACGCTCGGCTCGGCCACGCTGGAGTTCAGCGCCGGGCTCGGCAAGCACGCGGCGACGCGCCGCATGGACATCAGCGTGCGACCGGCGACGCCCTTCGCGACCACGGTGGCCATCGGCAGCTTCGAGGGCTCGGCCGAGCTGCCGGTGCCGCGCGACCTGGTGCCGGAGTCGCGCCGCCAGGAACTCGCGCTCTCGGCCCTGCCGATCGCCTGGGTGCCGGGCCTGATGAGCTACCTCGACGGCTTCGAGCATGCCTGCAGCGAGCAGATCGTGAGTCGCACGCTGCCGGCGCTGGTGCTGTCGCGCCGGCCGGAGTTCTCGGCCGAGCGCACGCCGCAGTCGGCGCAGAAGGCGCTGGCCCAGACCCTGCGCCTGCTGCGCACGCGGCAGAACGCGCAGGGCGGCTTCGGCCTGTGGGTCGCCTCGGAGCAGGCGGACGAGTACGCCTCGGTGTACGCGGTGCACCTGATGCTGGAGGCGCGCGAGATGGACGCCGGCCTGGTGCCGCCCGACATGCTGCAGCAGGGCCTGGTCTACCTGCAGCAGTTGGCCGCCAGCAACCCGGCCGACCTGGGCGGGGCGCGCCACCGCGCCTATGCGATCTACCTGCTGACGCGCAACGGCGCGGTGACGACGCCGCTGCTCGCCGGCCTGCGCGAGACGCTGGAGGCGCGCTGGCCGATGGCCTGGAAGACGGACGCGATCGGCGGCTTCATGGCGGCGACCTACCAGCTGCTGAAGCAGGAGTCGGCGGCGAACGAGCTGATCGGCCCGCTGGAACGGCAGCTCGTGGCCGGCGGCCCGGTGTTCCGCTACGCCGCATACGCCGACCCGTCGATCCGCGACGCGCAGCTGCTGTACCTGCTGGCGCGGCACTTCCCGTCGCGCAGCAAGGCGGTGCCCCCGCAGGCGCTGACGCGCTTCATGGCGCCGCTCGCGGCCGGCGGCTACAACACCGTGTCGGCGGCGTGGACGGTGCTGGCGCTGGACGCGATGGCGCGCAGCCTGGGGCCGGACGCGCTGGGCCGGCTGTCGGCGAAGGCCGTCGATGCGCAGGGCACGGCCTCGGCGGTCGCGCTGCCGGCGACGCTGCTGCCGCGTGTGCCGGTGCCGCCGGGCACGGTCAAGCTGAAGCTCGCGAGCGAGAGTTCGCTGCGCAGCTACTACGCGCTGACCCAGGCCGGCTTCGACCGCACGCCGCCGACGCAGGAGCTGAAGGCCGGGCTGGAGGTGCTGCGCGAGTACGTCGGTGCCGACGGCAAGCCGGTGACCCGCGTCAAGGTCGGCGACGAGGTGACGGTGCGCCTGAGCCTGCGCGGCCTGCCGCTCGCCGACAAGCCGGCGGCGAGCCCGAGCATTGCGCTGGTGGACCTGCTGCCGGGCGGCTTCGAGCCGGTGCAGTCGCGCGATGCGAACGGTGCCGGCAGCAGCGTGACCGGCGCGCCCGTCGAGTACAGCGACGTGCGCGAGGACCGGGTGGTCGTGTATGCCGCCGCCGGCGAGGGCGTGCAGGTCTGGAACTACCGGCTGCGCGCGACGAATGTCGGCGAGTTCACCGTGCCGCCGGCCTTTGCGCAGTCGATGTACGAGCGCGAACGCCAGGCGCGGTCGCTGGCCGGGCGCATCAGCGTGGTGGCCGCGGGGACGCGCTGATGGGCCTGCGGCGGTGGCGGGCGGGGCGGTGGCTGGCCTTCGGGCTGGCCGCGGCGAGCGTGCTGGTGGTCGTGCTGGTCGGCCTGCGCCTGTGGCCGCATGCGCCGCTGCGCGAGCAGGTGCCGACCTCGCGTGCCTTCTACAGCAGCGACGGCACGCTGCTGCGGCTGACGCTGGCGGACGATGAGCAGTACCGCGTCTGGACGCCGCTGGCGCAGATCGACCCGCGCCTGGTCGAGGCGGTGCAGCTCTATGAGGACCGTTGGTTCCGCTGGCACCCCGGCGTGAACCCGGCGAGCCTGGCGCGCGGTGCCTGGACGACGTGGCAGGGCGACCGGCGGCGTGGCGGCTCGACGCTGACGATGCAGCTGGCGCGGCGGCTCTACCGCATCGACAGCCGCACGCCGGCCGGCAAGCTGCGGCAGGTGGCGGCGGCACTGTGGCTGGAGGCGCGCTGCAGCAAGGACGAGATCCTCGAGGCCTACCTGAACCTGGCGCCATACGGCAGCAACATCGAGGGCGTGGGTGCGGCGAGCCTCGTCTACTTCGGCCAGCCGGCGCGCAGGCTGCTGCTGCCGCAGGCCCTGGCACTGGCGGTGATCCCGCAGAACCCGAACCGGCGCGGGACGGAGGTCGGCGCCGGTGCGCAGGACCCGTGGCCGCTGGCGTTGCGCGCGGCGCGAGGGCGCCTGTGGGCGCTGTGGCTGCAGCGCCATCCGCGCGACGGCGTGCCGGCGGTGGTGTCGGAGATGGCCTTGCCGCTGCGCCTGCGCAGCACCCGGCAGCTGCCATTCCTGGCGCCGCACGCGGTGCAGTCGGTGCTGCAGCGGCTGGACGCGGGCGACCCAGCCGAGCAGGTGCTGCCGCTGCACGGGCCGACGCAGGCGGCGGTGGAGCGGGTGCTGCGCCAGTATGTGGAGGCGCGGCGTGGCATCGGCGTGCGCAATGCGGCGGCGCTGCTGGTAGACACGCAGAGCATGCAGGTGCGCGCCTGGGTGGGGTCGGCGAACTGGGGCGATGGCGCGATCGATGGGCAGGTGAACGCGACCACGGCCAAGCGTTCGCCGGGGTCAACCCTGAAGCCCTTCATCTACGCGCTGGCGCTGGACCAGGGGGTGCTGCATCCGCGCAGCGTGCTGAAGGACGCGCCTACGGCGTTCGGGACCTACAGCCCGGAGAACTTCGACGGGCGCTTCGAGGGGCCGGTGACGGCGCAGGATGCGCTGGTGCGCAGCCGCAACGTGCCGGCGGTGGCGGTGGCGGCGCGCTTGTCGAAGCCGACGCTGTATGGATTCTTGAAAGAGGCAGGGATCAGCAGGCTTGCCGCCGAGCAGCACTACGGCCTCGCCCTGACGCTGGGTGGCGGCGAGCTGAGCATGGAGGAAATGGCGACGCTGTACGCGATGCTTGCGAACGGCGGCGAGTTGCGCCCGCTGGATCGGGGGGGCCCGGTGGACGACACGCCGCCGCGGCGGCTGATCAGCGAGGAGGCGGCCTTCATCACGCTCGACATGCTGCGAGCGAACCCGCGGCCCGACACCGGCGCACCGGCCTTCCCGCGCGTGGCGTGGAAGACGGGCACGTCCTGGGGGTTCCGCGATGCGTGGACGGCCGGCGTGTTCGGCCGCCATGTGCTGGTGGTGTGGATCGGCAACTTCGACGGCAGCTCGAACCCGGCCTTCGTCGGCGTGCAGACGGCGGCGCCGCTGTTCTTCCAGATTGTCGACAGCCTGCGCAGCCAGGGCCTGGACCCAGGGGAGCTGGCGCGGCCGACGCCGGCAGGGGTGTCGCGCGTGGAGGTCTGCGCGGCGAGCGGCGAATTGCCGAACGAAGACTGCCCGGCGCGGGCGACCACCTGGTTCATCCCCGGGGTGTCGCCGATCAAGGTGAGCACGCTGCACCGCGCGTACTGGATCGACGGGCGCAGCGGCCGAGCGGTGTGCGGCCCGGGGCCGGGCGTGCGGCGCGAGGTGTTCGAGACCTGGGGCAGCGACATGCTGCAGGTGTTCGCGCAGGCCGGGTTGCCGCGCCGGCTGCCGCCGCGGGCGCCGCATTGCGAGGGCGGTGATGTGGCGCCGGCGGAGGAAGGGCCGCGCATCGTGTCGCCGCTGCGCGGGGCGCAGTACGTGCTGAGGCTGCGCGAGCCGCAGCGGTTGAACCTGCGGGCGAATGCGGCCGGGGTGGGCGTGCTGCATTGGTTCGCCGACGCCGCTTATCTGGGCACGGCTGCGCCAGGCCGCGACCTCCCGTGGACGCCGCCAGCGGCAGGGCGTTACGTGTTACGTGCCGTTGATGCTGAAGGACGCAGTGACTCACGCGATGTCACGGTTGAGTTTGCGCCTTGAAGCGAAGTGGAACGCGCTCGATGCCATGCAAGGGTTCTTGCTCAGGGACATCTGTTCGCCTATCGCTGCAATGCCTCCGGCTTCTCTTGCGCTGGGCTCGATCTCACGATGTAATGCCCCGACGTGCACCTGCGAAGGCGTGTTCCCGATGCGGAATGCGGCGAAGGGCAGGTGGTGAGGTAGCCGGACCGCACGCCCACTACGAAGTGGCGGCCGGCGTCGAAGCTTGGCGAGGAACCATGTCGAAGAATTGTTGTGAGGCAGCGTTGTCGCTGCTGGTGGCGCGCGTGCGCGTGTGCGGCGCGCTGTGCGGTGTGCTGCTGTCGATGCTGTGGGCGATGCCAGCCTGGGCGGTGACGGAGACGTTCCCGACGGAGTTGCGCTGGGTGATTCCCTCCATCGTCAACGGCAGCAACCAGGATCCCAAGTACCTGTACGAGCACAGCTACTCGTCGGACCTCGAGGCTTGCAAGGCGCAGGCGCCGTCGTACCTGTCGGGGGTGTATTCGGGGCCGGAAGAGTGGCTCAACCCCGAGAACACGATGGGGCACAACTGCTTCGGCTATGACGGAGCGACGCTGTACCAGGCCGGGCGCACGTGGCAGAAGCCCTACTGCGCGGCGCTGGAGTCGTGGACCGGGAGCTGCGAGGTGACATGCCCGGACGGCATGATCTGGGTGGCGGAGAAGCACCAATGCCTGCCGCCGCTGATCCTGCCGCTGGCGATGAACCCGCCGAAGTGCGACTGCGCGACGAAGGTGGTGGCGGACCCGGGGATGGGCAACCCGATCTACCCGCTGCGGGGCGTCAAGCGCGAGGTGGTGGACACGGGGCTGAGGCTGGGGCGGCTGACCCTGCAGTTCACGTACGACAGCACGGCGAGGATCCCGAAGCAGCCGGTGGAGCAGGCGAAGTGGGTGGACCCGGGGCAGCGAGGCGGTGTGCTGGGCGGGGACTTGTGGTTCAGCAACCTGCACCGGCGGCTGAGCTTCCTGCCGCAGCCGAACGCGCAGGCGCCGATCCGCACGCTGGCGCAGCGGGGCAACGGGGTCACGAAGGTGCTGTCGCGCATGGACGGCGGGGCACCGGTGTCGTGGGAGCAGCCGCATGGCACGGACCGGCTGTATGCGCCGTCGTCTCCGTACTACATCGACGGCACGGAGAACGTGCAGGAGACGTACGACTGGAGCGGCCGGCTCACCGAGATGGTGTGGACCGACGGCACGCACGTGTGGCTGAGCTACAGCGGGGGGAATGCGGCGCTGCCGGGGATGCTCATCCAGGCGAGCGACAACCGGGGCCACAGCCTGAGCTTCAGCTATGTGGACCCGGGATCGGGCGCCGCTCCGCGACTGAGCACGATCACCGACGCAGCGGGCAGGGTGACGATGCTGGACTATGACGGCCAGGGCAACCTGGCAAGCATCGGCTGGCCGGACGGGAGAACACGTGGCTTCGTGTACGACGAGAGCCTGCCCTGGGCGCTGACGGGGCTCATCGACGAGCGCGGGGTACGCTACGCGAGCTTCGGCTATGACGCGGCCGGACGGGCGATCAGCACGGAGCATGCAGGCGGGGTGGGCCGCTACAGCGTGAGCTACGCCACGCCGCCGACGATGCGGATCGAACGCGCGGTCGAGTTCGGCTATGCGGTGCACTCCATCCGTTGGGACAACGTGGGCGGTGCGGTGCTGACCGAGCCGAATGGCAACACGCGCAACCTGGACGCGAGCAGCATGGACGGCCGCAGCTTCCTCGCCGGCCAGAGCCAGGCGGCCGGGGCGGGAAGTGCCGCGAGCACGAGCGTGCAGCGCTTCGACGAGAACGGCAATGGGGCGAGCGTGGATGATCTGAACGGCAACCGCAGCTGCTATGTGCACGACCTTGGCCGCAACCTGCCGACCGTGGAGGTGACGGGACTCACGAGCAGCCAAGCTTGTGAGTCGGTGACGCCAACGAACGTGGCCCTGCCGGCGGGCCTGGTGAAGACGACGACGCAGTGGCACCCGGACTGGCGCCTGCCGGCCAAGGTGGCCTCGCCGGGGCGGATCACAACCTGGATCTACAACGGCCAGCCGGACCCGTTCAACGGCGGCCAGCGGGCGAGCTGCTCGACGGCGGACGTGATCGCGCCTGACTGGAAACCGATCGCCATGCTGTGCAAGCAGGTGGAGCAGGCAACGACGGATGGGGATGGGCACCTCGGCTTCAGCGCGAGCCTGCAGGCCGGGCCGCCGATTCGGGTGCGCACCTGGACCTACAACGAACGCGGCCAGGTGCTGACGGCCAAGGGAACACGCGGCAACGTCAACGACACCGTGACGCGCAGCTACTACAACGACACGACCGCGGATCACACGCTCGGAGATCTCGCGACCGTCACGGATGCCCGCGGCAAGGTGACCACCTTCAACCGCTACAACAAGCTGGGCCAGGTGCTGCAGAGCACGGATGCGAACGGTGCAGTGACGCTCAACACCTACGACCTGCGCCAGCGCCTGCTGACGAGCTCGGTGAACGGCCGAACAACCACGTATGCATACGACGCGGTCGGCCAGCTCAAGAAGGTGACGCAGCCCGACGGCAGCTGGATCGGCTTCGACTACGACGACGCGCACCGCCAGGTGGCGGCCTACGACAACCGGGGCAACCGCATGGACTACGTGCTCGACAACAGCGGCCAGCGCACTGCCACTTCGGCCAAGGACCCGAACGGCACCTTGAAGACGAACCTGGCCCGCGTGATGGATGCGCTGGGCCGCCTGCAGCGCGGCACGGGAGAGGAATGAGATGAACAGGAAGAACAACCTGAAGATGCTGTTGCGGCCGGTGGTCTTGGGTGCGCTGTTGGGCCATGCGTTGGCGCAAGCCCAGGGCCTGCCACCAGTGCCCGTGTCCCCGACTCCGGTCACCGAGTACGAATACGACGCCCAGGGCAACCTCACCAAGATCACCCGAGGCGCCGGCACGCTGAACCTGCAGACCCGGCTCAGCTACGACCCGCTGTCGCGGGTGAAGCAGCACACCGACCCGAAGCAGGGCGTGACCCAGCTGCAGTACGACGGAGGAGATCGCACCACCCAGGTCACCGACCCGAGGAGCCTGGTGACGCAGTACCCGCGCGACGGCTTCGGCAATGCCACCCAGCTCATCAGCCCCGACACCGGAGTGGCAAGCCACACCTTCGACGAAGAGGGCAACCTGCTGACCAGGCTCGACAGCCGCGGCGTGCTGGCCACGTCCGAGTACGACGTCATCAACCGGCGCACCAGCACGGTCTTCACCAAGGCGGGGATGACCACGCAGAGCTTCGGCTGGACCTATGACCAAAGCGGAGGCATCTACGGCGCCGGCGTCGACCACCTGACCAGCACCAGCTTTCCCGGCGGCAGCACCCAGCACGGCTACAACCTGAACGGCGAGATGACCACCGACGTCCAGGTGGTCGGGACAACCACGAGCACCGTGCGCTACGGTCAGGACGTGGTGGGCCGAACGAATGCCATCACCTACCCGTCCGGACGCAAGGCAAGCTTCACCTATGTGGCGGGTGCGCTCGACAACATCGCACTGGCGAAGGACACCAACAGCACCCCGACGCCGTTGATCTCGCAAATCAAATGGTTCCCGTTCGGGCCGGTGGAGAACTGGCGGTGGGCGATGAACGCCGGACCTCAGGACCATGAACGGATCTACGACCTGAGCAAGCGCCTGGTGCGCCAGCGCATCGGGGCGGTGTACCGCGACATCCGGTATGACGAAGCGAGCCGCATCGTCAGCTTCACGCACTACAGCCCGGACGGGGCACCCCAGCCAGGGCTGGACCAGGGCTTCGGCTACGACCAGAACAGCCGGATCACCGGGATCACGACAGCCACCGCAGGCTGGACGATCACCTACGACGCCAACGGGAACAGGACGGGCGTGACGCTCAACGGCGAGCCGAGCACCTACACCACCGAGGCGACGAGCAACCGGCTCACGAGCATCAGCAACCCGGCCCGCAGCTTCTCCTACGACCCGGCGGGCAACACGATCACCGACAGCCAGGGCTACAACGCGAGCTACGACGCGAGCGGCCGGCTGGCCACGATCACCCAGGGCGGCGTCACCACGACCTACACCTACAACGCCTTCGGGCAGCGGGTGCGCAAGGTGAGCAGCACGGGACCGCAGAGCACGGTGATCTTCGTGTACGGAGAGCAAGGCGAGCTGCTCGGCGAGTACGACCAGAACGGAGCTGCGATCCGCGAATACGTGTGGCTCAACAACATCCCGATCGCCATGTTCCTGCCGGACCCGGCGAACCCGACGGGCGAACCGCTGGTGTACTTCATCCACACCGATCACCTGAATGCGCCGCGTATCGTGGTGGACCGCGACGGCCATCAGCGTTGGCGATGGTTCAGCGAGCCCTTCGGGACGACAGCGCCGGAGACCAAACCGGAAGGGCTGGGTGTCTTCACGCAGAACCTGCGCTTCCCGGGGCAATATGCCGATGCGGAGAGCGGGCTCTGGTACAACTACTTCCGGGATTACGACTCCACCACCGGCAGGTACGCGCAAAGCGATCCGATTGGACTTGAAAGTGGGAGTCGGTCGGTATACACATACGGCGACAACAACCCTTTACAGCTTGTAGACCCTATAGGCTTAGAGACTTGTGTGGTCGTAACGAAGAATTCTTGGGGCTTCCGTGATCACGCCGCTTTATATTTATCTCAGGGTGGAGACAAAGGAAAGCCTTTTTTATTTGATCCGAGCGGCTCTTATGCTCAAAGCCATGGCGGAGGAACTGGCGATTTCGTCGAAGGCAAGTGGGCCAATATTGATCTATTCGCAAAATTCCACAAGAAATCAACAGTGGAAAAGGTCTGCCGCAGTACACCAAAGGAAGAGGAGCAGCGAATCGTCGAAAAAATCCTTATGCAGATGCCTTCCCCCGGCATTGCCGAGTGCGCTAAGAACGTCTCGACAGCTTTGGATGGATCTCCATACTTTCCAAAAGTCAAGGCGGGAACTACGTTTCCTGGAAACCTCTATAGAGCAGCGGGAGAAGAATAGATGAACAGCCGCAAGCGGTTTTTGGTAGTTCTTCTAACGATGGCCATATTTGCTTGGATGGGACTGATTGCCAGCCAGAGAAATGTGCCGCTCATGTTTTTAGCTTTCCTTGGACTGGTGTGGTCCATTCTGCTGGCCGTCCGGCGCCGTCTCTCCAACGCGTGGGGACTCGGTATAGTTGGTTTGCTTGTTGGATACCTTGGAATGGTTTTTTCTGCGGCGATTGGGGAGCTGGCAATGCGAGGGGGGGACTTCTTTGAGCGCAGCTTTACAAATAACCTCTTTTTCTTTCCAACTCTTTCTTTCGGGTGGCTTTACGGCGCATTGGTCTTTTGGCTTGCCAGCGATCATGTTGTGTCGGCTGGAATTAAACAGGCGGACGAGAGCGACGACGAGTCAGTTTTAAAAAAACGTTAGTGGCTGCTTCCATCATCGAGTGCAACGAGGCTCGGAATCCCGCTTCAAGCCATGTACCCCAGATCGCTGTTTGTTATTCTTGCACTTTGGCTATCGACGGCCTTGGCCGCTGAAGGCGAAACTCGAATGTTTGCATTCTCCGCACAGACCACGAAAGACCTGACGGCGTCCTTGGAGACTTCGTACGGATCGTTGAAGCTGGAAGAGATCAAACTTGAGCGGATTGACGTTCTGGTTGCAATAGTTGATCCAGCATCCGGAACGTCCAGGAAAAGTGCTCTGCTTTACACCCGAAAATCAAAAGACGCTCCGTGGATGCTGCTTCTGTACCGTGCAACAAATTCATCCTCGATTGCCATAAGTGTCGAGGGCGGCTCTTTGATCGCATACTCAAAGGGCGGACGGAAGCTATTCATTGTTCCTGCAGAGGCGATGAATCTAGGATTTGATGCAACTGAACAATAGTCGCGTCACATTCAAGTTTCGATAGGTGGAGTGCGCTCTCAAGCTTGAAGCGCAACACCCGCCCGCATCAATGCATGGCTGAGGCGATGTCCGTATTCGATGGCGTCATGCACGCCAAGTAGACTCCGCCCTCATGCCCGATGACAGCATGCCCCTGAGCGTCGACGCGGTGCTGTCGCTGGCGCCCGACCCGGCTTCGGCCAAGGCCGCACGCGGGCTCGTGTCGCCGGCCCAGTGGCCGACCCTGGGCGTCAACGACGCGGCGGTGTGGGGCGAGTGCCAGGGCAGCGGCGCCAAGCCCTACCAGACCCAGGTCGATCTCGCCGGCCCGGCCTTCCGCTGCAGTTGCCCGAGCCGCAAGTTCCCCTGCAAGCACGGCCTGGCGCTGATGCTTTTGCGAGCCGAGCAGGGCACCCTGTTCAAGATCGGCGACGCCCCCGCCTGGGTCAGCGAATGGCTGGCCTCGCGGGTTGACAAGGCCCAGAAGAAGGAAGAACGCGAGCAGACGCGGGCCGCAGCGCCGGCCGATGCCGAGGCCGCCGCCACACGCGAGCGCCAGCGCGAGGCCCAGCGCTGGGCGCGCATCGAGGGCTCGGCCCAGGAGCTGCAGCGCTGGCTCGCCGACCAGATCGGCACCGGGCTCGGTGTGCGCAGCCCAGCGCAGCGGGCGGTCTGGCAGACCATGGCCGCGCGCCTCGTCGATGCCCAGGCCCCCGGCCTCGGCCAGCGCTTGCGCGAAGCCACCGAGGGCCTGGGCCAGGGTGCCGACTGGCCCGAGCGCACCCTGCGGCGCCTGGGCCTGCTGCAACTCGCCTGCGACGCGATCAGCCGCCGCGAGACCCTGCCCGAGGACGTGCAGGCCGACCTGCGCCTGCTGGTCGGCTGGCCGATCGACAAGGCCGAGGTGCTGGCTACCGGCCCGCGTGTGCGCGACCACTGGACGGTGCTGGGCGTGGCCGCCGAAGAGCGCGACGACAAGCTGACCGAGCGCCGCGCCTGGCTGCAGGGCGAGCGCAGCGGCCGCCGCGCCCTGCTGCTGGACCATGCGCACGGCGGGCGCGGCTTCGACCAGCCCTGGTTCGCCGGCACGGGGCTGGAGGCGACGCTCGTGGGGTTCCCCGGCGCGAGCGCGCAGCGCGCCCTCGTCGACGAGCCCGGTCCGTTGGCCAGCGACCCGGTGTGGCCCACCACCACCGTGGCGCAGGAATGGGCGTCGGTGGCCGCCCGCGTCGCCGCCTGCCCCTGGGTCTCGCTGCACCCGATGGTGCTCCCCGGCCTCGTGCCGCTGCAGGCCGATGGCGCCTGGTGGGGCGTGGCGGAAGGCCGGGCCTGGCCGCTCGCCGCCAACCCGGCGGTCGGCTGGTCGCTGCTCGCCCACGCGGGCGGTGCGCCGCTGACGCTGATGGGCGAGTGGGACGGCGAGCGCCTGCGTCCGCTCACCGCCTGGGGCGCCCAGGGGCTGTGGCAATGGAGTACCGGCGAATGAGCGCGCATCCGGTCTGGTCCGCGATGATCCCCGCGGCGATGGTGGGCACCGAACGCCAGCCCGTGCCGCGTGTCGCGGTGGCGGCGCCCCTCGATGCCCTGCTGCAGAAGCTGCCGGACGACGCGCCGGCGACCGCCTTGCTGCGCACCGCCGGCGTGCTGGCCACCTGCGAGGCTGCGGGTGCAGAGGTGCGCGCCTGGTCTGCGCCGATCCCGGCACCGGCCGGCGACGAGCTCCGTGCCGCGCCGCCCGCCACGCTGCACGGCCGCCTCGCCTGGGCGCTGCGCCGCGGCCCGGCCCGCCTGCAGCACGAATGCATCGCGCTGCTGGACCGCGCCGCCCTGCGCCTGCCCACGACGCTGCTGCCGCTGGCGCTGGAACTGGGCCGGCACTCCATCGCGCTGCGCGGCCCGCTGCAGCCCGTGCTCGGCGAACGCGGCCTGTGGCTCGCACGCCAGAACAACGACTGGCGCTATGCCACCGGCGCCGCGGCGGAGGCCCCGCTGGAGCAGCGCTGGTCCGAAGGCAACTTGGCGCAACGCGCCACCCTGCTGCAGGCCGAGCGCCGGCGCGATCCGGCCGCTGCCCGCGAGCGACTCGCCGCCGTGTTGACCGAGCTGCCCGCCCGCGAGCGGGCCGAGCTGCTCGGCGTCCTCGCGACCGGCCTGTCGATGGACGACGAGCCCCTGCTCGACGGCCTGTGCGGCGACCGCAGCCGCGAGGTGCGCCAGGTCGCGGCGGCCCTCCTCGTCAACCTGCCCGACAGCGCGTTCGCGCGCCGCGCGATCGCCCGGCTCCAGCCCCTGCTGCGCCAGGAGGCGGGCCGCTGGACGATCGACGCCCCGGCCGATGCCCCGCCCGCCGAGGACGGCGTCGACCCCGTGCGCCCCAAGCATGAGTCGCTGGGCGAGCGCGCCTGGTGGCTGCACCAACGGGTGCGCGGGGTACCGCTCGGCTGGTGGACCCGCCACACCGGGCTCGACCCGGCCGGCTTGCTGGCCTGGGCACTCGCCACCGACTGGGCCGAGGCGATCGTGCGGGGCTGGCGCGAGCGCCTCGCGCACGACCCGCAAGTCGACTGGTGCGAGGCCCTGCTCGATGCCTGGCCCGGCCCCCTGCTGCGCGAGGACGCCAGCGCCGTGCTCGCCTTGCTGCCCCCGGCGCGGCGCGAGCGCCACTGGGTGCGCCAGCTCGGCGCGGGCGCCGTCCCGCTCGTGCAGGTGCTGCACCAGGTGCTGCAGGCCTGTGCGCCGGGCGAGAGCCTGTCGCCCGACCTGTCGACCACCCTCGCCGACGCGCTGCTCGAGGCCGCCCGCCGCAACGCCTACCTCACCGACTACCCCCTGCGCGGCTTGCTGCCCGAACTGGCCTGCGTGCTGCACCCGCAGTTGCTGGCCCGCGTCGATGCCTTCCCGCGCCATGCCGACGAAACCCCGTCGCTCACCGAGACGCTGGCCGCCACGGGCCAGGTGATCGTGCTGCGCCAGGCCCTCTCTTCCCTCTGAAAGCCCCGCCATGTCCGCCACCCCCACCGCGATCCGCCAGCATGCCGAGCAGCAGTACGCCGAGGAACTGGCCGAGCTGAAGAAGCACGACACCCGCACCCGCCCCGCGAACTGGTCGCTCTCGCCCTGGGCCGTGGTGACCTACCTGATGGGCGGCCGGCTCGACAACGGCTTCGAGGTCAGCGCCAAGTACATCGGCAGCCCGCGGCTGATGGAGATCGCCGTCGCGACCCTCGCCACCGACCGCGCGCTGCTGCTCTACGGCGTGCCGGGCACCGCCAAGTCCTGGGTCTCCGAGCACCTGGCGGCGGCGGTGAGCGGCGACTCGACCCTGCTGATCCAGGGCACGGCCGGCACCGGCGAGGAGCAGCTGCGCTACGGCTGGAACTACGCCCAGCTGCTGGCCAACGGCCCGTCCGAGAAGGCGCTGGTGGCCAGCCCGCTGATGACCGCGATGCGCGACGGCAAGATCGCCCGCGTCGAGGAACTCACGCGCATCCCGGCCGACGTGCAGGACAGCCTCATCACCGTGCTGTCCGAGAAGACCCTGCCCATCCCCGAGCTCGGCAGCGAGGTGCAGGCGGTGCGCGGCTTCAGCGTCATCGCCACCGCGAACAACCGCGACAAGGGGGTCAACGAGCTGTCCGCGGCGCTGAAGCGGCGCTTCAACACCGTCGTGCTGCCGGTGCCGGCGAGCGAGGACGAAGAGGTCGCCATCGTCGTCAAGCGCGTCGCCGAGATGGGCCGCGCGCTGCAGCTGCCGGCCGAGCCGCCGGCGCTGAAGGAGGTACGCCGGCTGGTGCAGATCTTCCGCGAGCTGCGCAACGGCAAGACCGAGGACGGCAAGACCCAGCTCAAGTCGCCCAGCTCGACGCTGTCGACCGCGGAGGCGATCTCGGTCGTCAACAGCGGCCTGGCCCTCGCCGGCCACTTCGGCGACGGCGTGCTGCGCCCGCACGACCTCGCGTCGGGCCTGCTGGGCGCGGTGATCAAGGACCCGGTGCAGGACGCGGTGGTCTGGAACGAGTACCTGGAGACCGTCGTCAAGGAACGCGCCGACTGGAAGGACCTCTACCGCGCCTGCCGCGAGCAAGGTTGACGTGCCGGCCTACGCCCCGCACCTCTTCGGCGTCCGCCACCACGGGCCTGGCTGCGCGCGCAGCCTGCGGCGCGCCTTCGACGCGCTGCAGCCCGACTGCGTGCTGATCGAGGGCCCGCCCGAGGCCGAGGGCCTGCTCGGCGCCGTGCGCGCCGAGGGCATGGTGCCGCCGGTCGCGCTGCTCGGCTACTGCCCGGACGAGCCGCAACGCGCGGTCTACCACCCCTTCGCCGTCTTCTCGCCGGAATGGCAGGCGCTGTGCTGGGCGGCGGAGCACGGCGTGGCGGCGCGCTTCATCGACCTGCCCCTGGTGCATGCACTGGCCATCGACCGGCCCGACGAGGCCGCCGACGTGCCCGACGCCGCCGAGCCCGCGGCGCGGCGCGGCGATCCGCTGAACTGGCTCGCCCGCGCCGCCGGCTATGCGGACGGCGAGGGCTGGTGGAACCACATGGTCGAGGAGCGCGGCGACGGCGAGGAGCTGTTCGCCGCGATCGCCGAAGCCATGGCCGCGCTGCGCGCCGACTGGGAGGCGCAGGGCGGCGACGCGTCCGAGGACGAGCGCCGCCGCGAGGCCTGGCGCGAAGCGCACATGCGCCAGCGCCTGCGCGAGGCGCAGAAGGAGGGCTTCGAGCGCATCGCCGTCGTGGTCGGCGCCTGGCACCTGCCGGCGCTGCAGGCCGAGGTGACGGCCAAGGCCGATGCCGCGCTGCTGAAGGGCCTGCCCAAGCTGAAGGTGCAGGCCACCTGGGTGCCCTGGACCTACCGCCACCTGACCCGCGCCAGCGGCTACGGGGCGGGCATCCAATCGCCGGGCTGGTACGAGCACCTGTGGCTGAGCCATGGGCGGCCCGGCCAGCGCACGGCCGGCTGGCTGGCGCGCGTGGCCGCGCTGATGCGCTCGCGCGACCTGGACTGCTCGTCGGCCCACCTGATCGAGGCGGTGCGGCTGGCCGAGGCGCTGGCGGCGCTGCGCGACCGGCCCGCGCCCGGCCTCGACGAGCTGCACGAGGCGACGCGCAGCGTGCTGACGCTGGGCGACGACGCGGTGCTGCGCTTCATCGGCGATGCGCTGGTGGTGGGCGACCGGCTCGGCAGCGTGCCGGCCGACGTGCCCACCGTGCCGCTGCAGCGCGACCTGGAGCAGGCGCAGAAGGCGCTGCGCCTGAAGCCCGAAGCGACGCAGCGCACGCTGGACCTGGACCTGCGCAACGCCACCGACCTGGCGCGCAGCCGCCTGCTGCACCGGCTGCGCCTGCTCGACCTGCCCTGGGGCGAGATGGCGCGCGTGGGCCGCAGCTCGCGCGGCACCTTCCACGAGGTCTGGACGCTGCAGTGGCAGCCGGAGTTCGCGCTGCGCCTCGTCGAGGCGAGCCGCTGGGGACAGGACGTGGCCCAGGCCGCATCGGCGCGCGTGATCGAGCGGGCCAGGAAGCTGGCCCAGCTCGCCGACCTGGCGGCCCTCGTCGACCGGGTGCTGCTCGCCGACCTCGACCGGGCGGTGCCGGCGGTGACGCAGGCGCTGCAGGACCGCGCCGCGGTGACCGGCGACGCGCTGCAGCTGCTGGGGGCGCTGCCGCCGCTCGCCAATGTCTTCCGCTATGGCAACGTGCGGCAGACCGATGCCGGCATGGTGGGTCATGTGCTGGACGGACTGATCGTGCGTGCCGCGATCAGCCTGCCGCTGTCGTGCAGCGCGCTCGACGATGCGGCGGCGGAGGCCCTGCGCGACAAGCTGCTGGCCGCGCATGCGGCGGTCGACCTGCGCGACGACGCGGCGCACACCGAGGCGTGGCAGCAGGCCCTGGCGCAGGTGGCGGCGCTGCGCGGCGCGCACGAGCTGCTGCAGGGCGTGGCGGTGCGGCTGCTGCTGGACGCCGGGGCGTGGTCGCGCGGGGAGGCGGCGCAGGCGCTGTCGCTGCAGCTCTCGCCGGGCGCGGAGCCGGCAAAGGCGGCGGCCTGGCTGGACGGCTTCCTGAACCGGAATGCGGTGGTGCTGCTGCACGATGCGGCGGTGTGGTCGCTGATCAACGACTGGCTGCTCGGGCTGGGCGAGCAGCACTTCGTGCGCGTGCTGCCGCTGGTGCGGCGCAGCTTCTCGGCCTTCACGCCGAGCGAGCGCGCCGAACTGGGGCAGCGGGCTCGCCAGGGCGCGGTGGTGGCCACGGCCGTGGTGGCGCCCGCCGATTGGGACGAGGCGCGGGCCTTGCAGCCCTTGCCCTTGCTGCATCGCTTGCTGGGGGTGGCGCAATGAGCGAAGGCATGGACCGGAGCGAGGCCGAACGCCTGCGCCGCTGGCGCCTGGTGCTGGGCGGCGAGGCCGAGGCGGCCTGCGGCGGCCTGCAAGGCGCGTCGGCCGAGATGGACCAGGCGTTGGCGGCGCTGTACGACGCCGACGGGCCGGTCGGGTTGCGCTCGAAGGACCGGCGCGGCGGACGTGGCGGCTCGGCGCCGAGCGTGGCGCGCTGGCTGGGCGACATCCGCAACTACTTCCCGAGCGCGGTGGTGCAGGTGATGCAGCACGATGCGCTGGAGCGGTTGAACCTGCGCGACATGCTGCTGCAGCCGGAGATGCTGAACAGCGTGCAGCCCGACGTGCACCTGGTGGCGAGCCTGATCTCGCTGGCGGGTGTGATCCCGGCGAAGACCAAGGACACGGCCCGCCAGGTGGTGCGGCGCGTGGTGGACGAGCTGCTGCAGCGGCTGGACGAGCCGATGCGCTCGGCCGTGAGCGGGGCGCTCGACCGCAGCCAGCGCAACCGCCGGCCGCGCGCCGCGGAGATCGACTGGAATCGCACGCTGCGTGCCAACCTGCGTCACTGGCAGCCCGAGCTGCGCACGGTGATCCCGGAGAAGCTGGTGGGCTACGGGCGCAAGGCGCGGCGGCCGCAGCGCGAGGTGATCCTGTGCATCGACCAGAGCGGGTCGATGGCGGCGTCGGTGGTGTATTCGAGCATCTTCGGCGCGGTGATGGCCTCGCTGCCCTCGGTGTCGACGCGGCTGGTGGTGTTCGACACCGCGGTGGTGGACCTGAGCGAGCAGCTGCACGACCCGGTCGAGCTGCTGTTCGGTGTGCAGCTGGGGGGCGGGACGGACATCAACGGGGCGGTGGGCTACTGCCAGTCGGTGATCCGCGAGCCGCGCAACACGATCCTCGTGCTGATCTCGGACCTGTACGAGGGCGGGGTGGCCGAAGGTCTGCTGCGGCGGGCGGCCGAGCTGGTGGAGAGCGGGGTGCAGTTCATCACGCTGCTGGCGCTGAGCGATGAGGGGGCGCCCGCCTACGATCGCGACCTGGCGGCGAAGCTGGCCGCGTTGGGCGTGCCCTCGTTCGCGTGCACGCCGCAGGCCTTCCCGGGCCTGATGGCCGCGGCGATCCGCCGCGACGACGTCGCCGCATGGGCCGCCGGCCAGGGCCTCGTCACCAGCCGAGCGTCGGGCTGAGGTCGTAGCCCGGATGGAGCGCAGCGCAATTCGGGAGCGGCCGCCGACAAGTGAAGGACGCCCCCCGGATGGGCATCCGGCCTACCCGAGCTGGTCGGCCAGGGCCTCGATCTCCGCACGCTGGTGCAGGCGCACGAGCCACCGCGCCGGAATGCCCGCCATGCCGTAGTGCGCCCCCGCGATCTGCCCCACGATCGCCGCCGTCGTGTCGGCATCGTCCCCCAGGTTCGCCGCGCGCAGCACCGCGCTCTCGAAGCTGCCGGTGTTCGCGAAGCACCACAACGCCGCCTCCAGCGATTCGATGCAGTAGCCCGACCCGCGGATGTCGCCCTCCGTCTTGCGCAGGTAGTCGCCGGCGGCCAGCGCGCGCACCGCCGGCGTCTTCGGCGCCGCGAGCCGGCTCTGCAGCACCGTGGCCTTGGCCCCGCCGTTCAGTGCGTTGACGATCAGCTCCGCGAACAGCTCGCAGCTCTCCACCGCCTCGGGTGCGCCATGCGTTGTCGTCGAGCTCCGCCGCGCGAGCTCGAGGGCGGCCGCCGCGTCCGGATGCCCGAAGAGCACCGCCGGCGCGAGCCGCATCAGCGAGCCGTTGCCCGCGCTGCGCGGGTCGGTCGACCCTGCCACCGGGTTGCGCGTCTGCAGGTAGCGCTGCAGCGCCCCCGCCACCGTGTTGCCGATGTCGAAGCAGCGCCCCGTCGCGCTCAGGTAGCCGTGCTGCCACCAGTTCACGTAGCGGTTCATCTGGTCCTCGGCGTCGAAGCCGTGGCATTCGACCAGGCTCGTCGCCAGGCACAGCGCCATCGAGGTGTCGTCCGTCCACTCGCCCGGCCGCAGCCCGAACGGCCCGCCGCCCACCATGTCGGTGATCGGCTCGAAGCTGCCGCGGCGCCGGAACTCCAGCGTGGTGCCCACCGCATCGCCGCAGGCCAGCCCGAGCAGGCAGCCGCGGTAGCGGTCGCGCAGGGCGTCGTCGTCGCGGGGGGGCGTCATGCCGGCGTCAACCCGAGGAAGTGATCGAGCATGTGGAAGTGATCGTCGAGGAAGCGGTCCTCCATCGCCGCCAGGTCGCCGATCGGCACCCACTGCGCCGCCGCGGCGTCGTCGCCCGCGACCACCTCGGGCAGCTCGCGCTCGCCCAGGTCGAAGTGGTGCGCATGCGTGATGGTGCGTCCGCGCTGGCTGCGGTCCGGGTGGTCGAACACCGCGGTCGCCCGCAGGCACTGGCGCATGCTGGTGTCCAGCAGCTGCAGCCGCGTCTCCTCGCGCAACTCGCGCAGGGCGGACTGGTAGGCGGTCTCGCGCGCCTCGATGAAGCCGCCCGGCACGGCATACAGCCCCTTGCCCGGCGCCTGCCCGCGCCGCACCAGCAGCACGTGGCCGGCGCATTGCACGATCGAATCGACGGTGACGAAGGTCGGCGCGTAAGGTGCCACCGCCCACGAGGCCTGGTAGGCCTTGAGCATGCGCCACTCCGCGGCCAACTCGTCGAATCGCGGCAGGCGCGACCAGGCGCGCAGGAAGCCCAGCGTGCTCGACGGCGCCTGCCCCACCAGCGCGGCCAGGGTCGCATCCAGGTCGTCGTGCGCGCAGGCGAAGTAGGCGTCGCGCAGGGCCGTGCCGTCGGCCGCCGCGACGCGGTCGACGCTGTGCAGCCGCCAGCCGGGGAACCCCTGCAGGTACTCGCTGGTCGCATCCTTGAAGTGCCCGACCAGCGCGATGCGGTGGGTGCGCGGGTCGCCGAGGCGCGAGACCACCCCCTCGACGCCATGGCGCACCGCGCGCAGCCAGCGCGCCTCGTCGTAGTGGTCGCGCACCGGCAGGAAGTCGATGCGGCTGCGCTCGTCCTCGGGCAGCGCGAGCCGGATCATCTCCGCCCGTTCCTGCCAGGTGAACGGGTTCTTCGGCGTGGGCGCCTGGTGCGCCGAGCCGAGCACCACCACGACGTGCGGCGCGAGCGCGAGCGCCTGGTTCAGCAGCGCGAGGTGGCCCAGGTGGAAGGGTTGGAAGCGGCCGATGTAGACCGCGCTGTCGAACGGGCGCGTCGCGTCGGTGGGCGAGGAGGCGGGGATGGTTCTCATGGGACGGCAGGGTCAGGCAATGTGGGCCGCGATCGGCATCTGCCGCCCGCTGCCGAAGGCGCGCGGACGGACGCGGATGATGGGAGGCGCCTGGCGCCGCTTGTACTCGTTGCGGGCGATCATGCGCCGCACCCGCTCGACCAGGGCGCGGCCGTCGGCGTCGCGCTGCAGCTGGGCGACGAAGTCCGAGGCGGCGGCGTGCTCGCGCGGCGGCAGCCGGTCGCCCTCGATCAGCAGCTTCAGCACCTCGTCCAGCACCTCGTAGGGCGGCAGGCTGTCGGTGTCCTTCTGGCCCGGCGCGAGCTCGGCCGAGGGCGGCTTGTCGAGGATCGCCGCCGGGATCAGCTCGCGGCCCGCCGCGGCGTTGACATGGCGCGTCAGCGCGAACACCTCCGTCTTGTAGAGGTCGCCGATCAGGCCCAGCCCGCCGTTGGTGTCGCCGTACAGCGTGCAGTAGCCGACCGAGATCTCCGACTTGTTGCCGGTGGTGAGCAGCAGGTGGCCGTAGCGGTTGGAGTACTCCATCAGCGTCGTGCCCCGGATGCGGGCCTGCAGGTTCTCCAGCGGCAGGCCTTCCAGCGGCGCGCCGAAGCTCTGCTGGAACTGCTGGCGGTAGCCGTCCACCAGCGCGGCGATCGGGTGCGTGAACAGCTCGATCCCCAGGTTGCGGCACAGCGCGACCGAGTCGTCCACCGAGCCGGCCGACGAGTAGTGCGAGGGCATGGTCACCGCGCTGACGTTCTGCGGCCCCAGCGCCTGCGCGGCCAGGGCCAGCGTGAGCGCGCTGTCGATGCCGCCCGACGAGCCGACCACCGCCTGCCTGAAGCCGCAGCGCCGCGCATAGTCGGCGAGCCCGAGGACGATCTGCGCCTGGTAGAAGGCCAGGGTCGGCAGGCCTTCGGCGGGCACCGGCGGCGGCAGCTCGCCCGCCAGCGTCAGGAAGCGGCCGTTGTCGAAGCGCAGCGTCGTCACGTCCTCGACGAAGCGGCGCGCCTCGTAGACGATGCGCCCGCCCGCATCGGTCGCGAACGAGGCGCCGTCGAACACCAGCTGGTCGTGGCCGCCGACCTGGTTCACGTAGAGGATGGGCAGGCCGTGGCGCCGGCTCGCGGCGCCGAAGATCTGGTGGCGCTGCTCGCGCTTGCCGATCTCCGACGGACTGGCGTTGATCGACACCACCAGGTCGGGCGCCGCATCGCGCATGCGCTCGAAGGGGTTGACCGCATAGTCGCCGGCCACGTCGTTCCAGCCGTCCTCGCAGATCATCAGGCCGACCTGGGTGCCGCCGATGCGCAGCACCTTGGCGACGTCGGGACCGGGTTCGAAGTGGCGGCGCTCGTCGAAGATGTTGTAGGTGGGCAGCAGCTGCTTGGCATAGCGCTGCACGATCTCGCCGGCATGCAGCACCAGCAGCATGTTGTGCAGTCGCTTGCCCGGGCCTTCGCGGGGGACCGGCGCGCCGATCACCCAGTACAGGCCCGGCATGTCGCGCGAGGCGTCGCGCAGCCGCGCCAGCCCGGCCTCGACCCGCGCCAGGAAGGCCGGTTCCTCCAGCAGGTCGGCCGGGTAGTAGCCGGTGAGGCCCAGCTCGGTGGACACCAGCAGCTCGCTGCCCGCAGCCACCGCCTCCTGCGCGGCGGCGATCATCTTCGCGGCGTTGCCGTCGATGTCGCCGATGGTGAAGTTGAGTTGCGCGATCGTGATCTTCAGCATGCGTCAATCTTCCTTCAGGCGGGGACGTTGAAGACCTGCCGCAGGTAGGCGAGGAAGGTCTGGTCGTCGCACAGGGTCTTGCCGGGGCTGTCGGACAGCTTGGCCACCGGCTGGCCGTTGGCGCGGGTCAGCTTCATCACGATGTTCAGCGGCGTCAGGCCGACGTCGTTCGACAGGCTGGTGCCGATGCCGAAGCCGGTCTGGGTGCGGTCGGCGAAGTGGCGGTAAAGCTCGATCGCGCGCTCGACCGTCAGCCCGTCGGAGAACACCAGGCGCTTGGTGTGCGGGTCGATGCGCAGCTTCGCGTAATGGGCCAGCGCCTTCTCGCCCCAGGCCACCGGGTCGCCGGAATCGTGGCGCAGGCCGTCGAAGAGCTTGGCGAAATAGAGGTCGAAGTCGGACAGGAAGGCGTCCATGCCGACCACGTCGGTCAGCGCCACGCCCAGGTCGCCGCGGTACTCCTGCACCCACTCCTCCAGCGCCGCCTTCTGCGAATCGCGCAGCCGCACGCCCAGCGCCTGGAAGCTCTGCAGGTACTCGTGCGCCATCGTGCCGATGGGCACCAGGCCCAGCTCCTTGGCGAGCAGCACGTTGGAGCTGCCGCGGAAGAACTGCGGCAGCGCGGCCTTCAGCGTCGCGACGACCTCGCGCTGCCAGGCGCCGCTGTAGCGCCGGCGCACGCCGAAGTCGAAGAACTCGAAGGGATTGCGGCGCGGCGGCTCGGCGGCGAAGTCGCGCAGCACGCCGATCTTCGCCTGGAGGCGCTCGCGGCCCTGGGCGAGCGCGGTGGCGGCGTCGAAGCGGCGGAAGTAGAGCTCGTTGACGATGGCCAGCACGAAGATCTCGAAGGCCATCACATGCACCTGCGGCCCGAGGGCGATGATCTCGAGCGTCTCGCCGCGCGCCCGTGCGTGGATGAAGTTGCGCTGGAACTGGAAGATGCGCAGGAAGTCGACAAAGTCCGACTTGATGAAGCGCAGCGCGCCCAGGTAGGCCAGCTCGTCCTCGCGGAAGCGCAGCGAGCACAGGTGGTCGAGTTCGCGGTTCACCTCGTCCACCAGCTCGGCCAGCGGGTAGGCCGGGGTGTTGCGGCAGACGAAGTGGTACTCGGCCTGCGTCTGCGGGTGGCGATGCAGCATGGTCTGCCACATCGTGAACTTGTAGAGGTCGGTCTCCAGCAGGCTGTCGATCACGGGCGGCATGGGGGCTTTCATCAGAAGGAGTCCAGCACCTGGGTGCTGGGGGCCAGTTGAACACCGAGACGGGCCATCGCGTCGAAAAACCCTTGCTGCTGTGCCTCGAAGCCGCCGACCGGGCTGATGCAGTCGGTGAGCAGCACCACGCGCTCGGGCCGGCCGCCGGGAAGGTGGGCGACGATGTGCTCGGTGGTGGCGCGGACGCAGTGGCTGCCGGCCTCGCCCGCGATGAGCAGGCGGTCGGCGCGGTCGAGTGCGGCGATCAGCGCGCGGTTCAGCTGGGTGCCCGGGTCGGCGTCCAGCGGCACCTCGGCCTGCACCGCGCTGTAGTGCTCGGTCCAGGGGTTCTCGCCCTTGGTCACCATGTCGACCTGGGCCAGGCGGCGTTCTTCCCAGGCGTTGCAGGCGGCGCGCACGTCGGCGTGGATGCCGTGGCCCCAGCTGCCGATCTCGCAGTGCACCGGCCAGACCATCAGGGTGTAGCGGCCGCGCGCTTCCAGCTCGTCGAGGTAGGCCAGGGTGCGGGGCAGGGCGTCGGCGTCGCGCGGGCGGTAGCGGCCTTCACGCACCTGGGCGGCCGTGATGGCGGTGAAGGGCGTCACCGCGCCGCCGTCGCCCTGCTGCCAGAAGGTGGGATGGGCGACGTCGACGTGGTGGTGGGAATCGAGCGTCACGGTGATGCCGTCGAGCGCATCGCCGGCCTGCCGGATGAAGCCGGCCAGGCGCTGCATGTCGGCATGGGCGCCGGCGACCGGGAGGGCCGGGGCGACGGCGGCGCCCGTCAGCGGGTCGATCGGGCGCCAGGCGGCCGGCAGGTCGCAGAAGTCGTTCTGCGGGTCGATGATCAGGAGCTGGGTGCGCATCGCGGTTTCCTTCTTCGGCTTCGGTATGGACCGATTCTGATCCAGTTAGATCAAGATTGCAACTAACTGGTTGTGCGGTTTTGTCTCATATGTCGCAGTTGCTTCGTTGCAGGATCGATCTAAGATGGCGGGATGCCTGCCGAGCCCGACAGCCTGCCGCCCGTGATCTGCACCGTCGACGTGGTGCTGCTCACCCTGCGCGATGATGCCTTGCATGTGCTGTTGCAGCAGCGCGAGCGCGAGCCTTTCGCGGGCGCGCTGGCCTTGCCGGGCGGGTATGTGCACGTGCAGGAGGACCAGGATGCGGCGGACGCGGCGGCGCGGGTGCTGCGCGAGAAGGCGGGAATCGTGAGCCCCTACCTGGAGCAGCTGGCGACGTTTTCCGGGCCGGGGCGGGACCCGCGGGGGTGGTCGGTGTCGATCGCCTACTGCGCGCTGGTGCCGCTGGCGCTGGTGCCGGCGCAGGCCCCGGGCTTGCGCGTGCTGCCGGTGGACCGGCTGCCGGCGCTGCCCTTCGACCACCGCGGCATCGTCGAGCAGGCGGTGGCACGGGTGCGCGTCAAGAGCCAGTATTCGTCGCTGCCGGTGCACCTGTGCGGCGAGCGCTTCACGCTGCCGCAGCTGCAGGCGGTGTACGAGGCGGTGCTGGGGGAGCCGGTGAACAAGGTGAGCTTTCGCCGCAAGATGGACGAGCTGGCGATGCTGGAGCCGATCGAGGGCGAGATGGAGCAGGGCCGGGCCAACCGGCCGGCCCAGCTCTACCGCGTGCGGCGGGAGTTCCGCCGCACGCTGTCGGTGTCGAGCCGAGGGATGTGAAGCGAGGGACGATCCCCGGATTCCGCTTCGCTGCATCCGGGCTACAGGTTGTCGTAGCCCGGATGCCAATCCGGGGATCCGTCCCACCGCCGTCAGGCGGCCATCAACTCGGCCTGCAGCGGCGCCGGAACGGGCGCGTAGTGATCGAACTGCATCGAATACTGCGCCCGCCCCGATGAGAGCGCCCGCAGGCTGCCGATGTAGCCGAACATCTCCTTCAACGGCACATGCGCCTCCAGCGCCGTCGCGTTGCCGCGCGGGTGCTGGGCGCGCACCTGGCCGCGCCGGCGGTGCAGGTCGCCGATGCTGTCGCCCAGGTACTCGGCCGGCGTGACGACTTCCACCGCCATCACCGGCTCGAGCAGCACCGGGGCCGCCCGCATCACGCCCTCGCGCAGCGCCGCCGCCGACGCCAGCTCGAAGGCCAGCACCGACGAATCGCGCTCGTGGAAGCTGCCGTCGAGCAGCGTCACCTCGAGGTCGACCAGCGGATAGCCCGCCAGCACGCCGGCCTCGGCCGCGCGCCGCACCCCGGCTTCGACGCCCGGGATGAACTCGCGCGGCACCGCGCCGCCGGTGACCCCGTTCACGAAGCGCAGCCCCTCGCCGCGCGCCAGCGGCGCGATGCGCAGGGTCACGCCCGCGAACTGCCCCGGCCCGCCGCTCTGCTTCTTGTGCAGGTGGCTGACCTCGGCCGTGCGCGTCACCGTCTCGCGGTAGGCGACCTGCGGCCGGCCCACCGTCACCTCGACGCGGTGGCGGCTGCGCAGCTTCTCCAGCGTCACCTCCAGCTGCAGCTCGCCCATGCCGGACAGGATCGTCTGCCCCGACTCCGCATCCTGGCGGATGCGCAGGCTCGGGTCTTCCTTCGCCAGCGCGGACAGCGCCTTGCCGAGCTGCTGCTGGTCGACCTGCGTGCGCGGCTCCACCGCGACGTGGATCACCGGCTCGGGCACCGCGATGCTCTCCAGCACCACCGGGTGGCGCCGGTCGGCCAGCGTGTGGCCGGTCGTCGTGTCCTTCAGGCCCACGAGCGCACCGATGTCTCCCGCCGCGAGGGCCGGGACGTCCACATGCTTGTCGGCATGCACCTCGTACAGGCGCGCGACCCGCTCCGGCTTGCCGGTGCTGGTGTTGAGCACGCTGTCGCCCGGCCGCAGGCGGCCGCGGTAGACGCGCACGAACACCATCGCCCCGTGGTCGTCGCTGACCACCTTGAAGGCGAGCGCGGCCAGCGGCCCCTCGGCATCCGACTCGGGTTGACCCTCGGACGCGACCTCGCCCGGCGCCGGCAGGTAGTCGACCACCGCGTCCAGCAGCGGCTCGATGCCGCGGTTGCGGAAGGCCGAGCCCGCCAGCACCGGCACGAAGGCGCCCGCCAGCGTGCCGGCGCGCAGGCCCGCGCGCAGCTGCTCGACCGCGGGCTCCCGGCCCTGCAGCCAGTCCTGCAGCAGCGCATCGTCGCGCTCGACCACCGCCTCGACCAGGCGGGCGCGGGCCAGCGTCGCGGCCGCCTGCAGCGCCTCGGGAATGCCCTCGACGCGCGGCGGCGCGCTCGCATCGGCCGCATCCCACACCAGCGCGCGCCGGCCGAGCAGGTCCACGACGCCGCGGAACGCGTCCTCGGCACCGATGGGCAGCTGCAGCGGCAGCGCTTTCACGCCCAGGCGCGCCTCCATCATCTCGACGACTCGGGCGAAGTCAGCCCCCACTCGGTCGAGCTTGTTGACGAAGGCGATGCGCGGCACGCGGTACTTGTCGGCCAGGCGCCAGTTGGTCTCGGTCTGCGGCTCGACCCCGGCGACGCCGTCGAAGACGACGATCGCGCCGTCGAGCACGCGCAGCGAGCGGTTCACCTCGATGTTGAAGTCGATGTGTCCGGGTGTGTCGATCAGGTTGATCTGCGCACCGTGCCAGAACACCGTCGTGGCCGCGCTGTTGATGGTGATGCCGCGGGCCCGCTCCTGCGGGTCGTAGTCCATCACGGTGTTACCGGCGTTGACATCACCGATACGGTGATTTGATCCCGTATAGAACAGGATGCGTTCGGTGGTCGTGGTCTTGCCGGCGTCCACATGGGCGATGACGCCGAGATTGCGTAGAAGTCTGGAGTTCTTGTTCATGACGAATCTTTCAAACTGGGGCTGTGTGGGCCGCCCCGCGAAGATCCGCTGAAGGGGCTAGCCCGTAACTTGCATGGCCGCGGTGATGTCGACGGACACGCCAAAGGACGGGCGCAGGCCTCCCGTGCTTTGGCGGACGTGAATCGTGGCGATCAACTTGTCGTAGGTGCGCATGACAGTACGTATGCAGAAACAAAAAACCCCGGGGCTCACGCCGACCGGGGTTCTGGGGTCCGGAAGGCGCGCGGCCTTCCGATGTCGAAAGACCAGGGACTACACGATGAACGGCAACACGTCGCCACGCGACGGTGCTGCGGTGCGAATGGCTTCAAGGTTCTTCAACATGGTTGCGATTGTCCTACTGAGCCAGAGCACCTGCTCGCGGTGGGGCTACCGCTTTGGTGTGGAATGAGTTCATGACTGCAATGAAGATTCTTCTCGCCGGTGCGACGGGTGTCGTCGGACGCCGGCTGGTCCCGCTGCTGGTCGGCGCGGGCTACAACGTGTTCGGCACGACGCGCTCGGCCGCCAAGACGGCATCCATCATGGCCGCGGGGGCCGAGCCCATCGTGCTGGACGTGTTCGACGCCGCGGCGGTGCGCGCGACGGCGCTGCGGCTGAAGCCGCAGGTGGTGGTGCACCAGCTGACCGACCTGGCGCTGCTGCACGACGCGGCGACGCGCGACGAGGCGCTGGCGCGCAATGCGCGGCTGCGGGTCGAGGGCACGCGCCACCTGGTGGAGGCGGCAGTGGCCTGCGGGGCGAAGCGGGTGGTGGCGCAGAGCATTGCCTGGGTGTATGCGGCCGGGCGCGAGCCGCATGCGGAGAACGACCCGCTGGACCTGAAGGCCGAGGGCACGCGCGCGCAGACGGTGCAGGCGGTGGCGACGCTGGAGGAATTGGTGACGCAGACGCCCGGGATCGAGGGGGTGGTGCTGCGTTATGGACAGTTCTACGGGCCGGGGACCGGCGCGGAGGCGGCGGGCAACAAGCCGACGGCGCTGCATGTGGACGCGGCGGCGTATGCGGCGCTGCTCGCGGTGGACCGCGGCGCGCCCGGGATCTACAACGTGGCGGAGCCGAGCTGGCAGGTCACGGGGGACAAGGTGCGGCGGGAGCTCGGCTGGGACGCGGCCTTTCGGCTGCGTTCGTAGCCCGGATGCGAATCCGGGGATCGTCGTTCACGTCGACGGCCGCTCCCGGATTGCGCTGCGCTTCATCCGGGCTACGCCTGCCACACCCCATACCCCGCCTCGCGCAGGGCAATCCCGAGTTCCACCTCCATGTCGCGCGCCCCGTCGTACGGCATCGGGTTGTAGACCGCATACAGGTCCGGCCGCAGGCGCACCCCGTATTCGCGCACGAAGCGGTTCGACTGGATCCCCGCCTTGTGCTTGTCGAAGCGGACGTCCGGGTCGATGCCCGTCATGCCCACGTACACGAAGGGCTGGCCGAGCCGGTAGTCCGGATTCGCCTTGCGGAAGCTCGGCTCGTTCCACACCGTGTCCGCCAGCTCCACCACGTAGACGCTGTAGTGGTGCTTCGGCCGTCGCGGCATGTCAGCCGGGACGCCCGCGCGCGACCAGCTCGGCGTGCCGCGCCGGGTCGATGTTGCTGCCGCACATGACCAGCCCGACGCGCTGGCCGTCCAGCCGCGCCTTCAGCGGCCCGAACAGCGCCGCCACCGCGGCCGCGGGCGCCGGCTCCACCGCGAGCTTCATGTCGACGAAGAGGTCGTGCATGCCGCGGCACATGTCCTCGTCGGACACGCGCACGATCTCGTCGACGAAGCGCCGGCACACGCCGAAGCTGTAGGGCAGCGCATACGGCGCGCCCAGGCTGTCGGCGATGGTGTCGACCCCCTCCAGCCGCACCGGCGCCCCGGCCTGGAAGCTGCGGTACATCGCGTCCGCCCCCAGCGGCTCGACGCCGTAGACGCGGCACGCCGGCTTGAGCTGCTTCACCGCCGCCGCGATCCCCGAGATCAGCCCGCCGCCCCCCACCGGCACCACCACGGCGTCGAGCTGCGGAACCTGCTGCAGGAACTCCAGCCCGACGGTCGCGGTACCCTGGGACGTGAGCGGCCCGTCGAAGGGGTGGATCATCGTGCGGCCTTCCGTGTCGACCAGCGCCTGTGCACCGGCGAAGGCCTCGTGCACGTTGGGCACCAGCCGCACCGTGGCGCCGAAGGCCTCGCAGGCGGCGATGCGCAGCGGGCTCGCGGTGCGCGGCATCACCACCGTGGCCGAGGTGCCGGCGATGCGCGCCGCGTACGCCGCCGCGATCGCGTGGTTGCCGGCGCTGGCCGCGGTGATGCCGCGCTGCAGCGACCCGGCATCGAGGGCTTCAACGCAATTCAACGCTCCCCGCAGCTTGAAGCTGCCGGTGGTCTGGAACAGCTCCAGCTTCAGCCACACCTCGGTGCCCGGCTGCAGGCGGCTCGCGGCCGCGCCGGTCTGCCAGCGCCAGGCCGGCGTGGGCAGCACCTTGCCGGCCAGGCGGTCGGCCGTGGCGCGGATCTGGTCGAGGGTGGGGAAGGGCGAGGCGAGGGCCTCTGCGGCGGGAACGGGGTTCTGTGTCATGGCTCAGGCATGATGGCACACCGGTCGACGGTGGACCGATGGTGATCGATGGCGATCGATGGGAAGAGGCAGGCAGGACGATGGCGGGCACGGGTGACGGGGCGCGGTTTTTCGCGAAGCTGGAAGAGAGCCTGGCACGGCAGGACTTCGTCAAGCTGGTGCTCGCCAAGTACCGCGGGCCCGAGCCCGACCTGCAGCGCGTCACGGTGCGCCGCATCCGCCTGCGCGACGAAGACAGCCTGAGCTTCGTGTCCACCCACCGCACCCGCGACCTCACCCGCAACCTGCCGCTTGCCGAGGGCCTGCAGCACCTGCGCGAACGGGCGACGGACGAGTTCGGCCACCTGCACCTGCTGACCGGCGCCGAGGACGTGCAACTGATGACCAGCCGCAAGGGCCAGCAGACGCTGCGCGTGGCGGCCGTCGCGCGCGAGGTCGGGGACGACGCCGGCCACGACCGCGCCAAGCACCGCTGGGTCGACCTGTCGCGCCCCTGGCTCGCCGACCTGGGCGTCACCACGCCGCAGCAGCAGGTGGTGCCGGCGATGGCACGCAAGTGGAAGCAGATCAACAAGTTCGTCGAGGTGCTGGACAACGCGCTCAAGGCCTCGCCGCTGCGCGACGCGCCGGCGCTGCGGGTGCTGGATTTCGGGGCCGGCAAGGGCTACCTGACCTTCGCGGCCCACGACCACCTGCGCCACACGCTCGGCCGCGAGGCCCGGGTTGTCGGCGTCGAGCTGCGCGAGGACCTGGTGCAGCTGTGCAACGCCGCGGCCCGGCGCAACGGCATGGACGGCCTCGGCTTCCGCCATGGGGACGTGCGCAGCCATGCGCCCGAGCCGGTGGACGTGATGATCGCGCTGCACGCCTGCGACGTCGCGACCGACTACGCGATCGAGACCGGCATCCGTGCCGGCGCTTCCGTCATCCTCTGCTCGCCCTGCTGCCACAAGCAGATCCGCCCGCAGCTGCTGAGCCCGCATCCGCTGCGGCCCATCCTGCAGCACGGCATCCACCTCGGCCAGGAGGCCGAGATGCTGACCGACGGCCTGCGCGCGCTGCTGCTGGAATCGCGGGGCTACGACACCCAGGTGTTCGAGTTCATCTCGCTGGAGCACACCAGCAAGAACAAGATGATCCTCGCGGTGAAGCGCAGCCAGCCGAAGCCGGCCGACGAGGTGCTGGCGCAGATCCGGGAGATCAAGGCCTTCTACGGCATCCGGGAGCACTGCCTCGAGACACTGCTCGCGGCGGCCTGATCAGGCCGCCAGGATCAGGTCCGCGGCCTTCTCCGCGATCATGATGGTCGGCGCGTTGGTGTTGCCGCCGACGAGCGTCGGCATCACCGACGCATCCACCACCCGCAGCCCCTGGAGCCCGTGCACGCGCAGCTGCGGGTCGACCACCGCCAGCGCGTCGGTGCCCATGCGGCAGGTGCCGCTCGGGTGGTAGATGGTGTCGGCGCGGCTGCGGATGACGTCGCGGATGTGGTGCTCCTCCTCGACGCCGGCGGTGAAGAGGTCGCGCTTCAGCCGCGCGGCGATGGACGGCGCCTGCAGCAGGCGGCGCGTCTCCTTCCAGCCGCGCACCAGCACCTCCAGGTCTTCCGGGTCGTCGAAGAACTTCGGGTCGATCACCGGCGCGTCGCGCATGTCGCCGCTCGCTGCCTGCACCGTGCCGCGGCTGCGCGGGCGCAGCAGGCAGACGTGGCAAGACAGGCCGTGCCGCAGGTGCAGCCTGCGCGCATGGTCCTCGACGAGTGCCACGACGAAGTGCAGCTGCACCTCGGGCGCCGGGGCCTGCGGGTCGAGCCGCAGGAAGCCGCCGGCCTCGGCGAAGTTGCTGGTCAGCAGGCCGCGGCGCTCGCGGCGGTAGCGCCCCCACGCCCGCAGCGCGTGCCACAGGCCGGCCGGCGAGAAGCCGAACAGCGCCGGGTCGGGCACCCGGTGGCCGAACACGAAGTCGATGTGGTCCTGCAGGTTCAGGCCGACGCCCGGCAGGTGGTGCTTCAGGTGGATGCCGGTGCGCTGCAGCTGCGCACCGTCGCCGACGCCGGACACCTGCAGCAGCTGCGGCGACTGCAGCGCGCCCGCGCACACGATCACCTCGCGCCGCGCGCGCAGCTGCTCGACCTGCCCGCCGCGCGCCATCTCGATGCCGACCGCGCGCTTGCCCTCGAACAGCACGCGCAGCACCTGGGCCTTCGTCAGCACGTGCAGGTTGTCGCGCGCGTCCATCACCGGGTGCAGGTAGGCGCGGGCCGCGCTCCAGCGCTCGCCCCGGTATTGCGTGACCTGGTACAGGCCCAGGCCTTCCTGCTCCCGGCCGTTGAAGTCGTCGGTGAGCGGAAAGCCGGCCTCGCGCGCGCCCTGCAGGAAGCGCCCCGGCCACGGGTTGTCGGTGCGCAGGTCGCTGACGTGCAGCGGGCCGCCCCGGCCGTGGAATTCGTCGTGCAGGCGCTCGTTGTCCTCGGCCCTGCGGAAGAAGGGCAGCACCTCGTCGTAGGACCACCCGGGGTTGCCCAGCGCCGCCCAGTGGTCGTAGTCCCAGCGGTGGCCGCGCGTGTAGATCATCGCGTTGATGGCGGACGAGCCGCCGAGCGTGCGGCCGCGCGGCTGGTAGCCGCGGCGGCCGTTCAGGCCGGGCTGCGGCACGGTCTCGAAGGCCCAGTTGTTCAGGCGCGTCGGCAGCATCGCGACCGCGCCGACCGGCACTTCGAGCAGCAGGCCGCGGCCGTCCCCGCCCGCCTCGACCAGGGCGACCTGCGCGGCAGGGTCGGCGCTGAGCCGGTTCGCGAGCACGCAGCCGGCGGACCCGCCGCCGACGATCAGGAAGTCGACCTCGTTCGTCACGGGCTCGACATTACATCAGGCTGGGTCGGAATTGCGCCGGCGCCGGCAGCATCAGGTCGTCGATCGACGGCATGCCGCCCAGCAGCATCGGCGTCCAGTGCTCGGCCGGCGCCGGGGCGTGGAACAGGAAGCCTTGGTAGGCATCGACGCCCAGCATCTGCAGGAAGCGCAGCTGGGCGCCGCGCTCGACGCCCTCGGCCACCACCTGCAGGTGCAGGTTGTTGGCGAGCGTGACGATGGAGCGCACGATGCGCTCGCGGCGCGCGTTGCCGGGCAGGTCGAGCAGGAAGCTGCGGTCGATCTTCAGCACGTCGATGGGCAGGTCGGCGAGCTTGGACAGCGACGAGTAGCCGGTGCCGAAGTCGTCGATGGAGATCTTGAACGACCACTCGCGCAGCAGCTTGAGCTGGGCGAGGGCGCGGTCCGGGCGCTCGGCGAGGAAGGTCTCGGTGACCTCCAGGTCGAGCGCGCCGACCGGCACGTCGTAGCGGCCGACCGCGGCGAGCACGGTCTCGAACAGGTTGTCGCGGTCCAGGTCGCGCGCCGACAGGTTGACGGCGACGCGCGGCGCCACCGCGCCGGCCGCCATCCACAGCGCGAGCTGGCGGCAGACCTCGTCGAGGATGTAGTCGGTGAGGCGCGAGATGCAGCCCATGGACTCGGCCACCGGCACGAACTCGACCGGCGAGACCACGCCCAGGCGCGGGCTGTTCCAGCGCACCAGCGCCTCGAAGCCGAGCAACTGCCCGTTCGCCCGCACCTGCGGCTGGTAGACGACGTGCAGCTCGTGGTCGTCGATGGCGCGCTCGAGCGCCGATTCGATCGCGATGCGCCGGCTCACGGCGCGCTCGCTGACGGGCGTGCCGATCTCCTCGACCGCGGTGCCGCCTTCGCGCGCCAGCTCCATCGCGACGCCGCTGCGGTGCATCACCTCGGCGGCGTGCGGACTGTCGGTCGGGAACATCGAGGCGCCCACCGCCAGCTCGACCAGGACCTGGCCGCTGCCCACCTGCAACTGCTGCGGCAGCGCGCGCCGCAGCCGCGCCACCGCCATCGCCGCCTGGCCCTCGGGCACCGCCGGCAGGGCGATGCTCAGCATCGAGCCGCGGGTGCGGGCGAGGTAGCTGTCCTTGCCGCCGGCCTCGCGCAGCGCGTTCGCGAAGGCGACGATGAACTGGTTGCCCTGGGCCATGCCGTAGCGGGCGTTGACCTGGCGCAGCGAGCCCAGCCCGCACGAGACCACCGGCACCACCATGCCCGGCCCGAGCTGGAAGCGCTGCCGCTCCAGCCACTGCGCCAGGCCCTCGGGCCGCGGCAGGCCGGTGACGACGTCGTGCGAGGCCAGGTACTCGGCCTCGGCCTGGCTGCGCACCAGGTCGCGCTGCAGCTCGCGCAGCTCGGTCACGTCCTGGAAGCTCACCGCGAAATGCCCGTCGCCGCAGGGATAGCGGTGGCGCACCAGCAGCCTGCGCTGCAGCTCGCCTTCGCCGACGTGCCACTCGGTGCCTGCCTCGAACTGTGGGACAGCGCTAGCCTCGGGGTCGAGCGGATGCAGCACGGCGGCGAGCGGCTGGTCGTCGGCGGGGCCGCCGGCGAGCTGGGTGAAGAGCCGGTTGCCGCGGCGCACGCGGCCGTCGTCGCGGCAGACCACGACGGCGGTGCCCTGGTGCTCGAAGAGGTTCTCGTACAGGTCCTGCATGCGCTGGGCGTGCTCGCGGGCCTGGCGGGCCGCGCCGAGGATGCGGAACACCGCGAGCGGCAGGCAGAAGTTGAAGAAGGTGAAGAGCAGGGCGTGGATGTAGAGCGGCGAGGTCTCGAGCGTGACGTCGATGCCGAACAGGCTGGGCATCACGACGCCGGTGGCGGCGAGGGTGAAGGGCACGAGGTTGAGCGCCATCAGCCCGAGCCCGAGCCGGTAGCCGCGCAGCAGGCCGGCGAGCAGCGGCGTGCAGTAGCAGAACACGTAGCCCAGGCGCTGCACTTCGGGGATGCGCACGCAGGTGGCGATCACCAGGCCGGCGGCATAGACCATGAGGATCAGGCCGTTGGCGCTGGCGCGCGGGTGTCCGGCGGAGCGCCGGATGACGGCCAGCAGCGCCAGGTAGAACAGCACCACGATCGCGAGGATGAAGTAGATGCCGCGCTGCACCCCCAGCCAGGCGCTGTGCAGCGCGACGGCCGCCTCCAGCGTGAGCCCGCTGAGCAGGACGATGCGCAGCGCGCTCAGCTGGACGCGGCTGTCGGTGTCCTGGGACGGGTGGGCCGGTAACTGCAGGAAGGCGTGCAGGGACGCCCACAGGCTCGCACCCGCCGAGATCAATCGGCGGAGCATGGGGTTCGGACGACGTGGACCATCTGGCAAGGTCGCTGAGTGTGCCCCCCGTTGAGGCACGCGCGCCCGCGGCCTGCGTGAAGCACTTCACGACCCTGGATTGTGCCCTGGGGCAAACCCTGCGATCCAATCGCCGCGCCGATCCGTAGGGGTGGCCCGGCGCGATGGAGGGGCGGGCCGGGTCAGGCGGGCGGGCGGCCGGGCGGGTCGCCGGGGCTGCCGAGGCCGCGGGCGCGGTCGGCGGCGAACTGGCGGGCGAAGTCGGCGAAGCGGCCGGCGTCCAGGGCCTCGCGCACCTCGCGCATCAGGTTCAGGTAGTAGTGCAGGTTGTGGATGGTGGTGAGCATGGGCCCGAGCATCTCGCCGCAGCGGTCGAGGTGGTGCAGGTAGGCGCGGCTGAAGCCGCGGCAGGTGTGGCAGCTGCAGGTCTCGTCGATGGGGCGCTCGTCGGTGCGGTAGCGCGCGTTGCGCAGGCGCAGGTCGCCGAAGCGGGTGAAGAGGTGGCCGTTGCGCGCGTTGCGGGTGGGCATCACGCAGTCGAACATGTCGACGCCGGCGGCGACGCCCTCGACCAGGTCTTCCGGCGTGCCCACGCCCATCAGGTAGCGCGGCTTGTGGGCGGGCAGGCGGTGCGGCGTGTGGGCCATGATGCGCTGCATCTCGGGCTTGGGCTCGCCGACGCTGACGCCGCCGATGGCGTAGCCGGGCAGGTCGAGCTCGACCAGGGCGGCGAGGGACTCCTCGCGCAGGTTCTCGAACATGCCGCCCTGGACGATGCCGAAGAGGGCGTTCGGGTTCTCGTTGCGCTGGAATTCGGCCAGGCAGCGGCGCGCCCAGCGCAGGCTCAGTTCCATCGAGGCTCGGGCCTCGCGCTCGGTGGTGAGGTGGCCCTTGGTCTCGTAGGGCGTGCACTCGTCGAACTGCATCACGATGTCGCTGTTCAGCGCGTGCTGGATCTGCATGCTGGTCTCGGGCGTGAGGAACAGCTTGTCGCCGTTGACCGGCGAGGCGAAGCGCACGCCTTCCTCGCTGATCTTGCGCATCTCGCCGAGCGACCAGACCTGGAAGCCGCCGCTGTCGGTGAGGATGGGCTTGTGCCAGCCCTCGAAGCGGTGCAGGCCGCCGAACTGGCGCAGGATGTCGATGCCGGGGCGCAACCAGAGGTGGAAGGTGTTGCCGAGGATGATCTGCGCGCCCATGTCGTGCAGCGACTGGGGCATCACGCCCTTGACGGTGCCGTAGGTGCCCACCGGCATGAAGATCGGGGTCTCGACGACGCCGTGGTTCAGCGTCAGCCGGCCGCGGCGGGCCAGGCCTTCGGTCTTGAGGAGTTCGAACTGGAGCATGGCGGGATTGTCCCGCATGTGTGCCGTCGCGATGAGCCGTTGCCGCTGGCGCCCGTTGGCGATAGGCTGGCGGGCATCATGTGGCGACGCTGGCTGGTTCGACTGGGTTTGTGGGGTTCCGCGGGCGCTTCTGCGGCTCGGCCTTCGCCCACATTCGAGGACCAGATCGCAGTGGCGCGGCGGATCATGGGGAAGCGCCACGCAGCGCTTCGCGCGCTGGCCTCGCTCTAGCGCCGCCGCTCCAGCAGCATCGCATCCCCGTAGCTGAAGAACCGATACCCCTGCGCGATCGCGTGCCGGTACAGCATCATGATGTGCTCGTAGCCGGCGAAGGCGCTGACCAGCATCAGCAGCGTGCTCTTCGGCAGGTGGAAGTTGGTGACCAGCAGGTCGACGACGCGGAAGTCGAAGCCGGGCGTGATGAAGATGTCGGTGTCGCGGCTGCCCGCCTGCAGGCGCCCGCCGAGCGCCGCGGATTCCAGCGCCCGCAGCGTCGTCGTGCCGACCGAGACCACCCGCCCGCCGTTCTCCTGCGTGCAGCGGATCGCGTCGACCGTCGCTTGCGGCACTTCGAACCACTCGCTGTGCATGGTGTGCTCGGCGATGTTCTCGCTGCGCACCGGCTGGAAGGTGCCGGCCCCGACATGCAGCGTGATGGCCGCGCTTGCGATGCCGCGGGCGCGCAGTGCCGCCAGGACCCCCTCGTCGAAATGCAGGGCGGCGGTCGGCGCCGCCGCAGCGCCGGGGCGGGCCGCGAACACCGTCTGGTAACGGCGCTCGTCGTCCGCATCGTCCGCATGCGTGATGTAGGGCGGCAGCGGCACGTGGCCATGGCGCTCCAGCAGCGCGAGCGGCTCGTCCGGGAAGCGCAGGTGGAACAGGCTGCCGTCCGGCCCGCCGCGCCCCAGCACCTCGGCCTCGAACGCATCGGCGAAGCGCACCCGCTGTCCCGGCTTGGGCGACTTGCTGGCGCGCAGGTGCATCAGCACCTCGTGGCCCGGCAGCAGGCGCTCGACCAGCGCCTCGACCGCGCCGCCGCTCGCCTTCACGCCGTGCAGCCGTGCCTTGATGACGCGGGTGTCGTTGAAGACCAGCAGGTCGCCCGGCTGCAGCAGCGCGGGCAGCTCGCGGAAGATGCGGTCGACCGGCGGATCGGCGCGGCCGTCGAGCAGCCGCGAGCCGCTGCGCTCGGCGGCAGGGTGCTGCGCGATCAACCCGGGGGGAAGCTCGAAATCGAAATCCGCCAGGGTGAAGCCGCGCGCGGCGTCGGGAACGGAGGGGGGCGAAACGGGGGGCATGGGACACGCAGGCTGGACCGGCCTGGCAGCAATCGTCAGGGCCGGATTGTTTCACGCGGCAGAATCCGCGCATGCCCGGCCGTGTCGATTCCGAATCCCCATCCCCTGCCGACGCCGCGGTGCGCGAGAAGTCGGCCCCCCAGAAGGCGATGGAAAAGCTGGGCCTGGTGCGCGACATCGACCTCGCGCTGCACCTGCCGCTGCGCTACGAGGACGAGACCCGCCTCACCCCCATCGCCCGGCTGCGCGACGGCGACACCGCGCAGGTCGAGGGCATCGTGCGCGAGTGCGAGGTGCAGTTCCGCCCGCGCCGCCAGCTCGTGGTCCGGCTCGACGACGGCAGCGGCGAGCTCTGGCTGCGCTTCCTCCACTTCTACCCGAACCACCAGAAGACGCTCGCCGCCGGCCGCCGCGTGCGCGTGCGCGGCGAGGCGCGCGGCGGCTTCTTCGGGCTCGAGATGGTGCACCCGGGCTTCCGCGGCGTCGACGGGGACACGCCGCTCGCCGAGGCCCTGACCCCCGTCTACCCGACCAGCGCCACGCTCCCCCAGGCCTACCTGCGCAAGGCGATCGCCTCGGGGCTCCAGCGCGCCGACCTGTCCGAGATCGTGCCGCCCGCGCTGCTGCCCCCCGGGCTGATGGGCCTGCGCGAGGCGCTGCGCTTCCTGCACCAGCCGCGGCCCGACGTGAGCCTTGCGACGCTGGAGGACCACAGCCACCCGGCCTGGCAGCGCTTGAAGTTCGAGGAATTGCTGGCGCAGCAGCTGTCGCAGCTGCAGGCCAAGCAGGAGCGCGCGCTGCAGCAGGCGCCGGGCTTCACGGTCCGGGCCGGCGGCCTGCAGGAGCGCCTGCTCGCGGCGCTGCCCTTCTCGCTGACCGCGGCGCAGCGCCGCGTGGTCGAGGAGATCGCGACCGACCTGCAGCGCGAGGTGCCGATGCACCGCCTGCTGCAGGGCGATGTCGGCTCCGGCAAGACGGTGGTGGCGGCGCTCGCCGCCGCCGTCGTGATGAACGAGGGCTGGCAGTGCGCGCTGATGGCGCCGACCGAGATCCTCGCCGAGCAGCACTTCCGCAAGCTCGTCGGCTGGCTCGAGCCGCTGGGCGTGCAGGTGGCCTGGCTTACCGGCAGCCGCAAGGGCAAGGCGCGGCGCGAGATGCTGGCGCGGGTCGCCTCGGGCGAGGCCGGCCTGGTGGTGGGCACGCACGCGGTGATCCAGGGCGAGGTGGCGTTCTCCCGGCTCGGCCTGGCCATCATCGACGAGCAGCACCGCTTCGGCGTCGCCCAGCGCCTGGCCCTGCGCGCCAAGCTGCAGCAGGGTGCGCTCGAGCCCCACCTGCTGATGATGAGCGCGACGCCGATCCCGCGCACCCTCGCGATGACGGTGTTCGCCGACCTGGACGTGAGCACCATCGACGAGCTGCCGCCCGGCCGCACGCCCATCGTCACCAAGGTGTTCAGCGATGCGCGCCGCGACAACGTGGTGCTGACCATCGCCGAGGAGGTGGGGCGCGGCCGGCAGGTCTACTGGGTCTGCCCGCTGATCGAGGAATCGGAGACCCTGGACCTGCAGAACGCGACCGCCACCCACCAGCAGCTGTGCGAGGCGCTGCCCGACCACCTGGTGGGCCTGCTGCACGGCCGCATGCCGGCGGCCGAGAAAGCGGCGGTGATGGCACTGTTCAGCAGCGGCGAGATGAAGGTGCTGGTCAGCACCACGGTGATCGAGGTCGGCGTCGACGTGCCGAATGCCTCGCTGATGGTGATCGAGCATGCCGAGCGCTTCGGCCTGAGCCAGCTGCACCAGCTGCGCGGGCGCGTCGGGCGCGGCTCGGTGGCGAGCGTCTGCGTGCTGCTCTACACGCCGCCGCTGTCGCCGACCGGCAAGGACCGGATGAAGGCGATGGCGGAGACGAACGACGGCTTCGAGATCGCGCGCCGCGACCTGGAGATCCGCGGCCCGGGCGAGTTCCTCGGCGCGCGGCAGTCGGGCGCCCCGCTGCTGCGCTTCGCCGACCTGGCGCTGGACGAGGCGCTGGTGCACCGCGCGCGCGCGGTGGCGACGACCCTGCTGGCGCAGCACCCGCGCATCGCCGAGCAGCACGTGCTGCGCTGGCTGGGCGGCAAGGCCGAGTATTTGAAAGCCTGATCCCGGTCCCATCCCCCTAGTTTTCACTGTCCATCGCGCCGGGAGGGCGGGATAGCATCCGCGACGATTCGCCATCACCACCGGAGAGACACGATGAATCTCGTCCAGCGCGTCCAGGACATCCTGCTCAAGCCCACCCAGACCTGGCCGGCGATCGATGCCGAGCCGGCGACCACCGCCTCCATCTTCCAGACCTACGTGATGATCCTCGCGGCCATCCCGGCGGTGGCGAGCTTCATCGGGCTGTCGGTGGTGGGGATCGGCGGCTTCGGCGGCAGCATCCGCCTGCCCTTCGTCGGCGGGCTGCTGCAGATGGTGGTCGGCTACGTGCTGGCGCTGGTCTCGGTGTTCGTGCTGACGCTGATCGTCGAGGCCCTGGCGCCGACCTTCGGCGGGCGCAAGGACCGCATCAGCGCGCTGAAGGTGGTGGCGTATTCCCTCACCGCGGCCTGGGTCGGCGGCATCTTCAGCCTGCTGCCCACCCTGAGCGTGCTGGGCCTGCTGGCCTCGCTCTATTCCATCTACCTGCTCTACACGGGCCTGCCGGTGCTGATGCGGGCCCCGCAGCAGAAGGCCGCGGCCTACACCGCGGTGGTCATCCTGTGCGCCATCGTGCTGGGGCTGGTGGCGGCGGCGCTGTCGGCCGCCGTCCTGCCGTCGCGCGGCCTGTTCGGTGCCATGGCCGGCTCGCGCGGCGGCGGCGCCGAGGTGACGATCAACACGCCCCAGGGCGAGGTGAAGATCGACACCGCGAAGATGGACGAGTGGTCGAAGAAGATGGAAGAGGCCGGCAAGCGCATGGAAGAGGCGCAGAAGTCGGGTGACCCGGCCGCGACCGCGAAGGCGATGGGCGAGGCCATGGGCGCACTGACCGGTGCCAACGGCCAGCCGATCGCGCCGGCCGACCTGAAGGCTCTGCTGCCCGAGGCGCTGGGCGAGCTGAAGCGCGAGTCGATCGAATCGCAGGGCGGGCAGGCGATCGGCATCGCGAGTTCGATGGCCAAGGCCGCCTATGCCGCCGCCGACAAGCGCATCGAGCTGTCGGTCACCGACCTGGGCGGCGCGTCCGGCCTGGCGGCCCTGGCCGGCTGGGCCAACATGACGATGGACAAGGAGACCGGCGACCAGGTCGAGAAGGTCTACAAGCAGGGTGCCCGCACCATCCGCGAGGAATCGCGCAAGGACGGCAGCCGCAGCGAGATCTCGGTGCTGCTGGCCAATGGCGTGATCGTCGAGGCCAAGGGCCAGCAGGTCGACGCCGCCGCGCTGCGCAAGGCCGTCGACGGCCTCGGCCTGGACAGGATCGAAGCGATCAAGCGCCCCGCCAAGTCTTAGCCGTGGTAGCCGTGGTAGCCGTAGCCCGGATGAAGCGCAGCGCAATCCGGGGGGCGTCCGTCAAGACCCGAAGTGGATCTGGTACCGAGCCCCGTCCGAGAACAGGCACGCTCCCGTCCCCATCCCCGGCCCGGTGACCAGGTACTCGCACTGCGCATTCACCCCCTTCGCCCCGTAGGCGTTGGCGATCCCGCGCCGCCCGTTGAAGCTGCGCGGCTGCGTGCCCAGCACCTCGTTGTGGATGCGGCCGAAGGCGGTGTAGCTGGCGTCGACCTGGGTGCTCTCGCCCTGCATCGCGTCGCCGAGGTAGGACAGCGAGAACGTCCCGCGCCCGGTGTGGTTGTCGACGACCACGGCATTCAGCAGCCCGCCCTTGTTGGCTTGCGGGTTGAGCGGGTAGAGGCGGGCGTTCAGCACCGTCGGCTGCGGCGGCGAGGCCGGCGCCGGCGGGGTGACCACGGTCACGCTGGCGGGCGGGCCCGAACCGTCGCTGCGCGCGTCGCGCTGGATCGGGTAGCCCTGTCCGGTGCGCGGATCGATCGGCACGACGTAGCAGCCGCTCAGTGCGGCGGTGGTCAGCAGCAGGGCCGTGCAGCCCAGGGTGTGCAGGCGCAGGGGGTTCATGCGGTCTTTCAGGTCGCGGCACATGCCGCGGGGCGCAGCATCCCCGCGCGCCGGGCGGCCCGCAAGCGCGGGCTGCCACGGTATCGAAGGGCGATCCCGCCGGTTTCATGACGCGCACCCGGGCGTCGGATATTCTTCCGCCCTGGGCCAGAGCAGACGCCATGACACTCACCGAGTTGCGATACATCGTCGCGGTTGCACGCGAGAAACATTTCGGCCGCGCGGCCGAGGCCTGCTTCGTCTCGCAGCCGACCTTGAGCGTGGCGATCAAGAAGCTGGAGGAAGAGCTGGACGTGAAGCTCTTCGAGCGCGGCTCGAACGAGGTCAGCACCACCCCGCTCGGCGAGGAGATCGTGCGCCAGGCCCAGTCGGTGATCGAGCAGGCGGCCGGCATCCGCGAGATCGCCAAGCGCGGCAAGGACCCGGTGTCCGGCCCGCTGCGCGTCGGCGTGATCTACACCATCGGCCCCTACCTGCTGCCCGACCTGGTCAAGCAGGCCATCGAGCACGTCCCGCAGATGCCGCTGGTGCTGCAGGAGAACTTCACCGCCCGGCTGCTGGAGATGCTGCGCACCGGCGAGCTGGACTGCGCCATCATGGCCGAGCCCTTCCCGGACACCGGCCTCGCGGTCGCGCCGCTCTACGACGAGCCCTTCGTCGTCGCCGTGCCCAAGGACCACCCGCTCGCGAAGCGCAAGCGCATCAGCGCCGAGGAGCTGAAGCAGGAAACCATGCTGCTGCTCGGCACCGGCCACTGCTTCCGCGACCACGTGCTCGAGGTCTGCCCGGAGTACGCCCGCTTCTCCAGCGACGCCGAGGGCATCCGCAAGAGCTTCGAGGGCTCGTCGCTGGAGACCATCAAGTACATGGTCGCCTCGGGCATGGGCATCACCGTCGTACCCCAGCTCAGCGTCCCCAAGGACCAGCCGTCCCACATCCGCTACGTGCCCTTCAGCCCGCCGGCCCCGACGCGCCGCGTGGTGCTGGCCTGGCGCCGCACCTTCACGCGCTACGAGGCGATCGCCGCCTTGCGCAACGCGATCTACGCCTGTCCCCTCGAGGGCGTCGACAGAGTGTCCTGAGGGGGCTTTGCAGCCTCACTAGACTCGAACCACCACCGCCAGAATCCGGAGAACCCGATGGCCAAGAAAAGCAAGACCGCCACTTCCACCGCCGTCGCCGCCGCGAGTCCCGCCGCCGGCGCCCTCGGCATCCACATCGGCATCAGCGACAAGGACCGCGCGGCCATCGCGGGCGGCCTGAGCAGGCTGCTGGCCGACACCTACACGCTCTACCTGACGACGCACAACTTCCACTGGAACGTCACCGGGCCGATGTTCAACACGCTGCACCTGATGTTCATGACGCAGTACACCGAGCTGTGGGCCGCGGTCGACCCGATCGCCGAGCGCATCCGCTCGCTGGGCCATGCGGCGCCCGGCTCGTACGCGCAGTTCGGCCAGCTGGCCTCGATCGCCGATGCGCCGGCCGTGCCGCCCAAGGCGCTCGAGATGGTGCGCATCCTGGTGCAGGGCCACGAGGCGGTCGCGCGCACCGCGCGCACCCTGTTCCCGCTCGCCGACAAGGCGGGCGACGAGCCGACCGCCGACCTGCTGACCCAGCGCCTGACCGTGCATGAACAGACTGCGTGGATGCTGCGCAGTCTGCTGGAAGAGTGAACGCCCCGGCCCCCGTGCGCGTCGCCATCGTCACCTTCGATGGCTTCAACGAGCTGGACTCGTTCATCGCGCTCGGCATGCTGAACCGGCTGCGCACCGAGGGCTGGACGGCGGAGATCGCCGGCCCGGCCCAGCGCCTGACCTCGATGAACGGGGTGACCATCGAGGCGCAGCAGCCGCTGGAGTTCGCCAACGAGGCGGACATCGTGCTGTTCGGCAGCGGCATCTACACCCGGGCGATTGCGGAGAACAGCGCGCTGCTCGACCGGTTGCAGCTCGATCCGCTGCGGCAGCTGGTCGGGGCGCAGTGCTCGGGCACGCTGCTGCTGGCGCGGCTGGGGCTGCTGGCCGACATCCCGGCCTGCACCGATCTCACGACCAAGCCCTGGGTGGTCGAGGCGGGCGTGCGGGTGGTGGATGCGCCGTTCCACGCGCGCGGGCCGATCGCCACGGCGGGCGGCTGCCTGGCCTCGCAGTACCTGGCCACCTGGGCGATGCTGCGGCGCGCCGGCCTGGAGACCACCGCGAAGGCGCTGCACTACGTGGCGCCGGTGGGCGAGAAGGAGGCCTACGTCGAGAAGCTCGTCTCGACGGTGCGGGCCTTCATTCCGCCGGACGAATTGCGGTTGTAGCGACGGCCGAACCCCGGATTGGCATCCGGGCTACGCATCCTGTAGCCCGGATGGAGCGAAGCGGAATCCGGGAGCGGCGGCTCAATGCGAGGGCGCCGGCACCGACCACCGCTTCTGCACCTCGCCCGCCGCATTGACGCTCTCGAGGTGCACCCCGAACCCCCACAGGCGCGCCGCGTGCTTCAACACCTCCTGCGCGCCGTCGTGCAGGGGCCTGTCGTTGTGCTGCGCATGCCGCAGCGTCAGTGACCGATCCCCGCGCAGGTTGACGCTCCACACCTGGATGTTGGGTTCGCGGCTGCCCAGGTCGTACTGGTGCGACAGCGCCTCGCGCACGCGCCGGTAGCCGCTTTCGTCGTGGATGGCCGAGACCTCGAGATCCTTCTCCTTCTCGTCGTCGACGATCGCGAAGAGCCGGAACTCGCGCATCAGGTTGGGCGACAGGTACTGCCCGATGAAGCTCTCGTCCTTGAAGTTGCGCATCGCGTGGTCGATGGACTCCAGCCAGTCGGCGCCGGCCAGGTCGGGGAACCAGTGCCGGTCTTCGTCGGTCGGGTTCTGGCAGATGCGCTTGATGTCGGTGTACATCGCGAAGCCCAGCGCATACGGGTTGATGCCGTTGTAGCCGCGGTCGCCGACGCGCGGCTGGTACACCACGTTGGTGTGCGACTTCAGCCACTCGATCATCATGCCGTCGCTCAGGTAGCCGTCGTCATACATGGTGTTGAGCAGCGTGTGGTGCCAGAAGGTGGCCCAGCCCTCGTTCATCACCTGCGTCTGGCGCTGCGGGTAGAAATACTGCGAGACCTTGCGCACGATGCGCACCACCTCGCGCTGCCAGGGCTCCAGCAGCGGCGCATGCTTCTCGATGAAGTACAGCAGGTTCTCCTGCGGCTCCTCGGGGAAGCGGCGCGTCTCGGCCTCCTCGGCCGCCTTCTCGGCCTTGCGCGGCAGCGTGCGCCACATCTCGTTGATCTGGCGCTGCGCATAGGCCTCGCGGTCCTTCGCGTCGGCCAGCTCCTGGGCCAGCGACTTGCGGCTCGGCCGCCGGTAGCGGTCGACGCCCTGGTTCATCAGCGCGTGGCAGCTGTCGAGGAAGGTCTCCACCGCCTCCAGCCCATGGCGCTCCTCGCACTCGGCGACGTAGTTCTTCGCGTAGACCAGGTAGTCGATGATGGACGACGCATCGGTCCACATGCGGAACAGGTAGTTGCCCTTGAAGAAGCTGTTGTGGCCGTAGGCAGCGTGCGCGATCACCAGGGCCTGCATCGCCATCGTGTTCTCCTCCATCAGGTAGCTGATGCAGGGGTCGGAGTTGATGACGATCTCGTAGGCGAGGCCCATGTGGCCGCGCCGGTAGTTCTTCTCGGTGGCGATGAACTCCTTGCCGTAGCTCCAGTGCCGGTAGTTCACCGGCATGCCCACCGAGGCGTAGGCGTCCATCATCTGCTCGGCCGTGATGATCTCGAGCTGGTTCGGGTAGGTGTCCAGCCCGTAGCGGCGGGCGGTCGCCTTGATCACCTCGTGGTATTGCTCGATCAGCTCGAACGACCAGTCGGTGGGCGAGGGCAGGGGGTCGCGTGCGCGCGGCGGGGCAGCCAGGTCGGCGGCACGGCGTCTCGGGTGTTCGATCATCTGTCGTGTGCGCCTTTCGGCGCCCCAGGGTGGTGAGACTTGGAGGTTCATGTCGGAGCGCCCTCCTTCTTGAACAGGTCGCGGAACACCGGGTAGATCTGCGAGGCCTCGGTCACCTTGCGGATCGCGAAGGCCTTCGCGTCGGCGGCGAGCGCCGAGTACTCGTCCCAGAGGTTCTGCTCTTCCTCGGCCACCTGCACGTAGGCGAAGTAGCGGCACAGCGGCAGGATGTTGTTCGCGAGCAGCTCGCGGCAGCGGCCGCTGTCGTGATGCCAGTTGTCGCCGTCGCTCGCCTGCGCGCCGTAGATGTTCCACTCGCTGGTGGGGTAGCGGGCGCGCGCGATCTCTTCCATCAGCACGAGGGCGCTGGAGACCACGGTGCCGCCGGTCTCGGTGGAATGGAAGAAGTTCTGCTCGTCGACCTCCTGCGCCTGCGTGTGGTGGCGGATGAAGACGATGTCGATCTTCTCGTAGTGCCGCGTCAGGAACAGGTACAGCAGGATGAAGAAGCGCTTGGCCAGGTCCTTGCGCGCCTCGTCCATCGAGCCGGAGACGTCCATCAGGCAGAACATCACCGCCTTCGAGGTGGGCACCGGCACGCGCACGCGGCTGCGGTAGCGCAGGTCGATCGGGTCGAGGTAGGGGATGCGCTTCAGGCGCGCGCGCAGGGCCTCGATCTCCAGCTCGAGCGGCGGGATCTCGTGCGCGAACGGGTTCGGGTGCGGATGGCGCTTCAGCTGCGCAAGCTGCTCCTCGAGCTCGGCGAGCTCGCGCCGCGATTCGGAGCCGAGGGCGATGCGCCGGCCGATGGCGCCGCGCATCGAGCGCACCACGTGCAGGTTGTTCGGCGTGCCGTCGCTGCTGTAGCCGGCGCGGTGGGTCTTGAACTCGGGCGTCTCGGCGAGGGTGGTGCGGGCGAGGTTGGGCAGGGCCAGGTCGTCGAAGAAGACCTGCATGAACTCTTCCTTGTTGAGGTGGAAGACGAAGTCGTCGTCCCCCTCGCCGGAATCGCTCGCCTGCCCGCCGCCGCCTCCGCCGCTGCCGCCCTTGGGCCGGTCGATGCGGTCGCCGCGCACGTAGTCCTGGTTGCCGGGGTGGACCATCTCGCGCTTGCCGCCCTGGCCATGGCCGAACACCGGCTCGGCGATGTCGCGCTTGGGGATGTGGATGTCCTCCCCCTGCGCGATGTCGCGGATGCCGCGGCCGTCGACCGCGCGCTTCACCGCCTCGCGGATCTGGTCCTTGTGGCGGCGCAGGAAGCGCTCGCGGTTGCCGATCGACTTGTTCTTCCCCGCCAGCCGCCGGTCGATGATCTGCTGGAGCATGTGCGCCTTTCGTCAGTCTGGGGTGGTCGGCCTCCGGATCACGAGCTCTTCCGGACGCGCAGGTACCACTCGCAGAGCAACCGGACCTGCTTTGACGTGTAGCCCTTGGCAACCATCCGCGTCACGAAGTCCTCGTGCTTCTTCGCCTCGTCGGCGCTCGCCTTGGCGTTGAAGCTGATCACCGGCAGCAGCTCCTCGGTGTTGGAGAACATCTTCTTCTCGATCACCGTGCGCAGCTTCTCGTAGCTCGTCCACACCGGGTTGTTGCCGGCGTTGTTGGCGCGGGCGCGCAGCACGAAATTGACGATCTCGTTGCGGAAGTCCTTCGGGTTGGCGATGCCGGCCGGCTTCTCGATCTTCTCGAGCTCGGCGTTCAGCGAGGCGCGGTCGAACACCTCGCCGGTGTCGGTGTCGCGGTACTCGTGGTCCTGGATCCAGTAGTCGGCGTACGTGACGTAGCGGTCGAAGATGTTCTGGCCGTACTCGCTGTAGCTCTCCAGGTAGGCGGTCTGGATCTCCTTGCCGATGAACTCGGCATAGCGCACCGCCAGGTGCTCCTTGATGAAGGCCAGGTACTTCTGCTCGACCTCGGCGGGGAACTGCTCGCGCTCGATCTGCTGCTCGAGCACGTACATCAGGTGCACCGGGTTGGCGGCGACCTCGGTGCTGTCGAAGTTGAAGACCTTGCTCAGGATCTTGAAGGCAAAGCGCGTCGAGATGCCGCTCATGCCTTCGTCGACGCCCGCATAGTCGCGGTACTCCTGGAAGCTCTTGGCCCGCGGGTCGGTGTCCTTCAGGTTCTCGCCGTCGTACACCAGCATCTTGGAATAGAGGCTGCTGTTCTCGGGCTCCTTCAGCCGCGTGAGGATCGCGAACTGCGACATCATCTTCAGCGTGCCCGGTGCGCAGGTGGCCTGGGCGAGCGAGGAGCCGCGCAGCAGCTTCTCGTAGATCTTCACCTCTTCGCTGACGCGCAGGCAGTACGGCACCTTGACGATGTAGATGCGGTCGAGGAAGGCCTCGTTGTTCTTGTTGTTGCGGAACGCCTTCCACTCGCTCTCGTTGCTGTGCGCGAGCACGACGCCGTCGAAGGGCACGGCGCCGAAGCCTTCGGTGCCCTTGTAGTTGCCTTCCTGCGTCGCGGTCAGCAGCGGGTGCAGCACCTTGATCGGCGCCTTGAACATCTCGACGAACTCGAGCAGGCCCTGGTTGGCCAGGCAGAGGCCGCCCGAGTAGCTGTAGGCGTCCGGATCGTCCTGGGCATAGGTCTCGAGCTTGCGGATGTCGACCTTGCCGACCAGCGAGGAGATGTCCTGGTTGTTCTCGTCGCCCGGCTCGGTCTTGGCGATGCCGACCTGCTTGAGCACCGAGGGGAAGCGCTTGACGACGCGGAACTTGCGGATGTCGCCGCCGAACTCGTCGAGCCGCTTGACGGCCCACGGCGACAGGATGCGCTGCAGGTAGCGGCGCGGAATGCCGTATTCCTTCTCGAGGATCGGGCCGTCCTCGACCGCGTCGAACAGGCCGAGCGGCGATTCGTTCACCGGCGAGCCCTTGATCGCGTAGAACGGGACCTCCTGCATGAGCGCCTTCAGGCGCTCGGCGATCGACGACTTGCCGCCGCCCACCGGCCCGAGCAGGTAGAGGATCTGCTTCTTTTCCTCCAACCCCTGCGCGGCGTGCCGGAAATAGGACACCACCTGCTCGATGGAATCCTCCATGCCGTAGAACTCGGCGAAGGCCGGGTAGATCTTGATGACCTTGTTCGCGAACAGCCGCGACAGCCGCGGGTCGTTGCGCGTGTCGATGGTCTGCGGGTCCCCGATCGCCTTGAGCATGCGCTCGGCGGCGGTGGCGTAGGCCACGGGGTTGCGCTTGCACTCGGCGAGGTACTCTTCGAGCGAGAGCTCCTCTTCACGCGTGCGCTCGAAGCGGGCGGCGAAATGGCTGATCACGTCCATGCTGACCTCCTAAGACATCGGGATGGCGACGGCGAAGGGGCCACCTTCGCTGTTGCCGGGGAAGTTCTGATGAAGTCCCGAGTGCAGGGCTCCATCAGAGCTTTCCTTTGGGGTCAGCTGTTTGCGTGGTTCAAGCTTGCGCTGGTTCGAGGGAGGGGGTGTCCTGAGAAATGGTGGAAAAAGTCCGCTGTTCAACGCTTCCGTGTTCTGACGGTGTACAGCAAATAGTGTGCCCCTGTCTGTTGCTGCGTGTCACCACCCGCCTTGGGGTGAGTTCGCCGGTGTGAGCGGGGGCCCATGATGGAAGTTCCTCATGGATTGTTCGGTCAACCGGTGTGCGCTGTGCATGGAGGATCAGGTGCTGGCGAGCCCGAGCTTGTCGAGAAGCCCATTCAACTCCTCCAGCGAGCCGAAGGCAATGGCGACTTCGCCTTGTTCCCCCCGCTTGGTGCGCTTCTTGACGCGGATCTCGACCTGTGCTGTGAGCGCGTCCGAGAGTTCTTCCTCGATGCGCACCAGGTCGCGCGGCTTTTCCTTCGGCACCCGCAGCAGCGGCTGCTGGCGCGACGAGGCCATCCGGGTCGCGAGCTTCTCGGCCTCGCGCACGCTCAGCTTCTTCGCGGCGATCTCGCCCGCGCCGAGGATCTGGTGCGCGCCGTCCAGCGGCAGCAGCGCGCGCGCATGGCCCATGTCGAGGTCGCCCGCCATCAGCATCTGCTGCACCGGCTCGGCCAGGTTCAGCAGGCGCAGCAGGTTGCTCGTCGCACTGCGCGAGCGGCCGACGGCCTGGGCTGCCTGCTCGTGGGTCAGGTGGAATTCGTTCAGCAGGCGTGCGATGCCCTGCGCCTCTTCGAGCGGGTTGAGGTCCTCGCGCTGGATGTTCTCGATCAGCGCCATCGCCGCGGCGGCCTCGTCGGGCACCTCGCGCACGAGCACCGGCACCTCGTCCAGGCCGGCCAGACGGGCGGCGCGGGTGCGGCGTTCGCCGGCGATGATCTCGTAGCGGCCGGGGCCGACGGCGCGCACGAGCACCGGCTGCATGATCCCCTGCGCCTTGATGCTCTCGGCCAGCTCGTACAGCGAGCCCTCGTCCATGCGCGTGCGCGGCTGGTACTTGCCGGGCTGCAGCTGCTCGAGCTTCAGCGTGCGCGGCGTGCCGTCGTCGGTGCGGGCGGGGGCGTCGGAGACTTTGGGGCCGAGCAGCGCTTCGAGGCCGAGGCCGAGGCCTTTGGGTTTCTTGGTTGCCATCGGGGCATTTTCCCCGATCAACCGGCGGTCCCTGCGAGCGACAGCAGCAGCTCGCGCCCCTCGGGCCAGTCGCCCAGGCCGGAGTCGGCGTTCAGGTGGCCGCGCGGGCCGAGGTCGACGCGGCGGCTGCCCCAGGCGCGCGCCATCTCGGCGCCGCGTTCGACGGCACAGAACGGGTCGTCGCTGCTGAGCACGACGATGCTGGGGAAGGGCAGGGCCTCGCGCGAGATCGGACGCCAGGACGTGATCTGGGGCGGCATGTCGGGGCGCTCGATGTCGGGCGGCGCGACCAGCAGGGCGCCGGCGACGCGGCCGGTGTGCCGCGAGTGGGCGGCCCAGGCCGCCACGAGCTGGCAGCCGAGGCTGTGCGCCGCGAGCAGGGCCGGGCGCTCGTCCTGCAGCAGCACCTCGTCGAGGCGGGCCATCCAGTCGCCGCGCCGCGGCCACAGCCAATCGGCCTGATCGACGCGCTGGTCGCCGTGGGCCTCTTCCCACAGGGTCTGCCAGTGCCCGGGGCCGGAGTTCTCCCAGCCCGGGAGCAGCAGCATCCGCGCCACAGGAAAGGAAGGGGCTTGAACATTCGTCATGCAGGTGGCTTATCCTCGCGCTCTGTTTTCAATGATCGGTGGTGAACGAGGCCATGAAGCATCGTGTGTTTGTCGACGGCCAGGAAGGCACGACGGGACTGCGCATCAACGAGTACCTGGCGGCGCGCAGCGACGTCGAAGTGTTGCGCATCGATGCCGACCGACGCAAGGATGCCTCGGAACGCGCGCGGCTGCTGAACGCGGCCGACGTCGCCTTCCTCTGCCTGCCGGATGCGGCGGCGCGCGAGGCGGCGGCGCTGGTCACGAACCCCGACACCTGCCTGATCGATGCGAGCACGGCGCACCGCACGCTGCCGGGCTGGGCCTTCGGGCTGCCGGAGCTGGCCGCCGACCAGCGCGAGCGCCTGCGCCGGAGCAAGCGCATCGCCAACCCCGGCTGCCATGCCAGCGCTTTCATCCTGCTGCTGCGGCCGCTGGTGGATGCGGGGCTGGTGCTGGCGGCGGCGGGCGTCACGGCGACGTCGATCACCGGCTATTCCGGCGGCGGCAAGAAGATGATCGAGCAGTACGAGGCCGGTGGCGACCCGAAGCTCGACTCGCCGCGCCCGTACGGCCTGACGCTGGCCCACAAGCACATCCCGGAGATGATGGCCCACACCGGGCTCACGACCAAGCCGGTGTTCATGCCGATCGTCGGCAAGTTCTACAAGGGGCTGGCGGTGAGTGTGCCCTTGCATTTGGCGAATCTGGCGCCGGGTGCCAGTGCCGAGTCGGTGCACGCGGCATTGCAGCAGCGCTACGCCGGTGAGCGCTTCGTGCGGGTGATGCCGCTGCGCGATGCACAGACGCTGGAAGACGGCTTCTTCGACGTGCAGGCCTGCAACGACACGAACCGCGTCGACCTGTTCGTGTTCGCCAACGACTCGCAGGTGCTGCTGATGTCGCGCCTGGACAACCTCGGCAAGGGGGCGAGCGGGGCGGCGGTCCAGTCGATGAACGTGCACCTCGGCGTGGACGAGGGCCTGGGCCTTTGACCGCCCGCGCCGGGCGCCCGGGAGGGCCCCGGCGCAACCAGGTCAGGCCGGCACCGTTTCCTTGACACGCGCGACCATCTCGGTCGCGAACTCGAGGAAGGCCTGCGCGCCGCGCGACGCCGGATCGAACACGACGCCGGGCAGGCCGTAGCTCGGCGCTTCCGCCAGCCGCACGTTGCGCGGGATCACGCTGTTGAAGACCTTCTCGCCGAAGTGCGCCTTCAGCTGCTCGCTCACCTGCTGCTGCAGCGTGATGCGCGGGTCGAACATCACGCGCAGCAGGCCGATGAGCTGCAGGTCGGGGTTCAGGTTGGCGTGCACCTGCTTGATCGTGTTGACCAGGTCCGACAGGCCTTCGAGCGCGAAGTACTCGCACTGCATCGGCACGATCACGCCGTGCGCGCTGCACAGCCCGTTCAGCGTCAGCAGGCTGAGCGAGGGAGGGCAGTCGATCAGCACGAAGTCGTAGTCGTCCGCGGCGGCCTCGATGGCGGCCTTCAGGCGGCGGTCGCGGCGCTCCAGCTCGACCAGCTCCACCTCGGCGCCCGCCAGTTCGCGATTGGCCCCCAGGACGTCGTAACCGACCTTTTCGCTGCGCTGGCGCGCCTCGGCGATGCTGGCCGACTCGAGCAGCACGTCGTAGACGCTCAGCGGCAGCGCCCGCTTGTCCACGCCCGACCCCATGGTGGCATTGCCTTGCGGGTCCAGGTCGACGACCAGCACCCGCTGGCCGATCTGGGCCAGGCCGGCGGCGAGGTTCACGGTGGTCGTCGTCTTGCCGACGCCGCCCTTTTGGTTGGCAATGCAGAAGATGCGGGTCATGGGGTGTGCAGGGTCAGGGGCTGCCGGGGCTGACCCGGACGATACCAGCCAGCTGGGGTCGGGCGATGCGAATCGGGGTCATGACGGCGATTTTGGGCGCATCCAGGCGATACAGCGCTCGGCATCCAGGCCCGGTACCCGCAAGGGTTCCACGTGAAACACGTCGATGTCGGGTGGGAGGGCGGCGATCTCGTCCCCGGGGTATTTGCCTTTCATGGCCCCCCAGATGCCCCCGGCGGCCAAGTGAGCCCGCGTCAGGGTGACGAAGTCGAGCAGCGACGCGAAGGCGCGCGACACGACGACATCGACCTCGGCCGGGGGCAAGGCCTCGACCCGGCCATGAACCGACCGCAGCTGGCGCAGCCCCAGCTCGGCGGCCGCCTGCTGGATGAAGCTGGCTTTCTTGCCGACGGTGTCGACGCAGGTGACCTGCCAGCCCGGCTCGGCGATGGCGAGGACGACGCCGGGCAGGCCGGCGCCGCTGCCCACGTCCAGGATGCGCAGCGGGCGACCTCCAGCGTGCCGGCGCAGCGGGGCGACCGCGGCCAGGCTGTCGAGCAGGTGGTGGGTCAGCATGTGGCCGACATCGCGCACTGCCGTGAGGTTGTAGACCCGGTTCCACTTGGCGATCAACGCCTGGTAGGCGAGCAGCCGTTCCTGCTGCCCGGCGTCCAGCGGCAGGTGGAGTCGTTCCAGGCCGTCGGCCAGTGCGCGGGCCTCAGGCGGCTGCATCGGTGGTGGCGCTCGCAGGGGTGTCGTTGTCGGCCGCGTCGGGGGCGATGAAGCCCTTGAAGCGACCCTTCTTCAGGTGGATCAGCAGCAGAGAAATGGCGGCCGGCGTGATGCCGGAAATCCGCGACGCCTGGCCCAGGGTCTCCGGCCGGTGCTGGGCCAGTTTCTGGCGGGCTTCGAAGCTCAGCGCCGTGACCTGGGCGTAATCGAGATCGACCGGGAGGCGCAGGTTCTCGAAATGCGCGGCGCGTTCGACTTCGTCGTTCTGCTTGCTGATGTAGCCGGCGTACTTGATGCTGATTTCCACCTGCTCGATGACCGTGTCGGCCAGCATGGCCCCCCATTCGGCGTGAAGCGCCTCGCGGGAGACGGCGGCCTCCGGCTTGGCGATGCGGGCCGCTTCGACGACGGTGTCGAAGTCCACGGACGGACGCCGCAGCAGATCCGCCAGGCTGTACTCGTGCTCGATGGCTTTGCCCAGCAGGCGCTCGGCATCGGCGGCGGGGAGGGCGGCCGGGTGCACCCAGGTCGACCGGAGCCGTTCGGTTTCACGTGAAACAGCGTCGCGCTTGCGGTTGAAGGCGTCCCAGCGCGTGTCGTCCACCAGCCCTATGCTGCGGCCGATCTCGGTCAGGCGCATGTCGGCGTTGTCCTCGCGCAGTTGCAGCCGGAACTCCGCCCGACTGGTGAACATGCGGTACGGCTCGGTCACGCCTTTGGTGATGAGGTCGTCGACCAGTACGCCCAGGTAGGCCTGGTCGCGGCGCGGGGTCCAGGCGTCCTGCCCCAGGACTTGGCGGGCGGCATTGATGCCGGCGAACAGGCCCTGGGCCGCAGCCTCCTCGTAGCCGGTGGTGCCGTTGATCTGGCCGGCAAAGAAGAGGCCGGAGATCGATCGGGTCTCGAAGCTGGCCTTCAGGCCGCGCGGGTCGAAGTAGTCGTACTCGATGGCGTAGCCGGGGCGCAGGATGTGGGCGTGGGCCAGTCCGGGCATCGACCGCACGGCGGCGAGCTGGATGTCGAAGGGCAGGCTGGTGCTGATGCCGTTCGGGTAGAACTCGTGGGTCGTCAGGCCTTCGGGCTCGAGGAAGATCTGGTGCGAGTCCTTGTCGGCGAAGCGATTGATCTTGTCTTCGATGCTCGGGCAGTAGCGCGGTCCGACCCCCTCGATCACGCCGGTGAACATCGGGCTGCGGTCGAAGCCGCTGCGAATGATCTCGTGCGTGCGCTCGTTGGTGTGCGTGATCCAGCAGGGCAGTTGCCGCGGGTGCTGGGCGGCATTGCCCATGAAGCTGAAGACCGGGATCGGGTCCAGGTCGCCGGGTTGCTCGGTCAGCTGCGAGAAATCGATGGTCCGGCCATCGAGGCGCGGCGGCGTGCCGGTCTTGAGCCGGCCCTGCGGCAGCTTCAGTTCCTTGAGCCGGGCCGAGAGTGAGGTGGCAGGCGGGTCGCCGGCACGACCGCCGGCGTGGTTCTGCAGCCCGACGTGGATGCGACCGTCGAGGAAGGTGCCGGCGGTCAGCACGACGGCCCGGGCGCGGAAGCGGATCCCGACCTGGGTGACGGCGCCGACGACACGGTCGCCTTCGACGATCAGGTCATCAACCGCCTGCTGGAAGAGGGTCAGGTTCGGCTGGTTCTCGAGCCGGTGGCGGATGGCGGCCTTGTAGAGGATGCGGTCGGCCTGGGCGCGGGTGGCCCGCACGGCAGGGCCCTTGGAGCCGTTCAGGATGCGGAACTGGATGCCCGACTCGTCGGTGGCCGCGGCCATCGCGCCTCCGAGCGCATCGACCTCCTTGACCAGGTGCCCCTTGCCGATCCCGCCGATGGACGGGTTGCAGCTCATCTGGCCCAGGGTCTCGATGTTGTGCGTGAGCAGCAGGGTCTGGCAGCCCATGCGGGCGGCAGCGAGCGCGGCCTCGGTGCCGGCATGGCCGCCGCCGACGACAATCACGTCGAAATCCTGGGGGAACAGCATGGGAGCTCCGGGTTGGGGTGGCCAGCGTTCTGTGATGATGCTGGCGGCGCAGGGCGCGCACGGTGTGCAGGGCGCCGGCGAGGGCTGAATTTTAGGCGCCGGGGCGGCCGCCGTCACCCGCCATCGCGTGCATGCCTGCATGCCGCGGGTGCTTTCTTGGAGAGTGTGTTTCACGTGGAACAAGAGACTGGGCTGACTTGCCGCCCCGCTTGCGGGGCATGCTGCATTGCGCCCTCGATCAGCACGCCGATCCCGGGCATGCCTCAGGGCAAACCGGCGGGGGTGCCCTGCGTCCAGCTGGACGACGCGCTCCGCTGCCGGTTGTTCGGCAGCCCCGATCGGCCTGTGGTGTGCAGCTCCTTGCGACCGCACCGGGAGATGTGCGGCGAGAGTGCCGGCCAAGCCCTGGTGTGGTTGACCCGGCTGGAAAGTGCAACCCGGCCGATCTGAGACCTGCTGACGGCGGGGCTGCATGTGGGGATCCCTGATGGCCGGGCGCCCGCGGCTGCCTAGACTGGGCCTCCTCAACGGACGCGGAGCAGCAAGATGCAAGGATCGACTCTCTCCCGGCGCGGGTGGATGGCGTGGGCGGCGGCTGGCGTGGTCCCGACCGCCTGGGGGCAGGGTGGCGCCGCCTGGCCCAGCAAGCCGATCCGCTTCGTCGTGCCCTTCGCGCCCGGCGGCAGTTCGGAGATCGTCGCGCGCTCGACCGCGGTCGAGCTGAGCAAGGGGCTGGGCCAGGCCGTCTACGTCGAGAACAAGCCCGGCGGCGGCGGCAACGTCGCGATGGCGGATGTCGCCCATGCGGACGACCAGCACACGCTGGTCCTCGGCCACATCGGCACGCTGGCGGTGAACCCGTTCATGTACGAGAAGTTGCCTTACGACCCGATCAAGGACTTCCGGCCGATCACGCTGCTGGCCAAGGTCCCGAGCCTGTACGTCGTGCACCCGGACGTCCCGGCCAAGACCCTGAAGGACCTTGTCGCGCTGGCGCGCAGCAAGCCCGGCCAGTTGAACTTCGGCTCGGCCGGCAACGGCAGCGCCGGCCACCTGGCAATGGAGTACTTGAAGGCGGCGGCGAACCTGTTCATGGTCCATGTGCCGTACCGGGGCACCGGGCCGCAGCTCACCGACCTGCTGGCGGGCCGCCTCGATGCAGCCTCGGTCGGCGCACCGGCCATCCTGCAGTTCATCAAGGCCGGCAAGCTGCGTTGCCTGGCCACCGGCTCCCGGCAGCGGCTGGCGCAGTTGCCGGATGTCCCGACCGTGGCGGAACAGGGCTTCCCGGGTTTCGAGATGACGCAGTGGTACGGACTGTTGGCCCCATCCAGCCTCGCGCAAACGTATGCGGACCGTCTCGCGGTCGAGGCGGCGAAGGCGATCCGCTCGCAGGCCGCCAAGGAGCGCCTGGAGGGCGATGCGGCCGAGGCGATCGGCAACACGCCGGCGCAGTTTGCCCAGTTCATCGCTCAAGAGCAGGCCCGCTGGAAGCCGGTGATCGCGCGGGCTCGCATCAAGCCGGACTGAGGCGATCAGGCGCCTGCGTCGTCCCGCAAATGGATCGGTGCCGCGTGCCGCGGGCTGCCCGCGGGGTCCAAGCGCGGCGGACGCCAACGCACAGTGGTCTATGCCACTGCGTTGGACGCGAGCGCATGCTGCAGGAGAAACGGGAACGGTGGGGGTGTGAGGCCTGGGGCCCGTGTCGCGGGGCACACGCCGCGCGCCGTGCGGCGCCGGGGCGGCCGGGCCGGGTCTGTTGGCACTTCAGTGCGCCTGAAGCGCAACAGACCCGGCATGGCACGTCTGACATGACGAGATCAGGGACATCCCTGTCTCTTCGAGGGAACCTCGCTGCGGTGACTGCCGCTCACGGGTTCCTCTTCGATTTACTACTTCCTCCGCTGAGTTCGTCGCAGTGGCCCCGGGATATCGGAGCGCCCGGCCACTGCTCGATCAACTGTTTACTGCTTACCTTCTACCGCTACTTCGTGACAGCTTGCCTGGAGTTCTCACCAGCCCTTGTGCGGCGCATCTTCGCCACCACCGATCAGGCTCAGCAACTTCGCGTCCAGAACCATGGGTTCGCTGCGAGCAGCCGTCGCTTCGACGTCGAACTGCTGGTCGTCGTTCGATTCGGTCGTCGTGATCAGGTTGAATGCTTGTTGCATGAGGGGCTCCTGGCTTGCTGTGTGCACGCCAACTCGTGCACTGGGGTCTATTCCAGCAGCCCCCCACGTTCGTGGTAACTGTCAGCTCTTACAGGTATCGCTCCGCGCCAAGATCGGGCAGAGAAAAATTCAACGAATCAGGCCCATGCGCAAGGCCTTCAACACCGCCTGATGCTTGTTGACGCAGCCCAGCTTGTGCATTGCATTGTTCACATGCAGCACAGCCGTTCGCTCGCTGATGCCGAGGATGTTGCCGACTTCCCAGGCAGTCTTGCCATCCATGGTCCAGCGCAGTGTCTCGACCTCGCGCGGCGTCAGCGGCGACGCCCCAGCTTCCTGCGACGCAGGCACCAGGATGCGCGAGGCACCCTCGTAGGCGTGGACCGCAAACAGTTGCAGGTCCGCGACGATGCGTGTCAGCTCCAGCCGGTCTTCCGGCAAGGCCTGGTCGCGCTCGACACCCAGCACGAAGTGCTTCCCGTCGGGCAGGTGCAGCGCGAGGCAGATGCCATGGCTGTAGCCGAAGCGCGCCTGCTGCTCCCACTTCTCGCCGAGGCCGCAGGTCGTGTACGTGCTCTGGTTCCAGATGATGGGCACGCTCTGTCGCTTGCAGTGCTGCATCACCGGGTCCTTCACCGCGAGGCTGGTCGCCTCGAAGCTTTCCCGGTAGCCCTCGGGCGCGTTGTCGACGGCGATGAACTCGGGCTCGCCGAGGAAGTGGTCGATGACCGTCGTGGCACTGACCTTCTCGAAACCCAGCTGCTGTGCGAAGCGCACGATCTCGCCGTGGAACTCGTCGCGGTTCCCGGCTTGCAGCACCGACATGTACCCACCTTGCAGCATGGTCCCTCTCTCACTCGCAAGTGTCTGCGGCCGGCGGTCTGACCTCGAAAACCCTGAAAGGTCTTACAGCTGACAGAGATTACAGCTGGCAAGGTTTACAGCTTGGCGCGTCCGTGACTTGACCACATTATTGGCCAATCACAAAACTCAGGGATCAACTCGATCAACCGCTATGACGCCCGCATGGACCATCTACGCCTGGCCGCCCGTCAAGTGGCAGGCGGCTTGTACCCCCGATCTTCACTTCGTGCACCTTGGCACCCGCGTGTTAAAGCCCGGTGACGAAGAAGGTCCGAGCACCGGCCAGACCCTGTGGGGCGGGCCGCTGTCCGAAGGCGCGGCGGGCGTCGCCTGGGATTGGGTCCAGCTCGAGCAGGGCATCGTGGCGATGGCCGATCCGCTCGGCCTCATCACCAACCTGCAGCTGCTCGGCGCGGGCGGCGAGAAGCTGAGCGGGATGGAGGTCGCGCTGCGCCTGAATGAAATCGTTCACACGCTGCCGTGGCAGAACGAGGTGCAGCGCGCCCTGGAGCAGCGCGAAGAAGCACGCGACGAGCAGCGCGCCGCCTGAGGATTGCGCTGCCCCGGGCCGGGATCGCTTTCAGATCTGGCGCCCTCTGGCAAACCGGCTCAGGACACCCCGGCCACCCGCACCATCTCCGTGTGCGGGATGCCGTCTTCCATGTAGCGCTCGCCGACGACCGTGAAACCGTAGCCGCCGTAGAACGCCTCGAGCCGCGATTGGGCTGAGATGCGCAGGCCGTGTCCCGGCAGCACCTCGGCGGCATGGGCGATCGCCCGCCGTATCAGCTCGCGGCCCAGGCCCATGCCGCGGGCCGCCGCGGTGGTGATCACGCGGCCGATCGACGGCTCCGCGTACTTGATGCCGGGCGGGATCAACCGGGCATACGCCAGCAGCCGGCGTTCGCCCGGCACCCAGGCCGCCAGGTGCCAGGCCTGCTCGTCGCAGCCGTCGACATCGAGGTAGGCGCAGTTCTGCTCCACCGAGAACACCTGCTGGCGTGCGCGGTAGATGTCGTGCAGCTCGCGCAGCGAGAGGTCGTCGAAGCGGCAGAAGCGCCAGTGCAGCGTGTCGGGGGCGTAGGTCGGAGTGTTCATCCCGACATCATGCCGCGTCGCGGTCCTACCGGAGGGCGGCTGCGCGCAGCCGGTGCGCGACGAAGGCGATCCCCGCGACCGTCAGCAGCACGCAAACGGCCAGCGACGCCAGCACCGGCCCGGTCGCCAGCGCCTCGCCCTTCAGCACCCGCGTCATCAGCGCGTACTGCGCGAGCGCCGGCACCCAGGCATGCCAGGGCGATTCGCCGCCCTGGCTGAACAGCGTCACCAGCGGCAGCAGCGAGGCCGCCAGCACCACGACCGTGCTGTTCGCCTGCGCTTCCTTGAAGCTGCGGCAGCGGATCGCCACCGCCATCAGCACCGCCGACAGCGCCGCGGCCAGCGGCAGCAGCAGCGCGATGAAGCGCAGCGCCTCGGCCCAGCCGAACTGGAACATCGCCTGCAGCGTGTCGCTGCGCAGCAGCCACTGCGCGGGCAGGAAGCTCAGGCAGCTCAGCACCGCGATCAGCATGGCGAGGCCGAACACCGCGCCCCACTTCCCGCCCACCAGCGCCCAGCGCGGCGCCGGATTGGCCAGGAGCGGCTCGAGCGAGCCGCGCTCGCGTTCGCCGGCGGTGGTGTCGAGCGCCGCATTCAGCGCGCCGTAGACCACCGCCATGATGACGAAGAAGGGCAGCATGCCCGTCAGGCGCGCGGCCCGGCCCTGGGCGCTCGCCAGGTCATGCTCCTCGACCTGCAGCGGCTCCAGCAGCTGGGGCGACACGCCGCGCAGCGCCAGGCCGAGCATCCCGCGTTCGCGCGCGAAGGCCTCGACCAGCCGGGCCGCGCGCGACGCCCCCGCCTCCGCCGCCTTGTTGCCGCTGTCGGAGACCACCTGCAGGACGGGCTGCTCGCCGCGCAGCATCGCCGCCTCGAAGCCCGCCGGGACCACCAGCACCGCGTCGCGCAGCGTCTGCGCGCGCAGGCGGGCCTCGTAGTCCGCCGGCGCTGGCAGGATGCTGAACCCCTGGCGCTCGATGAAGTTGCGCAGCGCCGGCGCCTGGTCGATGCCGGACGCCACCAGCTCGCGCTTCTCGGCCTGCGCCTCCAGCGTCGCGATCAGGCCCGACAGGGCGACCAGCACCAGCGGCCCGAGCAGCACGCTCGACACCAGCACCACCAGCAGCGTGCGCCGGTCGCGCAGCGCATCGCGCAGCTCCTTGCGCAGCACCACGCCGAGCAGCTTCCACCCGTTCATGCCGTGCTCCCCTGTCCCGCCAGCTCGTCGGCGAAGGCGAGCCGCACGAACGCCTCCTCGAAGTCGCGCTCGCCGGCCTGCGCCAGCAGCTCGTCGACACTGCCCGACGCGACGGTGCGGCCGTGCGCCACCACCACCACGCTGTCGCAGAGCCGTTCCACCTCCTGCATGATGTGGGTGGAGAAGACGATGCACTTGCCGCCGCCGGACGGGCTGCGCAGGTGGCGCAGCACCTCGCGCAGCGAGCGCGTGGCCAGCACGTCCAGGCCGTTCGTCGGCTCGTCGAGCACGATGTTCGCCGGGTCGTGCACCAGGGCGCGCGCCAGCGCCGTCTTCATGCGCTCGCCCTGGCTGAAGCCGTCGGTGCGGCGGTCCAGCAGCGGCGCCATGTCGAGCGACCGCGCCAGCACCTCGGCCCGCGCCTGGGCGGCGTCGTGCGACAGCCCCTGCAGCCGCCCGTAGTAGACGATGTTCTCGCGCGCCGTCAGCCGCGGCGAGAGGCCGCGCGCGTCGCCCAGCAGCCCCATGCGCCCGAGCGCCGCGGGGCGCTGTTGCGCGACGTCCAGGCCGTCGACCGTCAGCCGGCCCGCATCCGGCGCGACGAGCCCGGCCAGCATGCGCAGCGTCGTCGTCTTGCCGGCGCCGTTCGGGCCGAGCAGGCCGGTGATGCGGCCGTCGGGGGCTTCCAGGTGCACGTCGCGCACCGCCTGCACGGCCCCGAACTGCTTGGCGACGTGGTCGATGCGGATCATGGGCGGGCTCCCGGCTGGACCGGCACGAAGGCCGGGGGGCGCGGCACCGCGGCCAGGCAGCCGGCGTCGACCGCCAGCGCGTCCGCCTCGGCGTCGGCCTCGATGAAGCGCTGGATCAGGTCGCGCGTGCAGGCCAGGCCCATCACGCCGTGGCCGGCGTTCGGCGCCACCAGCGCCCGCGCCTTGGGGCCGAGCGCCTGGGCGACGCGCGCCGCATGGCGCGGCGGGGTGATCGGGTCGAGCCCGCCGCTCAGCAGCAGCACCGGCGAGGCCGCGGGCGGCAGCGTGTAGAAATCGGCCGGCACCGGCCCTCGCGGCCAGCCGGCGCAGACGCGCTGGTAGAGCTCGCCCAGCGTGCGGCCGAAATCGGCGCCCGGCGGGTCGGTCGCCTGGGCCATGCGCGGCACGTCCTCGGCACAGATGACGGAGAAATGCATGCCCATCGCCAGGCCGTTCGCCCTGCGCGCATTCAGCAGGCCGGCCAGGCCGACGAGCGCGCCGAAGCGGCCCTGCGTCGCCTCGGCGAGCGCGGCCGGCAGCGCGGCGGCGATCCACGGGGCGTAGAGCGTGCCGCGCACCGCACCGAGCAGCATGTCGCGGGTCAGCACCAGGCGCTCGGGGCGGCCGCTCAGCGGGTCGGCCACCTGGATCTCGCGCGGCAGGCCGGCCAGCAGGGCCGCCCAGTCGCCGCGCAGGGTCGGGTGGGCGCCGGCGCAGGCACGCTCGGCTTCGCAGGACGCCAGCAGCGCATCGAAGGCGCGCTGGCCGTCGGTCGAGAAGCTCGCGGGCAGCACCATGTCGGGCGGGGCGACGCCGTCGAGCACGCTGCGCCGCACGCGCTGCGGGAACTGCCGCTGGTAGTCGAGCGCGGCGCGCGTGCCGTACGAGGCGCCGACCAGGTCGATGCGGGCCGCGCCGAGCTGCGCGCGCACGGCGTCCAGGTCCTGCATCGCGAGCGGGGTGGTGAAGAAGCCCAGGTCGGCGACGCCGGTGAGCGGGGCGCGCTGCGCCAGCCGGTCCCGGCAGGCCGCCATGCGCGCGAACTGGCGCGCCGGATCGGCCTCGTCGGCCAGGCTGGCGGCCGGCACGTCGTCGCAGGCGAGCGGCGCGGAGCGGCCGGTGCCGCGCTGGTCGACGAACACGATGTCGCGCCGGTTGTTCAGGCGCTGGAACAGTGGCATCACGCTGCCGGCGAGCGAGATCGCGCTCTGGCCGGGGCCGCCGGCGAGCAGGAACACCGGATCGGGCAGCTTGCGCCGCGCCATCGCCGGGACCACCGCGTAGTGCACCTGCAGCTGCGGGCCGGCCGGGCGCGCCGGGTCGAGCGGACGCGTCACGCTGCCGCAGCGCACTTCGTGGTGCAGGCCGGGGATGCGGCAGGGCGTGGTCGGGTCCTGCGCCGCGGCGTGCAGGGGCAGCGCGACGGCGAGCGCGAACGCGGCGCGGGCCAGGGCGGGCCGGCAGCGCCTCATTCGACGAGCAGCCGCTTGAGTTCGCCGCTGGCGATCAACCGGCGCAGGTCGGTGTTGCCGCCGATCAGCTGGCCCTTGACGAAGACCATCGGGAAGGTGGGCCAGCCGGTCCACATCTTCAGCGCATTGCGCGGGCGCCACTGGCTCAGGTAGCTGCCGTAGGAGAGGTAGTGGTAGGGGATGGCGGCCTCGTCCAGCGCCTGCCGCGCCCGCCGGCAATGCGGGTTGCCGCCCATGCCCACCACCAGCACCGGGTTCGTGGCAGCGGCCGCCTGCACGTTGTGGACGATGTCGGCATGGCGCGTCGCCACCGCCTCGCGGATCGCGGGGTGCATTCGGGCTTCGTCGAGGATGGGGCGCGGCATGGGAGCTCCGGTGCAAAGCCGAGAGGTTAGCCGAGCCGGCCGGGTGGATGACAGGAGCTGGCAGGAAGGTGCGGCTCGCTGTGTAATACCTGCTCCGTCAACTCCGACCCAGGCGTGCCATGAAGCTTTACTACAGCCCCGGAGCCTGTTCGCTGTCGCCGCACATCGTGCTGCGGGAGGCCGGGCTCGCCTTCGAACCGGTGCTGGCCAGCACCAAGACGCACCAGCTGCCCGACGGCACCGACTACTACGCCATCAACCCGAAAGGCTACGTGCCGATGCTGGAGCTGGACACCGGCGAGCGCCTGACGGAAGGCCCGGCCATCGTGCAGTACCTGGCCGACCAGGTGCCGATGAAGAACCTGGTGCCGGCGAACGGCACGATGTCGCGCTACCGGGTGCAGGAGTGGCTGAACTTCGTCACCAGCGAGCTGCACAAGGGCTTCGCCGTGCTGTTCAACCCGGCCATGCCGGAAGAGGCCAAGGCGGTGATGCGAACCAAGCTGCAGGGGCGCATGGCCTGGGTCGACGGCGAACTGAGCGGCAAGGCCTACCTGATGGGCGAGCACTTCAGCATCGCGGACGCCTACCTCTACACCTGCACGCGCTGGAGCGGCCGGGTGGGGGTGGACCTCGGCGGGCTGCCCAACCTGACGGCCTACATGGCGCGCGTGGGGGCGCGGCCGGCGGTGCAGGAGGCCCTCCAGGCCGAGGGGTTGACGTGATGACGAAGGGCCGTGTCGCCGCGGTGCTCCTGTCGATGCTGGTGCTGTCCGCGCAGGCCGCGCCGGCGGTGGGCCGTTACGAGGCCCAGTTGTGCGTCGCGACCTCGTCGGTGGCGGCACCCACCTGCGGGCCGGCGCGGCTGGAATGGCGCAAGGGGCAGCGGGCACGGATCCAGGTGGCCGACATCGTCTACAGCCTGACGCTGCACAGCAGCCAGCTGGATGTCGTGCTCAGCCAGGGGGCGATGCAGCTCGACGAGTTCACGGCCGACTACCGCTGGACCGGGAAGCAGACGCTGCAGTTCGCGGACACCGAGAAGGGGGCGCGCTACGAGGTCCAGATCGGGGCGCCGGCCGGGAAGTGATCGACGATCCCCGGATTGGCATCCGGGCTACAAGTCCCGTAGCCCGGATGCCAATCCGGGGATCAACCTTCAAGAAGTCAGGAGACCCGCACAGGTCGCGCGTTGCGAATCGCCTTGCGGCAGCGCCTGGCACATCGCGTCGACCTGCGCCTGCAGCCGCTTGAAGGCTGGTCCATGGCCGCCCGCCTTCTGCCATTCCCGCAGCTTCCCCGAGGCCCGCTGCAGGTAGCTCGCATTGCGCTCGTAGAACGCCCCCGGCTCGGCGGCCGCCTCGCGGAAGAGCTGCTGTGCGGCGCGCTCGATGCGCGCATCGTCCTGCGGGGAGAGGTCCACCAGCGCGCCCACGTAGCGCGCGCCCCACTGCAGCCGCGTCGAAGGCCCCTCGCTCTTGTCGAACGATTCCTCGTACCAGCGCAGCGCACCGGCCTTGTCGCCGCGCTTCTTCGCGTTGCTCGCCAGGCCCAGCATCAGGTAGTAGGGCGAGTGGCTGCGCGACAGGTTGTCCTTCAGCAGCGCGTCCGACTCGTCCAGCAGCCCGGCCATCTCCAGCATCTCGGCCGCGCCGGTGATGACCGCCTGGCGCTCGTAGCCATCGGTGATCTCGCGGTCGAGGCGCGCCGCCTGCTCGCGCACCTCGGCCTGCAGCGCCTCGGGCAGCACCGGCCGGGCGCCCGGGGCCGCGTCCAGGCGGGCCAGCTCGACGCGCGCGACCAGCGCCGTCAGCCGGTCGGCGCGCGACAGCGTCGCGTCCGCCTGCAGGCCGCGCAGCGCGGTGTCGAAGGCGTCGCGCAGCCCGGCCCGCTGCGGCGTCTTCGGTGCCGACAGCGCACCCACCAGCCCCGCCGCATTCACCGTCAGGACATCCATCTGCGCGCGTGCCTGCGCCGGGTCGGCCAGCAGCGCCAGCACCTGTTCGCGGTCGGCCGCCGTCGGCTTCAGCGCCTTCGGGTCGCCCACCGTCAGCGACTTCAGCAGCAGCCGCCGCGCCGTCTCCGGCTGGTCGGCCGGGCAGGCCGCCGCCAGCTGCTTCAGCACCGCGGCCGCTTCGGCCTGGGGCAGCAGCCGCTGCTCGTCGGTCTCCCAGGAATAGAACGCGAGCAGCTTCCAGTCGTTGGGTACCAGCCCCGCGCCGCCGGCACGTGCGTCGGCCAGCACCGCCTTCACCGGCCGCTGCGCGCCCATCCCCAGGGTCAGCACCTGGGTGTACTGCGCCGCATCCACCTCGCCCGGCAGGCGCGTCAGCTCGACGCCGCCCGCGCTGAACAGCAGCATCGTCGGATAGCCCCGCACCGCGAAGCGGCTGCCCAGCTTCTGCGCGCCGGGGCTGTCGCCGTCGATGTAGACCGGCACGAAGGCGCGCGAACGCTCGATGAAGTCCTGCCGGTTGAAGAGGGTGGCCTTGACCTGGTTGCAGGGCGGGCACCACTTGGCGCCCCAGTAGAGGAAGAGCGGCTTGCGCTGCGACTTCGCGAGCGCGAAGGCCGCGTCGACCTCGGCGTCGTTCGTCGCCGCGTGCCAGGCGATGCCGGCCGCGTCGTGCGGCGCCGCGGCCACCGTCGGCGCCGAGGCGGCCACCGCGACCGCGGCCGGCGGCTCGGTCTTCGAGCACGCGCCCAGCCCCAGCAGCCCCAGCAGCCCCAGCCAGCCCAGCGTTGAAAGTCGGAAGATCATGTCGGCGGCTCCGGATCGGGAAGGGGGCTAGTTTGGCTCAAATCCTCGCCCAGCCAGGCCTGGCCGTCCTCGCCGCGCCACCCCTCCAGGGGCGTCGCCCGGGCGAGGGCCATCCAGAGGTGGAAGGGCATGTGCATCGGCCGGCGCGGCGCCGCCCGCTCCACCTGCAGGCCGCCGGCACGCGCGACGAGCACGCCGCACTCGGGCGGGATCTCGTCGGCGCGCGCGATGCCCTCGGCCAGCACGTACCAGCACTCGCTGCTCATCTGCAGGTAGGCGGCACGCTTGGCGCTGCGCCGCAGGTCCGAGAGCAGGTCGCTGCGCTGCACCTTCACCTCGTGCACGATGGGCTCGAGGTAGGCCTCGACGGTGGTGTGGCGGATCGAGAACACGTCCGGCATCGCCATCACCCAGCCCTCGTCGACGCGCGCCCGCACCGACAGGCCCCGCCAGGCCAGGCGCCCGGCGCGGGTCATCTCGCGCGCGACGCGCTCGACCAGCGCCTCGTGCGCATCGCGGCGTGCGCGGTTGCGCTGCAGCGTCTCGGCCAGCACCGCGATGCCGGCATCGGTGACGCGCAGGGTCTCGTGGCCCGAGGCCTGGCGCACGCGCTCGAGCAGGCCGAGGAACAGCAGCTCCACCTCCACCAGGTCCTGGCAGGGCCAGCCGGCCGAGCGCCAGACCTCGCGCAGGCGGCGCCGGTGCAGGCCGCTCAAGGCCGGCGGCGGCGCAGGCGGAACCACCGGCGTCGTCATTCGAGCGCCTGCCTCGTGCCCTGGCCGAGCGCATGCAGCAGCAGCCGGCCCTTGGCGTAGGTCTCGTCCAGTTCCGCCTGCGGGTCCGAATCGGCGACCACCGCCCCGCCGACCTGCACCATCACGCGCCCCTCGTGGACGAGCGCGGTGCGGATCACCACCGACAGGTCCAGGCCGCCCGCGGCGTCGAAGTAGCCGACCGCGCCGGCATACGGGCCGCGCCGCACCGGCTCCAGCCCCTCGATGACCTGCATCGCGCGCACCTTGGGCGCGCCGGTCATCGAGCCGGGGGGCCAGCAGGCGCGCAGCAGGTCGGCGGTGCCGGCACCGGCCCTCAGGCGGGCGCGCACCGTCGACACCATCTGCCACACGCTCGGGTGGGCCTCGATCTCGAACAGGCCGTCCACGCGCACGCTGCCGACCTCGGCGACGCGACCCAGGTCGTTGCGCATCAGGTCGACGATCATCACGTTCTCGGCCCGGTCCTTCACGCTGGCGGCGAGGGCGGCGCGCTGCCGCTCGTCGGCCTCGGGCTCGGCGCCGCGGGCGCGCGTGCCCTTGATCGGCCGCGCCGTGATCTCGCGCCCCTCGCGCTGCAGGAAGCGCTCGGGCGACACGCCGACCAGCGCACCGCCCTCGAACGGCAGGTAGGCGGCGAAGGGCGCCGGGTTCAGCGCGGTCAGCGTGCGGTACAGCGCGTAGGGGTCGCCTTCGAAGCGGCCTTCCAGGCGGTGCGAGAGGTTGGCCTGGAAGAGGTCGCCCCGGGCGATGAGGTTCAGCACCTCGCCCACCTGCTGGCGGTAGCGCGGGCCCGCGGTACGGGAGCGCATCTCCCCGGCCTGGAAGTGGGTGGGAAGGGGGTCGGGGCCGGCGGCGCCGGCGAGGGTGCGTGCCCAGCCTGCGTCGTCGGTGGCCGGCAGCCCGGGCCAGCGGCTGCGGCAGGCGTGCCAGCGCTGCGTCGCATGCTCGTAGGCGAGGACCTGGTCGCACAGCGCGAGGCGCAGCAGCGGCAGGTCCGGATCGGCCGCGGCCTGCACCGGCAGGCGTTCCACGTGGCGCGCCAGGTCGTAGCCGAGGAAGCCGAGCCAGCCGCCGGCGAACCCGAGCCCGGGCGGACGCTCGCCGGCGGGCAGCGTGCTGCGGTCGAGCAGCTCGCGCAGGGCGTCGAACGGATCGGCCCAGGCCTGCAGCGTCCGGCCCCGGCCATCGCGCAGGCGGGTGGCGTCCGCCTCGCAGGTGAGCACCGCGGCCGGCGGCCCGGCGACGTACGACCAGCCGGCGAGCCCCGGCATGGCCTTGCTGCTTTCCAGCAGGGCCGCCGGGCCGTGCGCCAGCAGCCGTGCGCAGACCGCCTGCGGCCGGGCGGCCAGCGGCAAGGTTAGGATGGACGTCGAACCAAAATCAGCCACGCAACACACGCACAGGATCCAGGGCGCATGAGTGTAGAGCGGCAACTTTTTCCCTCCGAGGCACGGCACGAGCCGTTGCGCCGGCTGCTGTTGGCCCAGGACGGGTCGACGACCCGCACCTGCACCGCGATGTGCGGACTGCCCGTCGAGGTGCTGCTGCACGGGCAGCAGCGCACGCGCGAGGTGCCTCGCAGCGTCGCGTCGCAGCTCGGCGGCGGGCACTGGCTGGAGCGCGTCACCAGCCTGGTGGCCGGCGGCCGGGTGTTGATGGACAACCTGTCGTACACCCGCCTGGACGCGGTGCCCGGGTGGTTCCTGCGCGGCCTGGACGAGGGCCAGGCGCCGGTCGGCCACCTGCTGGCCCGGCTCTTCGTGCAGCGCCAGCCGGTCGAGAGCGAGCCGGCGCTGCAGGCCCGGCTGTGGGACGTGGTCGGCCTGCCCGACGCGCGCGCGAGCCGCGCCTACCGCATCGTCACGCCGGAAGGGCCCCTGATGCTGATCTTCGAGGTCTTCCGCGGCGGCATGGCCCTGCCATGACGCATCCCTACCCGAGCCTGCTGCAGCCGCTGGACCTCGGCTTCACGACGCTGCGCAACCGCGTGCTGATGGGCAGCATGCACACCGGCCTGGAAGACGGGCGCAAGCACTTCCCGGCGATGGCCGCCTTCTTCGCCGAACGCGCCCGCGGCGGCGTCGGCCTGATGGTGACGGGCGGCTTCGCGCCCAACATCGAGGGCTGGACCAAGCCCTTCGCCGGCACGCTGGCCACCCGCGGCGCGGCGCGGCGGCACCGCGAGGTGACGGCGGCCGTGCAGGCCGAGGGCGGCAAGATCGCGCTGCAGATCCTGCACACCGGCCGCTACGGCTACTCGCCGCTGTGCGTCGCGCCCTCGCGGCTGCAGTCGCCGATCTCGCCCTTTGCCCCGCGCGAGCTGTCGGCGCGCGGCATCGAGCGCCAGATCCGGGCCTTCGTGCGCTGCGCCCAGCTGGCGCGCGAGGCCGGCTACGACGGCGTCGAGGTGATGGGCAGCGAGGGCTACCTGATCAACCAGTTCCTCGTCACGCACACCAACCGGCGCAGCGACGACTGGGGCGGCCCGTACGAGAACCGCATGCGCCTGCCGGTGGAGATCGTGCGCCGCGTCCGCGAGGCGGTGGGGCCGGACTTCATCCTGATCTACCGCCTGTCGATGATCGACCTCATCCCCGACGGCAGCAGCTGGCCCGAGGTGGTGGCGCTGGCGAAGGCGGTGACGCAGGCCGGTGCGACGATCCTGAACACCGGCATCGGCTGGCACGAGGCGCGCGTGCCGACGATCGCGACCAGCGTGCCGCGCGGCGCCTTCGCCTCGGTGACGCAGACCATGCGGCGCGAGCTGCGCGCCGCCGGGCTGTCGATCCCGCTGGTCACGAGCAACCGCATCAACACGCCGGAGCTGGCCGAGCAGCTGCTGGCCGACGGTTGCGCCGACCTGGTGAGCCTGGCGCGGCCGCTGCTGGCCGACCCCGAGTTCGTCAACAAGGCGGCGGCGGGGCGTGCGGGCTCGATCAACACCTGCATCGCCTGCAACCAGGCCTGCCTGGACCATGCGTTCAAGGCCGAGCTGGCGACCTGCCTGGTCAACCCGCGCGCGGCGCGCGAGACCGTGCTGGTGGCACGGCCGGTGGCGCAGCGCCGGCGCGTCGCGGTGGTGGGGGCCGGGCCGGCGGGGCTGGCGGCGGCCTGCACGCTGGCCGAGCGCGGGCATGCGGTCGACCTGTTCGACGCGGCGGCCGAGATCGGCGGGCAGTTCAACCTGGCGCGGCGGGTGCCCGGCAAGGAGGAGTTTGCCGAGACGCTGCGCTACTTCGCCGGCCGGCTGGCGGACGCGGGCGTGAGCCTGCACCTGAACACGCGCGCCACGGCGGCCCAGCTCGTGGCCGGCGACTATGCGCATGTGCTGCTCGCCACCGGCGTCACGCCGCGCGACCCGAAGATCCCGGGCCAGGAGCAGCCGCAGGTGCTGAGCTACATCGACGTGCTGCTGCAGCGCAAGCCGGTGGGGCGGAGGGTGGCGGTGATCGGCGCGGGCGGCATCGGCTTCGACGTGGCCGAGTTCCTGGTGACACCGCCCGGGCACTCGCCGACGCTGGACCTCGCGGCGTGGCGTGCCGAGTGGGGCGTGGCCGATCCGTCCGAGGTGCGCGGCGGCGTCGTGCCGGCGCGGCCGACGCCGCCGGCGCGCGAGGTGGTGCTGCTGCAGCGCAAGACCGGCAAGCTCGGGAAGAACCTGGGCAAGACGACCGGCTGGATCCACCGGGCGGCCTTGCAGATGAAGCAGGTGGAGATGATCGGGGGGGTGAACTATGAGCGCATCACGCCGCAGGGCCTGTTCGTCACCCATGGCGAATCGCGGCGCGACGGTCAGCTGATCGAATGCGACACGGTGGTGCTGTGCGCCGGCCAGGTACCGCAGCGGGACCTCCTGGAGCCGTTGCGCGTCGCAGGGGTGAATGCTCACCTGATCGGCGGCGCGGACGAAGCGGCCGAGCTGGATGCCAAACGCGCCATTGCGCAGGGCACGCGGATTGCCCTGGCGCTGGAATGAGCCGTACCTGCCGTTCCATCCTTGTCAGTCTCGGGTTGTGGTTTGCGCTCGCCGGCCTGGGCGGGTGTGCGAGCCTGCCGCCGCCGGTGCCGCAGCCGCCGACCCATGCGCTGGCCGATCCGCAGAACACGTCGATCGGCAAGTGGGTGGCGGCGAATGCGCCGGCGCCGGAGATCTCCGGCTTCCGCGTGCTGGCCTCGGGCGAGGACGCGTTCGCCGCGCTGGCGGCGCTGGCCGACCGGGCCGAGAAGACGCTGGACCTGCAGTACTACCTGATCCGCAGCGATGCGTCGTCGCGGGCGCTGATGCAGCGCGTGCGGGCGGCGGCGGACCGCGGCGTGCGGGTGCGCCTGCTGCTGGACGACCTGAACACGGCGGGGCAGGACGAGGCGCTGCTGCGGCTGACGCGCCATCCGCGCATCGAGGTGCGGCTGTACAACCCGTTCCCGTCCGGGCGGATGGCGACGGTGAGCCGGGTGATGGCGTCGCTGACGGACATCGGGCGCATCAACCACCGCATGCACAACAAGATGTTCGTCGCCGACAACGCGCTTGCGGCGACCGGCGGGCGCAACCTGGGCGACGCCTACTTCGTGCAGAGCGAGCAGAGCAATTTCCTGGACATCGACCTGCTGGTGGCGGGGCCGGCGGTGCGGCGGCTGTCGGAGGTGTTCGATGGCTTCTGGAACGACCCGCTGGCCTACCCGGTGGCGGTGGTGGCCGGGCCGCCGCCGCAGGAGGCGGCGAGCGAGCCGGCGCCGCCGCCTGCGCCGGCGAGTGCGCTGGCCGGCGAGCCGGCGGCGTCGGCGCCGGCCATCGTGGGCCAGGCGGCGCGCTCGCCGCTGGGCAGCGAGCTGGCGCGCAACCAGCTCAAGCTGGTCTGGGCGCCGTCGCGCGTGCTGGCGGACAAGCCGACCAAGGCGAGCGCGCCGGCCGATGCGGCGTCGGCACCGGCGCCGCACGAGGTGATCAGCGACGACGTCGAAGGGCTGCTCCGGGGGGCGCGCAGCGAGGTGCTGCTGATCTCCCCGTACTTCGTGCCGGGGGCGCGCGGCATGGCGCTGATCGAGGACCTGAAGCGCCGAGGCGTGCGCCTGAAGGTGCTGACGAACTCGCTCGCGACGACGGATGCGCCGGCGGTGCACATCGGCTATGCGAGGTACCGCGAGGCGATGCTGAAGGCGGGGGTGGAGCTGCGCGAGCTGCGCGTGCACCTGGACCTGCCGCGCAGCAAGGTGGGCTCGTTCGGGTCGTCGCAGGCCTCGCTGCATGCGAAGGTGCTGGTGATCGACCGGCGCGACGTGCTGGTCGGCTCGATGAACATGGACCCCCGCTCGGCGCGGCTGAACACCGAGATGGGTGTGGTGGTGCACAGCCCGCAGGTGGCGGCGCAGATGCAGCAGCTGTACGACGAGGTGAGCAGCGCGAACGCGTACAGGCTGTCGCTGGACGAGGCCGGGGGCCTGCGCTGGACGCTGACGCCGCCGGCCGGCGGCGCCCCGACGGTCTACACCAGCGAGCCCGAGGCCAGCGTGTGGCTGAAGCTGACCGTGAAGCTGCTGACCCCCTTCGCCCCCGAGGAGATGTTGTAGCCCGGATGGAGCGCAGCGCAATCCGGGGACGCGGCGCCCGCGTCAGGTCGCGGGCTTGTCGCTGAGCGCCTTGAGGTTGTCCCGCAGCTCCTGGCTCATCGGGGCCTGGAGGTTGATGCCCTTGGGCGGGATCGGCGAGAGGAACCACTTCTTGTAGAGCGCCTCGAACTCGCCGCTCTTGATCAGTGCGGCGAGGGTGTCGTCCACGAGCTTCTTGAAGGCCGGGTCGTCGCGACGCACCATGATGGCGTAGGGCTCGACCTGGATCGGCTCGCCGACGACCGCCAGCTCGGCCGGGTTGGCGGCGCTGGCCTTGAGGCCGTACAACAGGATGTCGTCCATGCCGAACGCGAGGGCGCGGCCGGTCTGCACCATCAGCGCCGACTCGGCGTGGTCCTTGGCGCCGACGAGCTCGATGCCGAGCTTCTTCTCCTCGTTCAGGTTGCGGATGATCTTGAAGTTGGTGGTGCCGGTGGTGGAGACGACGGTCTTGCCGGCGAGGTCGGCGATCGTCTTGACCGAGGTGCCGGCCTTCACCAGGAAGCGGGTGCCGGTGTAGAAGTAGTTGGTGGCGAAGGCGACCTGCTTGCCGCGCTCGCTGTTGTTGGTGGTGGAGCCGCACTCGATGTCGATGGTGCCGTTCTGCAGCAGCGGGATGCGGTTGGCCGAGGTGACGGCCTGCAGCTGCACCTTGAGGTCGGCGCGGCCGGTGGCCTTCTTCACCTCGTCGACCACCTTGGCGCAGATGTCGGCGCCGAAGCCGACGGGCTGGGCCTTGTCGTCCAGGTAGGAGAAGGGGATGGAGGATTCGCGGTACGCGACGCCGATGACGCCGGATTGCTTGACCTTCTCGAGGGTGGTCTGGGCCGCGGCGAGCAGCGGGAGCGAGCAGGCCAGGAGCGACAGGGCACGAAGGGGGCGCAGCGACATCGGGATCCTCGTACGGCGGGTGGCGGTGCGGGATGCTAGCGAGGTTCGTGCCGGGTGGGGGATCGGCACTTGCCCGGAGGCCGCCTCATTCCACCCTGACCCCCTTCCAGAACGCGACCCGCCCCTTGATCTGCGCCGCCGCCTCGCTGGGCTCGGGGTAGTACCAGACCGCGTCCGGGTTCATCTCGCCGTTCACCAGCAGGCTGTAGTAGTGCGCCTGCCCCTTCCACGGGCAGCTGCTGCGGTGGTTGCTGAAGGTCACGTACTCGCGCTTCAGGCTGCTTTCGGGGAAGTAGTGGTTGCCTTCGACGATCACCGTGTCGTCGCTCTCGGCCAGGGTCACGCCGTTCCAGATGGCTTTCATTCGAGGACCTTTCAGAATGCCAGCCATCCTAGCCTGGGCCGCGGCCACCCCCCTCGTCTGAAGGAAAGCCCGCGGCCCGCCCGGGGCCGTTTCGGCGTATCGTGGCCGCAGACGGGGAGGCTGACAACACAGCCGCGCGAGTCCTGGGTACCATGCTTTCGGCGCAGTCCCGTTTCCGCCGCCGCAGCCTCACCTCGATGGTCTGGCTCCTGCCGGCGTGGGGGCTGCTGCTCGTCGGTTTCATGTGGGCGCTGGTGCTGCAGAACCTGGCCGCCGAACGCGAGCGCGTCGTCGCCGACGCTTTCGCCAAGGCCCGCGGCCTGAACCGCGCCTTCGAGGAGTACACCGAGCGTGCCTTCGGCCAGGTCGAGCAGGTCACCGCCTTCGTCGGCTACAGCGTCGAGCACTTCGGCCACCAGGTCGACCTGGGCAGCCTGCTGCGCCAGGGCCTCGCCCGGCAGCCGGGGCTGATCGCGATCTACCTGATCGACCCCCAGGGCCGGGTGGTGGCCTCGACGGCCGGCGGCACCGGCATCGACCTCAGCGACCGCGAGCACTTCCAGGTCCACGTCGAGGGCCGGGAACCGGGGCTCTTCATCAGCAAGCCGCTTTTCAGCCGCGTCAACGACAGCTGGACGATCCAGCTCAGCCGCCGCCTGCACGCCCCCGACGGCAGCTTCGCCGGGGTGGTGGCGGTCTCCGCCGACCCCGGCTTCTTCACCCGCTTCTACGATCCGCAGCAGCACGGCCGGCAGGGCGTCATCACGCTGCTCGGGCTGGACGGCACGGTGCGCGCGCGCCGCTCGGGCGATCGCCTGTGGTACGGCGAGAAGGCCGGCGTCTCGGTGAGCCGCGAGCTCAGGCGCGCGCCCGAAGGCACCTACCGCGCCGCCAGCTCGCTCGACGCCGTGATGCGCCTGATCGCCTACCACCAGCTCCCCGACCGGCCCTTCGTCGTCGTTACCGGCCTGGCCGAGGACGAGGTGCTGGCCGAGCACCTGGCGCGCCGCCGCACCCAGCTGGGCATTGCCGCGCTCGCGAGCGTCGTGGTGCTGCTCGCCTTCGGCGCCCTCAGCCTTCTGGTGCTGCGCCTGCGCCGCAGCGAGATCCGCCGCCACATCGCCGACCGCCGCCTGCGCGACGTGACCGACAACCTGCCCGCGCTCATCGCCTACATCGACACCGCCGAGCGCTTCCAGTTCTGCAACGCCACCTACCGCGACTGGCTCGGGATGGAGCCGGCCACCCTGGTCGGCCGGCCGGTGGCCGAGGCGATCGGCGCCGCGCTTTACGCCCCGCGGCGCAAGGCCGTCTTGCGGGCGCTGGCCGGCGAGCGCGTCGAGTTCGACGTCGAGACGCCGATCCACGGCCGCACGCGCGTGCTGCACAACGCCTACATTCCCGACCGCGCCGCCGACGGCCGCATCCGCGGCCTCTATGCGCTGTGCGCCGACGTCACCGAGCTGAAGGCGGTCGAGCGCCAGCTCTCGGCCCTGGCCCGCAGCGACCCGCTGACCGGCCTGCCGAACCGGCACGCGCTGAACGAATGCCTGGCGGCGGCCCTCGCGCGCGCCGAGCGCAGCGGCGACCTGCTCGCCCTGATGTTCCTCGACGTCGACCACTTCAAGCGCATCAACGATCGGCTCGGCCATGCCGGCGGCGACCAGGTGCTGAAGGAGTTCGCGGGCCGGCTGCGCGCCTGCGTGCGCGCCACCGACACCGTGGCCCGGCTGGGCGGCGACGAGTTCGTGATCGTGCTCGAGGGCCTGGGCTCCGATGCCGAGCCGGCCGCGGTGGCGCAGAAGATCGTCGCCCAGATGCACCGGCCCTTCGCGTTCGACCACGGCGAGGCGCTCGAGGTGACGACCAGCATCGGCATCGCCCTCCACCGCCATGGCCGGCTCGACGCGGACGAGCTGCTGGGCCGCGCGGATGCGGCGCTCTACGGGGCCAAGACGGCGGGGCGCAACACCTTCCAGCTGTCCACCCACTAGGCTGACGGTCCCTCGCCCGGGCCCTGAGCCGTCGCGTACTGCCGCGCCGCCGATGCGAGCCGCCTGCCGATCGCCGCCGCGAGCGCCGCGTCGCCGCTCACCACCACGCTGTCGCCGTGGCGCAGGATGTCCATCGTCAGCTCGGTCGGGTCGCTGTACGGCACCTGCAGCTCGTAGCGCCCGTCGTCCAGCCAGCGCGCCTTCTGCTGCGGGTGCCATTCCTCGTTGGCCACCCACTGCGCCGCATCGGCCCGGAACACCAGCGTCGCCCACTTCAGCGCGTGGCCGGCGCCGCTGTAGATGCCGTAGCCGGCGTCCAGCGCCGCCTCGAGTTCCTTCACCGCGACGTGGCGGGCGCGCGTGTCCAGCGGCCGCGCCTCCTGCACCGCATCCAGCGCGAAGCGGCGCAGCCCGTCGCTCGCATGGCACCAGGCATCCAGGTACCAGGTGTTGCGGTAGTTCACCAGGCGCTGCGGCGACACCTCGCGCTCGCTGGTGCTGCGGTCGGTGCGCTTGAAGTAGCGCAGCCACACGCGCTTGCGCTGCACCAGCGCACTGCCCAGCAGCTCGAAATACCGGCTCGGCGTGCGCCGGCGCGCGGTGACGATCATCTTCACCCGCCGCATCAGCTCGCGCGCCTCGCCCTCGTCGGCACCGAGCATGCCCTGCAGCTTGTCGACCATCGGCTGCAGGTGGCGCGACAGGACGCCGTCGTCGTCCAGCCCGGCCAGCAGCTGGTGCATCGTCAGCAGCGCGTGGATCTCCTTCTCGTTGAACCACACGCCCGGCAGCTCCTGCCGCACGCCCGCGGCGGCCTCGAAGCGGTAGCCGTTCTCCAGCCGGTCGTAGGCGATGGGCGCGCTCAGCCGGTCGCGCAGGTACTGCAGGTCGCGCTTGAGCGTCGCGGGCGAGACGTCCAGCTCCGCCAGCAGCGCCTCGAAGCTGACGCAGCCGCGGCTGCGCAGCAGCAGCTCGATCTTGTAGAAGCGTTCGGTCCGGTCCATCGGGTTCCTGTCATGCCGGTGGCTCACCAGATGAGCCAGTCACGCAAGCATAGCCGGATGTCGTGTCGAGGCCACATGAGCGGGTGGCTCATCCTGTGAGCCACCCGGCCGCCACACTTCCTTCCATTGCCGCAGCGTCTGCGGCGAAACCGACCGGAGACCCGACATGACCGCCGAGCTGCACACGCTGTCCCCCACGCCCCAGCCTTCCAGCCTGACCGCGCACGAGCACGTCGGCTTCGAGCTCGGCTGGGACTATGCCCACTACCGCATCGCGCCGCCCGCGCCCTTCCTGCACGAGCCCTCGGCGCTGTACAACGGCCTGATGGCCGGCCAGGCCGCCTTCGGCAGCCGCACGCTGCAGCCGACTCGCCATGTGCGCAAGTGGCTGCAGCTGCGCCTGCACGCCTGGCTGCGCGGCCGCAGCGTCGAGCTGGTGCAGGTGACGCCGCACTTCCTGCAGCAGATCGACGTGAGCCACTGCCCGATCACCCGTGTCGAGCTGTCGTCCGACGGCACCGAGGGCGCCGAGGCCTCGATCGACCGCGTGCGCAGCGATGCAGGCTACGCCGCCGGCAACCTGGCGGTGATGAGCGTCAAGGCCAACCACGCCAAGGCGGCGCACGGCTTCCGCGATGCGCTGCAGTTCGTCGGGCTGGTCGAGGCCGGCCCGCTGGGCGGCCTGAACGGGCTGACCGCGGCCCAATGGTCGCGCGTGGCGGTGCTGTGCAGCTTCGTCGAGCCGCTGGCGCACGACGAGGCGAGCGCACTGCCGCTGCTGGTGCTGCCGCCGAACCGGCTGCGCCTGTTCAACCCGGTTCAGGCGCTGCAGGCCTTCATCAGCCAGCAGCTCACCACGCCGGGCTGGAGCCACCGCATGACGCGGCTCGAAGACCTGCTGCCCGGCAAGGCGGTGCGGCGCGCTTTCCAGACCTTCTTCCATGCGCTGCTGCCGCGCGTGCTCGAGGCCGGCCGCGAGGCGACGCCACAAGACCTGCGCTGGGCCATCGAAGACGCCTGGCGCCATCCGCTGGTGCTGCAGCGCTGGACCGCCTTCGCGCGGCAGCTCACGCCGGCGCAGTGCGAATCGCTGGTCCAGCGCGCCAGCGCCCGCAAGCTCGGCACCACGCACATCGAATGCGTGAGCGACGAGCAGGCCACCGACGGCTGGCAGATCGATTCGCGCGGCTACGTGCCGCACGCCGTGATGATGCGCCGCTCGGCCGCCGGGGCGCCGCGCCGGCTGCGGCCCGACGCCTTCGTGCCCGAGAACGAACCGCGCCAGGCCAGCCTGCCGCTGCAGTAAGACAAGTCACGGGAGGAAGAGGAGAGAAGAGAGCCGCCGGGGAGGGCGGGAAGGGCGGGCGGCACGGAGGGCGTGAAGGGTTGCTTGACATCGACGGGTTCTGCGCCTGGCATGATGGAAAGAGAACTTGACACGACCGCCATGACGCCCATGAAGCTCTTCTCGCCCATCCCCCGCCGCTACCTCTTCGAACTCGGCGGCGCCATGCTGGCCTATGCGCTGGTGCTGTTCGCCTCCATCCGGCTGCTGCAAACCGGCCGCTTCGAGGGCGCCGCCGCTGCCGCCGTCGCGCTGCTGCCGGTGCTGCCCTGCCTGGCGGCCTGCTGGGCCATCCTGCGCCAGTTCCGCCGCCTCGACGAGCTGCAGATGCGCATGCAGCTCGAGGCCCTCGGTTTCTCGTTCGCCGGTACCGCGATGCTGAGCTTCGGCTACGGCTTCCTCGAGGGCGTCGGCTGGCGACCGCTGTCGATGTTCTTCGTCTGGCCGGTGATGGCGGGGCTGTGGCTCGTCGGGGGCGTGCTGGCGGCATGGCGCTACCGGTGAAGAACCACCTCAAGCTGCTGCGCACCGAGCGCGGCTGGTCGCAGAACGCGCTGGCCGAACGCCTGGGCGTCTCGCGCCAGACCATCAACGCGATCGAGAACGAGCGCTGCGACCCGAGCCTCCCGCTCGCCTTCCAGATCGCCCGCGTGTTCGGACTGCCGATCGAGTCGATCTTCGACCCCATGTGAGTCCCGCGGTGCTGCTGACAACGATCTGTCAGAAGATCCTTAGGTCTCCCTAAGATTCAAGTCAAACGCCGGGTTCAGTTTGCTAGAGTCCGTCGCTCGACGTGAGCGAGCCCGGTTCGCCGTTCCCCGCCGTTCGCACCACGCAGCCGCCGACGCGACTGTCAACGGCCAATTCGGCGACCAGGCGGAGCTGTACCGCGCCGTCTTCGCCCGGCCTGCAGCCGCGGCGCCGGGCGCGCACATGCAGATCGCCCAGGACGTCACCGACGCGCTGGCGCCGCGCGCGCTCGACCTCTGGCCGCAGCGCCACCCGCAAAGAGGAGAAGGAGAAGAAATGAGACGACATCCCGGTGCCCTGTGCGCTGCCCTCGCGGCTGCCGCGGTCCTGGCGGCCTGTGCCGGCGTGCCGCCCGGACCGACGGTCGCGCCCGAGGAGGCGCCCGCCCGCTGGTACGCGCCGCTGCCGCACGCCGGCCGCCAGGCCGACCTCGCGCAGTGGTGGCAGCAGTTCCAGGACCCGGTGCTGACCGAGCTGGTCGAGGCCGCCCAGGCGGTCAGCCCGACGCTCGCCAGCGCACGCTCGCGCGTGCTGCAGGCGCGCGCCACGCGCACCGGCGCCGGCGCGGCCCTGCTGCCGACGCTGGACGCCAGCGCCAGCGTGCAGCGTGCCCGCGCCGACCTGTCCACGCCGATCGCCAACACCGGCAGCGTGGGCCTGCAGGCCGGTTGGGAACTCGATCTCTTCGGCGCCAACCGCGCCGGCCGCGATGCCGCCCAGTACCGGCTCGACGGCGCCGAGGCCGGTTGGCACGAGGCGCGGGTGTCGGTGGCGGCGGAGACGGCCAGCGCCTACCTGAACCTGCGCGCCTGCGAGGCGCAGCGGGCACAGGCTGAAATCGATGCCGCCTCGCGCGCCGAGACGGCACGCGTCACCGGGCTCAGTGCCAAGGCGGGCTTCGAGCCGCCGGCCACCGCCGCCCTGTCGCGGGCCAGTGCCGCCCAGGGCGCGAGCCTGCTGACGGCGCAGCGCGCGCAGTGCGAGCTGGCGGTCAAGTCGCTGGTGGCGCTGACGGGGCTGGAGGAGGGCGCGCTGCGCAGCCGGCTCGCGGCCGGCGCGGCCCGGATCCCGCAGCCGGCCGAGATCGACGTCGGCCTGGTCCCGGCCGAGCTGCTGAACCAGCGGCCCGACGTCTTCAGCGCCGCGCGTGAAGTCAGCGCGGCCAGTGCCGACGTCTCGCAGCAGCGCGCGAAGCGGCTGCCGCGCGTGACGCTGGCCGGCTCGGTCTCGCGGCTGCGCGTCGAGACCGGCGACTTCACCACCGAGGGCAACGTCTGGTCCCTCGGCCCGCTGGCGGTGACGCTGCCGATCTTCGACGCCGGCCTGCGCCGCGCCAACGTCGAGGCCGCCCGCGCCCGCTACGACGAGGCCGTCGCGCTCTACCGCGGCAAGCTGCGCGGCGCGGTGCAGGAGGTGGAGCAGGCCCTGGTCCAACTCGACAGCACGGCCGCGCGCAGCGAGAACGCGCGCATTGCCGACGAAGGCTTCGAGCAGTCCTTCCGTGCCACCGAGGCGCGCTTCAAGGGCGGCCTCGCCAGCCTGTTCGAGCTGGAGGACGCGCGCCGCAGCGCGGTCCAGGCCCGCAGCACGCTGGTCGACCTGCAGCGCGAGCGGGTCGCCGCCTGGATCGCGCTCTACCGCGCGCTCGGCGGCGGCTGGCGCAGCGGCACAGCCCTGCCCGATGCGCCCGCCGCCCTGCCGTCCCAGGCGTCCGCGAGCAGCCCGCGCGCCACGCCCTGACCCCACCCTTCGACCGAATTGCCCACCATGCTGAAACGACTCCAGCCCCTGATCCTGACCGTGGCCGTCGCCGGGGCCCTCGCCTCGCTCGCCGCGGTGTCGGTGCGCGCCGCCGACGAGAAGAAGCCCGCGGCTGCCAAGCCCGCGCTGACGGTCACCGTGACCCAGCTGCAGCCGGCGAGCCTGCCGGTGCGCCTGGCCGCCAACGGCAGCATCGCCGCCTGGCAGGAGGCCATCGTCGGCACCGAGGCCAACGGCCTGCGGCTGGCCGACGTCAAGGTGAACGTCGGCGACGTGGTGAAGCGCGGCCAGGTGCTCGCCACCTTCGCCGCCGACACCGTCACCGCCGACCTGGCGCAGACGCGCGCCGCGGTGGCCGAGGCCGAGGCCACCGCCGCGGAGGCGGCCGCGAACGCCCAGCGCGCCCGCGAGCTGCAGCCCACCGGTGCGCTGAGCGCGCAGCAGCACCAGCAGTACCTGACCGCCGAGCGCACTGCCCAGGCGCGGCTCGAGGCGCAGCGCGCCGCTGCCAGGGTGCAGCAGCTGCGCCTGCAGCAGACGCAGGTGCTGGCGCCCGACAACGGCGTGATCTCGGCGCGCAGCGCCACGGTCGGGGCGGTGCTGCCGGCCGGGCAGGAGCTGTTTCGCCTGATCCGCGGCGGCCGGCTGGAATGGCGGGCCGAGGTGCCGGCCTCGGAGATGGCGCCGCTCAAGTCCGGCATGGCGGTGCACCTGGTGGCGGCGAACGGCGAGACGCTGGAAGGCCGGCTGCGCATCGTCGCGCCGACGGTCGACGCGCAGACGCGCAACGGGCTGGTCTACGTCGACCTGCCGGCGGCCGGCAACGCCAAGGCCGGCATGTTCGCGCGCGGCGAGTTCGAGCTCGGCAACCAGCAGGCCATGACCCTGCCGCAAAGCGCGGTGCTGCTGCGCGAGGGCTTCAGCTATGCGCTGCGCGTCGGCGCGGACAGCAAGGTGACGCAGGTCAAGGTGAAGACCGGCCGGCGCAGCGGCGACCGCATCCAGATCCTGGACGGCCTGCGCCCGGAAGACCGGGTGGTCGCCACCGGCGGCGGCTTCCTGGGCGACGGCGACACGGTGCGCGTGGTGGATGCGCCGCCCGCGGCGTCGAGCGCGTCCGCCGCCGCGGCGGCCAAGTGAGCGGCGTGCCGCACGAGGACATCGCACCATGAACATCAACGTATCCGCCTGGTCGATCCGCAACCCGATCCCCGCGGTCCTGCTCTTCATCCTGCTGACGCTCCTGGGCCTGTTCGGCTTCAAGAGCATGAAGATCCAGGCCTTCCCGGACATCGAGCTGCCCAACGTCACGATCAGCGCCGCGCTGCCGGGGGCCTCGCCGTCGGCGCTGGAGACCGACGTCGCGCGCAAGATCGAGAACTCGGTCGCCAGCCTGCAGGGCCTGAAGCACATCTACACCACGGTGACCGACGGCCTGGTCACGGTGACCGGCGAGTTCCGGCTCGAGAAGCCGACGCAGGAGGCGGTGGACGACATGCGTGCCGCGGTCTCGCGCGTGCGGGCCGACCTGCCGGCCGACCTGCGCGACCCGGTGGTCACGAAGATGGAGCTCTCGGGCTCGCCGATCCTGACCTACACCGTGGCCTCGCAGCGCCTGGATGCGGAATCGCTGTCCTGGTTCGTCGACAACACGGTGGGCAAGCAGCTGCTGAGCGTGCGCGGCGTGGGCCAGGTGGCGCGCGTGGGCGGCGTGACGCGCGAGGTGCGGGTCGAGCTCGACCCGGCGAAGCTGCTGGCGCTGAACGCCACGGCGGCCGACATCTCGCGCCAGCTGAGGATGGTGCAGCAGGAGGCCTCGGGTGGTCGCACCGACGTGGGCGGGGCCGAGCAGTCGGTGCGCACCATCGCGACGGTGCGTTCGGCCGACGAGCTGGCGCGGATGGAGATCTCGCTGACCGACGGCCGGCGCATCCGGCTCGAGCAGGTGGCGCTCGTCAGCGACACGGTGGCCGAGCAGCGCTCGACGGCGCTGCTGGACGGCAAGCCGGTCGTCGGCTTCGAGATCACGCGCACGCGCGGCGCGGGCGAGACCGAGGTGGCGAAGGAGGTGCGGGCCGAGATCGAGAAGCTGAAGGCGGCGCACCCGGAGATCACGTTCGAGGAGGCGTTCAACTTCGTCGACAACGTGCAGGAGGACTTCGACAGCTCGATGGCGATGCTGTACGAGGGTGCCGTGCTGGCGGTGCTGGTGGTGTGGCTGTTCCTGCGCAACTGGCGCGCGACGCTGGTGTCGGCGCTTGCGCTGCCGCTGTCGGTGATCCCGGCCTTCGCCTTCATGGCGGTCGCGGGCTTCACGCTGAACGGCGTGACGCTGCTGTCGCTGTCGCTGGTGGTGGGCATCCTGGTGGACGACGCCATCGTCGAGATCGAGAACATCATGCGCCACCTGCGCATGGGCAAGACGCCGTTCGAGGCCGCGATGGAGGCGGCGGACGAGATCGGCCTGGCGGTGATCGCGACCACCTTCACGCTGATCGCGGTGTTCCTGCCGACGGCGTTCATGAGCGGCGTGGTGGGGCGCTTCTTCGTGCAGTTCGGCTGGACCGCGGCGATCGCGGTGTTCATGTCGCTGGTGGTGGCGCGGATGCTGACGCCGATGATGGCGGCCTACCTGCTGAAGCCGCCGAAGGACGAGCACAAGGAAGGGCGCTGGATCGACATCTACATGCGCTGGGTGCAGGCGGCGCTGCACCACCGGGTGATCACGACGATCGCGGTGGTGGTGTTCTTCGTCGGCTCGTTCATGTTGACGGCGATCCTGGAGAAGGGCTTCATCCCGCCGGATGACCTGTCGAAGACGCAGGTCTCGATCTCGCTGCCCCCGGGCTCGACCTTTGCGCAGACGCTGGCGACGGCGGAGCAGGCGCGGGCCATCGTGCAGAAGAACCAGTATGTGAAGCTGGTCTACACGGCGGTGGGCGGCGGCAACACCGGGGCGGACCCGTTCGCGGGCTCGGGGCCGGCCGAGGTGCGCAAGGCGAGCCTGAGCATCAACCTGACGCCGCGCGGCGACCGCCCGAAGAAACAGGTGGTGGAGCAGCAGCTGCGCGAGGCGCTGGCGGCGCTGCCGGGGGCGCGGGTGTCGGTGGGCTTCGGGGGCTCGGGCGAGAAATACGTGCTGGTGCTGGCGGGCGAGGACGGCGACCAGCTGCTGGCGCATTCGCGGGTGGTGGAGCGCGAGCTGCGCGGCATCCCCGGCATCGGTGCGGTGACCTCGACGGCGAGCCTGGTGCGGCCCGAGCTGATCGTGCGGCCGGATTTCGAGCGCGCGGCCGACCTGGGGGTGACCTCGGCGTCGATCGCGGACACGCTGCGCATCGCGACGGCGGGCGACTACGACCAGAGCCTGCCCAAGCTGAACCTGGCGCAGCGGCAGGTGCCGATCGTCGTGAAGCTGGCGACCGAGGCGCGGACCGACCTGGAGCTGTTGTCGCGGCTCGCGGTGCCGGGGGCGAAGGGGCCGGTGATGCTGGCGAACGTGGCGTCGCTGACGATCGACAGCGGGCCGGCGCAGATCGCGCGCTTCGACCGCAAGCGCAACATCAACTTCGAGATCGAGCTGAACAACGAGTCGCTGGAGCATGTGCAGAGCGAGGCGCAGGCCCTGCCGAGCCTGCGCAGCCTGCCCGCGGGCATCACGCAGGCGGGGGTGGGGGACGCGGAGGCGATGCAGGAGCTGTTCGCGGGCTTCGGCCTGGCGATGCTGACCGGCGTGCTGTGCATCTACATCGTGCTGGTGCTGCTGTTCCACGACTTCGTGCAGCCGGTGACCATCCTGGCGGCGCTGGTGCTGTCGGTCCCGGGCGCGTTCCTGGCGCTGTTCATCACGCACACGGCCTTGTCGATGCCGTCGATGATCGGGCTGATCATGCTGATGGGCATCGCGACGAAGAACTCGATCCTGCTGGTGGAGTACGCGATCATGGCGCGGCGCGAGCATGGGTTGTCGCGCTGGGACGCGGTGCTGGATGCGTGCCACAAGCGGGCCCGGCCGATCGTGATGACGACCATCGCGATGGGGGCGGGGATGCTGCCGATCGCCCTCGGGATCGGGGTGGATTCGAGCTTCCGTTCGCCGATGGCGATCGTGGTGATCGGGGGGTTGATCACCTCGACCTTCCTGAGCCTGTTGGTGATCCCGGTGCTGTTCACCTTCGTGGATGACGTGGTGCAGTGGGTGGCGGGGAAGTTCAAGCGGCATCACCCTGCGCCGGCGACCGAAGGGAAGGGCCCGGTGATTCCAGCAAAGTAAGGGGCATCTGCCCTGCGCGCGCGAGGCGCGGCTGGGGGTGGGCTGTGGGGGCTCATGCTGGGGCGGTCCCTCGCAGGGCGAGGGACTGCTCTGCGCTGCTCGACGCCCCAGAAATCGCCCCCACAGCCCACCCCCAGCCGCGCCTCGCGAGTCCGCGAGTGTTCGTGCAAGTGCCGTAGCCCGGATGCCAATCCGGAATCGTGATTCACTTCCCGGTTCCTTCGGGATGGCGCCACCATGAAAACAATCACCTTCGAACAACGCGACATCAGCACGCTGGCGGATTGGCAAGGCGCCTTCGCGCAGGTGTGGCTGTTCCACGTCAGCCTCAAGAGAATGGCCATTCGCTTGTCCATCGCCGACCGCGAGGAAGTTCTCTACCTCACTGCGGTCACTTGCGATCGGATCAGCAGCCCATTTTCCTGGGACGGAGCAAGGATCACGTTGGACTGCGAAGAGACTCCGGACGGGTGTGTTACCAAATTGATGGATCCTGGGGTCAACATGGAGCTCCGCTGCGGTGGAGTCAGTCTGTGGGCCGGGCCGTCGACGGCATTCATTCAATCTTTCGAGGAGTTTCTTTCTGAGCCGCTCCCGGACAATGAATCTTTGGGCGTCAGATTGGCCCTCATCGAACAGCGCTCAGCCAAGCCATCGATTGAACAGAAGGCGACCCCGGGCCACACCGGACCGCCGAGAGAACCCATGAACACCTACACCTTGCTGCTCCCGACCGATTTCGAAGACTATGCCCGGGAGGTGGCGTCGAAAGGTTGGTTCAGTGCCGCGAAGTTGGACATCGCGGGAAGGCGCTATCCATTGAACTTTTACGACCCGACACGGCATGGGCAAGAGGCCGCAGACGAACTCACGTGCCGAGAGGTCTTCTTCGAGCCGAACCTCATCCTCGTTCCACAGGTCACCCGAGCGAACATGGAAAAGGCGGTGGACTATCTGGTGCGAACGGATCAGGTGAAATCATTGATTCCGGAGCCGGAGCCGGAGCCGGAGCCGGAGCCGGAGCCGGAGCCGGAGCCGGAGTCGTCTGACGACGTGCCGCGCTGATCAACGCAGCGGATGTGCGTCGGCCATAGGCGGCCTATCGTAGTCCGCCGGCAGCACATGCGCCCGCTCCAGCCGATCCTCCAGCTGCCCGATGTACGCCGACAGGCTGTTCGTCGCCTCCTCCAGCGCCGCGCGCTGCTCCAGGTTCAGCTGCTCCAGCCGCGCCGTGATCGCCGCCCGCGTGTCGCTCGGCGCTTGGCCGATGCGCGCCAGCTCGGCCGCCAGGAAGGTCCGCAGCTCCGTGAAGCGCGACGCCTCCGCCTTGTCCGCCAGCTCGCGCTGCACCTGCAGGTCCTTCGCCTGGCGCCGCGACTCCAGCATCGCCTTGCCCTGCAGCTGCATCGCCCACACCACGAACCACACGCTGATGAAGACGAAGCCGCCCAGCAGCAACATCGGCAGCGGCGCCTGCACCGTCGTGAAGCCCAGCGACAGGGCCGTCGGCGCCACGAAGGCCGGCCAGTTCAACAAGGTGAAGACCGCCATCACCAGCAGGGCGACGAACAGCACAAGCACGCGGACCATGGCGATCTCCTCGGATGACATCAACGCTGTCCCAAGCCTACGGCGGCCCGCCGTCGTGCCCGTGTAGGACAAGCCCGCGGCTGCGGCTCAGAGCACCGCGCGATCGCCGGGGTGCTCGCGGTGCTCGCGCCGGTAGCGCTTCAGCTCCGCATTGATCTCCTGGTGCGCCCGCGTGCACGCCGTGCTCGAGAAGCGCTCCTCCATCATCGTCAGGAACGCCCGCGTGCGCGCCGGCATCAGCCGCCGCCCCGGGAACACCGCCCACGCATCGGCCACCGGCAGCGCCCAGTCGTGCAGCACCGGCACCAGTTCGCCCGTCTGCACGTACGGCAGCACGAAGCGGCTCGACACCGCCGCGATGCCCGAGCCCGTGCGCGCCAGCCGGATCAGCAGCTCCGGCGAGTTGGCCGTCGCCCGCGCCGGCGGCGTGCCCTGCCACTGTTCCTCGCCACGCCGCAGCATCCACGGCATCGGCTCGCCGGTGCGCGCCAGGATGTGCAGCGCATCGTGCTCCATCAGCGCCTCCGGCTCGCTCGGCTCGCCACGCCGCGCCAGGTAGGCCGGCGATGCGTACAGGCCCACCTCGAAGGCCGCCAGCCGGCGCGCCGCCAGCGTCGCATCGTTCGTCAGGTCGCCCATCCGGATCGCCAGGTCGAAGTTCTCGCCGATCAGGTCCACCCGCCGCGGCGACAGGTCCAGCTCCAGCGTCACCGCGGGATGCAGCCGCAGGAACTCGGTCAGCAGGTCGCCCAGCACCACGTTCGCAAAGTCCGACGGCATCGACACGCGCAGCCGCCCGCTCGGCTGCGCCTGCCGGTGCTGCGCCAGCGAGGACGCCGCCTCCACCTCCGCCTGCACCTGCCGCGCATGCTCCAGCACGCTGTGCCCGAAGTCCGTCAGCGTCAGCTTGCGCGTCGTGCGCAGCAACAGCCGCTCGCCCAACTCCGTTTCCAGCCCCGCCACCCGGCGCGATACCGTCGACTTCGGCAGGCCCAGCCGCTCCGCCGCCCGGCTGAAACTGCCCTCGTCCGCCACCCGCGCAAACAGCAGCAGGTCATTCGCCTCCAGCCCCATCGCAGCACCCTTTCGGCGGGCACTGTGCCGCCACTGGAACAATGTTATCCATTTCGAGATCTTCCGACTCGCCAATGGGATAACTAGAGTTCTTCCATCGCAGTTCGACCCCTCGATGGAGCCTTTCATGAACATCCTTCAGATCAATTCCAGCGCCCGCAGCCAGGGCTCGCAATCCACCCTGCTCGCCGACGAACTGAGCGCCCGCCTGCGTGCGCTGAACCCCGGCGCCACCCTGACGGTGCGCGACCTGGCCCGCGATCCGCATCCGGTGCTCGACGAAGCCGCGCTCGGCGCCCTGTTCACGCCCGCCGAGCAGCGCACGCCGGCGCAGGCGGCCCGCGTCGCCCTCGACGATGCGCTGATCGCCCAGATCCAGGCGGCCGACACCGTCGTGCTGGGCGTGCCGATGTACAACTTCGGCGTGCCCGCCCAGCTGAAGAACTGGATCGACGCCATCGCCCGCGTCAAGGTCACCTTCGCCTACACCGAGAAGGGCCCGCAGGGCCTGCTCACCGGCAAGAAGGTCTATGTCGCCCTGGCACGCGGCGGCCTGTACCGCAACACGCCCGCCGACACCCAGGTGCCGTACCTGAAGGCGGTGCTGGGCTTCCTGGGCATGACCGACGTGCAATTCTTCTATGCCGAAGGCCTGTCCATGGGACCGGATGCGGTCGAGAAGGGCCTCGCCACCGCCCGCGCCCAGATCGACGAAGCCGTCCACGCCTGATCCCGACCCACTGACCCACTCAACCGACCGAAGGAGATCGACATGTCCGCCACCCCCGCCGTCTTCCAACCCGCGACCGAGGCCGTCGCGCGCCCGCGCGAGCTGGAGCGCCTGGTGAGCGGCCAGCCGACCTCCGACGGCGCCGGCGTCAAGCTGACGCGCGTGCTGACGCAGCCGCTGCAGCGCCGGCTCGACCCGTTCCTGATGCTCGATGCCTTCGGCACCGACAACGCGGACGACTACATCGGCGGCTTCCCCGACCACCCGCACCGCGGCTTCGAGACCGTCACCTACATGATCGCCGGCCGCATGCGCCACCGCGACAACGCCGGCCATGAAGGCCTGCTCGAGAACGGCGGCGTCCAGTGGATGACCGCCGGCCGCGGCATCGTCCACTCCGAGCTGCCCGAGCAGGAGGCGGGCCGCATGGAAGGCTTCCAGCTCTGGCTGAACCTGCCCGCGGACCGCAAGATGGTCGATCCCGGCTACCGCGACATCCCCTCCGGTGCGATCCCTGAGTTCGACACCGCCGACGGCGCCCACGTGCGCGTCATCGCCGGCCGCAGCCATGGCGTCGACGGCGCGGTGCAGCGCGAGCGCACCGAGCCGCTCTACCTGGACATCCACCTCGCGCCCGGGGCCCGCTTCGCGCAAGCCCTGCCGCCGGCCCACAACGCCTTCGTCTACGTCTACCGCGGCGAGGCGATGCTGGGCGGGGCCGTCGTCGGCGCGCAGCGCATGGCGATCCTGAAGAACGCGCCCGACCGCGACGGCATCGCTCTGCGCGCCGGGGAAGACGGCGCCCGCCTGCTGCTCATCGCCGGCCGGCCGCTGAACGAGCCGATCGCGCAGTACGGCCCCTTCGTGATGAACACCCACGAGCAGATCTTCCAGGCGGTGGAGGACTTCCGCGCGGGGCGCTTCGCGCCGCAGGCGGCCTGACGCGCTACGCTTGCGGCATCCTTCGCCGCGAGCGCAGCCCGATGTTCCTCCAGCACCTCCCCATCGCCCCCTGGGCCGAGCGGCGCGACGCCGGCCTGCACCTGCTGCTGACCTGCGACGCCCCCGGCCCGGCCGAGGTGCAGGTGCGCTTCCTCCTCGACAACGAAGAGACCTGGGTGCCGATGGCGCGCCGCGCCGAGCCGCCCGTGCCGCGGCCGCACGACCCGGCCCCTCCGGCCTGCTTCGAGGCCACCATCCCCTGGTGCCCCACCGGCCCGACCACCCGCTACTGCTTCCGCGCCGTCCACCTCGGCACCCCGACCTGGCTCGGCGCCACCGGCCCGCAGCGCCGGGTGCCGAACGAGGCGCATCACTTCCGCATCGCGCGCGAGCCGCTCGTCCCCGCCTGGGCGCAGCAGCAGTTCGTCTACCAGATCTTCCCCGACCGCTTCGCGCGCGGGCCCGATGCGCCGCGCCCCCGCCCGCCGCAGGCCTTCGGCTACGCGCCGGCCCCCGTGCACGCGCTCGAGTGGGGCGCGCCGCTGGACGTGCAGCCGTCCTGGAGCGCCTTCTACGGCGGCGACCTGGCCGGCATCGCCTCGCAGATCCCGCACCTGCGCGAGCTCGGCGTCACCACCGTCTACCTGACCCCGGTCTTCAGCTCGGGCAGCAACCACCGCTACGACACCGAGGACTACGAGCACGTCGATGCCGGCCTGGGCGGCGACGAGGCGCTCGCCGACCTGTCGGCCCGGCTGCACGACCACGGCATGCGCCTGGTGCTGGACGCCGTGCTCAACCACACCGGCGCCAACCATCCCTGGTTCAACCGCTTCGGCCAGCACCCCGGGCCCGGTGCCTGGCAGTCGTCCGATTCGCCCTGGCACGGCTGGTATGCGCGCGACGCGCAGGGCCAGCCGGTGTACTGGAAGGGCCATGCCTCGCTGCCGGTGCTCGACTATGCCCACCCCGAGGTGCTCGATGCCTTCATCCGCGGCCCGCGCTCGGTGCTGCGGCGCTGGCTGCAGCCGCCGATCTCGGCCGACGGCTGGCGGCTCGACGCGGTCCACATGCTGGGCGAAGGCCCGGGCGCCGGCAACAACGCGGCCCTGCTGCGCGAGATGCGCTCGGCGGTGCGCGCCGAGAACCCGCAGGCCATCCTCGTCGGCGAGCACTTCAGCGAGGCCACGCCCTGGCTGCAGGGCGACCAGGAAGACGCCGCAATGAACTACTGGGGCTTCACGCTGCCGATGTGGCAGTGGCTGGCCGGCGTCGATTTCTCCGGCCGCGCGGCGCCCCTGCCCACTGCGGACCTCGCCGCCTGGCTCGACGAGTCGCGCGCCGTCGTGCCGCACGAGGTGGCGCTCGCGCAATGGAATGCGCTCGACAGCCACGACACGCCGCGCCTCTTCACCGTGCTCGGCGGCGACGCGCGGCGCCAGCGGCTCGCGCTCGCCTGGCAGTTCGCCTACCCCGGCGTGCCCTGCCTGTACTACGGCGACGAGGTCGGGCTGGAAGGCGGGGCCGACCCCGACAACCGGCGCTGCTTCGACTGGGACCGCGCCCATTGGCAGGGCAGCATCCTGCGCTGCGTCAAGCGCCTGGCCGGCTGGCGCCGCCAGCGCAGCGAGCTGCGCGACGGCGCCTGCCTGACGCTCGGCCACGGTGCCGACTGGATCGCCTTCGCGCGCGTGAACGCCGGGGCGGTGACGGTGGTGGCGCTCAACCGCGGCCCCGAGACGGATGCGCTGTTGCGCATCGACCGGCTGCCGATCGAGGTCGCCGGCTGGGATTCGCCCAGCCAGCACGACTGGGTGCGCCAGGACCGCACGCTGCACCTGCACCTGCCCGCGGGCGAGGCGGTGTGGGTGTGGAGCGTGCCCTGACCCGGCGGCGCGGCCTCAGCGCCGCGGCGGCGTCAACGCGGCCCGCGCGTCCAGCGCTGCCTGCCGCGAGGCGCAGCCTTCGTGGTGGTCGTTCACCAGCCCCATCGCCTGCATGAAGGCGTAGACGGTGGTGGGGCCGACGAAACTCCAGCCGCGCTTCTTCAGGTCCTTGGACATCGCGGTCGCCTCCGGCGAGGTGGTCATCGCGCGCAGCGCCTCGTGCGTCAGCTTCTTCGGCCGCGTGTGCGGCGCCGGCTCGAAGCCCCAGGCATAGGCGGCGAAGGAGCCGAACTCGTCGCGCAGTTCGAGCACCCGCTGTGCGTTGTTGATGGTCGATTCGATCTTGCCGCGATGGCGCACGATGCCGGTATCGGCGAGCAGGCGCTCGACGTCGCGCCCGGTGAAGCGCGCGATCTTCTCCGCGTCGAAGTGGGCGAAGCCGGCGCGGAAGGCCTCGCGCTTGTTCAGGATCGTCAGCCAGCTCAGCCCGGCCTGGAAACCCTCGAGGCAGATCTTCTCGAACAGCCGCCGCTCGTCGGTGACGGGGAAACCCCATTCATGGTCGTGGTAGTGCTGGTAGCCGGGCGTCGCGCGGCACCAGTGGCAGCGGGCGGCGCCGTCGTCGCCAAGGAAGAGGCCGGGGCGTTCGGCGGCCTGGTGCGTTGCGGAGGTCGGGGTGGTCATGCGGTTGGAGGTGGGGCGGTCGTCAAAGCGTGCCGGCGCAGCCCGGCGCGCCGCAGCGGCAGGCGAGCCGGCCCAGGTGGTGCGAGCGGCCATAGCCGGCCGTGAGTTCCTCGCCGGCGGCGATGTCGCGCAGCGCGTGGAAGGCGACCCGGCCCTGCTGCAGCTTCAGCACCATGTTGGGCCGGCACGAATGGTTGGCGAAGCGCAGGGCGTCCTGCGACTGCGAGGCGTCGATGGCCCGCCGCCCGGACACCTCGACGATCATGATGCGGGCCTGGCCGCGGGCGCGGCGGCGCGCCTCGTCGACGCTGATCGGCTCGCCCCGCAGTTCGCCGATCTTGCGGCGCGCCGGGATGGCCTCGGCGGCAAACACGCCCTGGCCGTCGATGGCGCTCGGGCCGACGCGCAGCGCGAACTTCTGCGGGTCGGCCGGCGTGCCGCGCGGTCGCGCCGGCAGGGCCGGCTGGGCGGGCGCCGGTGCGCGGGCGGGCAGGGCGTGCAGGGCGTGCAGGCGTGGCATGGGCTCAACGCCGCGGGACCGGCCATTCGTCGCGCAGCAGGCCGTGGATCTCCACGTCGCGCTCCTCGCCCTTGCTGACCCAGCGGCGGCGCAGCAGGCCCTCGCGCGTGAAGCCCAGCGCGTGGACCAGCCGCAGCGAGGGCTGGTTCAGCGGGCTCACCTCGGCCTCGATGCGGCGCAGCGCCATCGGGCCGAAGGCCGCGTCGAGCAGGGCCGAGATCGCCTCGCGCGCCAGGCCCTGGCGCCAGTGCGCCCGGCCCAGCACGTAGCCCAGCTCGGCGCGCGCACTCGGCTCGTTGAAATTGAACAGCAGGCAGCTGCCGACCACGGCACCGGTCTCGCGTGCCGCGATGACGAACTGCAGCGTGTTGCCGGCGGCCTGCAGGCCGGCCATGCGCTGGTACCAGGCCTGCGCATCGGCCATCGACTGCCAGGTGGCGTAGGGCAGGTGGCGGGTGACCAGGTCATCGCCGTTCACCGCCATCAGGCCGGCGAGGTCGGCTTCGGCGACGGGGCGCACGCAGAGCCGGGGCGTTTCGATCGGGGGCGGGGGCGGCAGGGGCATCCGCGCATTCTGGCCCAAGCCTCCTGACAGGAGCTGTCACGGGAAATGGCCGGCGGAACACCCGCTTATCGGCCGCTGGCGCGCCGGAGGGGCCGGATACGCTTGCGTTCATCCTGACACCTCGCCGGGCATCGCCCGCGACATCATGAACCGCCCGTCCGCCCCGCACGCCGCGCCCATCCAGTTCCGCCCCTTGCCCGACCGGGACGGCATCGAGTGGGAGGACATGCCGTCGCTGCCGGTCACGCGTGGGCAACGCTACGAGCCGGGGGATGCGCAGGGCTCCGCATGGAAGAACACCATGCCGGCCAGCCTGGTCGAGGCCGCGCGCCCGACCAAGCCCTTCCGCGAAGCCCTCGACGGGCTGTCGATGCGCGAAGTCGACGAGCCGGAGATCTTCCAGCACTTCTTCGGGAAGTGAAGGACGATCCCCGGATTGGCATCCAGGCTACGGGGAGTGGCAGCCCGGATGGAGCACAGCGGAATCCGGGAGCGGAGGCTCAGCCCGCGTAGGCAGTGGCCGGGCGCCCCGGGCTGTCGACTTCCACCGAGAACAACGCGCCCGCCAGCGGCTGTTCCTTCAATTGCTGCTCCGTCAACTCGAACCTCGCGCTCGTGATGAACAGCGTGCGCAGCTCCGGCCCCCCGAAGGCGACATTGGTGATGTGGCTGGTCGGCAGCGCCACTCGCGCCAGCTCCGTCCCGCTCACGGGATCGTGGCAGCTGACGCACGCCGCACCCCAGCGCGCAATCCACAGCCGGCCCTCGGCGTCGGTCGTCATGCCGTCCGGGTGGCCGTCGCCCGGCGCGAAGCGCAGCCACAGCCGCTGGTTCGAGATCGTGCCCGAGGCCGGGTCGAAGTCGAAGGCATGGATGCGCTGCTGCGCCGTCTCGTTGAAATACAGCGTGCGCCCATCCAGCGACCAGGTCGGGCCGTTGGTCACCGCGAAGTGCGCGTCGAACATCTTCTCGCAGTGCCGCCGGGCGTCGAAGCGGTAGAGCGACCCCGTCGGCTCGGTGCAGCCGAAGTCCATCGTGCCGCCCCAGAAGCGGCCCTGCGGGTCGCACTTGCCGTCGTTGAAGCGGTTGCCAGGCAGGTGCGCCTCGGGGTCGTGCAGCTTCGTCAGCGCGCCGGTGTCGGTGTCGAACAGGGCGAAGCCGCTGCGCAGCGTCACCAGCAGCCCGGGGTCCCCGGCCCGCTCGGCAAGCGCCGAGATCTCCTCGTCGAAGGGCCACTGCGCCTGCGCCCCGCTCGCCGGGTGGTAGCGGTACAGCGTGCGGCCGAGGATGTCGATCCAGTACAGCGACTGGCGCCGCACCGACCACAGCGTGCCCTCGCCGAGCGTGGCCGAGGCGGCCCACACGACGCGGGGTTCGGACAGCAGCTTCGGCGCGGCAAGGGTCATGGCAGGGTCAGTGGGAGTCGCGAGGCACCCCCGCACCGCTGCCGCCCACGAGGAAATCGAGGTCGGCGCCGAGGTGGGCCTGCTGCACATGGTCGACATACAGCTTGTACCAGCCCCGCTTCGGCGGCTCGGGAGGCTGCCATTGTGCGCGCCGCGCGGCCAGCTCCTCGTCCGAGACCTCCAGGTGCAGGCGGCGCTCGTGCACGTCCAGCTCGATCATGTCGCCGTCGCGCACCAGGGCCAGCGGGCCGCCGGCGGCGGCTTCGGGCGAGGTGTGCAGCACGACGGTGCCGTAGGCCGTGCCGCTCATGCGCGCGTCCGAGATGCGCACCATGTCGGTGATGCCCTTCTGCAGCACCTTCGGCGGCAGCGGCATGTTGCCCACCTCGGCCATGCCGGGGTAGCCGCGCGGGCCGCAGTTCTTCAGCACCATCACGCAGTGCTCGTCGATGTCGAGCTCGGGGTCGTCGATGCGGGCGTGGAAGTCCTCGATGGTCTCGAAAACGACCGCCCGGCCACGGTGCTTCAGCAGGTGGGCCGACGCGGCCGACGGCTTGATCACCGCCCCGTTCGGCGCCAGGTTGCCTCGCACCACCGCGATGCCGGCGGATGGCATGAACGGCTCCTCCGGCGTCTTGATCACCTCGCGGTTGTAGCAGGGGACGTTGGCGATGTTCTCGCCCAGCGTCTTGCCGTTCGCCGTCAGCGCGCCGGTGTGCAGCTTGTCGGTGATCTGCGTCAGCACCGCCGGCAGGCCGCCCGCGTAGTAGAAGTCCTCCATCAGGAACTTGCCCGAGGGCTGCAGGTTCACCAGGCACGGCACGTCGGCGCCCAGCTTGTCCCAGTCCTCCAGGTCGAGCTTGACGCCGATGCGCCCGGCGATCGCCATCAGGTGGATCACGGCGTTGGTCGAGCCGCCGATCGCCGCGTTCGTGCGCACCGCGTTCTCGAAGGCCTCGCGGGTGAGGATCTTCGACATCTTCAGGTCTTCCTTGACCATCTCGACGATGCGCCGGCCGGTCAGCTGCGCGAGCCGGTTGCGCCGCGTGTCGGCGGCCGGGATCGCGGCGTTCTCGGGCAGCGACATGCCCAGCGCCTCGACCATGCTGGCCATCGTCGAGGCCGTGCCCATGGTCATGCAGCTGCCCTTGGAGCGGTGCATGCACGACTCGGCGGCGGTGAACTCGTCCATCGTCATCTCGCCCGCGCGCACCATCTCGCTCATCTGCCAGACGCCCGTGCCCGAGCCGATGTCCTTGCCGCGGAACTTGCCGTTCAGCATCGGCCCGCCCGACAGGCCGATGGTCGGCAGGTCGCAGCTCGCCGCACCCATCAGCAGCGACGGCGTGGTCTTGTCGCAGCCCATCAGCAGCACCACGCCGTCGATCGGGTTGCCCCGGATCGATTCCTCGACGTCCATGCTCGCCAGGTTGCGGAACAGCATCGCGGTCGGCCGCAGCTGCGTCTCGCCCAGCGACATCACCGGGAACTCGAGCGGGAAGCCGCCGGCCTCGTACACGCCGCGCTTGACGAACTCCGCCAGCTCGCGGAAATGCCCGTTGCACGGCGTCAGCTCGCTCCAGGTGTTGCAGATGCCGATGATCGGGCGTCCGTCGAGCAGGTCGTGCGGATAGCCCTGGTTCTTCAGCCAGCTTCGGTGCACGAAGCCGTCACGGTCCTGTTTGCCGAACCAGGCTTGGCTGCGCCGCTTCGGGGGAGCGGGCGGTTTCTTCGAATCCATGCGGTCTCTGTCTCCAGGAGGCGGGCCCGATCAGCGGTTGTCGTACAAGGGCCCTTGACGCGGTGGATCGTATCAAGGCACATTGATAATAGAAAAATAAATAAATTCTTCGAATACATATCCAAATTGCAATAGATCAAGGACAAACCCCCATGGCAAGCGCTTCAACACCTGCTCTCGCGACCTATCCCAGCCTGCGCGGACGCCGCGTGTTCGTCACCGGCGGCGGCACCGGCATCGGTGCGTCCATCGTCGCGGCGTTCGCGGAGCAGGGGGCCCGGGTGGCCTTCGTCGACGTCGCCGAGGCGCCGAGCCGCGAGCTGGTCGCGCAGGTCGCGGCGGCGGGTCATCCGGCGCCATGGTTCCGCACCTGCGACGTGCGCGACATCCCCGCGCTGCAGCGCACGGTGGCGGACGCGGAGCGCGAGCTGGGCGACTTCGCGGTGCTGGTCAACAACGTGGCGAGCGACGACCGGCACACGCTGGAGTCGGTGACGCCGGAGTACTACGACCAGCGCATGGCGATCAACGAGCGGCCGGCGTTCTTCGCGATCCAGGCGGTGCTGCCGGGCATGAAGCGGCTGGGCGGCGGCTCGGTGATCAACTTCGGCTCGACCGGGTGGCAGGGCAAGGACGGGGCGTACCCCTGCTACGCGATCGCCAAGTCGTCGGTGAACGGGCTCACGCGCGGGCTGGCGAAGCCGCTGGGCGAGCACCGGATCCGCATCAACACGGTGTCGCCGGGCTGGGTGATGACGGAGCGCCAGCTGAAGCTGTGGTTCACCGCCGAGAGCGAGGAGGTGCTCAAGCGCAACCAGTGCCTGCCGGACAAGCTGCAGCCGGGGGACGTCGCGCGGATGGTGCTGTTCCTCGCATCGGACGACAGCGCCATGTGCACGGCGCAGGAATTCAAGGTCGATGCCGGCTGGTCATGACTCGGCGCTGAGGTCGAGCTTCGCGCCGTAGACCGTCATCGCGGTCGCCTTCAGCGCCTTCAGCATCACCTTCGCCGCCGGCGACAGCAGCCGGTCGGTGCGGGTGATGATGCCGAAGGCGTCCATGTGGCAGGGCAGGGCGATCGGCAGGATCGACACGATGCCGTGCGCGGCGTAGTAGCGCGCCACGTCGCTCGCCACCACCGCGATCATGTCGCTCTGCTGCAGCATCTTGGTCATGAACAGCAGCGCCGAGGTCTCGATCACGTTGATCGGCGCCTCCAGCCCCTCCTCCTGGAACATCAGGTCGAAGCGGTGCCGCAGCACGCTGCCGCTCGGCGACACGATCCAGCCCGCGTTCACCACGTCGCGCAGGCCCAGGTGCGCCACCGTCAGCAACGGATGCCCCGGCCGCGTGATCGCGCACACCGGCTCCTCGGTCAGCGTCTCGTAGCGCAGGTCCGCTTTGTCGTGCTGCGCGAACAGCCGCGCCACCAGCATGTCCAGCTTGCCCTGCGCCAGCCGCTCCAGCAGCACGTCGCTGGTCTCGATCTGCACCCCCACGCGCAGGCTCGGATGCTCCTGCTTCACCAGCGCCACCGCCGGCGGCAGCAGCACCAGCCCCGGCGCCGTGATCGCGCCCACGCTGACCTGGCCGTAGCGCCCCGCCTTGATCGCCTCCAGCTCGTCGTGCGCCTGGTTCAGGCTGCCCAGCGCCACCCGCGCATGCCGGATCATCGTCTCGCCGTACCAGGTGGGCCGCATGCCGCGCGGCAGCCGCTCGAACAGCGGCACCTCCAGCACGTCCTCCAAGTCTTTCAGCAGCTTCGAGGCCGCCGGCTGCGTCATGTTCAGCACCTGCGCCGCCCGGTGGATGTTGCCCTCCTCGTCCAGCGCCACCAGCAACAGCAGCTGCCGCGTCTTCAGGCGCGCACGGATGAACCAGTGCGTGTAGTTCGTCATCGGGCTGTCTCGCGCATTCGGGTTTTTATCGATGCCGGATCGTATATGTGTTTCCGTCAAATATCTATTAGAAAGTTATAGCTCCGCTCATTACGATGCGGCACTCCCGAGCCCTGCCTTATCCGAGCCCGCCCATGAGATTGATCCAGTTCCTCGCCGATGACGGCACGCAGCACGCCGGTGCGGTCGATGCGGACGGCCGCGCGGTGCGTCGCATCGACGGCTTCGCCAGCACCTATGCGCTGGCGCAGGCGGCCATCGCCCGGGGGACGACGCTCGAGGCGCTCGCCCAGCCGGCGCTCGCCGGCACGCCGATCCCCTACGACGCCCTGCTGCGCGAGCAGCGCGTGCTGACGCCGCTGGCGCATCCCGATCCGGCGCATTGCCTCGTCACCGGCACCGGCCTCACGCACACCGGCAGCGCCTCGGCGCGCGACGCCATGCACCAGAAGCTGTCGGCCGGCGAGGAGCAGCTCTCCGATTCGATGCGCATGTTCAAGTGGGGCATGGAAGGCGGCCGCCCCGCCGCCGGGCAGCCCGGCGTGCAGCCCGAGTGGTTCTACAAGGGCGACGGCAGCATCGTCGCCGCACCGGGCGCGCCGCTCGCGATGCCCGACTTCGCGCTCGACGGCGGCGAGGAGCCGGAACTGGTCGGCCTTTACCTGATCGGCCCGGACGGCCAGCCGCACCGGCTCGGCTTCGCGATCGGCAACGAGTTCTCGGACCACGTCACCGAACGCCAGAACTACCTCTACCTCGCGCATTCGAAGCTGCGCGTCTGCGCCATCGGCCCCGAGCTGCGCAGCGGCGCGCTGCCGGCCCACCTGGAAGGCACGAGCCGCATCCGCCGCGGCGACAGCGTGCGCTGGGAGAAGCCCTTCCTGACCGGCGAGGCCAACATGTGCCACTCGCTCGCCAACCTCGAGTACCACCACTTCAAGTACGCGGCGCACCGCCGGCCGGGCGACGTGCACCTGCACTTCTTCGGCACGGCGACGCTGAGCTTTTCGGACCAGGTGCGGGTCGAGCCCGGCGACCGCTTCGAGATCGACCTGCCGGCGCTCGGCGCGCCGCTCGTCAACCCGCTGGCCGTGGTCGACCGCGGCTACGCCATCGGCGGCGTGCGCCCCCTCTGACCGACGGCGGCGCACGATGGTCCAAAGCCTCAAGAACTACATCAACGGCCGCTGGGAAACCGGCGTCACCACCGGCGTCAGCAGCAACCCCTCGGACCTGGACGAGGTCGTCGCCGAGTACGCGCGCGCCGACAGCAACCAGGCCGAGGTCGCAATCCGCGCCGCCGCCGATGCCGCCCCCGCCTGGGGCCTGAGCACGCCGCAGCGCCGCGCCGACGCGCTGGACCAGATCGGCAGCGAGATCCTGGCACGCAAGGACGAGCTCGGCCAGCTGCTGGCGCGGGAAGAGGGCAAGACCCTGCCCGAGGCCGTCGGCGAGGCCGCGCGCGCCGGCAACATCTTCAAGTTCTTCGCCGGCGAGGCGCTGCGCGCCGCCGGGGAGCACCTGCCCTCGGTGCGCCCGGGCGTCGAGGTCGACATCACGCGCGAGCCGGTGGGCGTGGTCGGCATCATCGCGCCCTGGAACTTCCCGCTCGCCATTCCCGCCTGGAAGATCGCCCCCGCCCTGGCCTACGGCAACAGCGTGGTGTTCAAGCCGGCCGAGCTGGTGCCGGCCTGCGCCGCCGCGCTGGCGGAGATCATCGGCCGCGCCGGCCTGCCGGCGGGCGTGTTCAACCTCGTGATGGGCAGCGGCCGCCAGGTCGGCCAGGCCCTGGTCGACAGCCCGCTCGTCGACGCCATCAGCTTCACCGGATCGGTGGGCACCGGCGAGCAGATCCTGAAGGCTGCCACCGCCCGCCGCGCCAAGGTGCAGCTGGAGATGGGCGGCAAGAACCCGCTCGTGGTGCTGGCGGACGCCGACCTGGAGCAGGCGGTGGAATGCGCCGTCCAGGGCTCGTTCTTCTCGACCGGCCAGCGCTGCACCGCGTCGAGCCGGATCATCGTCGAGGCCGCGCTGCACGACCGCTTCGTCGCCCGGCTGCGCGAGCGCACCCGCGCCCTCAAGGTCGGCCATGCGCTGGAGCGCGGCATCGAGATCGGCCCGGTGGTCGACCGCGGCCAGCTCGACACCAACCTGGGTTACCTGGAGATCGGCCGGCAGGAAGGTGCCGAGCTGCTGGCCGGCGGCGAGCTGCTGCAGCGCGCGACGCGCGGCCACTTCATGGCGCCGGCGCTGTTCCTGGCCGAGCCGCAGCACCGCATCGCCCGCGAGGAGATCTTCGGCCCAGTCGCCTGCGTGCTGAAGGCCGACGGCTTCGAGCACGCGCTGGCGCTCGCCAACGACACGCCCTTCGGCCTGTGCGCCGGCGTCTGCACGCAGTCGCTCAAGCTTGCGACGCAGTTCAAGCGGCAAGCCAAGGTGGGCATGGTGATGGTCAACCTGCCGACCGCCGGCGTCGACTACCACGTGCCCTTCGGCGGCCGCAAGGGATCGAGCCACGGCCCGCGCGAGCAGGGCCGCTACGCGGCAGAGTTCTACACCACGGTCAAGACGGCCTACACGCTCGCCTGACCCCGATCCTGATCGGCACCAAGGAGTACCCCCCCCACCGCCCGCGAACCTCACCGTTCCCAGCGCCTTGATGCGGCACCGACAAAGCCGCGCGACTTTCATGCCCACCCACCAAGAGGAGACAACCGTGAAATTCCAAAGACGTACCCTGATCACCGCGACCGCCGCAGCCTCGCTGTCGGCCCTGCTGCCGCAGGCGTTCGCGCAGAAGAAGATCGTGCTCGGCTTCAGCCAGATCGGCGCCGAGAGCGAATGGCGCACCGCCAACAGCGAATCGATCAAGTCCTCGGCCAAGGAGGCCGGCATCGACCTGAAGTTCTCCGACGCCCAGCAGAAGCAGGAGAACCAGATCAAGGCGCTGCGCAGCTTCATCGCGCAGAAGGTCGACGTGATCGCCTTCTCGCCGGTGGTCGAGTCCGGCTGGGGCACGGTGCTGCGCGAGGCCAAGGCCGCCAAGATCCCGGTCATCCTGTCGGATCGCGCGGTCGACGAGAAGGACGACAGCCTGTGGGTGGCCTTCATGGGCTCCGACTTCGTCGAGGAAGGCCGCCGCGCCGGCCGCTGGCTGGTCGACAAGATGAAGGACCAGAAGGGCGAGGTCAACATCGTCGAGCTGCAGGGCACCGTCGGATCGGCCCCGGCCATCGACCGCAAGAAGGGCTTCGAGGAGATCATCAAGGCCGACCCGAAGTTCAAGATCATCCGCTCGCAGACCGGCGACTTCACCCGCGCCAAGGGCAAGGAGGTCATGGAGGCCTTCCTGAAGGCCGAGGGCAAGAAGATCAACGTGCTGTACGCGCACAACGACGACATGGCCATCGGCGCGATCCAGGCCATCGAGGAAGCCGGCCTGAAGCCCGCCAAGGACATCGTGATCATCTCGATCGACGCCGTGAAGGGCGCCTTCGAGGCGATGATCGCCGGCAAGCTGAACGTGTCGGTCGAGTGCAGCCCGCTGCTCGGCCCGCAGCTGATGCAGGCCGTCAAGGACCTGGTGGCCGGCAAGTCCATCCCGAAGCGCATCGTCACGCAGGAAGGCGTCTTCCCGATGGAGGTCGCTGCCAAGGAATTCCCCAATCGCAAGTATTGAGCATTGGGGCAAGACTGGGCCACCCCGGGCAGCCGCCCGGGCAGGCCTGCCGGGGCCTGCCGCAGCCCCGGCCGCTGCCCAGCCGAGCAGCGATCGTTGACATACCCCAGACTGGAGACAGAGCAGTGAAACACATCCGCACCCTCCTGGCCGCCGTGGCCACCTTTGCCGCCGTGGCCGCCGCCACGGTGCTGCCGCTGGCCGCGCACGCCCAGGACAAGGGCCCGGTCGCGATCTCGATGCCGACCAAGTCGTCGGCCCGCTGGATCGCCGACGGCACCAACATGGTCAAGTACTTCCAGGAGAAGGGCTACAAGACCGACCTCCAGTACGCCGAGGACGACATCCCGAACCAGCTGGCGCAGATCGAGAACATGGTGACCAAGGGCGCCAAGGTGCTCGTGATCGCCGCCATCGACGGCACCACCCTGACCGACGTGCTGCAGAAGGCCGCCGACAAGGGCATCAAGGTCATCGCCTACGACCGCCTGATCCGCGGCTCGAAGAACGTCGACTACTACGCCACCTTCGACAACTTCCAGGTCGGCGTGCTGCAGGCGAGCTACATCGAGCAGAAGCTCGGCCTGAAGAGCGGCAAGGGCCCGTTCAACATCGAGCTGTTCGGCGGCTCGGCGGACGACAACAACGCCTTCTTCTTCTACAACGGCGCGATGTCGGTGCTCGACCCGTACATCAAGAGCGGCAAGCTGGTCGTGCGCAGCAAGCAGATGGGCATGGACAAGGTCGCCACGCTGCGCTGGGACGGTGCCGTCGCCCAGGCCCGCATGGACAACCTGCTGAGCGCCTACTACAGCGGCGCCCACGTCGATGCCGTGCTGTCGCCGTACGACGGCCTGTCGATCGGCATCATCTCGTCGCTGAAGGGCGTCGGCTACGGCACGCCGAAGCTGCCGATGCCGGTCGTCACCGGCCAGGACGCCGAGGTGCCGTCGGTCAAGTCGATCCAGAAGGGCGAGCAGACCTCGACCGTCTTCAAGGACACGCGCGAGCTGGCCAAGGTGACCGTCGGCATGGTCGACGCGATGCTGAGCGGCAAGAAGCCCGAGATCAACGACACCAAGACGTACAACAACGGCGTCAAGGTCGTCCCGTCCTACCTGCTGAAGCCGGTCAGCGTCGACGCCAGCAACTGGAAGCAGGTGCTGGTGGGCAGCGGCTACTACACCGAGGCGCAGCTCAAGTAAGCGGGTTTTCCAGGGTGCGGCATGGGTCCCGCGCCGCGGCGCGGGACCTTTTTTTCAAGGACATCGGATGGATGCCATCCTGGAGATGCGCGGCATCACCAAGAAATTCCACGGCGTGACCGCCCTGAACGACGTCAACCTCGTCGTGCGCCAGGGCGAGATCCATGCGGTGGTCGGCGAGAACGGCGCCGGCAAGTCGACGCTGATGAAGGTGCTCAGCGGCGTGTACCCGCACGACTCCTACACCGGCGAGATCCGCTTCCAGGGCGAGGCGCGCAAGTTCGGCGGCATCGCCGACAGCGAGAAGCTCGGCATCATCATCATCCACCAGGAGCTGGCCCTCGTCCCGCTGCTGTCGATCGCGGAGAACCTGTTCCTCGGCAACGAGCGGGCCAGGCACGGCGTGATCGACTGGATCGAATCGCACCGGCGCACCCAGGAGCTGCTGCAGAAGGTCGGCCTGCGCGAGTCGCCGTCCACCCTGATCACCGACCTGGGCGTGGGCAAGCAGCAGCTGGTGGAGATCGCCAAGGCCTTGTCGAAGGAGGTCAAGCTGCTGATCCTCGACGAGCCGACCGCGAGCCTGAACGAGAGCGACAGCAATGCGCTGCTCGAGCTGCTGCTCGGGCTGAAGGCGCAGGGCATCTCGGCGATCCTGATCTCGCACAAGCTGAACGAGGTCTCGAAGGTGGCCGACTCGATCACCGTGCTGCGCGACGGCAACACGGTCGAGACCATGGACTGCCGCGCCGAGAAGATCAGCGAGGACCGCATCATCCGCAACATGGTCGGCCGCGAGATGGCCGACCGCTACCCGAAGCGCTCGCCGCAGATCGGCGAGACGGTGTTCGAGCTGCGGGACTGGAAGGTGCACCACCAGGTCCACCCCGACCGCGAGGTGGTCAAGGGTGTGAACCTGACGGTGCGGCGCGGCGAGATCGTCGGCATCGCCGGCCTGATGGGGGCCGGGCGCACCGAGCTCGCGATGAGCGTGTTCGGCCGCTCCTATGGGCAGCGCATCAGCGGCGAGGTGCGCATGCACGGGCAGGTCATCGACACCTCGACCGTGCAGAAGGCGATCCGCCACGGCATCGCCTACGTCACCGAGGACCGCAAGGGCCTGGGGCTGGTGCTGGCCGAGGACATCAAGAAGAACACCACGCTGGCCAACCTGCCGGCGGTGTCGCGCCGCGGCGTGATCGACGACGGCCGGGAGTTCGCGGTGGCGAGCGACTACCGCAAGCGCCTGAAGACGCGCTCGTCCAGCGTCTACCAGCCGGTGGTGAACCTCTCCGGGGGCAACCAGCAGAAGGTGGTGCTGAGCAAGTGGCTGTTCTCGCAGCCCGAGCTGCTGATCCTGGACGAGCCGACGCGCGGCATCGACGTCGGCGCGAAGTACGAGATCTACACCATCATCGACGCCCTCGCGAACGAGGGCAAATGCATCCTGATGATCTCGTCGGAGATGCCCGAGCTGCTGGGCATGTGCGACCGGATCTACGTGATGAACGAAGGCCGCTTCGTCGGCGAGTTCCCGGCGGCCGAGGCGTCGCAGGAACGGATCATGCGGGCCATCATGAAGGCCGGCTCGCATGACGGCATGGACGCGCCGCCGCAGTTGGGCAGCGTCGGAGACACGAATCATGAGCACTGAGATCGCCGCCGCGCCGGCCCCCGAAACGCCGGCCAAGGAGTACCGCGGCTTCCTGAAGAACAACGTGCGCGAGTACGGCATGCTGCTGTCGCTCGTCGCGATCATGGGGCTGTTCCAGTACCTGACCGACGGGACGCTGCTGAAGCCGCTGAACCTGACCAACCTGGTGCTGCAGAACAGCTACATCGTCATCATGGCGCTGGGCATGCTGCTGGTCATCGTGGCCGGGCACATCGACCTGTCGGTGGGCTCGGTGGCGGGCTTCATCGGCGCGCTGGCCGCGGTGATGATGGTGAACTACGAGATCCACTGGATCTGGACCATCCTCGGCTGCCTGGTGATGGGCGGGATCATCGGCGCGGCCCAGGGCTGGTTCGTCGCCTACTTCCGCATCCCCTCGTTCATCGTCACGCTGGCCGGCATGCTGGTGTTCAAGGGGCTGGCGCTCGCGCTGCTGCAGGGGCAGTCGGTGGGGCCGTTCCCGATCGAGTTCCAGCGCCTGAGCTCGGGCTTCATCCCCGACGTGTTCGGCGGTGCCGAGCTGCGCCTGACCTCGCTGCTGGTCGGCGCGCTGACGGTGGTGGTGATGGTGTTCTTCAAGGTCCGCGGGCGCATCGCGCAGACGCGCCACGGGATGGAGGAAGAGCCGTACCCGTTCTTCCTGATGAAGACGCTGGCCTTCGCGCTGGTGATCCTGTTCTTCAGCTACCTGCTGTCCTCGTACCGCGGCCTGCCGAACGTGCTGATCGTCATGGTGGTGCTGATGGTCGCGTACGACTTCGTCACCCGGCGCAGCACGATCGGGCGGCGCATCTATGCGCTCGGCGGCAACGAGAAGGCGGCCAAGCTGTCGGGCATCAAGACCGAGCGGCTGTCGTTCTACACCTTCGTCAACATGGGCGTGCTGGCGGCGCTGGCCGGGCTGGTGTTCGCGGCGCGCCTGAACACCGCGACGCCGAAGGCGGGCGTCGGCTTCGAGCTGGACGTGATCGCGGCCTGCTTCATCGGCGGCGCGTCGGCCTCGGGCGGCGTGGGCAAGGTGATGGGCGCGGTGATCGGCGCCTTCGTGATGGGCGTGATGAACAACGGCATGTCGATCATGGGGATCGGCATCGACTACCAGCAGGTCATCAAGGGCCTGGTGCTGCTCGCCGCCGTCTTCTTCGACGTCTACAACAAGAACAAGGCCTGACGCCATGACGCAGGCCGTCGACATCTCCCCGGTGCTGGAACTGCGCGGCGTCAGCAAGCAGTTCCTCGGCGTGCGCGCGCTCAGCGATGTCGGCCTGCGCCTCTTCCCCGGCGAGGTGCATGCGCTGATGGGGCAGAACGGGGCCGGCAAGTCGACGCTGATCAAGGTGCTGACCGGCGTGCACCCGGCCGATGCCGGCGAGTTCCGCCTCGCCGGCGCCGCGATCCGCCCGACCTCGCCGCTGCAGGCCCAGCGCCTGGGCATCAGCACCGTCTACCAGGAGGTCAACCTCTGCGCCAACCTGTCGGTGGCCGAGAACATCTTCGCCGGCCGCTACCCGCGCAAGGGCGCCGCCGGCGGCTGGCGCATCGACTGGGCGACGATGAACCGCCAGGCGCGCGAGCTGCTCGCGCGCCTGAACCTCGACATCGACGTGACGCGCGGCCTGGCGAGCTGCTCGGTCGCGGTGCAGCAGATGGTGGCCATCGCCCGCGCGCTCAGCGTCGAGGCCAAGGTGCTGATCCTCGACGAGCCGACCTCCAGCCTCGACGAGGACGAGGTGCAGCGGCTGTTCGCCGTGCTGCGCCGGCTGCGCGGCGAGGGCCTGGCCATCCTCTTCGTCACCCACTTCCTGGAGCAGGTGTACGCGATCTCCGACCGCATCACCGTGCTGCGCAACGGCGAGTTCGTCTGCGAGAAGCCGGCCGCCGAGCTGCCGGCGCCGGCCCTGATCACCGCGATGATCGGCCGCGAGCTCGCCAGCCAGTCCGAGGCCGCACCGGCTCCGCGTCCCGCCGGCGCGACCCCCTTCCTGCAGGCCGCGGGCCTGGGCCAGCGCGGCCAGCTGCAGCCGGTCGACCTCGACCTCTACCCCGGCGAGGTGCTGGGCCTGGGCGGCCTGCTCGGCGCCGGCCGCACCGAGCTGGCCCGGCTGCTGTTCGGCCTCGCCCCCAGGGACCAGGGCACGCTGTCGATCGACGGCCGGGCGGCCGAGCTGGCGAGCCCGGCCGACGCGGTGCGCCACGGCATCGGTCTGTGCCCGGAAGACCGCAAGACCGACGGCATCGTTGCCGAACTCTCGGTGCGCGAGAACATCGCGCTCGCGCTGCAGGCCCGCCACGGCCTGGCCAAGACCCTGTCGCGCGAGCAGCAGGCGGCGATGGCCGAGCGCTTCGTCAAGGCACTGGGCATCAAGACCGCCAGCATCGACACGCCCATCGGCCTGCTGTCGGGCGGCAACCAGCAGAAGGCCATGCTGGCGCGCTGGCTCGCCACCGACCCGCGCCTGCTGATCCTCGACGAGCCGACGCGCGGCATCGACGTCGCCGCCAAGCAGGAGATCATGGACGAGATCCTGCGCCTGGCCCAGGGCGGCATGTCGGTGCTCTTCATCTCGTCGGAGATGAGCGAGGTGGTGCGCGTCTCGCAGCGCATCGCCGTGCTGCGCGACCGGCGCAAGGTGGCCGAGCTGCCGGCCGGCAGCAGCGAACAGGCCGTGTACCACGTCATTGCGGCGCAGGAAGCATGAACCAGCTCTTCAAGCACCGGCTCGTCTGGCCGGCCTTCACCCTGCTGCTGCTGCTGGCGCTGAACGCCGGCTTCAACAGCAGCTTCCTGCACCTGGAATGGCGCGACGGCCACCTCTACGGCAGCCTGGTCGACATCCTGAACCGCGCGGCGCCGCTGATGCTGGTCTCGCTCGGCATGACGCTCGTGATCGCGACGCGCGGCATCGACATCTCGGTGGGCGCGGTCGTGGCGATCTCGGCCGCCATCGCGGCCTGGATGATCGGCGGCTCGCTGGTGATCCAGGACGGCGTGGCCACGCACAGCAGCCGCTTCCCGATGTGGGCCGCGGTGGCGGGGGCGCTCGGCGTGGCGCTGGCCTGCGGGCTGTGGAACGGCGTGCTGGTGGCCCGCGTGGGCATGCAGCCCATCATCGCGACCCTGATCCTGATGGTGGCCGGGCGCGGCATCGCCCAGCTCATCACCGGCGGGCAGATCATCACGATCTACTACGGACCGTACTTCTTCCTCGGCAGCGGCTACCTGCTCGGCCTGCCGTTCTCCCTCTTCATCGCGGCGGCGGTGTTCGGGCTGCTGTGGTGGGTGACGACGCGCACCGCGCTCGGCCTCTTCATCCAGGCGGTCGGCGTCAACCCGTCGGCGGCCCACGTGGCGGGCGTGCGGGCGCGCCGCATCACGGTGTGGGTGTACGCCTTCTGCGGCCTGTGCGCCGGCGCGGCCGGGCTGATCGTCAGCTCGAACGTGAAGAGCGCCGACGGCAACAACGCCGGCCAGCTGATGGAGCTGGACGCGATCCTCGCGGTGACGCTGGGCGGCACGGCGCTCACCGGCGGGCGCTTCAGCCTGGCCGGCAGCGTGATCGGCGCGCTCATCATCCAGACGCTGACCTATGCGATCTATTCGCTGGGCGTGCCGCCCGAGGTCAACCTGGTGGTCAAGGCGGCGGTGGTGTTCGCGGTGATGCTGCTGCAGTCGCCGGAGTTCCGGCAGAGCCTGCGCACGCTGGTGCAGCGTCCGGCGACGGGGAGGCAGGCATGAATGCGCACGTGCAACCGCTGGCGGCCCAGGGGCAGCCCCTCGTGAAGAAGCGCCCGCGCCTGGACCCCAAGTTCATCCCGCTCGCTGCCACCGTCTCGCTGTTCCTGCTGATGGCGGCGCTGGGCTCGGTGTTCTACACCGGCTTCTTCTCGGCCCAGGTGTTCCTGAACCTGCTGATCGACAACGCCTTCCTGTGCATCGTTGCGGTCGGCATGACCTTCGTGATCCTGTCGGGCGGCATCGACCTGTCGGTGGGCTCGGTGATTGCGCTCACCACCATGGTGTCGGCCTCGCTGGTCGAGAAGCACGGCTGGAGCCCGGCGGCCGTGATCCCGCTGGTGCTGCTGATGGGCACCGGCTTCGGGGCGCTGATGGGCTTCCTGATCCAGCGCTTCCGGCTGCAGCCCTTCATCGTGACGCTGGCCGGCATGTTCCTCGCGCGCGGCCTGTGCTACCTGATCAGCATCGACTCGATCAGCATCACGAACCCGTTCTACACCGAGGTGTCGCAGCTGCGCCTGCCGCTGTGGGAGGGGGCGGAGCTGTCGGTGAGCGCGCTGATCGCGCTGGGGGTGGTGGCGCTGGCGGTGTTCGTCGCACACTACACGCAGTTTGGCCGCACGGTGTATGCGATCGGCGGCAACGAGCATTCGGCGGTGCTGATGGGCCTGCCGGTGCGCAGCACCCTGGTCGGCGTCTACACGCTGAGCGGCTTCTGCTCGGCCCTGGCCGGCGTGGTGTTCACCTTCTACATGCTGTCGGGCTACGGCCTGCATGCGGTCGGGCTGGAGCTGGACGCGATCGCGGCGGTGGTGATCGGCGGCACGCTGCTGTCCGGCGGCGTCGGCTATGTGCTGGGCACGCTGTTCGGCGTGCTGATGCTCGGGATCATCCAGACGCTGATCATGTTCGACGGCAGCCTGAGTTCGTGGTGGACCCGCATCGTGATCGGCGGGCTGCTGTTCGTGTTCTGCCTGCTGCAACGCCTGTTCGAATCCCGCCGGCGTTGAGCCGGCTGCCTGAAGTTTCCCCTGCGGGGCGCCCCCACGCCCCGTGTTGTTCGTGACTGCCAAAAACCAAGGAGACTACCCGTGAGCAAGTTCCCCCACCGCCAGACGGTGCTCGCCCTGGCTGCCGCCGCAGCCAGCGTGATGAGCGCCACCTCCGCGCAAGCCGTCGACTGGGGCGGCTATTTCCGCACCGGTCCCGGGGCGACGAAGAAGGACGACGCCCGAGCGTGCTATGGCCTGAGCGGCGCGGGCATGAAGTACCGGCTCGGCAACGAGTGCGACTTCTACGGCGAGTTCCTGCTGAGCCAGGGGTTCAAGACGGACGGCGTGGACTACAAGGCCGCGCTGATGACGAACCTGTACCACGGCGGCACGGATTCGGATCCTGAGCGCGTGGGCATCAACCAGATGTACGTCGAGGGCAAGGGCTTCGACATTGCGCCGGACACGAACTTCTGGATCGGCAAGCGCTTCTACGGCCGTGCGGACGTGCACATCACCGACACGTTCTTCATCAACCTGTCGGGCGTGGGCGCGGGCGCGGACGGCATCGCCGTGGGCCCGGGCAAGCTGGCGGTGGCGTTCTTCCGCAACGACAGCGGCGACCTGCTGCAGGGCACGCCGGCGCCGGCGAATGCGGTGGACGAGCGCCCGGGTTCGCGCTTCAACCTGGACTACTCGGAGATCCCGGTGAACGCGGGGGGCAAGCTGCGCCTGGTGGGCACGTTCGTGCGCGGTGATTTCGAGGGCGGCAAGAGCGGCTTCGGCTTGAGCGCGCAACACAACCAGGACAACGCCTTCGGCCTGGGCGGCACCAACATCCTGTGGGTGCAGTACGCGCAGGGCTCGGCGGGCCTGAACGGCGGCTTCGGCACGCTGAACGCGAGCACGGCGAACAAGAGCTACCGCATCGTGGAGAGCCCGGGGTGGCAGGTCGGCCCGTTCGGCGGCCAGGGCCAGCTGATGTTCCAGCAGGACAAGGTCGAGCAGCTGGGCGGCGGGACGGTCAAGGTGAACTCGGTGTCGGTGGGCGGACGCGGCTCGTACGCGCTGACGAAGAACTTCAAGCTCGTGGCCGAAGCGGCGTACGTGCAGAAGAAGCCGGAAGGCAGCGAGACGCAGAAGCTGGCGAAGTTCACCTTCGCGCCGACGCTGGCCACGGGCCCGGGGTTCTGGAACCGCCCGGAGCTGCGCCTGTACGTGACCACCGCCAAGTGGAACGCGGCCGCCAACGTCGCCGAGGGCAACATCGTCGGCCGTCCCGACAAGACCCGCCAGACCTCCTACGGCGCACAGGCCGAAATCTGGTTCTGAGCACCAGCGCCTGACGACCCGGCCCGGCCGGGTTGACAGCACCATGGGCCGGCTGGAAAGCCGGCCCATTTACCTTGCGGGAAGGACTTGACTTGAGGCGCATCGCTGTCCTGCTCACCGGCCTGGCGCTGGCCGCCTGCGCCGGTACGCCGTCACGCGTTCCCACCGCCTTGCCGGCTTCCCCGGCCCCGCCGGCGCGCAGTGCCCCCGCCTCGGTGCCCGGCGACTTCGCCGACAACCCGATCGTCTATTTCCTCGTCACCGACCGCTTCGACAACGGCAACCCGTCGAACGATCACGCCTACGGCCGCCGCCGCGAGGCCGATCCGCTGGCCGACGTCGCCACCTTCCATGGCGGCGACCTGGCCGGCGTGACGCGCCGCCTGCGCGAGGGCTGGTTCCGCGAACTGGGCGTCAACGCGATCTGGATCACCGCCCCCTACGAGCAGATCCACGGCTGGGTCGTCGGCGGCAAGCAGGCCTTCAAGCACTACGCCTACCACGGCTACTACGCGCTCGACTACACCGTGCTCGACGCCTCGATGGGCACGCCGGACGAGCTGCGCGAGCTGGTCGCCACCGCCCACCGCCAGGGCATCCGCGTCCTGTTCGACGTGGTGATGAACCACCCCGGCTACCTCGACCTGCAGACCGCGCGCGAGATCGGCCTCCCGGTGCTCTGGCCCGGCGCCGAGCGCGCGACGCTGCGCGACTATCACGGCTGGATCGACTACAACAGCTTCGGCTTCGCCGGCTGGTGGGGCCGCCCGTGGGTGCGTGCCGGGCTGCCCGGCTACCTCGACGGCGGCCGCGACGACCTGACGATGCAGCTTGCCTACCTGCCCGACTTCCGCACCGAGAGCCCCGACAAGGTCGCCCTTCCCGCCTTCCTGCGCCGCAAGCCCGACACCCGCGCCCGCGACCTGCCCGATGCCACCGTTCGCGACTACCTGGTGCGCTGGCTGAGCGACTGGGTTCGCGAGTACGGCATCGACGGCTTCCGCGCCGACACCGTCAAGCACGTCGAGCCGGCCGCCTGGGCCGCCCTGAAGCGCGCCGCGACCACGGCCCTCGCCGACTGGAAGGCCCGCCACCCGGCCGACAAGATCGACGACCAGCCCTTCTGGATGGTGGGCGAGCTGTGGGGCCAGGGTCCCGAGCGCAGCCCGCTGATCGGCGCGGACGGCGACGGCAGCGGCGGCTTCGATGCCCTGATCAATTTCGAGTTCCAGGACCAGGCGGCCCAGTTCGCCCGGCCCGACGCGCTGTATGCGCGCTATGCCGGCCTGCTCTCGGGCCGGCCCGGCTACAACGCGCTCAGCTACCTGTCCTCGCACGACACCCGCCTGTTCGACCGCAGCCGCCTCGTCGAGGCCGGCGCGGCGCTGATGCTGGCGCCGGGCGGGGTGCAGATCTACTACGGCGACGAGACCGCGCGCCCGCCCGGCCCGGCGCCCGCCTCCGACCCGCAGCAGGCGACGCGCTCGGACATGAACTGGGGCTCGATCGACGGCATGCTGCTGGCCCACTGGCGCCGCCTGGGCCAGTTCCGGGCGCGCCACGTGGCCCTGGCGCGCGGCGCGCACCGTCAGCTCGCTGCCACGCCCTATGTATTCAGCCGCGTCGACGCCGCGAGCGGCGATGCCGTGGTGGTGGCCCTGGGGACCGCCGGCACGCAGCGCCTGCCCGTGGCCGGCGTCTTCGCCGACGGCGAGGCGCTGCACGACGCCTACAGCGGCCAGCGCGTCGAGGTCGCCGATGGCCATGTCACCCTCGTCGCCTCGTCGCACGTGCTGCTCGAGCGCGCCCCGGCCGCCACGCTGGCCGCCCAACCGGTCCGTCCATGAACCTTGCCGCGAGCAACCGCCCCACCCCGTTCACCGAAGCCCGGCTGCTGGCCGACATCGGTGCCACCTGGGCCCGCTTCTGCATCGAGCCGGCTCCCGGCGAATTCGAGCATGTCGCGGTGCTGCCGTGCAGCGATTTCGCCGGCATCACGGAGGTGATCCGCGCCTACCTGGCGAGCGTTCCGGACATCGCGCCGCAGCACGCCGCCGTCGCCATCGCCAACCCGATCCAGGGTGACCAGGTGCGCATGACCAACCGCGACTGGGCCTTCTCGATCCAGGCGGTGCAGCAGCAACTGGGCCTGCGCACCCTGCTCGTCGTCAACAACTTCACCGCGCTGGCCATGGCCCTGCCCGGTCTCGCGCCGGGTGGCCGGCTGCAGGTGGGCGGCGGCGAACCGCAGCCGAACGGCGTGATCGGCCTGCTCGGCCCGGGCACCGGCATGGGCGTGTCGGGCCTGATCCCCGCGGGCGACCGCTGGACCACCCTCGCCACCGAGGGGGGCCATGTCAACTTCGCGCCCAGCGACGAGCGCGAGCTGCGCGTGCTGCAGTTCGCCTGGAAGACGATGCCCCGGGTGTCGGCCGAGCGGCTGGTCTCGGGGCCCGGCATCGAGCTGATCCACCAGGCGCTCACCGGTGCCGCTCCCGGCACCGCGGGGCTGTCCACCGCCGAGATCGTGCAGCGCGCCGGGCGGGACGACGCCGCCTGCCGCGAGACGCTGGAGGTGTTCAGCGGCATGCTCGGCTCGATGGCCTCGGACGTGGCCCTCACCCTCGGGGCGACCGGCGGCGTCTACGTCGGCGGCGGCATCGTGCCGCGCCTCGGCCCGCTGTTCGCGCAGGCCGTCTTCCGCGAGCGCTTCGAGGCGAAGGGCCGCATGAGCGACTACGTGGCGCGCATCCCGACCTACGTGCTGACGGCCGAGAACCTGGTGTTCCAGGGCATCTCCACCCTGTTGTCCGACCACGTGCCCGACGCCGGCGGCAGCCACCCGCTGCTCGAGCGCGTGCGGGCCGCGGTCGCGACGCTGTCGCCGGCCGAGCGGCGCGTCGCCAACTTCGTCCTCGACAACCCGCGCACCGCGCTGAACGACCCGATCGCGCTGATCGCCCACGGCGCCGAAGTCAGCCAGCCGACGGTGATCCGCTTCTGCCGCTCGCTCGGCTTCCAGGGCCTGGCGGACTTCAAGCTCAAGCTCGGATCGGGCCTGACCGGCACCCTGCCGGTGCAGCGCACCCAGGTGCGGCGCCAGGACGGCACCGCCGACCTGTGCGCCAAGGTGCTGGACAACACCATCTCGGCGATCGTGCAGTTCCGCGAGTCGCTCAACGTCGAGGCCGTCGACAAGGCGATCGGCCTGCTGCGCGAAGCGCGGCGGGTGGAGTTCTATGCGATGGGCAACTCGGCCATCGTGGCGCTGGACGCGCAGCACAAGCTGTTCCGCTTCCGCATCTCGTCGGTGGCGCACACCGATGCGTCCATGCACTCGATGGCCGCCGAGCTGCTCGGGCCGAGCGACGTGGCGGTGTTCATCTCCAGCTCCGGCCAGCCGCCCGAGCTCTCGCGCGCGGCCGGGCTGGCGCTGGAGCGCGGCGCCAAGGTGATCGCGATCACGACGGGCCAGTCGCCGCTCGCGCGCAAGTCCAGCGTCTGCATCCCGGTCGAGCACAGCGAGGACGCCAGCACCTTCGTCTCGATGATCTCGCGCATCCTGCATCTGCTGGTGGTGGACATGATGTCGGTCGGCGTCGCCGTGCGGCGGCTGCCGGCCGCGGCAGTCGGCCTGGACAGCGGCCCGGCCGATGGCCCGCAGCAGCCCGCGCCGGGGGTGCTGATCTCGCACGTCACCTGAGCCACGTCGCTCCCGAAAGGTCAAGGCCCAGGCCATTCAAATTGCCAATCGCCCGGGAAGACAAAAGAAATCGCCGCACCTACCGAAGGGGCAATACTCCCTGCGACAAGGGAGACAACGATGACATTGCGCGAACTGCGCTACCTGGTGGCGCTCGCCGACCACCGCCATTTCGGGCACGCCGCCGAGGCCTGCCACGTGACCCAGCCGACGCTCAGCACCCAGCTTCGCAAGCTGGAGGACTACCTGGGCCTGCCCCTGCTCGACCGCAGCGGCAAGCAGCCGGCGCTGACGCCGATCGGCGAATCGGTGGTCGAGCGGGCGCGGCGCCTGCTGGCCGAGGCGGACCAGATCCTCGGCCTGAAAAGCCTGCGCAGCGGGCCGCTGCAGGGCGTGCTGAACATCGGCCTCATTCCCACGCTCGCGCCCTACTACCTGCCGTGGCTGCTGCCGCTGGTGCGCCGGCACTACCCCCGGCTGCGGCTGGTCGTCCACGAGGACACGACGCGCCACCTGTCCGCCCTGCTCGCCGACCAGATGATCGACACCGCCTTCCTCGCCCTGCCCGGCCCGCTGCCGCAGCCGGCGTACGCGCAGGTGCCGCTCTTCGACGAGCCCTTCTTCGTCGCCGCGCCGGCGCAGCACGAGATCGCCGCGCACGACCGCGTGCCGATCGAGGCGCTGGTCGACCTCAAGCTGCTGCTGCTGACCGACGGCCACTGCCTGCGCGGACAGGCGCTCGAGGCCTGCGGCCAGCAGGAGGCGGCGCAGGACGACGGCTGCGACTTCCGCGCGAGCAGCCTGGAGACGCTGCGCCAGCTGGTGGCGGCGGGCCTGGGCTGCACGCTGCTGCCCGCCCTTGCGGCGCAGCGCCTGGGCGACCCCGCACTGGCGATCCGCCCGCTGGCGCAGGGCCAGTCGCGGTGCATCGGCATGGTGTGGCGCAGCGGCCATCCGAAGGACGGCGACCTGCGCCTGCTCGGCCAGGCCTTGTCCGAGGCGCTGCCCGCGGGCGTGCGCCCGGTGGTGTCGCGGCGGCCGGCGCTGGCGGATGCCGCCTGAGCCGCCTGCAAGGGTGTCGCGCGATTGACGCCGTGAATCGAGGCCGCTGAAGCGCTCAACTTCCCGCGCCGGGGCGCCCTTCCTAAGCTCGAGTTCCCCCAATCCCCAGGTGGAGCTCACGATGACAAGACGATTCCTTCGTTGGATGGCGGTCCCGGCGCTGCTGGCCGCCGCCGGCCTCGCGGCGGCGCAGGGCGCGCCGCTCACGCGCGACAACGGCGCGCCGGTCGGCGACAACCAGAACTCGCAGACGGCGGGCCCGGGCGGGCCGGTGCTGCTGCAGGACGTGCAGTTGATCCAGAAGCTGCAGCGCTTCGACCGCGAGCGCATCCCCGAGCGCGTGGTGCATGCGCGCGGCACCGGCGCGCATGGCGAGTTCGTCGCCAGCGCCGACCTCTCGGCCTGGACGCGCGCGAAGGTGTTCACGCCGGGCACGCGCACGCCGGTCTTCGTGCGCTTCTCGACCGTGATCCACGGCAACCACTCGCCCGAGACGCTGCGCGATCCGCGCGGCTTCGCGACCAAGTTCTACACCGCCGAAGGCAACTGGGACCTGGTGGGCAACAACCTGCCGGTGTTCTTCATCCGCGACGCGATCAAGTTCCCGGACATGGTGCACAGCCTCAAGCCGAGCCCCGACAGCAACCTCCAGGACCCGAACCGCTTCTTCGACTTCTTTTCGCAACAGCCGGAGTCCACGCACATGCTGACGCGGCTGTATTCCGACCTGGGCACGCCGGCCGACTACCGGCACATGGACGGCAACAGCGTGCATGCGTACAAGTTCGTGAATGCGCAGGGCCAGGTGCACTACGTCAAGTTCCACTGGAAGACCTTGCAGGGCGAGAAGACCCTGAGCGGGCCGGAGGCGGCCGCGCTGCAGGGCCGCAGCTTCAACCACGCCAGCGAGGACCTGATCGCCGCCATCCAGGGCGGCAACTTCCCGAAGTGGGACCTGTACGTGCAACTGCTCAAGCCCGAGCAACTGGGCGGCTTCGACTTCGACCCGCTGGACGCCACCAAGGTCTGGAGCGGCGTACCGGAAACCCGGGTCGGCACGATGACGCTGAACCGCAACCCGGCCAACATCTTCCAGGAGACCGAGCAGAGCGCATTCGCGCCGGGCAACCTGGTGCCCGGCATCGAGCCCTCGGAAGACCGCCTGCTGCAGGGGCGGCTCTTCAGCTACAACGACACCCAGCTGTACCGCGTCGGCACCAACGTGCAGCAGCTGCCGATCAATGCGCCGAAGTCGCCGGTGGCGAACAACAACCAGGATGGCGACGCGAACGCCGGCGCGCGCAGCGGGACGGTGAACTACGAGCCCTCGCGCCTGAAGCCGCAGCCGCAGGACGCGGCCTTCAAGTCGAGCCGGCTCGCCCTCGCCGGCAGCACGCAGCAGCAGGGGATCGCGAAGACGCTGAACTTCCGCCAGGCCGGCGAGTTCTGGCGCTCGCTGCCGGCGAAGGACCAGGCCTCGCTGGTCGCCAACCTGGCCGGCGACCTGGGCCGGGTCGGCAACGAAGCCGTGAAGTACGCGATGCTGTCGCACTTCTACAAGGCGGACGCTGGCTACGGCACCGCGATCGCGAAGGCGGTCAAGGCGGACCTGGGGCGCGTGCAGCAGCTTGCGGCGGCGCTCACGGAGTAGCCGCCGCCCGCCGCGCCCGGGTCAGCCCTTCTTGTAGCTGTTGCGCACGGCATCGCCCGCCGCGCCGGCCGCGAGGCCGGTGGGGTCGGCGAAGCCGACGGCGGTCTCGGTGAGGCTGGCGCCCATCTCGACGCCGGCCTTCTTGACGTCGCCGCCGATCACCGCGGTGTCGGCGACGTGCAGCGCGCCGCCGATGGCCTTGGTGCCGATCTCGGCCAGGGCGGAGAACACCTTGCCGAGGCCCGGGATCTTGCCGATGGTGTTCTTGATCAGGTCGCCGATGAAGTTGAAGGCCTTCGACAGCCCGTCCAGGATCTTGTGGCCGATGTACTCGGCGTTGTCCATGTTGGTGCCGTTCTTCTTCACATGGCCGTCGTTGGTCTGGTCCAGGCGCTGGTCGGGCTTGAGGTGGCCGTAGCCGTACTTGCCGAAGTCCTGCAGCAGGCCGGCCTCGGTGCCGTGGCGGGCGTCGCCATCCTTGGTGAAGCCCTCGATCTTGCCGTTCGTGGTGATGTCCTTGGGGCGCACGTCGCCGTCGCGGTCCTTCGCGTTCTTCACGTAGTCGACGACGTTGGAGGCACGCTGCGCCGCGTCGGCACGCTCCTGCGGCGACTTGGACATGTCGGTCCAGTCGCCGCACTGCTTCTTCAGGTTGTCCTTCACGCCGCTCTGGTTGCCCAGGTTCTTCAGCGTCGGGTTGCCGTCGACGATCTGCTCGGCGGTGGCGCCCGGCGGGGCCTTGTCGTTGGCGGAGGGCATCTGCGCCCCGCCCTGGGGCTGGCCTTGCGCCCCCTCGGCCCCCTGCGCGCCCTGCTGGGCCTGCGCCTGGACGGCGGACTGCTGCGGCTGGCAGGACGGCTGGTGCTGGCTGAAGATCTGGGAGAGCACCTGCGACGACATCGAGCCGGGGTCCTCCGAGGCCTCGGCTTCGCCGCCGGACATCTTGCCGAGGTCCAGCGTCGGCAGGCTCTGCAACAGGCTCTGCGCATCCACGCCTCCGCCACCGCCGCCCGCCGCACCGCCGAGGTGGATCTGGGGCACCTGGCCCAGGCCCGTCAGCGCGAGGGCGTTGCCGCCTTCCGCGCCGGGCATGCCCACGCCGCCGGCCGGCGCGAAATGCGCCCCGGCCTGCAAAAGAGAGGTCACCGGAATCTTCATGCTTGGCTCGCTTTCGACAAGCGCAGCGGAGGCGGCTGCGGCGCAGCACAGGGTCCCTCACCAGCGCCCATGGAGCCGCATTGGGCAAGCACGGAACGCCGCAAGCCGACGGCACCACGAAGCCGCGGATGGCAGGACGAAGCCACGCCTGGCCGCGGGGAATGCGCCACGCGACTTCGCGCCGCCGTGGATCCCTTCGGCATCCGGCCCCGGCCGTGCCGGCGGGGGCGCCATGCTCCTGCGCGGACAGGCAACACGATGAAAGGCTTGCGAATGACGGACGTGGTGGTGATCGGCGGCGGCCCGGCGGGCGCGGCCTGTGCGCTCTGGCTTCGCCAACTGGACCTCGACGTGCGGCTGCTCGAGGCGGGCCCCGCGATCGGCGGCCTGCAGCTGCGCAGCCCGTACACCAACCGCTGGCTCCCGGGCCTGCAGGGGCGATCCGGCCAGCAGGTGGCGGCGCAGCTGCAGGCGCACCTGGATGCGGCCGGCGTGCCGTATGCGCTGGGCTTCCAGGTCGGCGCGATCCGCCGCGCCGGGATGCGTGGCTGGGAGGTCGAAGGCGAGGCCGGCGTGCACCAGGCCCGGCACCTGGTGCTGGCGACCGGCTCGACGCCGCGGCGCGGCGGCTTTGTCGAGACGGACGGCATCGGCATCGGGCCGGGCGTGTCGATGGAACGCATCGCGGTCGAGGGCCGCCGGGTCGCGATCCTCGGTGGCGGCGACAACGCCTTCGACCAGGCCGGCTTTGCGCTGCAGCGCGGGGCGGCGCGCGTGGAGGTGTTCAGCCGCCGGACGCCCCGGGCGCAGCCCCTGCTGCAGCGGCAGGTGCCGGCCGGGCAGGTGCACGTCGGCGCCTTCGAGGTCGATGCCTCGGCGATGACCGTCAACGGCGAGCGCTTCGACGTGATCGGGGTGCAGTTCGGGTTCGAGGCGCGCATCCCCGGCGGGCTGCGGCTGCCGCTGGAGGACGGCTACATCGCCGTGGACCGCCATGGCGCGGTGCGCGGCCACCCGGGGCTGTATGCCGCAGGCGAGGTGACGAACTTCTGGCACCCGTGCGTGACGACGGCGTACGCGCACGGGGTGCAGGTGGCGAAGACGATCCAGTCCGCCGAACACGCCCGCAGCGCGGCGGGGCGTCCGGCGATCACCCCTCCTTCACGCAATCCACGTGGTAGGTCCTGGATCCTTCATCGCTATCGTGCTCGACCAGACCGTGCACGTCCGTATCAAAGCCCGGGAAGCGCGCATTGAATTCCCGCGTGAACTTCAGGTAGTCGACGATCTTCCGGTTGAAGCGCTCGCCCGGGATCAGCAGCGGGATGCCGGGCGGGTACGGCGTCAGCAGCGAGGTCGTGACGCGCCCTTCCAGCTCGTCGATCGCGACCCGCTCGGTGTCGCGGTGCGCGATGCGCGCGAAGGCGTCGGTCGGCTTCATCGCCGGCTGCAGGTCGGAGAGGTACATCTCGGTGGTCAGGCGCGCGATGTCGCCCTTGGCGTACATCTCGTGGATCGACTGGCTCAGGTCGCGCAGCCCCATGCGCTCGTAGCGGGGGTGCGAGGCGACGAACTCCGGCAGCACGCGCCACAGCGGCGCATTGCGGTCGTAGTCGTCCTTGAACTGCTGCAGCGCGGTCAGCAGCGTGTTCCAGCGGCCCTTGGTGATGCCGATGGTGAACATGATGAAGAACGAGTAGAGCCCCGTCTTCTCGACCACCACGCCGTGCTCGGCCAGGAACTTGGTGACGATGGACGCCGGGATGCCGGTCTTGGCGAACTTGCCCGAGACGTCCAGCCCCGGCGTGATGATGGTGCTCTTGATCGGGTCGAGCAGGTTGAAGCCGTCGGCCAGGTCGCCGAAGCCGTGCCACTTCTCGCCCGCCTTCAGGATCCAGTCGTCGCGCCGGCCCACGCCCTCGGCGGCCAGCTTGTCCGGCCCCCAGACCTTGAACCACCAGTCCTTGCCGTACTCCTTGGCGACCTTGCGCATCGCGCGCCGGAAGTCGAGCGCCTCGAGGATGCTTTCCTCCACCAGCGCCGTGCCGCCCGGGGCTTCCATCATCGCCGCGGCCACGTCGCAGCTGGCGATGATCGCGTACTGCGGGCTGGTCGAGGTGTGCATGAGATAGGCCTCGTTGAAGAGGTGCGTGTCGAGCTTGCGGTGCTGCGCGTCCTGCACCAGCACCTGCGACGCCTGGCTGATGCCGGCCAGCAGCTTGTGCGTCGACTGCGTCGCGTACACCACCTGGTCCTTCGGGCGCGGGCGGTTGCGGCCCATCGCGTGGTACTCGCCGTAGAAGGTGTGGAAGGCGGCGTGCGGCAGCCAGGCCTCGTCGAAGTGCAGCGTGTCGATGTAGCCGTCGAGCGACTTCTTGATCGACTCGGTGTTGTAGAGCACGCCGTCGTAGGTGCTCTGCGTGAGCGTCAGGATGCGCGGCTTGACCTTCTTCGGGTCGACGCCGGCGAGCAACGGGTTCTTCGCGATCTTCTTCTGGATCGCCGCGGGCGAGAACTCGCTCTGCGGGATCGGGCCGATGATGCCGTAGTGGTTGCGCGTGGGCGGCAGGAACACCGGCACCGCGCCCGTCATGATGATGGAGTGCAGGATGGACTTGTGGCAGTTGCGGTCCACCACCACCACGTCGCCCGGCGCCACGTTGTGGTGCCACACCATCTTGTTGCTCGTGCTGGTGCCGTTGGTGACGAAGAAGCAGTGGTCGGCGTTGAAGATGCGCGCGGCGTTGCGCTCGCTCTCGGCGATGGGGCCGGTGTGGTCCAGCAGCTGACCGAGCTCGTCGACGCTGTTGCAGACGTCGGCGCGCAGCATGTTCTCGCCGAAGAACTGGTGGAACATGCGCCCGACCGGGCTCTTCAGGAAGGCGACGCCGCCCGAGTGGCCGGGGCAATGCCAGGAGTACGAGCCGTCCTGGGCGTAGTCGACCAGGGCGCGGAAGAACGGCGGCGCGAGGCCGTCCAGGTAGGACTTTGCCTCGCGGATGATGTGGCGCGCGACGAACTCCGGCGTGTCCTCGAACATGTGGATGAAGCCGTGCAGCTCGCGCAGGATGTCGTTGGGCAGGTGCTGCGAGGTGCGCGTCTCGCCGTAGAGGTAGATCGGGATCTCCGCGTTCTTGAAGCGGATCTCCTGGATGAACTTGCGCAGGTTCAGCACCGCCGGGTCGAGCTCGGGGCCCTGGCTGAACTCCTCGTCGTCGATCGACAGGATGAAGGCGCTGGCGCGGCTTTGCTGCTGCGCGAACTGGGACAGGTCGCCGTAGCCGGTGGCGCCGACGACCTCGAAGCCCTCTTTCTCGATGGCCTCGGCGAGCGCCCGGATCCCCAGGCCCGAGGTGTTCTCGGAGCGGAAGTCTTCGTCGATGATGACGATCGGAAAGCGAAAACGCAGCATGGCGGCCTCAGCGTGGGTGGCAACTTGACAAGGCGCGAAGTGTAGGGCGGATCGATGACGGTTGCGGGCCCGCCAGCCGCAGGCCCTACACTGCGGCGCAGGCGTGCGGGGCGGACGCAACAAACCCTTCAAGAGGAGAGGCCATGGACATGAGCCCGTCGACGTTCTGGTGGGTGGCCGCGGGGGTGGCAGTGGCCGCCGAGCTGGCCACCGGCACCTTCTACCTGCTGATGTTCGCGCTGGGCCTGGCGGCCGCGGCGCTCGCGGCCCTGCTGGGCTTCAAGCTGCCGGGCCAGCTGGTGATGGCGGCCCTGGTGGGCGGCGGCGCGACCGCGCTGTGGCACTGGCGGCGCCTGCAGCAGCGCAGCGATGCGCCGCCGCCGAGCGAGAACCGCGACGTCAACATCGACATCGGCGAGCGCGTGCAGGTGGCGGCCTGGGCCGGCGACCGCACCGCCCGCGTCGCCTACCGCGGCTCGACCTGGACCGCCCGGCTCGCCCCCGGCGCGCCCGCCGCGCCCGGCGAGCACCTGGTGCAGGCGGTCGAAGGCAACTGGCTGGTGCTGGCGCCGGCGCCGCTGACCTGATCGCCTGCCGCCCTCTTCTTCCCACGTTCCACTGAAAGCATCCCCATCATGGAAATCGCGCTGATTCTCGTGGTCATTGTCGGCATCTTCATCGTGCGCACGCTGAAGATCGTGCCGCAGCAGCACGCCTGGGTGGTCGAGCGGCTGGGCAAGTACGACCGCACGCTGGCCCCGGGGCTGAGCTTCGTCGTGCCCTTCATCGAGCGGGTGGCCTACAAGCACTCGCTGAAGGAGGTGCCGCTGGACGTGCCGAGCCAGGTCTGCATCACCAAGGACAACACCCAGCTGCAGGTGGACGGGATCATCTACTTCCAGGTGACGGACCCGATGCGGGCGAGCTACGGCTCGAGCAACTACGTCTTCGCGATCACGCAGCTGGCGCAGACGCTGCTGCGCTCGGTGATCGGCAAGATGGAGTTGGACAAGACCTTCGAGGAGCGCGACTCGATCAACGGCTCGGTGGTGAGCGCGCTCGACGAGGCGGCGAGCAACTGGGGCGTGAAGGTGCTGCGCTACGAGATCAAGGACCTGACGCCGCCGGCCGAGATCCTGCGCTCGATGCAGGCGCAGATCACGGCCGAGCGCGAGAAGCGCGCGCTGATCGCCGCGTCCGAGGGGCGCAAGCAGGAGCAGATCAACATCGCCACCGGCGAGCGCGAGGCCTTCATCGCCCGCTCCGAAGGCGCGCGCCAGGCGGAGATCAACAAGGCCCAGGGCGAGGCGGCGGCCATCACCGCGGTGGCGGACGCGACGGCCGGGGCGATCCGCAAGATCGCCGAGGCGATCCGCGAGCCCGGCGGCGAGCAGGCGGTGCAGCTGAAGGTGGCCGAGAAGGCGGTGGACGCCTACGCGCACCTGGCGCAGAAGAACAACACGATGATCGTGCCGGGGAACATGAGCGAGGTGTCGGGGTTGATCGGCACGGCGATGGCGCTGATGAAGGCCAAGGGGCCGGGGGCCTGAGCATCAAATTCCCGCCCCCGGGCCCGGGAGCCGTCCGCAGGTAGGCTAAACTCGCGGGCTCCGGAGAGATGGATGAGTGGTTTAAGTCGCACGCCTGGAAAGCGTGTGAGGGTTAACAGCCCTCCGCGGGTTCGAATCCCGCTCTCTCCGCCAGCATGTTGCCCACCCCCGTTGGCGCTTCGCGCCTCCCCCTCAAGGGGGCAACCCCAGTGGCCCGGCAAAGCCGGCTCCACGGGGTTCGCTGGATGAGACGCCCCTGCGGGTCTGTCCAGTCAACCCGTGTTCAGCGGCCTGCCCCAGAATTCGTTGCGCCGGATGACGGAGGCGATGGACTCGGTGCGTAGACCGACATGCCGTTGGCCGGCAGGAAGATGATCGTCGGCTGGCCCAACTGTGCCATCGTCGCTCTGGGCGTCGCATTGTTGAGCACGAAGGTCACGATGGTGATCGCGCAAGCGCCACCCACGAAAGCGGTGCCGACGATCCACTTCACCATGTCGGAGAAGCCCTTGTGCATCTCCGCTCGCAATTCGCTCAAGTCGGCCTTGGTGGCAAGCGTCGGGATGACGGCTTCCCATTTGGCTTCCAGGGCAGACATACGCGAAGGCATGCTGCAATCATCACCCGAACGACCCTTGCCGTCCACAGCATCGTCGGTCTGCTGCCCGGCCATCTCTGGATCTGTCACGCTTGCTCCCCGAAAGTCCGGTGAGTGACGAGCGGACCTTCGAAGTTCTCCCCATCACTCCACCCGCACGAACCGCCCCCGCACCTCCGCCCGAACCCCCATCTCGAAGTGCCACCACTCGTTGTCGATCCCGCGGAAGCCGCCGGCCGACAACACGCCGCGCAGGAGTTCGCGGTGCGCGTGTTGCGCCGCGCTGAGCGCCCCGCTCGCGAGGTGCCGCGCCTCCAGCTTCGGGTGCGACATCTCCGTCATCTCGTCGAAGCCGCTGCCCATGTCGAGCTCGCGGCCCTGCGCATCGATCAACGTCGCGTCCAGCGCCATGCCGAACGAATGGATGGAGCCCAGCGCCGGGTCGGCGACGTACTGCCGCAGGCCCGTACCCTCCAGGTGATCCCACAGCCGGACCTGCACCCGGTGCGGGCGCAACGCATCCAGCACCAGCAAGCGGTGCCCCGGCGCCACCTCGGCGAGCCGCAGCGCCGCGCGCTCCAGCCCTGCCGCCGCCTCGCGGTGCAGCCACGCGCAGTCCAGCGTCCCGTACAGGTCCCGCCCGACGAAGTTGCGCTCGCCCGCATAGCGCAGGTCCACCACCACCCCTGCGATCGAGGCGAGCCGCCGGAAGTCGGCATGCGACGCGATGTCCTCGCAGCGCATGGCTACGCGCCCCCCCGGCCGGCCACCCTGGGCACCAGTGCCAGCACCGCCAGCGCGAGCACCGTGCTCAGCAAGGCCGTCGACTCCCGCCCCAGCCCGCAGGCCACGCCGATCGCCGCCGTCATGAACACGCCCGCGGCCGTGGTCAGCCCCAGCACCTGTTCC